>Ga0066710_100005436_pt1 | contig 11614 bp, 6 predicted proteins | sample GraSoiAngelo_159_FD_79666 | JGI IMG/M metagenome (GOLD analysis project Ga0066710, IMG submission 79666) | Grasslands soil microbial communities from the Angelo Coastal Reserve, California, USA - 14_1009_16_40cm | ecosystem: Environmental > Terrestrial > Soil > Grasslands | place: USA... | reverse complement strand
TGCCTGACCAAGGTAGCGGTGACCCTCGTCAGGATCGCCAGTCCAAAGCACCGATTGGCTCAGAACGGGGCGTCCCCTTAGCTGCGCAGGAACACTCTCCATCTGCGGTGCGAGGCGCAGCGAAACATTCCATTTCAGATCCTCTGGTGCGCCTGGCATGAAGTCTCTCCAGTGCCGCAGCACGGGAGCGATGTCGTTTACCGCACACATTGCCTCTCCGAGGACTACGGAGCTTAGGGGATGAAGCCCGGCTTCGAACTCAACGACCACGCCGAAGTTGCCGCCGCCGCCGCGCAGTGCCCAGTAAAGCTCGGGATTGTCTTTCGAATTGGCTCGGACGAGTGAGCCATCGGGCGTGACCACGGTGAAGCCCTGAACATTGTCACAGGACAGTCCGAAACGGCGAGTGAGCCAGCCGAATCCTCCCCCCAGAATCAAGCCAGCGGCCCCGGTGTGGGAAACGACGCCAGCCGGAAATACAAGGCCGTGTTTTTGAGTGGCGGTGTCCACTGTGCTGAGGAGGCAACCTCCCGCAAAGCGGGCGCGACGGGATGCGGGATCCACAATGACTTCTCGCATTCTCGACAAGTCGATCACGAGGCCGCCATCGCAAGTGCTGTAGCCGGCGAGGCTGTGTCCGCCGCAGCGCACGGCAGTAAGGACTTTGTTATTGGCTGCGCTCCGAACGGCAAGCTGAACATCGGGGATATCGGCACAACGGGCGATAAGCGCCGGGGTGCGAGCCACCATGCGGTTCCAGATGCCTCGAGCAGCTTCGTAACTGTGGTCGCCAGGGCGAATCAGTTCCCCGTGGAACCGAGCTTTCAGCGAAGAGTAGAGATCATCAATCGCCGTGCTCATGTCGATTCTCAGTTCCCACTAACTAACCGCCTCTGCGGCCATCTGGGTGCGGTTCCTCCAATAGACCACGGACATGATGAGCAGTAGGGGAATGAAGGCGGGAATCATATAACGCAGGCCCTCCACCCAAAACGTACTGCCGGCGATCGCGAACAGGATCACGATTCCGGCTATCGTCGGCAGTGGATGAGCCGGGAGCTTCAAAGGCAGCTTTGCCACGGCCTGGGGACCAATTGCCTGGCGGAAGCGCAGGTGAGTCAGCAAGATTACGATCCAGACAAAGAACATTCCCGCGACCGCCGTGCCATAGAGCAGCAGGAATGCGTTCTTAGGCGCAAGGATCGCCAGCAGGATGGCTGCGATCATGCCTCCAGTGGAAAACGCAAGCGCCCGGTGCGGGACGCCGTTGCGGCTGAGGCGCCCCAACCAAGCTGGCGCCTGCCGGCCGCGAGACAGCGAAAACAACATCCGCGTTGTTAGGTAAAGATTTGTGTTTGCGCTGGAGAGGGCGGCGGTTATCACGACCAGATTCATGATTCCCGCAGCAAAGGGAATTCCAACGGTTTCAAAGGCGCGTACAAAGGGGCTGCCGCTAAGGCCGCCGCCGGTGCGGTTCCACGGCGTCATGGCCAGCATGACAGTGATGGCCAGAACATAGAAGATGATGAGCCGGAAAACGATAGTGCGCATCGCGCGAGGAATGCTTTCTTCCGGCCGCTGCGCTTCTCCTGCAGTCACGGCGATGACTTCTATACCCATATAGCTGGTAATCGCAAGCGTGAGGGCCAACCACACACCTCGCCAGCCGTGAGGCAGGAACCCTCCGTGCTGAGTCAGATTCGCCAGGCCGATTGCAGGCCAGGGACCCAGGCCTGTAATCAACGCAATGCCTACCGCAATGAAAATTACGATAGCCAGCACCTTGATCATGGCAAACCAGTATTCAAATTCACCGAAGTTGGCGACCTGCAGCGCATTCACAACCACCAGGCCAACGGAAACCAGCCCCACCCACACCCACCCGGGCACGTTGTGGAACCAGAAGGCAAAATAGATGCCAACCGCGGTGACCTCGGCCCCGATGGCGATGATCTGCACCAAACCGTAAGTCGCCCTGACTGCAAAACCAGCCCAGCGGCTAAGATACTTTTCCGCGTAGACTCCGAACGCGCCAGCCTCCGGGTGGACGACCGCCATTTCCGCTAGAGAGAAAGCCATGACCATGGCGACTAGTGCGCCCAGCAGGTAGGTCAGAATCACGCCTGGTCCTGCCAGTTCAATGGTGATGCTGCTCCCGAGGAACAGACCGACGCCAATCGCTCCTCCGATGGCGATCATGGTCAGCTGTCTCTGACTTAATCGGCGTTGCAGTCCTTCGGGCTGGTGGTCACTCATGGGCAATTTTGCGCAGTTCCTGGACGAAGCGATCAATCTCATCCAAAGTGTTGTAGTGAACCAGAGAGGCCCGCACGACGCCGCTTTCCGGGGGAATACCCAGCCGCTCCAGCAAGCGCGGAGAATACATGTTTCCGTCCCTGACACCAATGCCCTTGCTGGCGAGACTGGAGGCCACCGCAGATGGCGCCACACCTTCGAGGTTGAAGCACACTGTTGGCACACGCCGCGAGGCGAACCGCGGCTCCTGGATGCCGTACAAGGTAATTCCCTTCAGTTTCGATAAGGCTCTCAGCAGCTCCGTGGATAGCAGTGCTTCGTAATTGCGAATCGCATCCATGGCGGACAACAGGCGGGCGCGACGCGAGTCGGCGTTGCCATTTGGTGAGACTCGGTTCCCCAGGTCCTCCAGATAAGTGATTGCCGCATCCATTCCGGCGACATTTTCGTAGACAAATGTTCCAACTTCGATCTTTGTTGGTATCTGATCCGGGATGAAGTCTTCGCGAAAGGTGGGCAAGGCTTCCAGCGCAGGGCGTTTACCCCAGAGAAAACCCATGTGAGGAGCGAAGATTTTGTAGCCGGAGCAAACCAGATAATCGCAGTCTAATTCCTGCACGTCAATGGAACCGTGAGGAGCGTAGTGCACTGCATCGAGAAAAACTTCGGCGCCGGCTGCATGCGCGAGGCACGCCACTGCCTTCACGTCTACGATCGAGCCCAGAGCATTGGACGCCATGGTACACGCCACCAGCCGGGTCTTGGAGCTAAGGAGCGGTTGCAGGTCGGCCAAGTCCAGGGAGCCGTCGCGCCGCATGCGCCACCAGCGAATCTGGACACCGTGGCGCTGAAGCGCGAGCCATGTGGCTACGTTGGCTTCGTGGTCCATTTCGCACACGACAATTCCCTTGCGGTCCCGCAGGGTGTCAGCCAGCGCTAAGCTGACAATCCGGATGAATGAAGTCGCATTCATGCCGAAAGCGATCTCGCTCGGCTCACGCGCATTCAGGAAGATGGCAACACTCTCCCGCGCACGCTGGATGGTGGCGTCCACCTCCTGGCTCCTCCCATAGCGCCCACCCCGCTGCACATTGCGGGTCAGGAGATGGTGCTGTACCGCGTCCAACACAGTCCGCGGGACTTGCGCTCCTGCGCCATTATCGAAGAAAACGAAATTGTCGCCGGTGTGCAATGCGGGGAAGGAATCGCGCACCCAGTCAATGGGAAAGTCAGGCATGCGTTTGCTCAGTGCTCTTCAAGCTGCTGGTAGATGGTCTCGGCATTGTCTGAAAACGTCGCATGGTACTGGGGGTACTGGCGGAAGTCACTGTATTTCTCCATGTGAATCTCGCGCCGCACCTGCTCGAGCTTGGCTCCTTTGTCATGGAGCGCTTTTACCTGCTGGAAAAGATCGCTGAGGTAGTCGCGGAAACGTTGCAGGTCAACCTTGGTAGACAACTCAAAGTGGCCCGGGACAACCGCTTCCAGCGGCTTGGCCAGGACTTGATCCAAAGCGCGAATCCAGTTCTCCGCGCTGCCCACATCCATCGCAGGGGAACAGCGGTTGAGAAACAGATCTCCCATGGCGATAGCACGCTGCTGGGGGAAGTAAACCAGAGCATCTCCGGAAGTATGGGCCTTGCCGGGGAAATAAATCTCGGCGGAGTAAGGATCGAGATGGATGGTCAACCTATCCTGAAAGGTCACGTCCACCGGACGGAAAGAGTCGGGCGACGATTGCATCACTGAGAGGGTTCGCTCACGAGTCCAATGAGTGCTGATCACGACGGCCAAGGGACCCACCACGGTGTTTCCTCCCTGGTGGTCGCGGTGATAATGCGTGTTGACCACGAAGAGCACCGGCAAAGGCGAAACATTACGAATTGCCCTCAGGAGTTTTCCGCCTTCCTTGGCATCGAAACCGGTGTCGACTACCAGAATGCCCTTGCTGCCGACCAGGAAGGTGGAATTGGCACTGGAATCGTTGTCTGAAATGTAGGCGTAGAGGCCCGGACCAATTGGTTTGACCTGGGGCGCTGCCCACAGCTGGCCACAGGCGAGGAGGATCAACAGCATCCAGACAGATTTCTTGTGGACAGCTTCGAGCATGCAACGTCCTCTCCAGGGCGTCAGAGCCGTCAAGATGTCGGCGCTACTAGAAACTCAGCTTCAAGGCAAACTGAATCAGGCGCGGCCCTCCCGAGCCCAGGCCGACATTGTTCTGGGCGGCGTCAGGTGTTTGGAATAGCTCTCCGAAATTCGGCGCCGCCAAAATGTTGCTGGGCAGGGCAAAATTCGGGTGATTGGTGATGTTGAAAAACTCGGCGCGGAACTGCGCGTTTACGTGCTCCCCGATGTGGGTGTTCTTGAGCACCGAGAAATCGAAATTGTGGAAGCCGGGGCCCGTCACGATGTTGCGGCCGGCGTTTCCGAAGGTGAGCGATTGGTTCAACACGAAGGCATCCGTATTGAACCATTTTGCGGCCGTGTGAGATCCTGCGTTGGGATCGCCGATCAGGTCGGGTCGATCATTCCCTAAGCCAGTACCACTCAGCCCCTGGCCGGTAAGAACAGAGAACGGTTGGCCTGTCTGCAAGCTCAGAATCCCGCCTAACTGCCAGCCCTCGCCCAGAACCTTGGGCAATCTCCGCAGGTTGGGGATCTCGTAAAGGAAGCTCCAACTCAGGCGGTGCCGGATGTCGAAATCGGAGTTGCCTCGCTCCGCGGCCAAGTCGTAATTGTTTTGAGGAAAGATCGTGGTGCCGTTAGCGCCCGAGCCGAAGAAAACAGAAGCGCCATCAATGGAATGCGACCAGGTATAAGCCAGCAGAGAAGAGAGTCCGTGGGAGAACCGCTTGTCCAGCTTGGCCTGCAGGCTGCTGTAGTGTGAGCTGATCGTGTCTTCTGCCTGGAAAATCTGGGGGTACCCGAAAAACGGAACTCTGGCCACGCTGGGAATCGCTCCGATGCCATTCGGCAAAATGAAATTGTCAATGACAAAATCCGGAATTCCCATGATGTGCATGCGGGTGCGCACGTCAGGGGACAGGGCGTCAATTTCCGGCTGCGTGATGAAGGCCTGATTCATCTGGCGGAACCGTGGTAGCTTCGTGCCCGAAGTTCCGACATAAGCCAGTTCGAGCAGGGTCTTCGCCGGAAGCTGGCGCTGCAGCATGAAGTTGTAGTGTTGCGCATAAGGAGTCATCAGATGTTGCTGGGTTACGGTGATGACGGGGAACCCCGTAACAGCAAAAGCATTGGGCCATTGTGTGAAAGGAGCTGGAGTGAAGTAGTCCGGCAGGAACGGCGGATTCAGCATCACGTTGCCGGGAATATTTCCGATGATGGTCTCGTAGAACACTCCGTATCCCGCCCGCAGAACGGCGCTGCCATTGCTGAAGATGTCCCAGGCCAGTCCGATGCGAGGGGCAAAGTTGTTGTGGTCGGGATCATAGATGCCATCCACCTCCGACTGCGTAACGATACCCGAAGCTCGCAACGCACCGAGATCGCTTTGGATGCCGGGAACCGGATTTAGATATTGTCGGAAGTTTTGTGGGCGGAAAGTGCTCAGCCTATCGTGAGCTTCATGTAGCACAGTGTTGAGTTCATAGCGCAATCCATAATTGAGCGTCAGGTTCTTTCGGAGCTTGAAAGCATCCTGGGCGAACAAGCCGTAGCTGGTGTTGCGGAAGTTGCGGTGTGAGTCACCCACGAACTGCAATGCGCCGTCGGGAATACCAAAAGCAAAGTCGAGCAACGGATCCGGAATACCCAAAGGATTGTTCAAGCCACTGAAGGAGATCTGACCGCTGAAGGAAAGGTCGTAAATGCGGTTGAGTTGGGTATAGCGGACGTCCCCGCCCAGCTTGAAGGTATGCCGGGCGGTAGTGTGCGTAATGTTGTCCACCCATTGGAAGGTATTGACGGCGGTGCGGCTGGGCTGGTCTATAGCGCCCCCCAGGTTAGTGATGGCCGTGCTGCCGGTTACAAATCCGCCTGAAAAAGTAATCTGTGGGATGTTGCCCAGGCTCAGGGGCGCATCGGGTCCCCAACCGGTGTTAAAGCCGAAGTCAGCGGCCTTCGGCCCCGCCTCAGTCGTCAGTTGGATATTCGCGCGAGTAAAGCCGAAACGGGCTTCATTGAGCGTTTTGGGTGTGAATACACGGGTGTAAGCAAGCGCCACAAGATGGTTGGTTCCGTTGTTGTTTAGTCCGTAGCCGGGCACATTCGTTCCGCTTTGTCCGGGAGTAAAAGGAAAGAAGAGGTCAGCTCGGGCTCGGCTGTATCGGGCTGAAAAATTATCGGATTCGCGCAGCCGGTGGTCAATCTTGACCAGAAACTGATCCGTACCGTCAGTCTGTTGCGGCGAAGAGATGACCTGGTGATCGCCGAGGTTGGGTTTCGGAAATAACTGATCGAAGATCTGCGCGCTTACTGGATTTACGGTTATTGTTTGTCCGTCAATGTTACCCGCGCGCTCGGCGAGTGTCGGAACATTAGTAATACGCGTGATGCCGGCTCGTCTCCGAAAACCTTCATAGTTCAGAAAAAAGAAAGTTTTGTTTCTCACGACCGGACCGCCCAGCGTTCCGCCAAACTGGTTCAGGCGCAATGGAGAGTCGGCAACACTGAAAAAGTTGCGCGCGTCAAGCGCATCGTTGCGAAAGAATTCGTAGGCGGATCCGTGCAGCGCATTGCTGCCAGACTTGGTCACGAGATTAACCACGGAGCCGCTATTGCGCCCATATTCCGCAGAAAACGTGTTCGTCTGGACTTCGAATTCTTGAATCGAGTCAATTGAGGGCAATTGCGCCGCCTCGCCGACAAAGTAATTGTTGTTATCCACACCATCCACGAGGAAATTGTTGGAAGTGGAACGTTGGCCATTGGACGAAAAACCAGACACGTTGCCCTCGCCACCCTGCTGGCCACCGCCACCGCCCGATACCGCCACCCCTGGGTTCAAGCGCGCCAGTTGTGCGAAGTCGCGCCCATTCAAAGGCAAATCTTCGACCTTGCGGTTGTCAATAATTTCGCCCAGCTTGGAACTCTCCGTCTGAGTGAGAACCGCGTTGCCCTCGACCGTGACGGTTTCCGCTGTTCCGCCGACTCGCAGCACGATATCGAGCGTGCGCACCTGATCAATGCCGACCTCAATGCCCTTCTCCACCATCGTGGCGAACCCTTGAGCTTCGGCCCTCACTTCATAGGTTCCGGTGGGCAGGGCCAACACTCGAAAGCTTCCGTTACCGGCGGTCGTGAACTCCCTTTTCAGACCCGTAGCGGCGCTGGTAACAACGATCTTCGCGCCGGCGATATCGGCGCCCTTTTCGTCCCGGATGGCGCCTACGATTCCACCTTGAGTCGTCTGCCCCCAGGAAACAACGGCCAGAGCGATCGCCAACAAAGCACTCAACACAAGCAGAGAAAGTTTTCTACCTGTCATGCAGCACCCCTAGCACTCGCGTGTTTTCTCGTACCAAGTTTTCCTATTGCTCTGCCTTTGCCGCAGAGCTCGAAATCTCGTCCTTGTACACAACTCCGTCTTTCATCACAAACTGCACGTGCTTCAGCAAGCTCACATCCGCCAGTGGATTTCCATTGACTGCGACAAGATCGGCGAACTTGTCTTTGCGGATCGAACCCACGCGATCGGACCAGCCCATAAGCTCCGCCGCGTTGATCGTCCCCGCCTGGAGCGCCTGAATAGGCGCCATCCCCAGGGTCACCATGGACCAGAACTCGCCACCGTTCTCACCGTGCGGATAGACTCCGGCGTCGGTGCCCAACGCGACGCGCACGCCGCTGCGGAAGGCTCTCGTCATGTTCTGCTTGGCCGCAGGAATGATAATGGCTGCCTTCTCCAACACCCATTGTGGAAAGTGCATCTGCGGCGCGTGCTCCTCTAACCAAAACAAGGGATATGACGTCGGCACCAGAAAAGTCTTGTGCTCCTTCATGAGTTGAATGCCCTCGTCGTCGAGGAAGATGCCGTGCTCCACCGAATCCACGGCTGCGCGCACCGCATCCTTGATCGCCAATGCAGAATGAGCGTGTGTGGCCACTTTGCGGCCCAGGCGGTGTGCCTCCGTGACCAGGGCCTGCATCTCGGCAGGACTGTACTGTTCCAGCAGTGGATTATCTCCTTTGGAGAAAACTCCCCCTGAGGCACAGAACTTGATGACATCGGCGCCATACTTCACCACTTCCCGCACCTTGTGCATGACGGCTTCAACGCCGTCGGCGGCACCCTCCGCGTTGAAGTGGAACTCTGGAGCCAGCAGATTACTGTCGCAGTGCCCGCCAGTGATACCCAGGGGCGGGCCAGAGACCTGCATGCGCGGACCGATCACATCCCCCGCCTCGATCGCGTCGCGCAGGGCGACGTCCGCGTAGCCTTCAGCCCCAACATTTCGTACCGCGGTAAATCCCGCCAGCAGAGTTAGACGGGCATTTTTCGCGCCGGTCAGCGCCGCCCGTGGCGTCGAGATGCCCAGGCCCTCATACCCAGCGCCACCCGCATTCGAAGTCAGGTGCGTATGGACATCAATAAACCCGGGCAGGACGGTCGCATCTCCCAAATCAATTACGCGCGCACCGGCAGGAACCGGCGTATTGCCGCTTCGCACAGATTCAATCCGGTTTCCGCTAATGACAATCACTGGCCGATCCTGCAACTGTCCTGACTGCGGATCGAACAGCTTTCCCGCGCGAATCACCGTGGTTTGGGGAGTCGCTTGCGCGTGGAGAAACGGTCTCGCCACGCTTAGCAGTATTGCGGCCACCAGGAGAGCGCCCGCTAGGCTGAGCTGTCGCGGTCGTCTAGACCTCGCGAATTTGGCGCTGCAACTTGTCATCGTAGTTTCTTTCTCCTAGCGCTGCGCCGTTGTTTGCTCCGTCACCAGCAAGTCGAGGTTCTTCGCCAGCAATTGCAGCACGAACTGAACATCATCCAGCGTGTTGTAAATATGAAACGAAATGCGCAGGCCATCATGGCGGCTGGAAAGTACGACACCCTCAGCGGCGAACTTCTGCACGAGCGCATCGGCGTCATTGCATTGCAGCACCACAAGCGGGCCCACACTGTCCGGAGGCGTCTTGGCGCGAATGCTCAATTCGCGCGCGCCATCGAGCAACGCTTTGGTCAATGTCTTCACCTGATCCGCCACTCTGGGCATCCCGATCTCCTGCAGCAGACGCACTCCCTCGCACGCCCCATAAATGCTGGGAATAGGAGGTGTCCCCGATTCGAAACGGCGGCCGGCCTGGGCAGGATCAAACAATTTGACATTGAAGGCGAAGGGATTCGCCTGCCCAAACCAGCCGGTGACCGACGGGACGAGCGAAGAAATCAATGATTTCTTTACATACATGAACGCCAGACCCGGCGGCCCCAGCAGATACTTCAGAGTCCCACTTACGTAGAAATCCAAGTCCATGGCTTTGACGTTCACCGGGCGGGTTCCGCAGTCCTGATAATCATCCAGTAGCACCATCGCACCGCGATCGTGGGCGATCTTCGCGATCTCCGCCACCGGCATACGGAACCCGTTCATGAAGCACATGTGGGTAAGCGGGACGATCATGGTTTTTGCGTCAATCAGCGCCTCATACCCCTTTACCGACAGATGGTCGTTCACGGCTTCCACGAAATGCACCTCGGCGCCACGCTTACGGTGGGCAAGCCAAATGTGCCCCATGGTAGGAAACTCAAACTCTCCCAGCACCACTCTGGGGCGATCAGAAAAACATAAAGAGCTGGCAATCGCATTGACCCCTGCTGAAGCGCTGGCCACCAGAGCCACTTCTTCGGGATCGGCTCCGATAAAGCGGGCGAAGACAGTCCGAGCGGTCTCGTAGTGCTCGACCCAGATATCCCACGGCGATCCCTGCTCGTGCCAAACCCGCAGATATTCCTGAAATCCGGCTTCCACGCGCCCGGAGAGCGCTCCCTGGGAACAACTGTTGAGATAGATCTTCTTTTGGAAGACCGGGAACTGGCCGCGAATTGCCGCTATCGTGCTGTTGTTCACTTTCCGACGTACTCCTCAATTCAAGGCTTTGCTCGCCGTGGAGCGGCTGACCTGGAACGAATGATCTGGCTCAACAGGTCCGCATGTGCGGGATCGCGCTCCAGGTGCGGGTAGCGTTCACCCTGGTGATAGTCAACTGCAACAGTCTTGTAGAAATCCCCGTTCTGCACCAGGAGCTCGATCGGAGACTGCAATTGTGTGGCTGCCTGGACCGCCTCCCGAAGATTTTCCGGGGACCACTTGCGTCCCTGCACCGCTACCAGCCGCATGCCTGGCCCGACGCCGGCTTTCTCCGCGGGAGAGCCCACTAGCACATCGAGGATTTTTCCGTGATCCGCTTCAGACGTGTTCTTCACCAGCAGGCCCAGCGAATAACTCAGATCCACGGTCTGTGAGACATGTTCCCGGGAAGTCTGCAGGCCGGGCATCCTGTCGCTGTAGGCCAGCTTCCACCCGCCGGTTTCGATCCCCTCCATGGGCGCATGAACCGTGATGGAGCTCACGAGCCGGTGAAAAAAACCCTTCCAATCGTAGGGCGCCACCTGGTTAAGAGAGGCCGTGAGGTCATCGAACGTATAGGGCCGAACCTCAGCGCGGCCGCTCGATCCGCCGTGAAATTGACGGCAGAAGTCGTCGAGTGAGCGCCGCCCTTCCGACTGCTGCCGGATGAGAGTATCCACCGCCAGCCACACCAATGTTCCTTCGGGATAGAAATCTGTCCCGCGCCGCAAGCCGGCCCATGACTCAGGCGCGAAGTAAAGCAGTTGGGCGGCAACAGCTGTATCCTCCAGAGGCCGCCAGCTGCGCCCGCCGCGATGATCCAACATGGCGGCGGTAAGCGCCAAATTTTCCCGATAGTCGTCCGCGCTCCATGCGCCGCTGCGCGCCGCCAGGACTTCGCCCAGATATTGCGTCAAGCCTTCATACACCCACAAGAGCTCACCGATCATTGGCTCCTGAAAATTCGGCGTGGTCAGGCCGGTGGGGCGGCGGTACTTCCCGTTCCATGAATGGACAAATTCGTGAGGCAGCACATCCGCCTGGACTTTGAGACTGTCTGCGTCCAGAAAGCTGCGCTCGCGAAAGCGATCGTCGCTCGATTCGTGGTGCTCCTGCGCAATTTTGGCAATGGGATCACTGAGCGTTACCAGAAAATGGTAACTGCGGTAGTGATGCGTTCCGCCAAACAACTCATTGGTCTCCAACAGCAAACGCTTGTATGAGTCAATCGTGTCCTGATCCCATTGCAGTGCGGCATCACTGTCCGCAATCACATCCATGTAGTGCGCCGGCGTGCTTCCGGGAGAGAGCTCGATGCGGCG
>Ga0066710_100005435_pt1 | contig 11615 bp, 17 predicted proteins | sample GraSoiAngelo_159_FD_79666 | JGI IMG/M metagenome (GOLD analysis project Ga0066710, IMG submission 79666) | Grasslands soil microbial communities from the Angelo Coastal Reserve, California, USA - 14_1009_16_40cm | ecosystem: Environmental > Terrestrial > Soil > Grasslands | place: USA... | reverse complement strand
GTCGCGCGCGAGAAGCTTCGGCGGCAGCGAGCCGGCAGCGAGCAGCTTGTCGTGGAAGAAGCGCATCCCCCACCCCTTCGTGCGCGCCTTGTCGCGCAGCGCCAGGATCGCTTCGCGCCCGAGGGCGTACGACGACGGCTGCGTCGGCGTGAGCGTGTAGCGGCGCACCTCGGCGATCGCGTTCGGCGGCTCGAGCTTGGGCCGCTCGACCATGTACGCGACGGCTTCGTCGAAGCTCATCTCACCCGTGGAGAGACCGACGTCGACGACGACGCGCGCCGCGCGCCACAGCAGATCCTTGAGACGCAGGAGGCGCGTCTCCGGCGAGTCGAGAAACCCGATCTCGGTCATGAGCTCTTCGACGTACAGGCCCCAGCCCTCGACCATGAGGTTGCTGCGCAGTGCCTTGCGCGCGAGCGAGGCGTTGTCCGCGGCGTAGGTGAGCTGCAGGTGGTGCCCGGGGTAGCCCTCGTGGCACGCGATGACCGGGATGCCGGCGCGCGGATGGCCCTCGAGACGTTCGCGGCGGGTGCGCTCGTCGTCGTCGGCCATCGGCAGCGTCACCCAGAACCGTCCGCGGCGGTTGGCCTCGAAGGGCGCGGCCGCGACGTACGCGGCGTACGGGTACGTCGTGCGTTGGAAGTCCGGCATGGTCTCGACGGCGAGGTCCTCGCCGTACGGGATCGACGCGATCGACGAGAGGCGCACCGCCTCGCGCGAGCGCTCCATCTCCACGCGGTACGTGTTCACCAGCTGGTCGGCGTCGGGATGGTCACGTCGGAGGCGCGCGACGGAGTCGCGCCAGTCGTCGTCGCCGAGGGCGCGCGCCGCCTCGGCGATCTTCGACTCGGTCTCGCGGAAGAGCTCCTCGCCGTACGCGCGCAGGCTCGACGCGTCGTGGTCGAGCAGCTCCTTCTGTTTCAGCAGCGCCTCGAACGTCTCGCGTCCGATGGCGAACGTGCCTTTCGCCCGTGGCAGGAGATCGGCGCGCAGCCACGCGACGTAGCGGTCGAGCGCGTCGGCCGCGGCGTTCATGGCGGGCAGGAGCGCGCGACCGACGACGCGCCCGAGCGACGTGTCGGGCAGCGACCTCGGCAGCTCATCGCGGAGGAACGCGGCGCCGGCCGGCGCGGTGCGCTCGGCGATGGCGATCCACTCCGGCGGCACGCGAGCGGGATCCAGGTTCGCGCGCGCCGCGTCGAGCGCGCCGGGCGCTTCGGCCAGTCGCTCGGCGAGCATCGCGAGCCGGTCCTCGGGGCCGCTGTAGCCGCGCAGCAGGATGTAGTACGCGCCGCGCGTGATGAGATCGGAGTACAGCGAGGGCTGGCGCCGCCAACGCTCGAACGGCTGCAGCGCGTGCTCGCCGCGGAGCTCGGCCAGCACGAAGTCGCGGTCGACCTTCTGATACGGGTCGAGGCTCTCCTCGCCCATGCCGACGAAACGGCGCAGCCAGTCCTCGGTGAACTCGCTCCGCGCCGCGAAGCCATCGGCGGTGAGGTCGCCGAGGCGATGGTCGTGCGAGTGGTTGCCCATGATCGTCGCGGCGACCGGCTCGAGCTTGAAACGATCCTCGATGAAGGTCTTGACGGTCGCCTCGAGCAACGTGCCTACCATGACGGGAGCGCCAGTCTGGCACAGGGGAGAGTCACATGCCGCCCGCGAGCTATCCCGATTGCGAGAACTGCGAGGCGCCGTGCTGTAGACGCCAATTCGTTGAGGACGACAGCGGTTGGTTCACGCTGAAGGACGCGCGGCCGATCTACCTCGAAGCGGGAACGGACATCAAAATCGTCGGCTGGCACCAGCAGAAAGACGGACGGCAACCCATGTTCGAGTGCCAGGCGTTCGATAAGAAGGACCTGCGCTGCACGGTGTACGAGTCACGCCCCGAACACTGCCGCACGTACGACTGCCGCGACGACGATCCCGATGAGTGGCAAGCGCGCGCGCACTGCGATATCGCGCGTCACCGCCGCGTGACCGCGCTGCGCGCGAGGGCGACCGCTTAGTTCGTCTTCGGCTTTTCGGTCGTGGTCGCGGTGCTGGCTGCGGGCTTCTCGGTGCTGTTGGCCTCTTCGCGGAACGTCTTCACGCCCTTGCCCAGCTGGCCGAGGACGTCCGGAAGCTTCCCCGCTCCGAACACGATGAGCACGATCACGAGAATGAAGACGAGCTCCGGGCCCCCAAGGTTGAACGGCATTCGTCACTTCCCCGCGCGCCAGAGCGCGCTTGTTAGTCGTAGACAGTGTACGCAGGGCCGCCCTTAACCGAACAAGCCGGCCAGCAATGTGAGAAAGAGTGGGATCACGACCAGGAGCGCCAGCGCGGGAAGGTAACAGAGCGTCAGGATCAGCGTCATTTTCCCTTCGACCTCGGAGGCGGACTGGAGCAGACGCTCGCGGGCCGCGCTCCGCAACTCCTCGCGCGTGTCTTCGAGAACGCTGATCGATCCCGACCCGAGCTCACGCGCACGCTCGAGGCGCTCCGCCAGCCGCGCCAGCGACTCCAGCGCGGCGTCTCTCGACTCGCGTATCAGAGAGACCTGTAACGGCGCGCCGAGCGTGTAGAGGTCGGCGACTCTCGTAAGCACGTCGTCGACGAGCGGCACGCCGGTGCCCCGGCGCGCCAGCGTGATCACCGCGGAGTCCACGGGTCGACCGGACAACACGAGGGCGTGTGTCCACTCGACGAACGACGCGATTGCTCTCTCGGCTTCGGCGCGAGCCAGCGCCGCCCGTCGCTCCACCACGATCGAGGGCAGGATGAAACCACCGTAGGCCGCCGCGGCGATGACCAGTGGGCCGATCGGGACCAGCAAGGCGATCACCGCGGCGAGCAGCGCGCCGACCAGTGCCAGGGCGATCTTCGCGGCCACGAGCTGTTCGATCGCGATCGAAAGTCCACTCGCCCTCAGGGTCGCGGGCGCGATCACACGGACGCTGCGAAGACCGCTCAACCAGTTCGTGGCCGGACGGCGAAGCGCGTTGAGGCGGGCGGCAACGCGGGAGCGAGGTGTCACGCCGAGGACGAATAGGACGACGCTGACAGCCGCGGCGACCGCACCCAAGAGGCTCACGTGATGGCGCTGACGACGCGCCGACTCGCGAGGATCCCGGCCGTCTCGAGCATCGCGGCGATCGGCAGCAAGACGAAGCGTCCGAGCGGCGTCGTGAATGTTTCGCGCATTCCCGGGACCGTCAGCGCAAGGTAGAACGCGAGGCCCGGCACGAGCACCGCAAGCAACACGACTTGGACCCGAAGTCCGGACGTGCGAGCACTCACGTCGTCGGAAGTCCGCTGTTCGAAGACGAGTCGATCGACCGCGCTCGCGATCAGCGTGGCGCTGCGCGACGACGGAAGCTGCTCGGCAACGCACAGTGACAGCGCCTCGAGCCCGAGAATGATTCGACGGTCACGCGCCTGGGCGCGGGCATCACGCAGCGCCACGTCAAGTGGCGCACCGAGGTCAAACGCCCTCACCGCCCGTGCGAACGGCGCGAGCCCCGTCGTGCGACCCGAGCCGGTGGCCAGGCGGAGCGCCTCCGTCAAGCTGGCGCCCGACCTTAGTCCCGCGAGCGTCATCTGCAGCAGTGCGACCGTTTGACGCGCCCGCTCATCCCGGGTTCGGAGAGCGAGCGTTCGCGCGACGATCGATGGGGCAGCGGCGCCGAGCAATCCGCCGGGCAGGGCGCCGAGCGGACCGGCGAGAGCGAGCCCACTGATCATCGCGGCGGCGCGCAGGCATTCCCACACCAGAAGTGACCGAGTCCATCCCGCGTCGCGCAACACCGAACGTTCGGGGTGTTTCGGGAGCGGCCACAACACGCGCGGCGAGCCGAGTGGCGTCAGCAGGAGGCAGATCACGGCGAGCGCTGTCGCGATCGCGCCCGCGAGCACCGCGCTCATGAAAGCCGTTCGACCAACCGGCGCGGCAGCTCCCTGACCGTTGATTCGCCAGCGCGCCAGAGCACCACCGGCCCGCCGTCCTGGGCGGCAGCGATCTCGCGGACCACGCGGCGCCCATCCCTCGCGCGGCCGACGTGAACGACGAGATCGAACGCGCGCGCCACGAAACGCGCGATCGCTTGCGGCGCGACATCGCCCGATCGGGCGAGCAATAACTCGAGCCGATCGAGCGCTCCCACGGCTGATCCCGCGTGCAGCGTCGTCAGCGATCCGTCGTGACCCGTGGAGATCGCCTCGAGTAACGCCGAAGCCTCGCGCGGTGAGCGGACCTCGCCCACGATGATCCGATCGGGACGCATCCGGAGAGCGTTCACCACGAGGTCGGCGACTCCGATGCCTCCATCACGACTCGGAACGCACTCCAGGTGAACAACGTGCTCATGCGGAAGCACGAGCTCATTCGTGTCCTCGATGACAACGAGGCGCTCCTGCCCAGGAATCTCGCCCGCCAGCGAGCGCAGCAACGTGCTCTTACCCGTGCCGGTCGAGCCCACGACGAGAATGTTGCCCCGCGCGACGACGACCCGCGCAAGCAGCTCGGCCGCCGGACCCGCGAGTCCCCCGGTGGCCACCCAAGACGGCGCGGGGCCGCGGAGGGAGATGGAGATGCGACTGAACTTGCGGATCGAGAGCGTCGGACCGCCGACCGGCGCGATGACAGCGTTCGCGCGGCTGCCATCACGCATCCTCGCGTCCACGTAAGGCTGCTCGATGGTGAGCTCGCGTCCGACGCCGGCCGCGATGCGATGAACGAGCTCCCCGATCTCCGCCGCGTCGCCGAACCGCAGATCGACGCGCTCGAGGCGTCCGCTGCGTTCGACGAATATCTGCGTTGGCCCGTTGACGAGCACGTCCGTGACCTCGCCATCGTCCAAGAGCGACTGCAGCCGACCAAACCCGAAGAGCTCGGCGCACAGCGCCTCGACCTGCTGCTCGGATAGATCGCGCCCGACCGCGGCGCGGACTCGCTCGCGCAGGGTGGCGCGTCGTGCCGGATCGGCATACAGCGCGAGCATCGCGCTCGGATCGAGACCCGAAGCGACCTCGGACCGTACCCGCGCCACGATCGCCGGGTCGATCACGCGATCTTGCGGATCAGCGCGTCGATCGCTCGCAGGGTCGGTGCTCGGGCGGCGAACTGATCCTCGGCGAGGTACGGGTCGATCGGAATCGCTCCGAGCAAGGGAAGTCCGGCACGCTCCGCGACGAGCGCGGCATCGTCCTCGGCCACTCCGACGACCACGAGTCCGGCCGCACACGGAACGTCGCGGACGAGCGAGAGCGCGCAGAACACCGCCTGAAGCTGTGAGGCCCTGGCTCCGGCGACGACGCACAGGCGATCGACACGTGACAGAAGTCCGGCGTCCAGGCTGTCGGGGCCGACACCGAGATCGAGTACCACCGGCGCCCCACCGCTGACCGCGTCGATGACCTCGATCGCGCGATCGACATCGAGGCGGCCGCGCAGAGCGGCCGAACCAGGGAGAAATGGAACAGCGGACCAGCGCGACACCAGCGCACGTTCGCGACCCGGTTGCACGAGCACGTCGGCGATGGTCGCAGCCTCGATGCGGGCGCGGAGCGCCAGGGACGGTGCCCAACGGTCCAGGTCAACGAGAAGTGGCGCACGTCCTCCCGCGGCCGAGCGATGGGCGACCAGTGCCGCGGTCGTGCTGCCGCCGACGCCGCCGACGAGCGACCAGAACGCGACGCGACAGCCTTCGGCCAGCGCGGCTGGCCGTGTCGGACGGAGCGGCTCGATCGGATCGGTGCGCCCCGTGGCCTCGCGCATGAAGGTCATCGCGAGATCGGCGATCGGGGTCGCGTCGAGCCACGCGCGGATACGACTCACGTGAACGCCCAGCGTTCGATCGCGCCGTCGCCGACATAGGTCCACCGAAGCGGCTGGCGGTCGACGGCGGTGTCATCGAAGACGACTGGTCGCAAGCGCACCCGCGCTCGGGCGGCACGCAGCGACGCGACCGAGCACCAGACGATCCGGCGCCAGGCCAAGATCGCGTCCTCGTCCCGCAGCAGCCGCCGGCAGATGTTCCGCGCGGCACGCGAAGGCCGCAGCCACGGTAAGCGGTTCCTCATCAGGGCAGCGCTCGCCTCGCCGAGCGAGATCTGCCGAAGGTCGATGACATCGATCGCACCGAACGCGTCATCGAGCGGCGTCAAGTCGAACGCGATCGACGGCCGCAGGCCCTTGGCCGGAGCGGGAACACCGGTGCACCGTGTGACACGGACGCCCGCCAGCGCCAACCGGTAGATAGCGGCGTCGACCCCAGGCTGTGTCTCGAGATAGATGGCCGCCGCCGCTCGTGTGAGTTTGCCGCTCCCCAGTCGCGCGAGCTGAGCGTCGAACGCCGTCGGCGTGACTGCTTCGAGTCGAACCGTGGTGGCCGCCATCAGCGCGCCGAGCTGAACGCAAGCACGAACGTGCTCGTCGCGATCCGATCGGCGAATCGGATCTCGTCGGATGGCGCGATCGCGATGATCACACTGCCGATGCGGTCGACCGAAGCGGTGGCATCCGGTCGTCGCGGCTGGAATGGCGCACCGGATTCCGACCGGACGTCGAGGACGAGCGCGTCCGCCGCGAGCAACTCCACGGTGCGACCCGCCGGAGCCCTCCCGATGAGCGGCACCGCGAGGACGTCGACACGCGCCCCCGGCGCGATCGCGCCACCGACCGCGCTCACCGCCACCACCGGGATCGCGACGGCACGTTCGCCGGGGCGAAGCATGAGGCCGGTATGGAAGACCGCGGCGTCGGTGGCCAGCGCGTGGGAGACGAGTGGCTGGCCCCGCCACAGCGGTGCGATCGGGACACGTCCGATGGCTTCGTCAACGCTCGAAATGGCGCCCGCCGGCAGCGCGTCTGCCGGGACCGATCGCACCTCGAGGTCCTCGGCGGTGAGCGGCCGGATCGCCGCGACATCCTGAGCGGCAACGATCATCGAAACGCGCTGCGCGCCGATGTAATAGAGGGCCCCGGCGACGAAGCCCGCGACGAGGGCCAGGATGAGCAGCGACCTGCGAGCGATCAATCGATCAGAGCGGGCGACCGCACCGTGATCGTGATCTCGGCCTCGAGCCGCTCGAGCGGTGCGACTTCGGTGAAGATCTCGAAACGCAGCGACCAGCGCACACCGGGGGCAGGCATCCGGAGCCACTGGGCGGCGAACGGCTCGCTGCCGCCGCTGTTCGCGGAGGCGTAGTCGGGCTGGACCGACAAGAGACGCCACGACCGGATCGCCACCGCGGTGTCGTTCGCGAATGCGCGCGGCCAGAAGTAGATCAGTCGCCCGCGAAGGACCTCGGCGGATGTGAGCGCCGGACCATCGGGCGCGAGTGCGATGCCCGCGCGCAGCCTCGGGGCCACCGGCGCGATGGGGGTCTGCGGTCTGAACGACGGGACGGGCGTCGAAATGCCACGCAAGTCGCGTGGACCTACGACGGGAGCGGGGGATGTGACGGCCCGTGACGACGCCGCTGCGGATGGGGACGGCGACGACGCTGCGCGTCGCCTGGTCTCGGAATCATCCTGGAAGAACACGACGCTCACGGGTACGTACCCGCCTGGGGTGAGCACGAAGTTCTCGTAATAGGTCCCGGCGAGCGCGCGACCATCCGTCAGCGCACCGCGTCCGTTGAACGCCGTGCCGTCGAACACGCTGGACGCACCGGTGTCGACGCTGTCGATCACCCGCGCGTACGTGCCCGTGGACTCATGCACCGTGGCCGTCGAATACGTGGTCGTCGCGTCACTGGTGTCGACAACGTCGGCAACGTACGTGTCCGTGACGTAATACAGGCCGGCCGGCACCACGAACGCGACCGGGTCGGGGGTCGGGAAGACCGGAGGCGGAGCGGGTGGCGGCTCGTCTTCGAATGGCTCGCGTGCGTGCGCGGCATTGGACGGTAGGAGCACGACTGCCAACAGCAATGTCGCTGCGCGCTTCGTCATCGCGGCGAACTCGCAGCGCGGATCGTTATCGTCGTGACCGCGGGCATGAGGAGCACCGCCAAGCCGGGTGTCTTCACCGGCACCGAGGCGATCAGGCGCACCGTCGGGCGGTCGTAACGCGCGCCCGTCCGTGGATCGATGGCAGGCGCGGTCGGGAAGCTCGCGATGTCTGCCGCCGCCGCGATGTCACTCGCACTCGCAGCCAGGGCTGACGCGGTCGCGTCGATGTTTCGCGCGAAGTAGTCGCGCGCGGTGTCGGCGGCGCCTGCGGCGAGTCGAAGCGTCCCTGTGCGCTCCAGCTCGGTTTGGTCTTGATCGTTGACCGCGACGAGCGTCGCGAGATCCGCGGCCGCTGCCACCCGATACGCCACGGCCCGCAGCGCGCCAAATTCGAGCGCGCCCGCAAGGACGACCAGCAGCAGAGGCAGCATCACGAGCGTCATCACGGCTGCCGTGCCGCCGTCGTCGTGGCTCATCGGTTGACCTCTCCGCGCGCGACCGCCGTGGAGCGCACCGCGATCGTGGTCGCGAACAGGAACGGGAGGGCGATGCGCTCATCGGCCTGCAGCGAGACACGAACGGGCTCCCGCCACGCGACGTACGCCGGCTCGACCTCCACCACGACTCGGGAGGGTTCGATGCCGACCAGCCGGAGCTGCTCCTCGACATAGGAGCGGAGCTCAGGTCGGTCTCCGCCGAGTTCCCCCGCGTAGCGCGCGGCCTGAATGGTGACTCCGTCTTGCGCGAGCCATCGCTGCGTGAGCCATCCGAATTCGAGGATCGCGAACAGCAAAGGCACGAGGATGACGACCATCAGGGTCGTCTCGAGCGTCGCCATGCCATGCTCGTCGGCGCGCCAGCGCATCACCGGACGGTTTGTAGCTGGGTGACGAGCGCTTGCAGCCGAGTGACGAGCCCGTTGTTCCACGCGGACACGCCAATGACGAGCGTCCCAAGGATGACCGCGGCCCCGATCACGTACTCGATCGTGGCCAGCCCGTCATGTTCCCTAGCGAAACGCGACCACCGCATGCGAAACCTCCCGGCGTGTGTCGTCGGGAGGTTCGCTTCAGGTCAATTCAGGGACGATGACGTTCCGGACCGGTACGACGGTACTAGCGCCGCCCGAGGGCCTTCTCCGCTTTGCGGGCGTCCTTCACACCGAACGCGAGCGTGACGCTGCCGCGGCCGGGCGCGAGCACGTACTCGGACGCGATATTCACCTTCCCCTTGGCGAGCTTCGACGTCACCCGCGCGAGCGTGCCGGGCTTGTCAGCGACACGCACTTCGATCGCCTTCCGCTCCGTCGCGCGGAGTCCCGCCTTCTTCAGCGCGCGACGCGCCTTCGTCGCGTCCTTGTCCTTGACCACGAAACCGACGGTGCCCTTGCCACCACCGGTCGAAGCCGCTGTGCCCCAGAGATTCACGCCACCATCCGCGAGCGCCTGCGCCGCGGCCGCGAGCGAGCCCGGTCGGTCCCTCAGCTTCACGATGAATTCAGTCGCCATGTACGTCCTCCCCCTTTGCTGTCACGCGAGTTGTTGACGATTCTGGACGCTTGCGTCAAGGCAGTCCGCTGATAGTGTGCGCCGCAGTGTCCGATCGCGGACAGTTGGGGGAGGCGCGGGAGCTCGCATACGACCCTGCCCACGCGCGGCGCGAAGCGCTCGGCCGCATCCTCCGTCCCCGCGCCGACGCGATCCAGGACAACACGCTCGGGCAGGCCTACCGCGCCACGAACTTCCTCGGCCTGGGCTCCGTCGCGGCGAAGCGCTGGGCGGCGATCAGCAGCCGCGCCATGCCGGCCTGCCTTGACGCGCTCGAGGCGGACGACGCCAGCCGCATCGGCCTGCTCGACCAGGCGGGCGTGTACATCCACGAGCTCCGTGCCGCCGGCTTCACGCGTTTCGCCATGAAGCCGCTCACGAGCCTCGGCTTCCGTCTCGCGCTGCGCGAGGTAAAGGCGCACGCGCTCGCGCAGGGCTTTGATCCCGAAGAGCTCGAGGACGAGCTGCGGGTCTTTCAGCGCGCTTTCGAGGCGCGGGTCATCTACCGGAGCTAGCGCGCCTTCGCGATCCCGTCGCGGATAACGCTCTGGGCCATCACCTCGCCGCGCTCGACGTGACGGATGACGCCCTGCGCGTCGATGAAGAACGTCACCGGCAGACCGACCACGCCGTAGCGGCGCGTCGTCTGGCCGTCGAGGTCGAGCACCGGCTCGAGGCGGTCCAGCGCGAGCTGATCGAAGAACGAGCGCGCCCGCGCGCCGTCCTCCTGGAGATCGACCGCGAGGAAGACCGCGTCGCTGTCGCGCGCGACGCTGTTCAGCGCCGGCATCTCCGTCCGGCACGGCGCGCACCACGTCGCCCAGAAGTTCATCACGACGACCCTGCCGCGCAGGCTCGCGAGCGTGCGCGTGGTGCCATCGGGCGCGTTCCACTCGAAGTCCGGCGCCTGCGCGCCGATGCGCCCGGCCATGTTCGGGCCGTCGATCTGGCGGCGGATGACGCCGACCTGCGTCGGCCCGGCCGCGGCCTGGTTCATCGGGAGCGACGGCCAGACCAGCGCGGCGAGCGACGCGAGCGCGATCGCGCCGACGACGATCGCGGTCACGATGCGTGGCATCCGCGGGCGGTAGTCCAGGGTGACGTCTTCGGTCACGTGAGTAGCGTAGTGCGCTCCAAAGCTGATCCTCAGGGCATCCGTGTGGGCGCGCCCAGTTCGGGGTGGTGGCATAGTGAGCCGGACGATCGAACGAGGAGGACGGCCATGGCCTGCGCCTGCGGAGCGTGTTGCGGTCAATGCTGCTCTGGAACGAAGACCCCGAAACCACAGCCGAAGTAGCCACCGCGACGGCGGGACCATCGGAACGCGGCCCGGTCGGGGGCCGCGTTCTTCGTTTGACCCTATCAACGGCCACGAGCGGGGGTCTGGTGTTGCTCGCCGCGGTCATCTTGGCCTCCTGTGTAGGCGGACCGAACACCGCGCACATGATCGCGTTCGTGGACGTCGCGTCCGCCTCGACCTCGCGTCATGAGGGTGGGCCGGCGCTGATCGTCGGCACGTCCGACAGCGCGCGGGCAACGATCGCATCCCTTCGGCCTGGCCTGACCCTGCCCGATGGCGTCGTCCTCGTCGCGGTGTTCGAGGGTCAGCAGCCCACCGGTGGCTTCGCCATCCGCGTCACCGGGATCGCACGCAACGGCGGCAGGCTGATCGTGCGCGCCGTATTTGGAAAGCCACTGGATAACTCGATCGACACCGCGGCGCCCACGTCGCCGACGCACATCGTTTCCATTGCAAGCTCTGAGATCACCGGTGTGCGCGACGCCGTATTGGTCGACGAAACTGGGGCGGAGCGAGCGCACGCGAACCTTACCTAACCTCAGCGGACTCGCCTCACGACGCTAGCGCATCATCGGCATGTCGGGCATGTGCATGGCACCGCCCATCATTGGCGAGCAGCTCGCCGCCATCGCGACGCCCATGAAGACCCACGGGATGAGCGTCAAAACGATCAGCACAACGAGAGCTGCGAGTAGCACCCGCGCCCAGATCGGCCAGGATTCCTGTGCGTTCTGCTGGATCATCGGTCCACCTCGTCTTGAATCTAACCTGGCGGCAGCGGAGTCTTCGTCGACGGGCCGCGGTCGCCCCAGCGCTGATCGATGGTCGC
>Ga0066710_100005434_pt1 | contig 11616 bp, 11 predicted proteins | sample GraSoiAngelo_159_FD_79666 | JGI IMG/M metagenome (GOLD analysis project Ga0066710, IMG submission 79666) | Grasslands soil microbial communities from the Angelo Coastal Reserve, California, USA - 14_1009_16_40cm | ecosystem: Environmental > Terrestrial > Soil > Grasslands | place: USA... | reverse complement strand
TGGGCGGGGTCGAGCCACCCCTGCGAGCCCCGCGGCGAGACAACGCATCCGACGCCCGGCACGATCGGCGCGTCCACATTGGGGTCACTCGGCGTCGCCGAGAAGCCGTTGCCGTGCTGGTCGACGACCGCGACGTAGCTCGTGTCGAGCGAGTGACTCGGCGCCCCGCGCGCCGGCTGCCGCCCGCTCGGCCCAGCGCCGTTCCGCACCGCCGCGAGCCCGTCTGGATCGCCGGCCGGAGGCATGTCGGGCCAGGCTTCGTGCTCGCGGATCAGCGTGCGCCGCGCCGTGGCGTAGGCCTTGGAGAGCAATCCATCGACGGGGACCTTGACGTGCAGTGGATCGCCGTAGTACGCGTCGCGGTCCGCGAACGCCAGCTTGATCACCTCAACGAGGAGATGAAGGTACGCGGCCGAGTTGTGGCCGAGCGCTCGCAGGCCGTATGACTCGAGCAGGTTGAGCATCTGGAGCAGCACGGGCCCCTGGCACCAGAACCCGCACGTCGCCACCTCGTACTCATGAAACGCGGTCAAGAGCGCGTGGCCTACCTCCACCTGGAAGGACGCGAGGTCCTCGTACGCGAGCAATCCGCCGTTGTCCTGATGGAACGCGGCGATCGCGCGAGCGATCTCGCCCCGGTAGAAGGCGTCGCGCGCGGCGACCACGCCAGCCGCGCGGTCGCCGCCGGCCGTTTGTTCGGCACGGACCATCGTGCGGAGCGCCTGCGCGAGCTCGGATTGCACGAGAACCTCGCCGGCCCTGAGGGGGCGGCCGTCGCGGAGAAACAGCGCGGCCGACGTCGGCCAGCGCCGGTACGCGGCCTCGTTACCCGCCATCAGGAAGCCCGAGAAGCGCGAGAGCGGAAAGCCGCGTTCCGCGCACTCGAGCGCGGGCGCCACCACGTCGGCGAACGACATCGTCCCCCAGCGCGCGAGCGCCTCGAGCCACGACGCGGGCGACGCGGGCACCACGGCCCGGGCGACGCCGGGCGGAATCTCGCCGCCGAAGCGAACACGGAAGTAATCGAGCGTGAGGGCGCGGGGATACGGGCCGACGCCGGACACCTGGTAGGTCTCGCGAGTGCTCGCGAGGTGAACGAGGATCGGCGCGACGCCCGCGACGCTGACCATCTCGGGGTGCACGACCCCCAGGCAGAGCCCGGCCGCGACTCCCGCGTCGATCGCGTTGCCCCCGGCCTGGAGGATGCGGGCCCCAGCTTGCGCGGCGAGCGGATGCCCGGCCGCCACGGCCCAGCGACCGCCGATCGCCTCAACCGTGTGCGTGGGCGTGTACGGCGCGCCCGGCTGGGACGGGGCGGCATCAAGCGTCATGCGCGCATGGAACCATGCGCGGGCGAGGGCGTCAAGAACCGCACGCGTGTGCTACCGTACACGCATGGCAGGCGCGCCGCTCATCGGGGTGAGCACGTCGATCATCGCCGGCAAAGAGGGTGAACGGGCCGCCATCAACTCCGCGTACCTCACGGCCGTCCAGGGGGCGGGAGGGGTGCCAATCCTGCTGCCGCCACAGATAGACGAGCGCGCGCGCAGAGAACTGTTCGAGCGGCTTCACGGCGTGCTCCTGACCGGCGGAGGGGACGTGAACCCGAACCTCTTCAAGCAGCCGCGCCACAAAACCGTGAGCGGAGTTTCGGACGCGCGCGACGCGCTGGAAATCGCGCTGGTCGAGCACGCGCTGGCGCGGCGGCTGCCGGTGCTCGCGATCTGCCGCGGGCTCCAGGTGCTGAACGTCGCACTGGGCGGGAGTCTCTATCAGGATGTCGCGAGCGCGTCGGGGACCTCCGTCGAGCACGGCCAGACCGCGCCCCGACACGAGCCGACCCACAAGGTCAGGGTCGCTTCGGGGAGCCGACTCGAGCGGGTGCTCGGCGTCGACCAGCTCGAGGTGAACAGCTTCCATCACCAGGCGATCAAAACGCTCGGCCGGGACCTGAAGGCTGTCGCGTTCGCGGAAGGCGATGAGCTGATCGAGGGCGCCGAGCTGGAGGACCCTTCGCGCTTCGTCATCGGCGTCCAGTGGCATCCCGAGGAGCTGGCCCCGCAGCACGAGACCGCGCGACGCCTCTTCGAGGCCCTGGTCGTCGCCTCGACGTAACCGGCGGGCTACACCAGCTCCCAGCGAGAGGGCGCTCCGCTGATGAGCCGCTCGCGCACTCGGCCGACCTTCTCGAGCGCGCGGAGGTGCGACTCGACCGACATCGCCGCCGCGACGTGGAGCGCGGGCGAGACCTCTGCGTAGATCTTCTCCACGATCCCCGGAATCGTCGCGCGCCCCTCGCCGACCACCTCGAGGATCTGGCGCTCGCGCAGGAGCCGGTGCTCGATGTACTCGCGGATCTTCGCCGGCCCGTCTTCAACGACGGGCCCGTGCGCGGGATAGATCCGCCGCACGTCGAGCTGCTGCAGGCGTCGGAGCGAGGTCATGTAGGCGGTGAGGTCGCCGTCCGCCGGCGGGATCACCGTGGTCGAGCCGGCGAGAATGACATCGCCCGTGAAGAGCGCCTGTTCCTCGACCAGGAAGTAGCAGAGGTGGTCGGAGGCGTGCCCCGGCGTATAGACCGGGATCAGCGTGACCCCGTCGCCCTGCACCGCCTGGCCGTCGCGCAGATCGTCGACGGGCTCGGGCAGCGCCGGGTCGCGGTGGCGCATCTTGGCGACGCGGACGCCGGGAAAGCGCTCCCGGAGCTGGGCGACGCCGCCCATGTGGTCGCGGTGCCGGTGGGTGAGCACGATCCGCGACGGCCGCGTCCAGCCCCGGGCTCTCAGGTACGCCTCGAGGTTCGCGACGTAGCCGGGGACACCCCCGCCCGTGTCGATCAGAATGGGGTCGCGCTCGCCCACGAGGTAGGTGTTCGTGCCCGGGCCCGTCATCAGCCCCGGGTTCAGCCCGAGGACCCGTCCCACGCGGTCGCTCGGCGTCGCGGTCTTCGGGAAATCGGGATCGATCCAGCTCATGAATTCACGCGAGGCCCAGGTAGCGGCGCTTGATCTCTTCGTTCGCGCCGAGCTCGTCGCGAGTGCCATGGTACACGATCTGCCCTTTGTTCATCACGTAGACACGGTCGGCGACGCGGAGCGCGAGCGCCAGATTCTGCTCCACGAGCAGCATGCTCAGGCCCTCGGCCTTGAGCCCGGTCAGCACGCGTCCGAGCTCGCGGACGATCAGGGGCGCGAGTCCCTCCGAGGGCTCATCGAGCACCAGGAGTCGGGGGTTGGTCAGCAGTGCGCGGCCGATCGCGAGCATCTGCTGCTCGCCGCCGGAGAGCGTGCCGCCGCCCTGCGCCGCGCGCTCGCGGAGCCGCGGGAAGATCGCATACACGCGCTCCGGCGTCCATCGACCGGGCCGCTCCGCGAAGCGGAGATTCTCGGCGACCGACAGCGGGGCGAAGATCCGGCGCCCCTGCGGGACGAGACCGAGGCCGCGCCGGGCGATCGCGTGGGGCGGGAGCCGGTGGATCAGGGACCCCTCCCACGCGATGCGTCCGCTCCGCGGGTGCTCGAACCCTACGATGCTCCGGACCAGCGTCGTCTTTCCCGCGCCGTTCCGCCCGAGGAGGGCGACGACCTCGCCCGGCTGGACCCGCAGGCTCGCGCCGTGCAGGACGTGGCTCTCCCCGTAGAACGTGTGGATCGCGTCGACCTCGAGCGTCACGCGTCGCCCGTCGCGCCCAGGTAGACCTCGTACACCCGGGGATCGGCCCGCACGGCATCGGGTGGGCCCTCGGTCAACACCTCGCCCCCGTGGAGCACCGTCACGCGGTCCGCGAGCGAGAAGACGACATCCATGTCGTGCTCGATGATCAGGAGCGTGACCTCGCGGGGCAGCGCGCCGAGGAGCCGGATCATCCGCTGCGTCTCGTCCGGCGACATCCCCGCGGTCGGTTCGTCCAACAGCAGCAGGCGCGGTCGGGTGGCGAGCGCGACGCCGATCTCGAGCTGTCGCTGCTCGCCGTATGACAGGCGACCGGCGTGCGCGTCCAACCGGTCGGCGAGCCCGACCGCGTCCGCGACGTCGCGGACGACCGCCAGCACCGGCGCCAGACTCGGCGGTGGCGCGAACAGCCGGAAACTCCCGCGGAAGCGGACCGCGGCGGCGAGCCGGAGATTTTCGCCGACGGAGAGCCGGGGGAACACGTTCGTGCGCTGGAAGGAGCGCGAGATCCCCCGGCGCGCGATGGCGTAGGGCGGGAGCCTGTCGATCGGCCGGCCCTCGAACTCGATCCGGCCGCCGGAGGGCGCGAGCTCGCCCGCAATCAGGTTGAAGAGCGTGGTCTTGCCCGCGCCGTTCGGCCCGATGACCGCCCGGCGCTCGCGGCGCTCGACCTCGAGCGTGACGCCATTCAGCGCGGCGAGGGCGCCGAAGCTCCGGGAGAGCGCGTCGCAGCGCAGGAGCGGGCGGGTCAGGCGCGCGGCTCCGCGCCCTCCTGCACGAGCCCGAGCAGACCGGCGGGCGCCCAGAGGACGAACCCGATGAAGACCGCACCGAGGATCAGCATCCAGCGCTCGGTATAGGAGCTGACGAGGCTCTGCAAGCCGATGAACGCCGCCGCCCCGAGGACGGGTCCGGCGAGTGTTCGGGTGCCCCCGATGATGACCATCAGGAGCGCCTCCCCCGACGTCGTCCAGAACAACATCTCGGGCGAGACGTAGCCGTTGAACTGCGCGTAGAGCGAGCCCGCGAGCCCCGCGATCACGGCCGCGACGACGAAGGCCACCAGCTTGAACCGGTTCACCGCGTAGCCGACCGCCGCCATCCTGTGCGCGTTGTCATCGATCCCTCGCAGGACGCGTCCGAACGGCGAGCGGACGATCCGGTCGAGCGCGACGCCGGCCAGAGCGAAGAAGACCATGACGTAGAGGTGGAACGCCGGCGTCAGGTTCAGGTCGACTCCCGGCAGGCTCGGCCGCGGGACGCCGGGCAGCCCGTCGGACGACCCGAGCCACTCGGTGCTGAAGGCCGCGGCGTACAGCATCTGGGAGAACGCGAGCGTCAGCATGATGAAGTACACGCCGCTCACCCGGATCGACAGGTAGCCGATGACGAGCCCCGCGACCCCCGCGGCGACGGCGGGCAGGAGCACCGCCGACGCGAGTGACGGCGACCAGTGCTTGAGGCAGAGCGCGGCGACATAGCCGCCGAGGCCGAAGAACGCCGAGTGCCCGAACGAGATCATCCCGGCGTAGCCCACGAGCAGATCGAGGCTCATGGCGAAGATGCCCCAGATCAGGATCTCCTGCGCGAGCTTGACCGGGTAGGTGCCCGCGACCCACGGCATTCCCGCCACCGCGCCGAGCACCAGTCCGACGAGGAGCCGAGACCATCGGAGGGGGCCTCGGCGGCTACCGGAGCTCACGACCGAAGAGGCCCGTCGGGCGCGCGAGGAGGACGAGCACCATCACGCCGTAGATGATGAACATCGACGTATCGGGAAACCACGCCTTCCCGAAGGTCTCCGCCTGACCGAGGATGAGGCTTCCGGCCAGCGACCCCTTGAGGCTCCCGAGTCCGCCGATCACGACAACGATGAGCGTGCGCACCAGAATCTCGACGCCCATCCCCGGGTAGGCCGCCTGGATCGGCACCGCGATGACGCCGGCCACCGCGGCGAGCGCCGCCCCGACGGCGAACACCCCGGTGAACACGCGGTGCACGTTGACCCCGAGCCCGGCGGTCATCTCCCTGTCATAGACGCCCGCGCGCAGAATCGCGCCGAGCCGGGTGCGTTCGAGCAGGAGCCAGAGGAGCCCCGCCACCGCCAGGCCGAACACGATGACGAACAGCCGGTAGGACGGGAACCGCAGGGCGCCGAGCGCCACCGACCCGGCGAGCATGGCCGGCGGCGGCATCGAGCGGACGTGCGCCCCCCAGATCCACTTCACGAGGTCGTCGAACAGGTAGATGAAGCCGAACGTCAGCAGCACCTGGGCGTTGGGGCCGCGGGCGTAGAGCGCGCGGAGGCAGCCTCGCTCGATCAGCGCGCCGACGGCGGCGACCACGACGGGCGCGAGCGCGAGCGCGATCCAGAAATCGCCCGTCACGGCGGCAATGGCGAGGCCCGCGTACGCGCCGAGCGTGTAGAACGACCCGTGCGCGAGATTGATGACGTCGAGCATGCCGAAGATGAGCGTGAGGCCGACCGACAGGAGAAACAGCAGCATGCCGTACTCCAGGCCGTTGAGCGCCTGGGCGAAGAGGTTCGGGAGCGGCGTCAGGAGCTCACCCGGGAAGGGTGCAGCCGGTGCCCGGATCCTTCACGTTCGCGACCTGGTCGATGACGACGTTGGCCAGCTCGCCGCCGATCTCGCGCACCTCGCGGATGTAGATGAACGGCTGGATCACGTTCTGCGTCTTCGGATCGAAGCGGAAGCGGCCGCGCGGGCTGTCGAACTCGACCCGGCGCACGGCCTCGATCAGCCGGTCCTTGTTCTGGGTGTCGCCGCCGGTCGCCTTGAGGGCGTGGACGATGGTCTGTGCGGTGTCGTACCCCTGCACGGCGAAGCCGTCGGGCGTCTTCTTGAACGTCTCCCTGAACTCGCGCACGAATTGCCTGTTCGTCGGGTTGTCGAGCAGCGTCGAGTAGAAATGGCCGGTGATGATGCCGAGCGCCGACTTGCCCTCGGCGGGCAGCACGTCGGTCTCCGTGAGGAAGCCCGCGCCGCAGAGCTTCGAGCGCGCGCGCAGCCCGAACTCGTCGTACTGCCTGACGAACCTCACCGCCTGCGAGCCGGAGAAGAAGGCGTAGACCACCCGGGGCGCGGCCTGGTTGATCTTGGTCAGGAACGGGGCGAAATCCTCGTTGACCGGAAACGGCGTGTAGTCCTCGCCGACGACCCTGCCGCCGGCCGGCACGAACGTCTCCTTGAACGCCTTCATCATGTCGAAGCCCGCCGAGTATTTCGGCGCGATCAGGTGCGCCTCCTTCCCCACGTGCGCGGCGACCCAGGCGCCCATCGGCCAGTTCGGCTGCCAGTTGGAGAACGACGCTCGGAAGATGTACTTCGAGCAGCGCTCGCGGCTGATCTCGTCGTTGCCCGCGTTGGCGACGATCAGGATCTGCCGCGCCTGATGCACGGTGTCGCGAATCGCGGCGAGCACGCCGCTCGAAACCGGCCCGACGAGAAAGTCGACCGCGTCGCTCTCGATCAGCTTCTTGGTCTTCCGGAGCCCGACCTGCGGGCTGACCTCGTCGTCTTCCCGGAGCAGCTCGACCTTGCGGCCGGCGACCGTCCAGCTCTCGCGCTCGAAGACGAGCCGCATACCCTCGGTGATGCTCTCGCCGAGCACGGCGTAGACGTTGGAGTACGGCAGCACCAGGCCGATCTTGAGCGGCTTCGCCTGCGCCGAGGCGCGTCGCGCCGGGGGGCCCAGGGCGGCGGTCGCCGCGGCCGCTCCAGCGCCGCCGAGAAATCTCCGCCGTGTCAACCGTTCCATCGCGCCCCTCGAGGCGGCCTCAGCCGCCAAGCTTTCGTCTGATGGTGTCCGGGATGGACTTCGCCCGGATGCGTCCGCCCGGCGCAAGGGGCTGCCCCACCCAGGCCCGCCGCTCGAACCCGGTCGCGCAGAGCGTCGGCCCGACCGAGATCCGGTGGTCGACCCGGAAGGTCTTGTCGGTGACGTCGGTCACCTCGCTCTCGATCGTGATCGTGTCGCCGAAGCGCACCGGCGCGAGGAAGGTCGCGCCCGCCTCGACGGCCGGGACGCCGAGGATGTCGTGGTCGCGGATCGTCCGGTCCCACGGCTCGCCGATCAGCGCGAAGAGCGCGGCGGTCGCGACGTCGAACCATTCGAAGAAGCGCGGGTAGAATGCGATCCCGGCGGGGTCCGACTCGCTCCAGCGGACGGCGAGGGTCAGACTATGTTTGAGCACGCAGGGCAACGGGCGCCGAGCGGGCGACCTGCGCGAGCGAGCCGAGCAGCGCGTCGGCGCTCACGGGCTTGGCGATGACGCGGTCGACGAACCGGCTCCGCTCGTCGGCGGCGACCGTCTCTCCCCACCCCGTCAGCAGGAACACCGGCATCTGCGGCGCGCGCGTCTTGACCTCGGCGGCGACCTCCCAGCCGGTCATGCCGGGCATGCCGAGATCAGTCACGACGAGGTCGACTCGCGCCGGGTCGAACACGGCAAGCGCCTCGGTGCCGGACGCCGCGCTCACCACCACGTGGCCGTGCCGCTGGAGCAGGTCGGCGAGGGCGCGCAGCAGTCTCGGATCGTCCTCGACGAGAAGGACGCGCCGCGCCTGGCCGGCCTGAAGCGGCGGGGGCTCGCTGGCCGCCGGAATGATCTGGTAGCGGCTGCCGAGCAGGCGCAGGTGCACGGTCGTGCGGGTCGCGCCATCCCGCGTGACGGTGATCGACCCGCCGTGCCGCTCGATGATCGGTGAGAGATGCAGGAGCCCGCGCCCCCCGTCTCCGGTGTCGCTGACTTCGGCGAAGACCCAACCCGACTCTTCGCCCCACGCGCGGATCGTGAGCGCGCCGCCGCGCGGCATCGCGGTCACCGCGCTCATGATGAGCTGGACGAACACGTCGCGCAGCTCGACGGAGTTGCCCTCCACCGGGGGCGCTGACTCGACGTCGCGGATGACGGCGATCGTGATGCCCCGGCGCTCCGCGTCGTCGCGCCACCGCGGCTCGGTCAGCGCGAGCGCGTCAGCGATGAGCGGCTGGAGCGCGACGGGGCCGAAGGCAACCTGCGGCTGTTGCGCGATGAATTCCTGGAGCTGGCGGACCGTGGCGCCCGCCTCGAGCGCGACCTGCCGGATCACCGCCAGGCGGCGGCGCGCCGTCTCGTCGCCGGCTTCCTGCAGCAGCAGCTCGGTATAGCCGAGGATCGCCGCGAGCGAGTTGTTGAAGTTGTGCGCGAGGCCGCCGATCGTGTCGCCGAGCGTGAAGAGGTTGCGACTCCGCGCCAGCTCGTCCCGGAGTGGGCCGAGGCGCTGCCCGAGCGCCCGCGACCAGCCGCGCAGCTCGTAGAAGGAGCGGTCCATCTCCGCCTTGAGGGCGGTGAGCCGATTGACGATCAGGGGGATCTCTTCGTGTCCGCTCAGCATCAGCGGAGGCAGGCCGGCGGACTCGGAGGCGCGGCTCGCGAGGCGACGGAGGAGTCGCTTCATGCCGCAAATGATAGGACGCGCTTACAGATTAATCAATTGGGCGACGCGCTCGCGATGGTACGTGGCGTCGCCGAACGTGAACTCCGAGCCTTTTGCGCGCTTGAAGTACAGGTGCAGGTCGTGCTCCCAGGTGAACCCGATCCCGCCGTGGAGCTGGATCCCCGCCGCTGACACCCGCCGGGACGCGTCGCTGACGTACGCCTTGGCCATCGAGGCGGCCCGCGCGGCCTCCGGCGCGCTCTCGTCCACGGCCCAGGCCGCGTAGTAGGTGATCGACTTCGCGTTCTCGACCTCGACGAGCATGTCCGCGGCCTTGTGCTTGACCCCCTGGTAAGCGCCGATGGGCTTGCCGAACGCCACGCGGATCTTCGCGTACTCGGTCGTCATGTCGAGGACCCGCTGCGCGCCGCCACACATCTCCGCGCACAACGCGACGGTCGCGCGCTCCACCACGCGCGTGAGCGGCTGCCAGCCCTTGCCCTTCTCGCCGAGCAGCGCGTCCGCCGGAACCGCGACGCGGCCAAGCTTCACCTCGCAAAGCTTGCGGGTCTGGTCCATCGTGGGGAGCAGCGTCACCTCGAGCCCCGGCGCGGTCTTCGGCACGAGGAAGAGGCTCACGCCCTCTTGGGGGTTCCCGCCCGCCGCGGTCCGGGCCACGACGACGAGCGCGTCGGCGATGTGCGCGTCGGGAACGAAGAGCTTCGTGCCGGACAGCGTGAAGCCGCCGCCCGCTTCGGTCGCGGCCACCGTCACGCCCTGCGCGTCCCAGCGTGCGTTGGGCTCGGTCCAGGCCAGGGTCACGCGGGCCTCGCCCGCCGAGAGCTTCGGGAGCCACCGTTTCTTCTGCGCGTCGCTGCCCGCCTCGAGAATGGTGAGCCCGCCGAGGAGCACGGTCGAGAAGTAGGGGCCGGGCATCACCGCCCGCCCCATCTCCTCCATGAGCACGACGAGGTCGACGAAGCCGAGGCCGGCGCCGCCGTACACCTCGGGGAAGATCAGCCCGAGCCAGCCCTGCTCGGCGAGCTTGGCCCAGAACTCGGGCGTCGTGCCTTCCGGGGTCGCCATCATCTTGCGGACGAACTCGGACGTGCACTCCTTCTCGAAGAACTTGCGCGCCGTCGAGCGCAGCAGCTCCTGCTCTTCGCTGAATCCAAAGTCCATGTGAACCTCGCGCCTTAACCTTTGGGGAGGCCGAGCACGCGCTCGCCGATGATGTTCTTCTGGATCTCCGTGGTGCCGCCCTCGATCGAGTTGGCTCGCGAGCGGAGGAAGGTGTACTGCCAGAGGCCGCCCTCGACGGCCCACTGGGTGCCCTTCATGAGCTGCGAGTACGGCCCCTGGATCTCCGTCGCCAGCTCCTGCAGTCGCTGGTGCGTATCGACCCAGCCCATCTTGCCGGTCGACGCTTCGGGCCCCGGCATCTCGCCCTTGAGGAGCCTCGTGATCGCGCGGGCGCCGGTGTACTTCAGGCACTCCGTATCGATCCAGAGCTGCGCGATCCTCTGGCGCATGACCGGATCCTTCGTGATCCGGGCGCCGCCCTTCTCGACCCGCCGCGCCATCTCGATCAGGCCGTCGAGCGCGATCCGCAGCCTGACCTGCAGCCCGAAACCGAGCGCCAGCCGCTCGTACATGAGCGTCGTCATGCCGACCGCCCAGCCATTGTTGACGCCCCCGAGCACGTGCGACTCGTGGACGCGGACGTTGTCGAAGAACACCTCGTTGAACTCCTCGTCGCCGGTAATCTGCCTGAGTGGCTTGACCGTGACGCCGGGCAGATGCATGTCGAGCAGGAAGTACGTGATGCCCTTGTGCTTGGGCGCGTCGGGGTCGGTACGCGCGAGCAGCATCATCCAGTCCGCGACGTGGGCGAGCGAAGTCCAGACCTTCTGTCCGTTGATGACGTAGGACTCGCCGTCCCGGACGGCGCGGGTCTGCAGCGCGGCCAGATCGGAGCCTGCGTTCGGCTCGGAGTAGCCCTGGCACCAGATCTCCTCGCAGGAGAGGATCTTCGGCGGGTAGCGGCGTTTCTGCTCCTCGGTGCCGTAGGCGATGATCGTCGGTCCGGCCATGCCGACGCCGAGGATGTTCAGGACGGGCGGCGCCTTCGCGAGCGCCATCTCCGCGTGGAGAATCATCTCCTCCACGAACGTCAGCCCCCGCCCGCCGTACTCCTTAGGCCACGTGAGACCGATGAACCCGGCCCGGTAGAGCTGCTTCTGCCACTCGCGCAACAGGTCGTACGCTTCGGGGCGCGGGATGTCCGACGAGGCCATCACGCGTGCCGCGAAGTCGCGGGGCATGTTCGCCTCGAGCCACGCTCGAACTTCGTCCCGGAATGACTGCTGTTCCGGAGTCAGCGTGAGATCCATGGTCCCTCCTGATCGGACGACGCTCGAGGGCTGAACGACGGTTCAGCGCCATTCTATGGGCCGCTTTCAGGGGAAGTCAAGGCGGGGTCAGAACATCGATCGTCGGCTCG
>Ga0066710_100005432_pt1 | contig 11617 bp, 12 predicted proteins | sample GraSoiAngelo_159_FD_79666 | JGI IMG/M metagenome (GOLD analysis project Ga0066710, IMG submission 79666) | Grasslands soil microbial communities from the Angelo Coastal Reserve, California, USA - 14_1009_16_40cm | ecosystem: Environmental > Terrestrial > Soil > Grasslands | place: USA... | reverse complement strand
TCTCTTGCCGAGCGCCCAAACCTTTCAGGTAGACGCCCTCAAGGCAATGGCGAGCTTCTGTCACTACATCTTCTTCTTCCCGGACCGGGAGACTGCTGCGGCGTGGACGAGAAGCCATCCCGACACGACGGTGATCTCGGTGCCGGATGCCTTCGAGCTCGGCCGCAAGATGCTTGCGGCGCGATGGCGCCCTGCGCCGTAGCGCGCTGCCAAAGGTGCCAGCGGCGCGATAGCGCCGCAAGCGGAGCGGAGGCGCCGCCCTAAAGGACTCCCTTCGGTCGCAGGCGCCGAAGCTCAACCCGCGACCCCCTGAACGCCATGCGAATCGCCAAGGGGCCGAGTTACGACACCAAGTAGCATTCACGCGGTGTTTTGGGCATCGGTGTCGTAACAGCAGGCCCGAAGATGAACCGAGTGTCGTGAGAAACTCACAGCAAGAGTCACAGCACGACGATCTCGTGAGGCCGCATGACGCAAGCGATGAAGCAGCAGGGCGAGCCATGAGGCGAGAAGCAAACCAGGCGCTCTAGGAGAAGAAGCCCACGGCCCCAACGTCATGCGATAGCGATGCCGTAACGCTTCGTCCACTTCAGAATCCTTACGTGATCGGCAAGAAGGTCCTCCGTGCTAGTGAGTTGGAGTGCGCCTTTCGCTCGGTCGAACAACGCAACAGCAAACAGCCCGTTGTCGTGTCGGCAGCGCCACTGAATGCCGTCCAATTGGTCAGAGTGATCCCATACATCGCGGCCAAATTGCTGCGGCTTGTGATAGGGCTCTGGGCTGCTGGTGATGTCCGCGGTGCAGCCGACCTGTGTGAGGCCACCGCCATGAAGCTGCAACAGCTGCAGCTCGCGTGTTACACGAAAGAAGGAGAGTTTACGTTTGCTGAGTGATTCTCGCGTGATGATTCGGGGTCGCGGCGTATGGAGGTAGGTTTCCGCAAAACTCGCCGTCTCGTCCTCACCCAGATAGCAGACGCGGAATTTACCTTGCGGATCATCAAACCGATATTTCGGTGGCTCTCCGGGCTTTGGGCCGAAAAACGGTTCGATGCTCGATGGCCAATGGATTCGGGCTAGTGTCGCGCCGCTGGCAAGGGGCGGAGTGTCGTCGTCCTTTAGAGGAAGCGACGCGGGAAGCGGCAAGGCGTCACAGTCCTTGTTCGCCCACGCTGGCAACTAGCCGCTTTACTGGCTCGACATCGCCGTCCTTCAGTGCCTGGAAGCCGGTGCGTCCGTCGAGTATGTCATGTTTCGCTAGCAACATATCCAATTGCATCCACGGGTCCTCGATGCGGAAGGCATCGAGGACCTCTGGGAGACCACGCAGGACGTCACGCGGACCGAACTGTGCGGCAGGATATACGACGTCGTTGCTGGGCAACTTGATGCCAAGGAGTGTGCCCTGCCGACGCCGTTTGTCGACTGCGGCACGTCCAATGCCAAGGAGTGAAGCCACCTGATCTCCCGACAGCGCGCCATGCGCTTCCTCGAGCAGCTCCCTTTGGACTTTCGCGCCCTTCAAAAGCGCGGCCGCCCACTCGCCCTCGACTGGATCCTGCAAAAGCACACCGGCCATGACATCGGTCAGAGTCCCGGGAGCCGCTCGCTCCGACAGTGCCTGCTCTAGCACCCGCGTTGGTAACTTCCTAATCGCCTCACCCACGAACTCCGTCAGACGGGCAAACGCCGCACGCTCCATTGCTGTACGCTCTGGACGCGCCTCTGACCGCGGCATAGCGGGGGAGACCGAGAAGTGACGGCTCGTGATGAGTTGCCTCAGATTCTTGTTCTCAGCCCTCAACCGCCACGTTTCGGCTGCACGCACGCAGAGCGCGAGTAGCTCGTCGTCGCCGAACGGCTTCCGGATGTAGTGGAACGCTCCGCGACGGACCGCCTCGATCGCTTTGGGAACCTCCTTCTGCGCAGTCATCACGATTACGGGCGTGTCTGGATCGTGCCGGAGGACGGCGTTCACAACTTCGATACCGCCCATCTCTGGCAGCGCGACGTCCGTGAGGACGAGCTGTGGGCTTAACAGCGACATATCCCTCAGGCCGGCCTCGACGCTCTCCGCGACTGTTACGTGAAAACCGTGCTTCTCAAGTAGATGGCGGATGTGGTCGATGATCTCCGGCTCGTCGTCGACGACCAGCACCGACTCTCGGAGTGGCTTTAGCGATGGAGACATACCGCTGGATTCCCGGGGGCCTTGTGGTTACTCGAGTAAACATAATGCCTTATGCTCACTCTGTCTACCGTCAACGAGATAAGTGATTTTATTATAGACTGTTATACGTCACCGAAGTCGATCCAGTCTTCGAGATCGAGCACCGGAGCAGTCTGCCAGTCGATGCCTTCTGGCCTACAGTCTCGGATCCACCGGCTCACTCTCTGAACTCCCAAGACATACTCGCGAACCAGTCACAGCGGCTCCCCGCGGACGAAACGCTCCAGCCCCTCGGCCCCAAGGCGAATTCTCCCTCAGATCACGCGGAGCTCTCGCAGATCACGCGGAGCTCTCGGCGAGAACAACCGACAGACCCTCAGTCAGCGCCTGGAACCGCCGATTCCTCTCCGCCTGGCTGTGCCATGTCTTGAACTGTCGAACACCGACAGATTGAACATCGTCCAGAATGGCCCCCAGATCCTTTGCGGTAACATACCCCTTCCGGACGTACGTGTGCGCTGTCTTAAGGAGGAGCGCCAGCGGGATGGATGAATCGCCTCTGGCAACGTGGGTTAGGAACTCGCCCCTTAGTACTGATGCGTGAAACTCGGTCATCACACCTCGCGTTGATACTCAAGCACCCTCCGCCCGCCCTGGGTGAGAAAGCCCCTTTCCTCAGCGAGGAGCGGCGCGGCGGTCCCCCGGAGATGCGCCGGAGACCACCCGCCTGTCGCTACTCTCCACCAGTACCGCTTGGACGTACGACGCCCACTCTATCGCTGGCACGGTGCCGACAAGCTGAAGCCGGTGCAGCAGCCGAAGGAAGAACGTCACCAGGGCAGCGTCAGCCGCGTAGATCACGAGGTCGCTGGTCGTTGCCTCCAACTCGAAGGCGCCCACCTTCAACACACACCCTAAGTCTAGTCGTTGCTCCGCATCGAGATCGGCAAGCGCAGCCCGAAAGCCTTCGCCGAGCCCGTCCGCCCACGTCGCGGTCAGCGCGACGACACCGCCGAGAATCGCCGGGATCTCTCGGGCCGCCTTCCCAACGCCACGATCAGTGATAGGGGCGCTGGTGCGGTGAAGTTGACGGACGGACGCGGCCTTGTCGCCCGCCTCCCGGACGTATTGCCCGGTCAACTTCTGCTTCACTTCGAAGACGGCATGCACGCTCTCGGCCGGAACGAAACAGCTGCCCCCCTTTTCCAAGAAGAGGGGGCAGTAGTGGGCGTCGTGGACGATGACGTCAATCTGCTCGCTGCAACCGCCGCGACTGTCGACTACCTGTCCCGTGCACACACGGTAGCGACGTGGGAGGTGTCGATCGAGCATCGTGCGCCACTGTTCCTCGGAGGCGTCACCCTTCAAGCCAGGGTGGGGAATACCCGCGCGAACTCGTTCGAGCTCCGCCCGCAAGGCATCCTGGTGCCCGAGCAGCAGGCGCTGCAGGACTGTCGACCCCGCTTCAACACTCACACGCCCTCCTTGGATCTCAAGAGACCGGGAACAGCGGCCCGAACAGCTGCCGCCAGGCGCGAAGCGCGTCACCCTGCTGCCCGACTCGCCCCAAGTGAATCGCCTGCGCCGCCTCGCGTTCCGCAGCCTTCAGGGCGACTGCGGCCGCACGTTTCTGCGTCTCGTCCATCATGTCGCTCACTGGGGGCCCAAGACCCGCCGGGTCCTCCCAAGTGTCGAAGATCCGATCCGCGAGTGTCGCGAAGAACGACTGGATCTCGCGGTCCCGACGGCCCCCGTACGGCGGGTGAAGCACCTCTAAAGCGATTACCTCGATGAGGAACGACGGCCTGATTGGCTTGCGGTGCGTATTGTTCCAGTACTTCACCATCCGCACGAGCCCTTTCCACTCGCCATCGAAAGCTTCGTGCGCCTCGACCGCTTTCTCGGCGTGGACGCGGGGATTGGTTTCGGTCCAGCCGTCAGAGGTCGCAGTGTCCGGGATTTCGTAGTGATCGTCAAAGGCGAACGCTGGCACGACATCGAAACTGACCACCTTTTCTTCGGAGAAGTCTTCCTTGACCTCGATCCCGAAATCGATTGTTACGGAGCGCCGCTGGCGCTTCACGGCTGAAGTCCCGTACGTGTTGGCGAGCGCTTCCTCGACGGCGCTTAGCAGGACCCCAGGTTTCTTGTCCCGGTAGTGGCGGTCCCCCTCGCCAAGCACGCAAAAGATGTCTACGTCCTTCAATGGTTTCGTCTTCGTGTGGCGGGCGTACGACCCAGTGAGGAAATCGTGCTCCACATGGAACGACTCTTCCATGTGCGCACGAATCTCGCGTTGCCGTTCGGAAGCGTTCTCCTGCTCACGCTGGGTGAGTTCAAGACGGGTTCTGAACTTCGCAAACGCCTCTTCGGTAGTGAGCATGCTCACGTCCTCCGGTAGTAGCGGAAGCTGCCGCTGAGCCCGTTCGCCTCGACGGTCGAGCCGATGCTCTGAACAACGAACCCCCTAGTGGACCGCAACGTCGTCGGCCCCCAGCCGCCCACCTCGGGTGCTCCTACCTTGGTGCACACCTTGATGTCGTACGAGCATGTTCCTGGGTATGCGCCGGCTTTCTTGATGGCATACTGGATTGCGTCGGTGTCGGTCCAGAAGGCTCCGTCGCCGTCCGAGTAGGCGTAAACGATCTCCACGTCCCAACGCCCCACCAGTGCGCCAGTCGCCGGGTTCCAGACCTCGAGAACGATCAGTTCAAGGTGTCCCGAGTGGATCCAGGTACCGATACCGCACTGTAGTACGTCCCAATTCCGGGCGAGCCGTCCGGGATCCAGTCCGCTAAGCCAGAGGATGTCCTTCAGGCTGCGGAGGATGCTGTCGGTCACGTAGGTGACCGAGTGCGTGTACGAACGGACGAATACCGAGACAGTCATGGTGCCCCTACTCTCTCAGAAACGCGTCTCGATCGACGCCGGGGTTCGTGCCGGCGTCGGTGCACTCGCCGTCGACCTCGTCGACTGCCGGCCCTTCCGCCTCATCGCGTGCACTCACACGCCCTGACGCCGCAAGGTTTCGTCGCACCCACGGCAGTTCTTCCGCTGGACACGGCAGTGACATACGCCAGTCACCGTCAGTTGGGACGAAGCTCAGTGGTTTCTCCTCCAGCTCATTGCCCTCCATGGCATCGTCGCCGTAGACGCAATAGATCCGGATGCGAGGGCCGGCGCAGTAAACGACCATCGGTGTACGCATTTCTCCTGCGATAATCGAACACGCTACTCCCGCGACTTCGGCGAGCTCCCGTTTCGCGGGCGAATGCGAGTCCGGCGCAATGAGGTCAACGATCGCGTCCCAAGTCTCCTGGGCGGAACGCGCGGGGACGGATGCAAAGGTTCTGGACACAACGGTCATCGCCTAATTCCTCCTTGCCCGAATGCCCTCGTCGCAGACCGCGCAGCCGCGATTAGGTCCGTGATCGTTAGGCGGTCCGCGTCCAGCGCCGTCTGCTTGTCGGCCGCGCACGCCGCGGCGACGACCTTCCGGATTTGTCGGCCGTCTAGCCCAGCGCACGCCGCCACCAGCTCGGAGAACCCCGGCGCGCCCACGAGCGTCGCGAGCCGGGGAAAAACATGCCCGAGGCCGTGAAGTACATGGGCGAGGATCGCTCTACAGCCCTCCTCATCGGGCAACGGCACCTGTAGCGCCAAATCGGTTCGAGACAGGAACGCTGGGTCGATCGCCTGCGCGAAGTTGCTCGTTGCGACGAACAGGGTGTTAGGATGAGCCTCCGCTATGTGGTCGAGCTGAACCAGGGCGGCATCTGTCGAGCGATGCACGTCAACCGGGTTGGCCTCCAGGCTCAGTTTCGACCGGTCGACGAGAAGCGTCTCGACCTCGTCGAGAAGCACGATCGTAGGGCCAAGCAGCGCCTGTTCCGCGATGGCATCGCGGAACAGGCTCGTGACCGCACGTTGGGTGCGGCCCAGGGCTGAGTTCGCGAGGGCATGTGGATCGACTTCGACGAGACGGAACTGGCTCGATCCAGGCAAGCTTTCCGCCGTGCGTGTCGCGAGCCCCTTGGCCAGAGATGTCTTCCCAGTACCGGGCGGGCCCGACAGGAGGATGACGCCGTGCAACGGGAGAATCACGCGGGACACACGCGGGCGAACCGTGAAGTTGAGCACAGCCTGCCCTAATAGCTGACCCTTGATCGCCGAGGGCACGAAAATCGATTCCCAAAGCTCGAGGAGACCTTCGTCTGGAAGCGGTCGCACAGCGGCGATTCCCACCGGTAGGTGTCCGAGGGGATGGCTAGTTGGAGCGTTCATCGGTATCTGACGGGAGGCGATTGGCCGCGGGCCGCGACCGTCGCCTCCGATGTCAGACTCGGGCGGCGCGATGTCGATCCGTTCGTGTTCGGTGTCACGCTTGCCCACGGACCTCTCCATTACTTGGCATGTCCTCATCGAGTGGCGCACTGTTAAGACAAGACGTCGGCGGCCAGAGGAACGTGACCGCCGACGTCTCCCGCGAGGCGGATCCGTTTACCCTTCGTCCGGGATATCGGAGGCAGCCCGATCCCACGCGTGCCTGAGTCCCTGCCAGTGGTCGCGATTCGATGCATCGGTACGAGTCACCGCACGGGCGCCGGACTGCAACCCGGGTTCCGCAAATCGCCGGTGATCCCGTGTCACGAGAGAGAGAAAGGACTCAAGCTCCAGGCCAAGTAACTGACCGAGCATCGCCAGCGGTTCACAAGGCAGGACCGCCGGATCGAGGTCCCCCCAGCGGAGACGGTCGAGCTGGTCCTTCGTAAATCGGAGTATCCTCGCGACACGTGTGAGAGCCTCCGTGTCGTCGGGTAGCACGCGCCGGAGAACGTCGCCCAGCCCGTCGAACGCGCCTACGCGATGGGTCTTGAGCAGCTCGGCAGCACGTTGACGGACGCGCCCGACTTCGTCAGCATCTCGCCTTAGGGCATCGAATGCCCGGTCGTCGAATCGTGTCACGGCCCATCCTCCTGCGCGTGACCTTCGTGGATATGAGCTTCCCCGCTCGCTCCGCGTAGCCGCCGAATAAGGTGAGACTTGAGTCTTTGCAATCGCTTCCGACTTGTGGCAGGGCCGGGCAGGTTCAGCCGAACCGCGATCTCCGCATGGCCGAGTTCGTCAATGACATAGAGATCTAGAAGCTCTCGATCGTCCCCCGGCAATGTGGCCAACGCTTCTCTCAAGAGGTGAACTGATCCGGATGATTCTGTGTGGTCTGCAACTCGCGGCATGACCAGCTCCTGAAGTTCGACCGGCGTCAAGTCGTCGAGAGACACCTGGCGTCCGCCACGGCGAATGCCCTGCCGCCCTGAGTCTCTCAGCAGATTGACCCCTATTTGAATCATCCAGGACCACAGCGCGTTAGCAGATGTCAGGCGCCCGATGTTCAGGAGAATCCGGCGCCAAACGTCCGCCACAAGATCGTCTAGCCCGTCCCGGTCCGGCACCCTCAGAGCGAAATAGCTCTCAAGTCGAGGGTTGAAGTGGTCGAAGAGACGTCGCCATTCTGCTTGTCTCAACAGTTCTGGCGCATCTCCATTCGAGAGGAGCGCGAGATCAAACGAAGGCCTGCCGGGGCCCCTGCCTCCGCCCGATCCGGCGGCGTCCGCTTTACCAGTCACACTCTCGACCTCGTGGGTCCCGGTCCACAGGCTGTCCGCCCCCGCATCGCTCCGCCGCTCTCAGGACGCAGACGACCTCAAGAACGTGACCGGCACTATAACTCATCGTTCTCTCCGAACAGGTCGAGAATCTGCTGATCCCGCCTGGGGATCCTAGCCCCAGCCTGTCTCGCGCGAGCTCTTAGGCGCTGATGCAACTCGTGGGCTACCGGGGTCGTTAGGACGCCGAACACGTTCGGATCCTGCCGCTCGAGCGTCAGGAGTAGCTGCTCTTCGCTCTCGACTCCGTTACGGACCAGCTCGTTTGCTTGATGGCGACTAAGAGCGCCGTCCACGCGCCGCAGTCGGCTGGCAGCTACGCTGGCGCCATGTTCAAGCCGCCAACGTAGCGCGGTCACGAGCTCACGGAGCTCTCCGCGGCGATGGGGTTGCCGAATGGCCACGAGGCCAGCGACTGGCGGAACCACATCTGCCGTGCGCTCGGCGACGCGCCGTACTGTGCCCAACGACGGGAAGTCTGGCCGCGCATCGTAGACCTCCTCGATTCGGTGGATCGGCTCGCCTGCTATCCAGAGGCGCAGTCCTGCAAACCGCTTCAGTCGCGCGCCGGCGAGCCTGTCGTCTGAGCCTGCCCGCAGCGCAGCCGCGATCATAGGTCGAGCTTCCAGCCACCCGTTGCGAGCGTTGGTCCACTGGTGCTCCTCGCCTGTCGCTAACGGGGTGTACATCCCGTCGAGCTCTGCCGTGACCTGGGCCAGGGCCACGATCTCGCCTTCACCAACAGCCGCTCCCGTCGCTGTCATTGCGTCGATGACTGCTAGGAGGCGCCTGGCGGATTCGACCCGCAGGCCGAAGACGCCGCAGACGCGCCCCACCTCAGACAGCGTGTATTCGGGTTCCTCCGCGGTAGTCAGGTATCCGTCTCGCACGAGCTCCTCGGCCGCGCGACGAAGGCAGGCCCGGCGGTCGCTCCACCATGCCTCGTCAGTGCGCCGGAGGTATCCGAGATAGGTCCGTTGCGCCATCGACACCAGATCCGTAATCGTCGCGCGGCCGACCAGTGCGGCGAGCGCAAGGACCAAGTCGGCATCGGCCGAAAGCTCGAGGGCGGAGTCCAGACGCTCGCTGTCGCTGTCCACATACTGACGCCAGAGGCCATCGGCTGCGGCATCGGACTCTGCCAACAGGTAGGCATGCCCCTCCGCCACATGCCCGAGCCGGCCGGCTCGGCCGGCCATGTTGCGGTAGGTAGTGACGTCCACCGGCTCCATCGCGCCACGTTCGCCGGACGGCAGCTCGGCATCCACTATCACCACCGCGTTTGCGGGCGTGTTCACCCCCATCGCCAGTGTCGTCGTTGCGACGAGCACCCCGATCTCCCCCGAACGGAACCCACCCTCCACGGCTTCTCGCTCAACCCGCTCTAGGTCGGCGATGTGAAAGCCGACTCCTCGCGCAAGCACATCACGAAGTTGAGCATGGGCGCGTGATCGATCAGCTTCGACGGGAGCCCAGCGAGCGAGCTCCTCGAGAGTCCGATTCGCCGGGTTGAGCTGCATCGCTCCAGCCAACGCCCCGGCCAGCTTGCGCACCGCGTACTTGGTCCCGCAGAACGCCAGGACTTGGGCCCCCTCACTGACCAAGTGCCGTATCAGTGTACATGCCAGTCGCGCACGGAGCGCGTGCTCGCGATCGCGGTAAGGGAGGCCGGTTAGATCCACCTCGAGGCCCACGCGCTCCTCGATTGGACCGGCTTCGCGATCCGTCCGCTTCAACCGTCTGCCGCTCGGTGCGACGGTGATCTCGTGGAGCGGGACTGGTCGCGAGCCGTCCCCCACCTGCTCCGCTTCAAGCCACTCAGGAAGGCGGTTCAGGTCCGTAATGTTCGCGCAGAGTCCGACGATCTGCAGTCGCTGGCCGGTGCGTCGTCGGTGATGCATGAGCCGCGTGAGGATAAGCTCAACCACGGCGCCACGGGTCGGATCGGAAATCTGTTGAAGCTCGTCGACCACGGCACAACCGACCGCCGCGAGGATGCCGGGACGGGCCACGGCAAGCGCGGAGAACTTCTCATACGTCAGGAACGCGACATCGAAGTGTTGCCCGAAGAGCAGGGCATCCTGCTCGCCTGCGTCTCCGGCTGACCGGACAATGCGGTAGCCCATGCCGGCGTAATGCCGTGCGAACCTGTCCGCCTGCTCGTGCACTAGCGCCCGCGTCGGGAGGAGCACAACTCCCTTGCGGCCCTGTTCCAGCTGGGCAAGCACGGCTAGTTCGCCAACCACGGTCTTGCCCGCGGACGTCGGCGCTCGCACGACGATATTGCGACCGGCGAGCACACCGCCCGGCGAGATAGCCTGGCGCTGCAGTGCGTTCAATCGACCACCGGGCTGGAGCCGCCCACGGAGCGCGGCGATGGCGCCGGTTCCCAACCCACAGGCCCGCAGGTCCTCCAAATCCTGTCCAACGGGTCGGATGCCGGCTTCTGCCCGACGACGCTGCTGACGGGGGCCATCTGGCATCATCGGAATGTCTGCCCCTGCAGCGAGAGCAATCCGCGCCTGCGGGTTTTGGATCCGGCCTGCGGCCCGCGTCTGGGTCGCCGTGAAATTGAGGGCTCCTTGAAGCCATGCGGCGATGTCGATTCTTGCGCGACCCGCGGCGCGCGCGTCCTGTAAGCCCCTGATCAGCCCGTAGCTGAAGTAGCCGTGGGAAAACCGCGGCGATTCCCAGGCCCGCTCAGCTGGCGCGGCTGCCCACGCCACGGCGCGAGTCTCATTGGCCATTCTCTGAAGCACAGCCTCGAAGGCGGCAGCGTTGGGGGAGTCCTCGACGCCCACGACGGTGCCAGAGAAACAGCTGTCGAACGTGAGCATCGAGAGCGACGACCGAACGGTCGTGAGGCGCCGCGTGATCTCGGCAAGAGGTAGGCAGGTGGCATCATAGTCGCCCCACACCGCGTCGAAAAGCGCCAACCGGCCATCAGGTGTCCCATGACACGAAAAGTGGATGTGGACGAAGTCGAAAGGATGGTCTCCGGATATTTGCGCCAGACGGTCGAGAGCCTGCCCTACGGAGCGGGTGGTGGCGCCTGTGTTCGTAAGTAGCACGGCCGGCTCGGGGGGATGACCTGAGGCCTCGTTTGCGTCGGCGAGGGCCGCCCATAGGGCTTCGGCGTCGCGAGCGGCAAACCTCAGAGCGTCGATACGCTCATCGGTTTGGTGCGACACCCCGACGAATACACCAGCAGCCAGCATCGTGCGTGAAACTCCAAGGTCTGTCGAAGGCGATGACGCCGACATCCATCACCTTGTTGACCCCCGCCTTCTGATTCCAGAATTGGAAGGTAGCACATGGGGCTACGAGAACGGACAGGCGGGCCGGACCGGTCCTCGGGCGATCGTTCATTCTGGATAGGGGCCACATCGCCGGGCATTGTCGAGGCGGACGGGCTGCCCCTGGACCACCGTCTGACCGCACTTCCCCATCCTGCACTGACCCAACAGCGCTTCTGTCGTGCAAGCTAGTGGCGAGATATCGGTGCGCGCGCTGGTGCACGCGCACCGATCTCCCCAAGTGCGCCCATTCGCCCGCGACGCCGAGACGATAAAGAACGTCGTGTTGCACCCGACCAACCGGATTGTGAGCCGGTAGGGCGGGAGAAACTCACAGCATTACTCACAGCATGGGGCAGGACAAAGAAAAAGCCCCACAGCGAAAGTCGCTGCAGGGCTTGATCTTCACTCAGTCGGGACGGCGGGATTTGAACCCGCGACCCCCTGAACCCCATTCAGGTGCGCTACCAAGCTGCGCTACGTCCC
>Ga0066710_100005431_pt1 | contig 11618 bp, 10 predicted proteins | sample GraSoiAngelo_159_FD_79666 | JGI IMG/M metagenome (GOLD analysis project Ga0066710, IMG submission 79666) | Grasslands soil microbial communities from the Angelo Coastal Reserve, California, USA - 14_1009_16_40cm | ecosystem: Environmental > Terrestrial > Soil > Grasslands | place: USA... | reverse complement strand
TGAAGAAATAGTCGGTGTTGTTCTGAACCGCTGCGAGGACGTCCACGCCGGTCAGCTGGCCGCCGAAACGCATCAGCGACGGAAGATGCTCGCGCTTCGGCTTCAGGTGCGGGCGCCACGGCACCATGATCCACAACACCGCGGTGAGCGTCGCCGCGCCGGCGAGGTAGCCGATCACCAGGCTCCAGGCACCGAGGCCGGCCAGGGCGAGGCCGACACCGACGCAACCTCTCATGACGGCGTCCGAAAGCTCCGCGGCCGTCCGCGAGCGAAAGTCGATCCGCTTCTGCGCCAGGGAGTAATGGGTCTGTCCGAGGGAGCGCAGCAGGAATCTCGCGCCCAGCACCGGCAGCAGGCCCTTCAGTGCAGGTTCGTGGAAGAAGCTCGCGGCGAGCGGCGAGACGGCCGCGGTTACGAGCGCCAGCGTGGTCCCGAAGACGACGCTCCAGACGAACACGGTCTCGGCGCGCTCGAGCTCTTCCTCCTTCTTCGAGACCACCAGCGCTTGGCTGACACCGAGATCCGAAAGCGTTTCGAGCAGCGCGATGAAGATGAGCGCGAGCGCGACCAGCCCGAAGTCCCGGGGCACCAGCAGCCGCGCGAGGATCGCCGTCGCAGCGAGCGTCGCGGCGCGCGCGCCGACGAACGAGCCATACGCCCAGAACATTCCCCTGAGCGTTCGGGTGGCTACCCCGTGTTGCTGAGCCTGCCCTCCCACAGATGCAAACCGGCGCGGGTTGAGATTTCGGAATATCATTCCCAGACCCTTATTCGTAACTCGGACGACCAGGCTAAAGCATGGATGTGAGCCCAATTGAGCACGCAGCTCGCGGGTGAGCGGGCAGAGACAGCGGCGCCCCCCTTCCGCAAGCTGCGGGTCGTCACCCTGGTCCACTCGCTGATTCCATACGGGGGCGCGGAGCGGCTCGCCAGGCTGATAACGATGGGCCTGGACCCGGCGAAGTTCGATCGCACGCTCTGCGTCACCCGGCCCCCACGGGATCGGGAATCGGCCGAACAAGCAGAAGAGCTCAGAAACGAGCTCGAGTCGGCGGGCGTGCGCGTCATGATCCTGAAACGGCGGTTCAAGCTCGCTCTCTGGTCATGGTGGCCCCTGGTCAGATTGCTTCGAGGCGAGCGCGTGGACGTCTTTCATTCTCATCAGTTCGGGCCAAACGCGTGGGCCGCCGTTCTCGGCCGGATCGCAAGGGTGCCCGTGGTGATCGCCCATGAGCACACCTGGTCCTACGAGGGAAAGCCGGTCCGGCGCTTCATCGATCGCGAGCTGATCGCTCGCTGTACGGACGCATTCATGGCGGTATCGCGAAGAGACCGTGAGCGCATGATCGAGGTCGAGGGCATCAAACCAAGCCACGTGAGGTTCTTGCCGATCGGGATCGACGATCCGCCGAGCGGCAATGGACACGACGTCCGTGCCGAGCTCGGCATTGCTCCGGATCAGCCGGTGATCGGGACCCTATGCGCGCTGCGACCTCAGAAGGCGATCCCGGTCTTGGTAAGGAGCGCTGCCTTGCTCGCGCCGCGGTTTCCCGGGCTGCGCGTGTTGATCTTTGGCGAGGGCCCCCAGCGAAAGCGACTGCAGAGGTTTGTCGACGTGCTCGGCGTGAGCGATGTCGTCTCCCTGGTCGGCTTCAGAGGTGATGTTCCCGACGTGCTGGCAGCGATCGACGTGGCTGTGTGCTCTTCCGACTTCGACGGTAGCCCCCTCTCGATCATGGAGTACATGGAGGCAGGAAAGCCCGTCGTCGCGACTCGCGTCGCCGGCGTACCGGATTTGGTCGAGGATGGCGTACAAGGACGGCTCGTCGAGCGCCGCCACCCGGAGGCGCTGGCTGAAGCCATCGCCGAGCTGCTGAAGGATCGCGGGCTTGCGGCCGAAATGGGCAGCCGCGGCCGGGAGCGGCGGCGGGAGGAGTTCCGCATCGACGTGCTGGTCGACCGCCTCCAGGAGCTCTATCAGGAGTTGCACGCGGCAAAAGGCGTGTCAGCTCGGCCGGTCATGGCGGCTCAGCCCGTGCGTGTACCAACGAGCTCGCGTTAACCTACCGCGGAGCAGATGAGTGCGGGGCGCGAGATCCGAGTCCACGCCCTGATTGACTCCCTTACCTGGGGAGGAGCGGAGGCGCTTCTTTACGACTTCGCGACCGTCGCCCCCTCGGAACGCATTCGGCTCTCGGTTGGATTCCTGAAGGACGCTCGTGGCAGTCCCGCCGCGCTCCGGCTTCGGAAGATCGGAATCGATCCGGTCCTCGCGCCTATTCCGCAGCGTCTTTCTCCGTCGGCGTTGCAGATGGTGCGTCAGCACATCAGCCAGATGCGGCCCGACCTCGTTCACACGCATCTCGGGTCCTCCGACGTCCTCGGCGGTATCGCCGCGCGATCGCTTCGCATCCCAGTCGTGTCGACGATCCACGCTGCAGAATGGGGGCAGGATCCGCGAGAGCGGCTGAAGGCGAGGTTGACCGCGCTCGTTCGGCGGCGATGCGACAGTCGCGTCATCGCCGTCTCCGACAGTGCCCGGATGAGATACCTCGAGCAACGGTGGGATACGCCCGACCGCGTGATCCGCGTCTACAACGGCATCCTCGGCAAGGCGGAGCCCGGAGCAGGACGAAGAGTGCGCGCCGAGCTCGGTCTGGAACCGGACCACTTCGTCGTAGTGATGACGTCGAGGCTGACAGAGGGAAAGGGCCACGACCTCGCGATGCGGGCGGTCGCCGCGCTTCGTGAGCGCTTTCCAGAGCTGTGGTTGCTGATGCTCGGAGGTGGCAAGATGCAAGACGAGCTGGAGGGCAGGGCCGCCGCCATTCTCGGAGAGGCGGCAATCTTCGGCGGCTACCGGCAGGACGTCATGTCGGCGCTCGATGCAGCGGATGTCCTTCTCCACCCCACCCGAACGGACGCGTTCCCGACGAGCCTGCTGGAGGCAATGGCGGCGTCGGTGCCGGTCGTGGCCACCGCCGTGGACGGCGTGCTGGAGATCGTCGAGCCGGGGAGGACCGGGCTCCTCCTCGAAAGCGACCCCACCTCCGTCTCGATCGCGGAGGCAATCGAGACGCTCCTGGTGAACCCGGAGATGCGTCGGGGTTTGGGCACTCGGGGACGCGAGCGCTTCGAACGAGACTTCACGGCCGAGCGGTGGATCCAGCGGATCCGAAGCGTCTACGAGACCATCATCGCCTGAGCTCTGGCGTTCTCGCTTCCACTCGCCGAATGCCGGCCACGTGAGCCAGGGCCGCGAGCGGCGGGCCAAAGCGCAGCGAGCCCGCGAAGAAGCCGGCGCCATACGACAAGTGCATCGCGGCGAAGACAGCCGGGAGAAAGGCGGCCTCGCGCGGGTCGGCCGAGCGAGCTGCGGTCGCGCTCGTCCTGAGGAGCGCAAGGGCGTAGGCAGCGAGTCCTAGGCGTGCCAGCCGTCGCAGCGGACGCGGGCCGACGGCGCTCACAAGCGCCGTCAGCGTCAGCGCTGGCGGAAGGACATGCGAGCGCCGCATGCTCTCGGGGTGCCGACGGCTCGTCTTCACGCGGTAGAAGCCGTAGCGCGCGTACTGGCGTACGAGCGCCGGGAGGCTGTTCCGCGGTACGTACCGGGCCGCCATCTCGGGGATGCAGGTGATCTTCCCTCCGGCCTTTCGAATCCGCGCGGCGAGCTCGAAGTCCTGGTCGTTGGGCCAGCCCTCGTCCCATCCGCCCACCGCCTCCAGCGTGGAGCGGCGCCAAATCCCGGTGAAGCCGGTATCCACTTCGATCTCCTCCTCCATCGCCCGGCGTGACCTTGCGCCGCCCGTGCCGAGCACCGTCGAAAGCGCAAGCGCGATGAGCCGCGACCATCGATCGGTCCCAAAGGCGAGTTGCGGGCCGCTTACCGACTCCACCCCCCCGCGCCGCAGCCGCTCGATCCCGGCTCGTATGTATTCCGCCGGGTAGTACGTGTGGGCGTCCATGCGGGCGACGTACTCCCCCCTGGCGTGAACAAGCCCGATGTTGAGGGCGTTCGGCGTGCGCCGGGCCGGATTCTCGAGCAATCTCACGCGTGGGTCCTCGCGAGCGATTTCCTCGAGGAGCGCTCGTGTGGCGTCTTTGGAGCCGCCGTCGATGAAGAGAAACTCGATCGTGCCCTCGAAGCGCTGCGCTCGCATGGCGGCTGCCGCCTCGCGGATATGGGCCTCTTCGTCGAGCACGGGCACCAGGACCGTCACGTCGAGGCCGGTGCCCTCCGCGGAAGCGCTCCTCGTCTCGGTCATGGCGATCCTTCGCGCCCGGAAAGCCCAGGCTGAGGCCGATGATACTGGCGAATCGGATGCCTTCCAGGCGCGGAGGTGGCCGACGACCCGCCACGACGCCCTCGGTGCCCGGCTCCGCCTCGAGCGCCCGCGACGAGTTTTACCGACAGTTCTCGGTCCTTCTTTCGTTTCAACGACTGGAGGCTGTGGACGGCGGGAGTCGTCGCACCCCGTTGGAGCAAGGCGGGTAGGGCCCCGGGCAAGGGTAGGTGGTGGCAAATCCTCACAGGAGGTTTGGAGAAATCGGTAACCGCCGAAACCAAGGTGGTTAGGTGTTAACGCTAAGTGCGTTCGGGAGCCCGTGCCAGCCGGGCCTTCCTTGGTGGATTTGCAGACACTTTGCCCTCCGAACACAGAGGAGGCCAAACAGTTGACAAGACGGCGTAGCCGACCTTATGATCCTTCGAAGATTCGCAGCAGGGACCTCTTGATCGAAACGGACTTCGTGGAGCGGGCGATGTTGGCCCAGAACGGCCGCGTGGAATCGCGGTATCCATCTATGGACGCAACCGTCCAGCATGAAGAGGAAGAAAGCCCAAGCGTGGGCCTGTCCCTTGCCCGCCCTCTCGACGGGGCGGCGAAACGGGCGCTCGACATAGTCGTCTCCGGAGCCCTGCTCTTGCTGCTTCTTCCCTTCCTCTTGATCATGACCGTTGTCGTCTGGCTGGACGCCCCCGGCCCGGTCTTCTTCCGCGCCGAGCGGGCAGGGTTCAAAGGCCGCAAATTGCGGATGCTCAAGTTCCGCAAGATGAGACACGACGTCACCGGTCTTCCCCTCACCGTTGGTGCGGATCTGCGTTTTACACGGCTCGGGGCCTGGCTTGCGAAGACAAAGGTGGACGAGCTTCCCCAGCTGTGGCAGGTATTTCGAGGAGAGATGAGCCTCGTCGGGCCTCGGCCGGAGGACGAGGACTTCGTCTCGCGTCACCGCGCGGACTACGAGGCAATTCTGGCTGTCCGGCCCGGCATGACCGGCCTCTCACAGCTCGCCTTCGCTCGCGAGAGCGAGATACTCGATGACCTCGACCCGCTCGAGCACTATCACCAGGCGATCTTGCCGCAAAAGATCAAGCTGGACCGCCTCTACGCCCAGCAACGGAGCATCTGGCTCGATCTGCGGATCCTGTTCTGGACCGCAACGGTCGTCATGCTCCGCCGTCATGTCGCGGTTCATCGCCAGACCGGAAGGATGCGTCTGCGCCGTCGTCCCGCTCTGATCGTCGACCCATCACCGAGCGGGCTGGTGATCGACCAAACGCCGGCCGCCGCTGCGGCGGACGTTTCCACGACCACGCTGGTCCTCGAACCAGCCTCGACCGCATCGATCGTCGACCCGCCTTCGACCACCATGGTCATTGAGCCACCCTCGACCAGGAACACACTTGACTCAGCGCTTCAAGAGAACTCCGCATAGCAAACGAGCCGTAATCCTCGCGGGCGGCAAGGGGTCGCGCCTGGGGCCCTACACGACAGTGCTGCCCAAGCCGCTTTTACCGGTCGGAGATCGCGCGATCCTGGATCTCGTGATTCACAAGCTTCGAACGCACGACTTCACCGACCTCATCCTCGCCGTTGGCTACCTCGGTCACTTGATTCGGGCTGTGTTCGGAGACGGCGGGCAGCGCGGCGTCGACATCACCTATTACGAAGAGGCGGAGCCCCTTGGCACGGCGGGGCCGATCGGCGAGATCGATGGGCTCGACGACACGTTCCTGATGATGAACGGCGACGTGCTCACCACGCTGGACTACGCCAAGCTCTACGACATCCACCGTGAGTCAGGGAACATCCTCACGATCGCGACTCACAGACGTGTCGTCCAGGCCGACTACGGGGTCCTTCACCTGGACGGCCAAATGAACGTGACCCAGCGGGTGATGGGCTTCGAGGAGAAACCAGAGATCCCTTACGTCGTAAGCATGGGCGTCTATATGGTGGAGCCGGAGGTGCTCAGCTACATCACTCCCGGTGAGTGGCTCCAGCTGCCGGATCTCGTCCTGAAGCTGCTGGACGCCGGCGAGCAGGTCGGTTCCTACCTCTACGAGGGCTTTTGGCTCGACATCGGGCGCCATGAGGACTACGAGCGCGCCATCAACGAGTTCGAGTCTCTCAGACCTCTGCTTCTTCTGGAGGAGACTGGGCTGAGACCTGTCCAGCCGGACGCCTCCCCAGTTCTCTGAGCCCCGCTCTCAGCCCGGACACCACTCGTTCCTGATCAGCTTCCGTCAGGTGGGCGTAAAGCGGGACGGTGAGCTGCGTTCGTGCGGCCAGCTCACTGCGAGGGAGTGAGTCGGTCTGCTCGTCTGAGTAAGCGGTGAATTCGTGAATCGCCGGATAGAGCACGCTCGTCTGCACCTTGAAGCGTTTGAGCAGCATCTCTCGCAGCGGGTCTCGCACTCCCTCGTCTTCGAGCATCAAGGGCATCACGTAGCAGGAACTGTGCTCGACCTCCTCCTCGGTGTAGGGAACGATCAGGCCGGGAATGTCCGCAAGGAGCTTGCGGTATCTGTGCACGAGACGGCGGCGTTGCGCGATGTCGGCCTCGAGACCACCAAGCCGCGCCTTCAAGAGAGCCGACCGAAGCTCGTCGATCCGGTAGTTGTAGCCCAGCCCGACCACGTCGTACCCAAGCGAATGGCCTCGGTGGCGATCCCAGGTACCCGAAGTCATCGCGTGCGAGCGGCGGCTTCGGACCAATGCGGCAACATCGTCGTCATCGGTAGCGACCAGACCGCCTTCACCACACGAAAGGACCTTGTTCGAGAAGAAGCTGAAAGCGCCCGCCAGCCCGAACGTTCCGAGCTTCCGGTCGTCTCCGACCAGGGTTGCGCTCGGACTGTGCGCAGCGTCCTCGATCAGAGCAAGACCACGCTCGTCGCACAGGGCTCGAAGGGGTTCCAGGGCCGCCGCGTAACCAGCGTAATGCACCGCACAAACCGCTTTCGTCCGTGGCGTTATCCGCGCTGCGACGTCTTCGGGGTCGATTCCAAGATCGTGCTGACCCTTGATGTCGGCAAACACCGGGATTGCTCCGCAGTACCGCGCAGCACTGGCGGTAGCTACAAAGGTGATCGCCGGCACTATCACCTCGTCGCCGGGCGCGACCCCGGCGGCCAGGTAGGCCAGGTGCAACGCTGCCGTACAGCTCGAAAGCGCGATCGCGTGGCGCACGCCCAGGTGTTCTGCAAAGGCCTGCTCGAACTCGGCGGTCCGGGGGCCCATCGTAAGCCAGCCGGACCGGAGCGTCACCTCGACGGCGGCGACCTCGGTGTCGCCGAGGCGCACGTCGAAGAGAGGGACGAGCGGCTGCTCCAAAGCTATTAGCTGTTCAGGAACCGGCTGTCGAACGGGTCGCCGAACTTGCCGTCGTCGAGAGCTCGAATCGTCTCGGCAATGCCGTCCGCGACCCGATACTCAGGCATAAAGCGGAGGCCAGAGCGAATCTTTTCGAAGCTCACCTTGTAGTCGCGGGGGTCTTCGTCCCGCTTGACGTATCGAACCTTCCCGGCAACGGGGTATGTGCGGGTGATCAATTCGACCAGATCGAGCTTTCGATAGTTCTCCTCGGAGTACCCCACGTTGAAAACCTCACCGCCGACGCTTTCGATCGGGGAGTCTAGGACCATCCGCACGGCGCGAGCGGCATCCTTGACGTGGACGTAAGGCCGCCAGAACAACTCGCCGAACACCTCGAGGTCACGCCCGGCCCAGAGGTCTCTGACGAATTCGTTGATCGTGAGATCGAATCTCATGCGGTCGGCAACTCCGTAGAGGGTCGCAAATCGAAGGCACGTCGCCCGGTGACGGACACGGCCTCCGTTGAACAGCTCCAGCTCCATTTCGACCTTCTGCCTCGCATAGAGCGAAACCGGCCGAAGCTCGCCGGTCTCGTCGATCGGCTGAGTCGAATCGGCCATCTTTCCGTAATTGGAGCAAGTCGATGCAAAAACGAAGCGCTGGCCGGCCTTCGCCGCGTCCTCGATGAGGGCACGAGTCCCTTCGAGGTTTGCTCGGCTCGCCATTTCCGGCTGCTTCGCACACGCCGGATCGCCCACGATTGCCGCCAGATGCACTATCGCATCCGCGCCGTCGAGCGCCTGCCGCCGAAGCTCATCGTCGAGGACGTCTCCTCGGATGACCTCCACGCCGCTGCTCTCGAGTTTCGCGGCGACCTTGTCTTGACCGTGAAGGAGCGTGTCGAGAACGATCGGCTTGTGGCCGGCGGCCAGGAGGTCCCAGACCACGGGTGCGCCGAGGTAGCCAGCGCCCCCGGTGACGGTTACGATCACCTACCCCGCCGCCTTCCGCGCCGCGAGCCCCATCGGAGGCGCACCGGTCGCTGCTGAATCCTGTCCGTCCATAGATCCCATCGAAGCCGTCTCGGCGGCGTGACGGGTCGTCGGGGCTAACGCTCCGCCTGAGCCGATTGCAGGCCAGCGTAGCGGAAGTCGTGGTTCCGGGCCACAGTTTCGTGCAGTCCTATCGAGGTCTTCCTCGCCGCTGCCGAGGTGTCGAAAGGCTCTTGTCCAGTAGCGGGCGAGGCGTTCATGGGCGCGCTTCCTGTGGACGTTACGGAGAGTTGGGTAACGGGATGATTATCTCTGACACCGGATCACCTGTCTTGGCATAGCAGCTGGATCCGGACGAAACGTGCGGCCAGGTCGAGTACGGGCTGGTGGCGCCCGTGTCGATATTCCCAGACGCCGACACGTTGGTAAACCTGTAGTTTCCGTGAGCGTTGGAGTAGAAGCAGTTGTTGGTGAAGTAGTCGAACACGCCGCGGTAGCTACAGCCCCAGTAATCGACTGCCGCAGGATCGCCATTGAACGAGGCTCCCATCCGAGTGATGGCGTTGTTGCTGAAGTCGACGAAATCGGAATGCTTGCAGTTGAGGCCTCCGCCTCCGTCGTTACCGTCCCCTCCTATCTGCGCTCCAAATCCGGATGAGTCCAGCGTGTTGTAAGCGACGTCTGCTTCATCTCCATTCGGGTAGACCTGTATGGCGTTGGCGGCGCAGTCGTAGACGAGATTGTGTGTCACCGTAGCGCCTGCCCCCCACGGTGGGCCGCCGGGACCAGAGATGTAGAGACACTGGTCCAGATTGGCCGTGCTAGACGACGAAGCGCCGCAGTTGTGGATGATCGAGCGCTGCAGAATCAGCTGTGACCCCGAGGATGTCACGCAAGATGGGGTATCCGCCCCGCCGTTGGTGATGTTCAGGTCCGTCAAGAAGATGCCAATTGCCCCGGGGGCGATGTTGATCGTCTCTGTCCCTATACCGGACTGGCCGGTGGAGTTGACGTTCAGCAACCGGTACGTGTAGAAGCCGGCCGAGCCTCCGAATGTCAGCCGCGCGTTGATGGTGGCGTAGTTCCCGAGGGCTACGTCGTCGGGGTGCGTCCGGATCTTTACCCGATTGAGGTTCGTGCCGCCGTTGTCGTCGTTGAGGTGGACGTTCCCACCGTTGCCGTAGTTGCCGGCGCGTAGGCATCCCACGGTCCCGTTGGGTAGTCCTTCGATCCAGGATTCCAGTTGGGCCGTCGTAGACGTAGTAGTGGCATCCGTGGTCCCTCCCGTGCACGTCTCGGCGTGCGCGGGAGCTGCGAGCAAAGCAGCCCACAAGAAGGCAACTAACGCAACCCAACGGAACAGGGTCACTAGAAGGCGACCTGAACAGATCTGCTCATCCGAGCTGCGGACTCTACCGTGTGCCCCTTCCGACCAGAACTTCATCTTCGGCGGATGTGACGGCCTCGGTGCCTGCCGATCAAGAGCCCCGAGGCAGGGTCACCGACGAGCGCACGGCAACGCGAGCTCCGCGGGATGTGGTGGCCGGCCCGATACCTCGGGTTCGCGTCCTTGTTGCCAGACGCCGACACCCCGCCCGCGCTGAAGTCGAGGTCGCGCGCCCTGTTCCGCCACATGCAGTTCCTCCGGAAGACGTTCCCGGTGCCTTTGAGCCCACAACCCCAGTACGACTCTGCGGCCGGGTCACCAGTGGTCCCACCGTTCGAGTTGGTGATCGCGTTGTCCTGCACCTTCGCGGAGTCCGTCGCCTCGCAATTGCCGTTGTAGTCGCCCCCCGCGAAAATGACACCGTGCCCCGACGAGTCGAGCACGTTGCCGTGGACATACGCGAAGTCGGGATTCGTGTACATGTGAATGGCGGCGGCGCCGCAGCCGAAGATGACGTTGCCGGCGACGATCGCGTGGTTGCCATGTCCCAGATAGACACAGTGATCCAGGTTCGACCGGCCGCCACAGCCATGGATCAGGCTGCGCTTGATGACCAGTCTGGTACCGCCACTCGTGATGCAGCCGTGCACGCCCAGGCGGTTTCTGTTCGTGATGTCGAGGTCGGCAAGCGTGACTCGGTAGGCGCCGGGGGCGATGCCGACGGTATCGTCGTCGAACGAGCTCCCGTCCACCCTCAGGAAACGAAAGGTGTAATAGTCGGACGAGCCGGAGAAGTAGATGCCGCCGATGATCCGGGGCAGCGACTCGTGCGGGAAACCGCGAACCTTCACTCCATCCGCTGCGCTCCTTGGCGCAACCGAGGGGTTCACATAGATCGATTCGCCGCTCGATCCATAGGTTCCGGCGTGGAGACAGCCGACGTGCCCCTTTCGAAGGTTGCTCACCCAATCGCCGAGTTGGGAGGCGGTTTTGGGTCCAGAGATCTCGTCGGTGCAAATCCTCGTCTTGCGCGCCGTCGAGGCGGCGAAGGTCGTGACCGCTACACAACCAATTCCGACGAGCGTCAACACAGCGGCCGCCAGACCTGCCGCTTTGATGCGTGCAGCGTCCCTCTGACGCATACCGAACCCCCTTCGTTGGCTTACGGGGTCCGCTGACGGGCTGGCGCTGAAGGAGCCTGCGCTCCCACGAAGCCGTGGGTTCGCCCCAGACGACCGGGTCCCCCGCTCCCCGCCTCCGGCCGGGATTAGGCCCTTGCTCGGTTACCGAGGTGCCAAAGCTACAGAAACCCGACGGTGGAATCAATTGACCGGCCGTCTCCAGGGGCCAAGCGACCGAGTGAGTGAGGCCGATTTCATCCAGTACAGAGCGGAGTTGGCCGCAGGCTGACGTGGCTGGAATCGCGCATCTGGGGTACGGCTCGATCCGGCAGGGACCCCGGGGCCCCTCCCGCGGTCGAGAGGTTCCACTGGCTGGCGAATTTTTTCGTATGGTTTCCCCGGCCGACGGGTAGGAAGCCGAGATTGCAAACGAATGCTGCACCGTCAGGGATGAAGATTGGCGCTCTTGGTCACTTTTGCGGTAATGGCTCTCGCCGCACCTGGGCTCGCAACGGCC
>Ga0066710_100005428_pt1 | contig 11621 bp, 10 predicted proteins | sample GraSoiAngelo_159_FD_79666 | JGI IMG/M metagenome (GOLD analysis project Ga0066710, IMG submission 79666) | Grasslands soil microbial communities from the Angelo Coastal Reserve, California, USA - 14_1009_16_40cm | ecosystem: Environmental > Terrestrial > Soil > Grasslands | place: USA... | reverse complement strand
GGCTTATTCTGGGGCGGTTGAGGTTCGACCGTTCCAGGCCAAGATGAAGCATTCATGCTTCTGAGGCGGAAGCGCTCTCAGGTGAAGCAGTGAAGAGGAACCCGACGACGACGGTAATCCCCGAGTCGATGAGAGCAAGTTACTTATCAAACGATAAGTTAACAGAACCCGCCAAATAGAGTTTCAAACATCAAAGACAAGCTCACTTTGGAGCTAGTCCTAAAATGGAGATCGACCATTGCACTTTCCCGGATGACCTGCTCTACCATCTTGAGAGCAACACCTGGGTCCGGCTGGCCAAAGACGAAGCGGTCGTAGGTGTGACAAGCGTCCTTTCAGCAATCGCGGGAAAACTCACCTCTGCGAGACTGAAGGCCACGGGGGCCATCGTTCATCGAGGAAATAGTCTAGGCACACTCGAAAGTATACGACTCCTAGGACCCATTCCTTCCCCAATATCAGGGAGAATCAAGGAAACGAACGCGTTGGTCATCAGCAAGCCAAAAATTCTGAACGATTCACCGTACGGCGAAGGCTGGGTGGCCCGGCTAGAAACAAAGAATATCGACGCGGAAAGAGCATTGTTGATGAATATCCACGATGCTGAGGAAACTCTTCGCCAGAAGCTCAAGCAATATCGAGCCAAGTGTTTCAAAGCATTCCCAGACCATGAGCTGGTTGAGATTGGGGTTGAGTGTGCAGTAGTTCTAGTGAGGCTAGATGACCTAGTTCTGTCCATTCCCACGGGCGATGTGGTCCACATCGTGTCAGACGACCCGACAGCTTATGTCGAGATGGTGCGCTGGGCAGACCGGTCGGGCCAATCCTTGGTAGATTGGCGAAACGAAGGCGGCTTGTTCCACTTCATCGTGAAGAAGACCGGCGCTTGGGATTCTGAATGAAAAGAGGGAGAAGTCAGGAAGGACGGTTCGCTTTCTTGCTCAGACAGCCACAGGTTGGACAATCGGCTTTGGTTGAGTCGTCTTTTCGATTGGGTTGCGAACCATGTTACCCCACTCAGTCCACGACCCGTCATAGTTGCGTACGTTCGGATAGCCGAGCAGGTACTTCAACACGAACCATGTGAAGGAGGACCGTTCGCCGATGCGGCAGTACGCAACGACTTCCTTGTCGGGAGTAACGCCTTGGTTCTCGTAGAGTCTCTTGATATCATCGTAGGACTTGAAAGTGCCATCTTCCTTGACGGCTTGGGACCATGGAATGTTTACCGCGTCTGGAATGTGGCCTCCGCGTTGTGCGTGCTCTGTTGGGTATTCGGGAGGTGCTAGAACCTCTCCTGTGAATTCTTTGGGGCTGCGAACGTCGACGAACTTGTGCTTCGGTGAAGTATACCAATCGAATGTTTGCCTCAAGTATGCTCTAATGCTCTCGTCGGGTAGTGAGGCCAAAAAATGGGAGGGAGTGTACTCCGAGACGTCCTTAGTGAGTGGTCTGTCCTCGTCTATCCACTTCTTCCTTCCACCATTCATCAGAACCACATTCTTTACGCCGTAGTATTGGAGGTCCCAGAAGGCGTAGGCTGCGAACCAGTTGTTGAAATCGCCATACAGGACTAGCTTCGTATCAGGGGTCACGCCGACCCGGCCGAGGAGCTCCTCCAGCTGTGCTTTAGTGAGTATATCTCGTTGAACTGGGCTGTTGAGGTCTCTCCTCCAGTCAAACAAGACCGCACCCGGTATATGGCCGAGGCTATAGTTCACGTTCGGATCGTAGTCGACTTCCACTATGCGCATTTTTGGATCGTTGAGGTGGTCTTGGACCCACCTTGTGTCCACGAGCGTTTCGGGATGCTTGTATGACATACGTTATGCTCAATTTCTGCGGCATGACATATGTTATATTTAAGATTCCTCCAAGCATTTCTGAGAAGCCGCCGGCCGGCTTCCATGGAATGCCCCCCCGATCGGCGTTATTCCCTGACTTGTCAAAAAAACCCCCCCCGAAAAACCGCTACAAAAGCGCACAAAACTCATGAAAAACTGACACTGTCCTTCGTAGAGACCATATAGAGACGGGGAGGGGGTAATCAATCTAGACCCACTTTTTGAACACGGGAAGGACATTGACCATCCGGTTAAATCCTGACTGGACCTTGGCGTAAACCCATGCTTGCCTGCCTCCTCAAGGAACATGGGGGAGTTGTTCTCGAGAATCTCCCTCCGCCCAAAGTAGGCCTGGGAGATGTGCTCGTCAGACTGAAAGCAGCTGGAATATGTGGCACCGATCTCGAGAAAATCCACGGAGGCTACGGGCCGGGAGGAATCCTCGGCCACGAAGTCAGCGGACAGATAGAACAGGTCGGCGAAGAAGTCCGTGGCTTCACCAAGGGCGACCGGGTCGTCCCTCACCATCACGTTCCATGCTACGGCTGTCATCTCTGCCAGCGCGGTGACCATACAATGTGCGACTCCTTCAAGAAGACAAACTTCGACCCATGCGGACTGGCAGAGTACTTCCGTGTGCCTGAGTACAACGTCACAAGGGGAGCCGTGACTAAGCTTCCAGACTCGGTGAGTTTCGAGGAGGCAGCGCTTCTAGAGCCGACCGCGTGTTGCCTAAGAGCGCTGAATGTTGCTAGACCGCATCGAGGTGATAGTGTGCTAATCGCGGGTCTTGGTCCGGTAGGGCTGACCCATATCCAGCTCCTTCGTAGCATCGGCACTGGACCCCTATTCGGCAGCGACGTCCGGAAGGTCAGGCTGGATGCCGCGAAGAGTATGGGTGCCCAGAGAACCTTCAACCCGGCCGAGGAAGACGTCGCGAAAGGGGTGAAGGCCGAAACCGGCGATGGGGCAGACTTCGCAATAGTGTCAACCGGAAACCCACAAGCCCTTTCACAAGCTGTCTCGGCGGTGCGCAAGGGAGGGAAGGTGCTCCTTTTCGGAGCACCTCCAAAGGGCTCAACTCTTCCTCTTGCCATCAACACGTTCTTCGCCGATCAAAAGTCAATCATCACAAGCTATTCCTGCACGGAGGCGGAAATACGAGCGACTCTGAGCTTGCTCACCCTGAGGAAGATCGACCTTAGGCCTCTCATCACACATCGATTCCAGCTAAAGGAGACCCTTGAAGCTCTTGACTTTGCCAGCTCATCAGCCGAGGCCGTGAAGACCATGATTCTCGTTTGACCACGGAGGATCGGGTCCTTAGGCTCCTTCCCAAACCATTTTTACGCTCGAATGCCCTCGAGCCGAGCTAGGAAGGATTCGGGCAGTCTCAGAAGGAATCCTAGAGTTTGAGCGGCAATGGTACTTTACGACTTCAACGATAAGATAGACGAGCAAATCGATAAGTCGGTCAAAGCGACCCTACGGTTCTACAATGAGCTGAGAAAGGCTTCGATCCTTAGAGGCGAATCACCCTCGCCCCCGTCCTTTGAAACCTTCTCAGAGATGGCCGGCGGGCTAATGAGAGCTAGCAAGGACCTCCTACTCGACAAGCTGAGAACACCCTCCATGAAGGATGTTCTCGAGCAAGAATGGGCCCAAAAGCTACAGAACTACTCTACGAAGCGTCTGTTGAAGGACTTGTATGAGAGACTTCTCGCGAGGTTCTGAGTGCAATGGTCCCTTCACCAGTTCTTCTGTAGTACCCCCCCATCTCTCTACTCTCGGCTATTTTGGGAGGAAAAGTGTCATTATCAAGTGAACTTCGTCAACTAGGCTGATTCCAGCCATTTTGGCGCGCTTTAAGCTCAGAGCCAGTCGTCCAGAACCCCTTCATGAAGTCCCCTTCTGAGCGCCTACGTGAGTGCTAAATACTACTACTTTCCCTCGTGCCCCTCAGATGTGAACGATATGCCACAAGCATACTGCGTCAAATGCAAAACAAGCGTGGAAATCAAGAACCCCCAGAACGTCACGCTCAAGAACGGCAAGCCGGCTATCAAAGGCGTCTGCCCCAACTGCGGAACATCCGTGTTCCGCATAGGCAAAGCCTAGCCCGGCCGAGCTCGCTACCCACCATTCCTCTCACCGTTTATCGTGCTCCTTCCAAGAGCCTTTTAACCCAAGACGCCTCTTCTTCCATGAAGAGAATGGGACTGAGGGCCCTCCTCCCAATCGCGCTTCTGCTGCTGACGCTTGTACCTTCAGCGCTGCCATTGGTGAATTCAGACATCGGGCCGACTCAACGGACATTCTATCTGACCTCATCGAAATTCCTTCTTCCGAGCGTTCCGAAGCCAGGGCTTCCGACTATAGCAAACCTCACGCAGACTTCTCAGCCCCGGATAGAATTCGACCTCTCGCAATTCTTATTCACCCAGACTGCAACGATTTCTGGCTCGATGGTTTTCTCCCTCTACCTCACCTCCAACGTTACCCTTCCGGGAGTCTCGCTTGTGGGCTCTTTTCTCGAAAAGCTTGCCGGCCAGACCGGCTTCTACATTAACGTCACATCAGTTCAGAGTCATCCAATAGACTCTACGAGGCTCCAGCCTCTCAACTTCACATATTCCATACCGAGCCAGACCTTAGGCTTGGGTGCGCACGTCTCTATCTCGATGCAACTTGCTTCGCCTATACCAAAAGGTGTTGGTATCAAACTCTATTACGACTCAAGTGCAACCCCCTCATTTGTCACGTTGCCCCTTTTCGGGTACATCACTCTGGATCAGAGGTCCGGACCCGTAGCCATACTTGACAAACATCTCAACCCTGTTACGAGCTTCAACCTGAACTCCACTGACTTGATTACGATTCAGACCAGCGTTGACTCGATGCTAGGCTTTCTTGACATATCGCGTGTGAACCTCACGCTAGTTGATCCTCTCCTTCGCCCTGTTAGAGGAGAAACAAACCTTACGATGACCCCGCTTCCCGTCCTGCCAAGCGCGCTACCTCCCTACTTGTATACAACTAGTTGGCCTTACCCGTCAAATGCTACGGCGGGAATCTATCAAGTATTCATCGACATTTTCGACATCCAGAATAACCGCGCCTTCAGCTTTCGTGGGCCAGCGAACTTCTTCCAACTCTCCCGTACTCCCAACTTGTTCTCACCTGAAACTCTGAACCTGATTCCGTATGCTGTGGGTGTAACTGGGGCCGCTGCTTTGGGCGTCGTCTACTACGGTAGAAGAAGGAGGTCGAAAAGCTATCTCGTTCCCTTCGACTATTTCAACACATTGACCAATGGGGAGCTTGACGGAGGAAGTCTCGTCACCGTTGAGGGTAATACTGGCTCAGGAAAAACAATCCTATCAGAAGAACTGATGTTTGAGGACCTTAAGAAGGGAAGGCATTGCATTTTCGTGGCAACTGGAGATTTTCCTACGAATATTCGAGAGGGAATGAAGTCGATGGGATTGGACGTCTCGGGGTACGAGACGAATGGACTCCTGACGTTCGTCGATGGTTACTCGTCAGAGGCTGGACAGGAATCGCGAGAGAAGTTTTTCGTTCCGTCACTTGGCGACCTGACCAATCTAGGCATGAAAATATCCACGTCGCTACAGACGGACTCTTTCAAAGAAGGCAGCCTCTTCTTCGACTCCCTAACTCCCCTGGCTTCGAAGACAAAACCCGAGAGCCTCATTTCATTCGTTCAATCTGTGGGGGCGAAAGTGCGAGGATTGGGCGGCAAGGCCTTCTTCACATTGGGACCCAGCATCGAAGGAACCGTGCAACGTCGTCTCCAGGACATGGCCGACTGCGTAGTTCAGATGGAAGCATTCGAGGAACGTGGTGTGCGAAAGAGCAGGATGCGCATCTCCAAACTAAGAGCGCGTCGGTTTCAGCAGGGCTGGGTTATCTATACTATTGAGGAGGGAAGAGGGATCATCTTCTATTCAAAGAAGCCCAGAAAGTAATTTCCTAGAACACTTTGTCTCTCGGGAAGACTTCCAATCCTGAGGGTCCGAACTGGTAGGGCCGGATCTGTGTGTCGTGGGGGATTCCCCGCATCTTTTCAACCTGCACTGCTCGCACGACATTGCCCTCGTGCATAAGAGTGTGCAACAATACGACTCCGTGAGAGAGGAATTCCTCAAGCTGGAACCGACGATCCATTAGTGACGTCTTCAGCTCGCTAGTTACCAAAGACGTGCAACCCGAATCTGCAAGAGTATCAAAGAACGCCACAGTCGCTCTTCTCCTCTTCAACTCTTCAGAATAGCGTAGCATTAGCGAGGTGACCGGGTCTAGGGCAACTCGTCGAATGTTTTCTCCCTCGATGACCTTTGAAATCGTTTTCAAGAGCTCCGGGAAACCAACGCCTTCAGTCGTGGCTGAAGCGAACATTGGATGAGGTCCTTGCTCCTTGGGTCTTGCCCGTCGCAACTGGCTTGCATCCATGACTAGCAGTTTTCCTTTTTTCTCGAGGTCGTCCAAGTCCCAGTTGTACCCTTTCATATTCTGCTTGATGTGCTCTGGATGCTCGTCAAGCGTCACGTAGAGTCCTGCATCCCCGTGCAAGGCACCATTCGCGAGGTATTGCACCGCAAAAGTCGTCTTTCCAGATCCGGGACTTCCAACGATGAGAATGCATCTTCCCTCGGGGAATCCTCCTCCCAGAAGCTCATCAAGCCCTTTGATCCCTGTGGGAACTCTATCCAAGCGCTTTGCGCCAGCAATTTGACCGTACACTGTATAAAAACAGTATTTCGTCTCTGTAAATCGGCGTTCTATGTTTCTGGCTGAAGCCAGTTTATCACGCGTTATCGCATGGTTGTCCGTGGAGCGGAGAAGTCAAACTCTCTTCCAGTCGAATCTTGACCAGTTTGCCAGAGGGGTTCTCTCGCGCCAGATTTTGGACGAAAGCAGTCGGGAGTCAGTCCTCGCGGAGGACACTTGCAAAATCATTCTATTCCCCGGTTCAGCTCCGAGGTTGCAGCCCGTCGCGAATGACCAACGCAATCCAAGAAATAGAGATGTTTAGAACACAATATTCTCCAGCCCGGGCCTTGTGAGAAGTGCGTAGACGAGCGAGATTCCTCCAGCGAACTCTGCTAGAGAAGTGAGTATTGTAGTATGGAATGGACCCGCGTCTATGCTTCTGAGCCGCAGCCCGCCGAAATAAGGGAGCGCAAGCGAAACGATTGCCACCATTAGTGAGGCCCACATTGTCAGGGTCACAAAGTCTCTCGTTAGTGGTGCCGCAGCGTCAGATGCTTGACCAAATGGAGTTATTAGTGGCTCGCGCTTCTTTGCAAGGTAGAAAGCAAACGACACAGCTACGGCTAGTATGAGCAGGAGATAGAGAACTTGACGTCACAATTTCAACTGTGGAGCTGTGCTAGTTCCGGGCGGGCTCGCAGTCTTTCCAGGTAGCGCCAGGTGCCTTTCCCTGGTCAGATAGAGGTACAGCTTCATCGCGCGCAGCGATACTACGCCTCCAAAAAAGTACATGTACGCGAAACCCCAGGGGAATCGCGATCAGGGACACGAGTACAGTCAAGACTCATCCGAGCTCTATTATGAACAGCCCTTTGTCTGCGATGTGCACAAACCTTCCTGGCAGCAATGGCAGGACATAGACGAGGACAGCCAGCGTTCCAACTAGGAAGAGCAGGTACGTGGTTGCGACGTAGATAACGAGGCTGCGGGTGTTCGGTGTTGAGGGCATCTCCCGCTCAAAGGTTTCTTTTTTTCTGAGTTGATGCTATTTAGGAGGGTGGTTGCAGCATGTCCTACTAGGAGTTTCGGAGCGTCTGGTTAGGTGTCTGAGGAGACTGAAGCCGTTCTAAGACTGGTGCGGACAGTTCGGGACGGTGGCCGGGTCTCCATAAGGCGAATGGGAAGCTTCGTTAATGATGTGTTTCTTGTCAAGGTAGACAATGAGCGGTTCGTCGCGAAAAGGTATACGAACTGGGTTTCTTTGAAATGGGTGACGCTTAGCCTGTATGGGATTGGCAGCGTCCGTTTCTCGATCTCCGGGAGGAGAAGGATGGAGGCGGAGTATTACTTCAACGACCTGCTCTACCGTCGAGGCCTAGCAGTTCCAAAGATACTTGGTGCTGACACTCGGAATAGAATCGTGCTCTTCACACATGTCCTGGGCGACCAGCTGTCCAGCTTTCTCGGCTCCTTTGCTGGTTTCCCCCAGGCGGGCCAGAGGGAGAGAGATGCTGCCTACAACGCAGGGGTCCTGGTCGCAGGAGCTCATGAGCAGGACGTCGCATTGGGAGACACGAAACCGGAGAACTTCATCGTGGACCGGAGGGGCAATGCTACCCTTGTCGACCTTGAACAGGGAAGGTTTAGGGGAGATGTCTCATGGGACGCCGCCGAGTTTCTCTACTACTCCGGCCATTACTGGCTCACGTACAGCCGGGACTTGGCCAACTTCGTTGACTCGTTCATCAAGGGGTATTCGGAGCATGGGGAAAGCCGTGTATTAAAGTCGGCCGCGTCACCCAAGTATATCCGAGTCTTCTCCATCTGGACTCCACCTTTGATAATCAACAGTATTCGGAAAAAACTTTTGAGCTCCACCGCATCCTAGCCAAAGCTACAGTGAACCATGTCCTTAGCCTGAAATCGCATAAAACCAGCCCTGAATCGCAATCTGTCAACGACTATCAACGGTCGCCCTGACGGCCCGAACGAAAATGCGAACGATGCTCATCATCCCAAAGCTCCAGACTCGCCCGCAACAAGCCCCTGTCCGCGGAACTCGCCCATTCTCCCGGCCAGAAGAAAACGACCCCGAAAAAAACGACCAGGTACGGACCCTGGCCGTTTGAGACGTGAAACTGGTCTATGACGGTTTAGAAGTCTTCGTCCCCGCCACCCGGCGGTTTGAAATCCTTCCCGCCGCCCGCCCCAGCACCCTTGTCCACGCCCTTCGAAGCGATAACATCGTCGATGCGGAGAATCATAGAAGCCGCCTCGCTAGCCGACTTTACAACCTGCTGCTTGACCCGCAAGGGCTCAAGAACGTTCAACTTCCGCATATCGCTCACCTTCCCAGTGAACACGTCGACCCCAAACCATGGCGTCCCGGCTTTCTCATGCTTGGATCTTAACTCCACCAGCACGTCAATAGGGTCCAACCCCGCGTTCTCCGCCAGCGTGGTCGGAACAGCCTCTAACGCGTCAGCGAACGCTTCAATAGCCAGCTGCTCCCGACCGCCAACCTTGACCGCGTACTCCCGCAACCGCTTCGCCAACTCCGCCTCAGGAGCACCGCCACCAGCCACAATCTTTCCATCCTCCAGCGCGTTCCGGACCACGCATAACGCATCATGCAGAGACCGGTCAGCCTCATCCACAACATGCTCCGTCCCACCTCGGATCACGATAGTTACGGCCTTCGGGTTCTTCGCATCGCGAACGTAGACCAGTTTATCGTCACCAATCTTCACCTCCTCAACCAGCTTCGCAATACCTAGCGCATCCTTCGAGAGCTCCTTGACACTCCCAACTATCCTGGCACCTGTAGCCTTCGACAGTTTCTCCATATCACCGCTGCTGACATTCTTTATTGTTGCAATGCTCTTCTTTGCCAGGTAGTGCAGGGCCACGTCGTCCACCCCTTTCTCGCAAAAGAGAACATTGGCGCCAGTTTTTTCAACATCCTCTACCATGCCACTCAGCATTTTTTCCTCCTCTTCTATGAATAGCCGCATCTGGTCAGGGTTATTGATATTGATCTTCGCGTCGAACTCCGTCTTTTCGATCTCAAGCTTGGCGTTCAAAAGCGCGATCTTCGCGTTCTCGATCTGTTTCGGCATCTGAGCATGCGACAGTTCCTTGTCGACGACGATCCCTTTCACTAGCTCTGTCTCCTCCAGGCCCCGCCCGTGCTTCTTGAGAATCTTGATGAGGTCAATGTCCGCCTTGATCTTGCCATCGACATCTTCAGCTATCTGCTTAACGGCTTTCACTGCGATGTCCGCGAACTTTTCCTTTGCAGTGGCAATTCCCTTACTATACATCGAAGTTATGGCGACCTGTCGGAGCACCGCATCATCCTTTTCCGAAATAGGAATGGCAAGCTTGTCCAGAATCTCAATAGCCTTTTCTGCCGCCTTCTTGTAACCATCCACAATGACAGTCGGGTGGACGTCCTTGTCCAGAAGTTTCTCTGCGCGCTCTAAGAGTTCTCCGGACAACAACACAGCGGTAGTCGTCCCATCTCCAACCTCATTATCCTGTGTCTTGGAGACCTCAACGAGCATCTTGGCAGCCGGGTGTTGGACATCAAGTTCTTTCATGATTGTTGCTCCATCGTTAGTGATGGTTACATCCCCTATTGTGCTGACGAGCATCTTGTCCATTCCCCTAGGTCCAAGGGTTGACCGAACAGTCTCGGCAACGATCTTAGCTGCCGTTATGTTGTTCCTCTGCGCATCCTTGCCTGTAGTTCTTCCAGTTCCCTCTTTGAGGATAAGAACAGGTACTCCACCAGCTCCGCCTACTGACATTGTCTCAAACACACCTTTGATACGGAAATTGCTCCGAAAAAAAGGGAGAAAAACCCGATTCTTAAGGTTTACCCGAGTCAGTTCTGTTAACTCATCGTCGGGTGCCTCTCTAACGTATACGGTAAGGTTTTGGCTCTTGTCGTTCGTTTGTTAGCTCTCAAGTCTGTCTGGCAACACTATGCTCCAACACGGGAAGGGCTAGGATTACTGGAAGTGTTTAGGAAGATGGTCAACGAGTCCATACGAGCTGGTCTAGCTAACGACGCGTCTTCGCTGAGAAAACTCCCACTCCTCTCCTAGAACCAGCTCGCCCACTACGAATACTAGCAGCTAGGAAAAAGTCTCTCAGGAGGAGGATTTCCCACCAGAGAGCCCTATACTGTCAGACAGCAGCTCGTATCATGCTACGGCTTCAAGACGAAGAAACGGAGGACTAGAGATTCCGATCGCGAGAGGGAAACGTCTCAGCATACCCCTAACCAAGCACACGCTAAACGTCATCTCTCAACCAGGAGTCACTGTCCGTTCCTTCACCCTCACCCGGAACAAGTTGAGCCTCTGCATCAGCCGAGACGTTGCGCCAATAGAGTGCGCCTCCACGAATCGGAGTGGATCGTAATCTTCGTAATCTCGCGGTTGGAAACGAGCAGGGGACACGTCACTACGACCTCTCGAGGACTGTGCGCATAGCCAGTACTACAATACGCATAGTCGCATCTTTCAAACGAGACGATTCTAGGATAAGAACGGGTATAGCTTCGAAGTATGGAATGCGTAGAACCTCTAGGACCGGTCATCTACTCCACGCCACCACGAAGACAATTGTGGCAGCAGCGGTCCAGCGGAGAGAAGCAATAGTATTGGAGGATATCCAGGGCATACGTGCTCTCTACCGTAAGGGTAACCGTCAGGGTAGAAAGTATCGGGGTAGGATGAACGGCTGGAGCTTCAGTGAAGCCCAGCGACAGTTAGAGTATAAAGCCAAATGGACTGGTCTTCCAGTCATCCGTCTATCTAGGCGTGAGACCAGAGGTTCCAGCATGACCTGTCCGAGACGCGGGGAGAGACTCCAATCGGACAAGAGACTGACCCGCAAGCTCTGGTGTAACAAGTGTAGAATAGTAATGGACCGGGACAGGGTGGCGGCTGTTAACCTGGCCTGGCGGAGGCGGTTGAGGTTCGACCGTTCACGGGCCCATGAGGGGCCGCAAGGCGGAGCAGTTGAAGCAGT
>Ga0066710_100005424_pt1 | contig 11624 bp, 14 predicted proteins | sample GraSoiAngelo_159_FD_79666 | JGI IMG/M metagenome (GOLD analysis project Ga0066710, IMG submission 79666) | Grasslands soil microbial communities from the Angelo Coastal Reserve, California, USA - 14_1009_16_40cm | ecosystem: Environmental > Terrestrial > Soil > Grasslands | place: USA... | reverse complement strand
CTCGTGAACCTCATCTGGCTCGCCGGACTCGTCTTTCTGGGCGGGTCGCTGATTGCGCTCTGGCCCGATGCCCGCGAGGAGCGACGGCTCGCCCAGCGCTATGCGGATGCCGCGGTGCGCATATGACCATCGCCCTCGTCGTCGGTGCCGCGCTCGCGGTGGCCTGCGTGATGCTCGTTGCGTTGCCGTTCCTGCGCGAGCCTCGCGCCCGAGACGACCGCCTCGCGCGGCCGGACGAGCTCGAGCAGCGCAGGCTCGCTCTGGCCGAGGAGCGTGACCGAGCGCTCGCGGCCCTCAAGGAGCTCGAGTTCGACCACCGCACCGGGAAGGTCTCCGATGACGACTATCGGCGACTGGTGGGCCCGCTTCGGCGCCGCGCCGCGGAAGCGCTGCGCGCGCTCGACCTGCGGGCGGCGGCACAGTCGCCTGTCCGTTCAGGCGGACCGGTGGCACCGCATGGCTAGCTGCGCGAACTGCGGCGCGAGACTTCAGAAAGCGACCCGCTACTGCCCGCACTGCGGTCATCCTTCGGCCGCGGGAGAAACGAAGGTGATGGAGGTTCCCGAGGACGAGACCGGTCGGGTGCCCGTCCACTACAGCCACGCCGAGCCTCGCTACTACGGCATCACGCCGACCACGCTCGTGCTGGTCCTCGCCGCAGCCGCGCTGAGCCTCGCGGTCGTGCTCCTCGCGATCGGGCACTGGCCGTTCGGGCTGATCGCGCTCGGCGTCGGCATTCTGCTGATCGTCGTCTTCTTCGAGGCGGCGCGCCGCAAGCCTGACGGCGCCGTTGCGCGTTCCACCGCCGAGGCGCTCGACACCTTCCGCTCGCGTGCGGGCGTCGCGGCGGAGTCGTTGGCGACGCGCGGACGGGCGGCGCGGCAGGTGCTCGCCTTGCGTCGTGAGCTGCAACGCATGGCGGCAGTGCGGACCCAGCTCATGTTCGAGCTGGGAGATGCGGTGTACCGTGGTGACGAGCAAGCGACCCAGACCGCGCGCGGTCAGCTCGAGGAGCTGGACGAGCTCTCGAGCCGGAGGGAGAACGAGATGCAAGCAGTCGTCGCCGGAGCGCAGGAACAGCTTCAGCAACGCAGGTTGGAAGTCCAGCCGACCGAGATGGTTCAGCTGCCGGAACAGCCCGGCGAGCCCGGCGAGAGCGATCCGGGCGGCCCGGTCGTGATCCCGGAGCCCTATCCGCCGCCCGACGAAGGCAATCCGCCCGAGCCCGCGATCATCCCGGAGCCGAGTCCGGCCGTCCTCCCCGAGCCCGGGCCCCTGGCGCCGGAGGAAGGCCGCTCAGGCCCCTGACGGCCCCGTTCGCGGCAGGGACGTCCGAGGCTCCGCCGAACCTTCCCTCCATGGCCCGCAGACTGGCCGTTGTCCTCGTTGCCGGGCTCGTGCTCGCCGCTCCCGCTTCGGGTGACAACAGCGGCAAGCTCGGCGACGTTCAGGCCCGCCTGAGCGCGGCACGCGCCAAAGAGGCTCACCTCACGGCCCAGATCTCGGATGTCACGGGCCAGATTCGATCGCTCGAGCGTCGAGTCGGAGACGTTTCGCAGAAGCTGTCCATCCTCGAGCGAGACCTTGCGTTGCATCAGCGGCGGCTCGATCAGCTGAACGAGCTCTTTGCCTTCGAGACCGAACGGCTCACCTTCTTGCGGCGGCAGTACGGGAGGGTCGTACGCCAGCTGAACCTGCGCATGATCGACATCTACGAGGCACGCGATCCGACGATTGTCGACGTGATCCTCGAGTCGAGCTCGTTCCAGGATGCGCTGGACCAGCTGCACTACCTCGACGCAATCGCGCAGCGAGACAAACGCATCGCGTCCCTCGTCGCCACGGCGCGAGACGAGGTGCACGTCGCCCGCGAGCGTACGAAGAACGTGCGCTCCCGAGTGCACGCGGAGACTCAGGTCGTAGCCGTGCGGACGCAGCAGCAACGGGAGGTCAAGGGTCAGCTGCTCGCCAATCGAAGCTCTCTGTCGGGGAAGCGGAGCAGGCAGAAGAGCCAGCTCGCCTCGACGCGCGACCAGGAGAAGGTTCTGATCGCCGAGGCGAATGCGCTGGCGGCGGAGGATGCGCGGATCCGCAGCCGGCTGGCCGCGGCTCAGGGCGCAACTGATTCCACGCCGTCCGCGAGCGGTCTGATCTGGCCCGTCAACGGGCCGGTGACGAGCCCCTTCGGTTACCGCTGGGGCCGGCTGCATGCCGGCATCGACATCGGCGTCCCGTACGGGACGCCGATTCACGCCGCAGCGGCCGGGACGGTCGTCCTCGCCGCCTGGACGGGCGGCTACGGCAACTACACCTGCATCGACCACGGCGGCGGTCTCGCTACGTGCTACGCCCACCAGTCGTCCTACGCGGTCTCCGCCGGGGCGCAGGTCTCGCAGGGCCAGGTGATCGGCTACGTGGGAAGCACCGGCCACAGCTTCGGCGCCCACCTGCACTTCGAGGTGCGGATCAACGGAAACCCGGTCGATCCCCTTGGCTACCTCTAGCCGTATCCGGATTCTCGGTCCAGACGTTCCCCACTTGTAATTCGTACGCAGCGGGAGTCGGGGACAGGGTCGTGCTGCGTGCGGAGGGGTCGTCTCCCGACGACGCCGGCCGCCTCCCCCGGGGCGGCCGGTTGTTTCGGGGGCCGACCGCCGGGAACCCGGACACCTCGTGTCTTGCTAGCGAAGGAGGGCTCGTGGCACTTCTCTTGGTTGTGTTGCTCCTGATCCTGATCCTGGGCGGAGTCGGTTTCGCAGTCCTGAAGCTGCTGTTCTGGATCGCGCTGATCATGCTCGTCCTCTGGGTCATCGGCTTCTTCGTGCGCGGAGCGGAAGGAGCACGCTGGTACAGGTGGTGAATCGCCGGGGGAACCTCCCGGTTCCCCCGCGTCATCCAGCCACGCCGAAGGTCTGAGCGAGCAGGAAGATGTTCAGACCGGAGATCAGCGCCGCCACCAGAGTGGCGGCCAGAATCGTCGTCTTCGAGTTCACCAGGACTCCCATCACGTCGCGCCGGCTCGTGAACATGACGAGCGGAATCAGGGCAAACGGAATCCCGAATGACAGTACGACCTGACTGACGATGAGCGTCCGCGAGACGTCACCGTCGTTGCCCTGGATCGCGATCACGACGAACGCGGGGATCATCGTCACCAGTCGACGCAGGAACAGGGGGATCCGGCGTCGGATGAACCCCTGCATCACGACCTGGCCCGACATCGTTCCGACGGTCGAGCTCGACAGCCCCGACGCGGTCAGCGCGAGCGCAAAGAGAACGCTCGACGCGCCGCCGAGAATCGGCTCCAGCGTCCGGTGGGCACCTTCGAGCGAGTCGACGTTCGTGAGACCACTGCCGAAGAAGACGGTTGCCGCCACGACGAGCATCGACATGTTGATCAGGCCGGCGATCACCATCGCGATCAGCACGTCGATACGGGTGTACTTGTAGAGCATCCTCGCTTCGTCGTCGTTGCGCGGGACGATCCGATGCTGTGTGAGCGCGGAATGCAGGTAGATCACGTGAGGCATCACGGTCGCGCCGAGAATGCCGACCGCGAGCAGCACGGACTCGTTTCCGGCGAACTCGGGGACGACGGCGTGCTTCGCGACCGTCCCGAGCGGCGGATGAGCGAACCAGAGCTCACCGAGGTAGCAGATCCCGATCACGACCACGAACGCGGTGATCACCGCCTCGAGCGGCCGGAATCCATACCGCTGAAGTCCAAGGATCAGGAACGTGATCACGCCCGTGATCACCGCTGCGGGGAACAGCGCGATGCCGAGCAGGAGCTTGATCCCCAACGCCGCCCCGAGGAACTCGGCCAGGTCGGTCGCCATGGCGATCGCCTCGGCCTGGAGCCAGAGGCCGACCGACGTCCTGCGCGAAAACCGTTCGCGGCAGATCTCGGGGAGGTTCCGGCCGGTCGCGATGCCCAGCTTCGCCGAAAGCGTCTGGATCAGCATCGCCATCAGGTTGGATGCGACGATCACCCAGACGAGCGTGAAGCCGAACTTCGATCCGCCCGCGATGTTCGTCGCGAAGTTGCCCGGGTCCATGTAGGCGACGCAGGCGATGAAGGCTGGACCGAGGAAGGGGAGGAGTCGCCAGCGCGAGTCGCCGCGCAGCACCCGCTCCCCGGCGCCGGGCAGGCGAGGAGCTTCCTCCACGCGGGTGGCCATCATCCCGCCTGGAAGTTTAGCCTTGTCTAACTTTCTCTGCGCAGGACGTGCAGGTCCGGGAGATTCCGATAGCGCTCCTGGAGGTCGAACCCATACCCCACGAAGAGCTCGTCCGGCACGGTGAAGCCGACGTAACGCACAGGGAGGTCTTCGACCAGCCGGCGGTAGGGACGGTCGAGCAGGGTCACGGCAGCCAGCGAGCCGGGATCGCGCAGGGCGAGCGTCTTGCAGAGGTAGTTGAGCGTCAGGCCCGTGTCGATCACGTCCTCGACGATCAGGACGTCCCGGCCGGCGATCTCGCCGTCCAGGTCCTTCAGGAGCCGGATGCGGGCGTGGCCGCCGGTATCGGCACCCGCCGCGTAGCTGGCGAGCTCGATGAAGTCGAGCGCGTGGTGAATCGTCAGCACGCGTGAGAGATCGACGACGAAGACGAGGCTGGCCTTGAGCGGCGCGACCAGCAGCGGCTCTCGGCCTTCGTAATCACGGCTGATCTCCCGGCCGAGCTCGGCGACGCGTGAGCGTAGCTCCTCGCGATTGAGGTAGACGTCCCCGAGCCGTGGCTCAGGGGTCTGTGGCTTGGCCACTACGACGCGAGCTCGAGGTGGTATCGCTCCGCCAGGCGCTCGATGTCGCGCTTGTAGAACAGCTTGACGCGGACCTCCGGGTAGCGCTCGCGCAACTTCCGCAGCTTGCGGTTTTTTCGCGTGACGAGCGACTGCTTCATCACCGTCACCTCCACGTAGAGCTCCTGCTCCGGGAGGTAGAAGTCCGGCTTGAACGCCTCGACGACGCGTCCGTCCTCGTCCTCCTCGAGGACGAAGGTGGTCGGCTCGTACTCCCACGGCACACCGTAGTAGTCCAGGACCTTGGCGCATTCGAGCTCTGCCTTGTTCGCGAAGCGTGGAGGTTCCTGGCCCCGATATGCCTGGAAATCAGGCGTTTCCAGTGTCACCTCGAACCAGGGTAGCAACCGGTCCGGATGCCCTAGCCCGCGGAAAATGCTGCCGCACTTTCCGCGGGTCGAGGAAAGTCGTTCACCTCGCTCGGAGACTGGGAGGCGGCGTATGGCCGCCTAGACTTCGCGCATGGCGACCCGTGACGACACGTTCACGATCGTCCAGATCTCGGATCTGCACTGCGGCACGCAATTCTTTCTCCCGAACCTCCTCGAACGGGCGATCACGGAGGTCAACGACCTGCAGCCGGACGTGGTCGTTTGCTCCGGCGACCTGACCACGTTCGGCTTCAAGGAGGAATACGCCCTGGCCAAGGACTACCTCGACCAGCTCGAATGCGAGGCAGTCGTCGTGATCCCGGGCAACCACGACTCGCGCAACGTGGGGTACGTCCACTTCGAGCAGCTGTTCGGCGACCGGAACTCGGTGACGCGGGTGGGCGGCGTCACGGTCGTCGCCGTCGACTCCACCGAGCCCGATCTCGACCACGGCCAGATCGGGCGCGGACGCTATTCCTGGATCGAGGAGAGCTTCGCGGCACCGGCCGACCTGCGCATCTTCGTGTGTCACCACCATCTGCTGCCGGTCCCCGGCACCGGCCGCGAGCGCAACATCATCTACGACGCCGGCGATGCGATCGAATGCTTGCAGCGCTCGGGCGTCAACCTCGTCCTCTCCGGCCACAAGCACGTCCCCTATGCCTGGCGGCTCGAGGATCTCTTCATCGTCAACGCCGGCACGGTGTCCTCACTCCGTCTTCGGGGAAATACCCGACCCTGTTACAACGTGATCGAATTCTCCGGAACTCACGTCGACGTGTGGCGCAAGTACCCGTTCCACGGACAGGAGAAGATCATCCAGTTCGCGACCGACACGCTCGAGTTCGAGAAGTACACGGCTCGCATCGAAGGAGAGGTGACCTCCCGGCGATGACGCCCGCGCTCGTGGTGATCGACGGCGAGCATTACCCGCCGGTCGTGCGCGACGCGATCGCCGGGCTTCCGTACGAGGTGATCGGTGCGTGGCGCGCCGGCGGGACCGAGAAGCTGCGCGGGCCCGCCGACTACGGGGTCCCGCTGTTGGCGGCGCTCGAGGACGGTTTCGGGGACGCGAAGGTCGTGGTCGACCTGTCGGACGAGCCGGTGCTCGGTCCCCGGGAACGAATGCTGCTCGCGAGCCGCGTTCTGGCCGCGGGCCTGCGTTACGAAGGCGCGGACTTTCATTTCGAAGCCCCGGAACTCGCCTCGTTCCCGCTTCCCTCCCTGGCGGTGATCGGGACCGGCAAACGGGTCGGTAAAACCGCAGTCACCGCACACGTCGCGCGCCTGCTCGCCCGCGATCGCGACGTGGTCGTCGTCGCGATGGGGCGGGGGGGACCGCCAGAACCGCAAGTCGCGATCGTGCGGCCCACGCTCGAGTCGCTGCTCGAGCTTTCACGCGCTGGGCAGCACGCTGCCTCGGACCACCTGGAGATCGCTGCGCTCACCGGCGTCGTCACGATCGGCTGTCGCCGGGCGGGAGGTGGGCTCGCGGGCGCGGTGACGACGTCGAACGTGCTGCAAGGCGCGGCGCTCGCTGCCGAGCGAGAGCCGGACGTCGTCATCTTCGACGGCAGCGGGGCAGCCGTGCCGCCGGTCGACGTCGACGCACGGATCCTCGTCATCGGGCGGGGGCACGATCCACTCGCGTATCTGAACCCCTACCGCGTGCTCATCTCCGACGCCGTCGTGGTTCTCGGGGACGCAGATGCGGGGGCGGTGCGCGAGCTGAAGAAGATTCCGGTCGTCAGCGCGGACCTGCGCCTGCGCCCGGTGTTGCCGCTCCACGGCAGACGAGTCGCCGTCTTCACGACTGGCCCCGCCGCCACCGAGGATCTCGATGCCGACGTCGTCAGCGTCTCCCGCAACCTCGCGAACCGCCCACAGCTCAGCGAGGATCTCTTGCGCACGGACGCGGATGTCTATCTCGTCGAGATCAAGGCCGCCGCGATCGACCTTGTCGCCGAAGCTGCTTTGAGACGGGGAGCAGAGGTCGTGTTCGCGGAGAACGAGGTCGTCTCGTCCGATCTCGACGATCTGATTCAGCGCCTCGTGCCGGCCGGAGCTCGCGCGTGAACGGCGCTCGCTTTCCGCTCGCTCCCGTGAGGGAAACCATGCTTCCCTCACGAACTCCCTTCTTTGGGGATCGCCTCAGCGCCCGCGCCGCCGAGATCGCCGTGTGCGCCGAGGAGAAAGAGTGGGGAAACCTCCCGGTTTCTCCCGACGCCCCTTCCCCTGCTCACCGGCAGAGGAGCGGCCGGTGAGCCATCCGCGCCACTCGGAACCGCTGCCGCTCGGCACGCCCGACCGTCCGTACTCGAAGGGGTTGATGGCGCGCGCACTCGTCGCGGTCGGGGTGCCTCTCGGCCGCGCCTACGAGCTGGCGAAGCGGATCGAGCAGGATCTCGCGGAGCGGGACGAACAGAGCGTCGAGCTGGAACGCGTCGGCGAGCTCGCCGTCGAGGTTCTGGGCGAGGCCGAAGGATCCGAGTCCGTTCGCCGCCTGCGTCAGCTGCGTGAGCTCCAGGAGCTCGACCTGCCCGTGATCGTGCTCGTCGGCGGCGCGACGGGGACCGGCAAATCGACCGTGGCCACGGAAGCGGCCTACCGGCTCGGGATCACCCGCGTCACCTCCACCGACTTCGTCCGGCAGACGATGCGCGCGTTCTTCTCCGAGGAGTTCATGCCCTCGATCCACTACTCGAGCTTCGAGGCGGCGGCCGGACTGCGCGAGCCCGAGCAGGCCGAGGACCCGGTCATCGCCGGCTTCCTCGAGCAGACGCGCTACGTCATGGTCGGCGTACGCGCCTCGATCGAGCGCGCCCTCGAGGAAGGCTGGTCGATGGTGCTGGAGGGGGTCCACCTCGTCCCGGGGATGCTGCCGAGGATCGACGGCGCGCTCGTGGTCCAGTGCGTGCTCGCGATCGACGACGAGGAGGAGCACAGCACGCACTTCATGGTCCGGGAGGCGGGCCTGGACGGTCTTCGCCCGCACATGAAGTACCTCGACCGCCTCGACGACATCCGTCGCGTCCAGGACCACATCGTCCGCCGCGCCAAGCGTCACCACGTCCCTGTGATCGCAAACACAGACCTGCGAACCTCCATCGACGCTGTCCTCGAGCTTGTCCTCGCGAGCGCCGAGCAGGTACAACGGGTGTAGTGATCTGGCACTAGTGTCGGAAACGGTCGAAGAGACTGCGGTGGCGGCGGCCGAGGAGCGAGCGAGCCGGCCTACCCCCTGCTTCTGCGAGCAATACGTGCGCGTGACCGAAGGCGCGGCACTGACCGCTGCCCGCTGGCTCGGACGAGCCGATCAGGACGCCGCCGAGCGCGACGCGGCCGAAGCGATGCGAGCGGCTCTCGACGACTTTCCGATCCTCGGCCGGATCGTGATCGGGCCCGCGGACGAGGACTCACCTCTACGCACTGGTGAAGACATCGGCGCAGGCGGCGAAGCCGTGGACCTGGCTCTCGATCCGCTCGAAGGCCGCGGCGTTGTCGCGCGCGGCGGCAACGGTGCGATGGCGATGATCGCGGTGGGCGAGCGAGGCTCGCTGCTGAACCTTCCCGACATGTATGTGCGCAAGATGGCTGTGGGCCCGCGCGCGCGCGGCTCGATCGACCTGCTCAAGCCCGTCGGCGAGAACGTCCACGCGATTGCGGAGGCATTCGGTCGGCGACCGAACGACATCACGACGATCGTGCTCGATCGGCCGCGTCACCACGATCTGATCGAGGAGATCCGGGCGTCAGGCGCCCGCATCAAGCTGATCCAGGACGGAACCGTGACGGCCTCGATTTCCGCGGCGATCCGCGGGACCAACGATCACCTGGCCGTCGGCATCGGCGGCACTCGCCAGGCGGTCATGTCCGCAGCGGCGCTGCGTTGTCTCGGGGGCGAGCTCCAGGCCCAGCTCTGGCCGACGTCGCGGCAGGAGATCGAGCAGGCGCGCGAGGCCGGAATCGAGGACGAAACACGCGTGTTCACGACCGAGGAGCTGGCGCCAGGCGAGGTGATCGTGGCCGCAACCGGTGTCTCGAACGGCGACCTCCTGCGCGGCGTCCGCTTCCTGGCGGATTCCGCGCGCACGCACTCGCTCATGATGTGCACCCGTTGCAACTGGGTGCGCTTCATCGACGGCATTCATTTCTTCGCGCGTGACCGGCGCGAGGAAGTACGGCTGCTCGGCTACTAGCACCCCGGCGGTACACTCGAGCCGAGATGCCGACCAAGGAAGAAGTCTTCGAAGCGCTCCGTCAGGTCGAGGATCCCGAGCTCGGGATGGACATCGTCGAGCTCGGGCTGTTGTACGACGTCGAGGTCCAGGGACCGCGCGTGAAGGTCACTCACAGCCTCACGTCGATGGGCTGCCCGGCAGGTCCGATGATCCAGGAGGACATCAACCGCATCGCCCGTGAGGTCCCCGGCGTCGAGGACGTGGACATCGAGCTGACCTGGGATCCTCCCTGGACGCCCGAGCGCATGTCCGACGACGCCAAGTTCATCTTGGGCATCGGCTAGGCAATCGCAACCTCTTCAACAAGGGCGGCCGCCTCCGTGACGACGATCGGTTCTCGATGCGAAGTCCACGTCGCGCACGCGCAGCCCGAGCAACTCCCCGAGCCGCAGGCCGGTGAAGGCGGCCGTCAGGTCGGGGGTGGGGACCAGGGGGTCGCCGCCCGCGCCCGCATGGAACGAGGGCTTGAAGAACTGGGTCAGATGCAGGTCAGGCCCTTTCAACCTCTCCCACTTGACCGCCTCGCCGGAGATGCCCGTTGACGGTTCGTGACGTGCGGAGTAGCTTGGAACCGCCGCTAGTTGGGGAGGTACGGCTTGCTAGATCGCTTCGATCGGGGCCCGACTTTGAACCGCGGTTGAGACGTGGCGCTGCCGTCGCTCTTGAACCAAACACGGGTGCCTCTGAACCTTCACCATCGTCCCCCGATGACAGATGCAACGGTGGAGCGTCTGCTAGCCGATCTGCTCGGCGGGATAACGCTTCCGGTCTCTCGTTGGCTGAATCTCTGGAAGTACATCTGGTGGCTCCTGCCCCGGTGGGATCGCCTTAAGTTCCAGATGCAGCACCAGCAGCAGACGAACTGGTGTTGGGCGGCGGTTTCGACAAGCGTCGCGCTCTACTACGACTCATCTAGCACCTGGACGCAGTGCACGGTGGCGAACGGGGAGTTGGGACGGACCGATTGCTGTGGCGGCGGGGCGAGCACATCATGCAACGTCTATGGCTTCCTCAATACGGCGCTCTCGAGAGTCGGACATCTCGACCATATGGACGGCAGTACCGCGGCCTTTCAGTCGGTCGACGACGAGATCAACGCCGGCCGGCCGCTCGGGGGCCGAGTAGCGTGGCCCGGTGGAGGCGCGCACTTCCTAGCGATCATCGGTTATCTCGAAGACGTTGAAAACTATGTTGCTGTCGATGACCCTATTTACGGCAAGTCCGACCTGACTTACGACACGCTTAGAACTAACTATCAAGGTTCAGGAACATGGACGCACACCTACTACACGCAGGCATAGGTGGTGGCGATGGGATTGCTCATTCCCGACCCGCCTAAGGATTCCCTCGCTGCCCTTCGGGACTCGCTGAGTGTCTTGGCCGGACGCGGTTCATTCAGTGCCGGGGGCTTGCGAGAGGCTCGTCCAGAGCAGATCAGCGCGACGATTCCTCACCAAGTGTTCAATCTCACGCTCAACGATGCGCGCCTCGGGGATGTAGTTAAGGCAGCGCGGCCAGTCGGCTGGCGCTATCTCCTTGCAGTCGACGATCGTGTCGTCGCAAGCGCCGAAACGCAATCACTGGATGGTGAACGCCAAGTCTTCTCGCACGTGAACGCAGGACCGTTCGTTGGCGGGACCGTCGAAGCCTTGGCCGCGGCCGAGAGAGTCGCAGGCGCGGATAAGCGCGGCCTGGAGTTGCGATTGCTGAATGTCCCAGCGGTATACCTGATGAGCGTGTGGCTCCGAGATCCGCAAGGCCCGTCGGATGCCGAAAGTCTTTTCATCCCTGTCGCGCCAGCACCGTCCGTATTCAAACCCAGCCAGGTCTACGAGGGCGAGGAGTTCGCAGCTCTTCTCAGCGAGCTTGCACGAGCAATACCGGAGCTTGACTCCGACAACGCTCGCGGCGGAGTCTGAGACCGAGAACCCCGGGCAGCCGGAGGACGAGTTCCCGTAGCTACCGTCGGAGGACCGAGATCCTGCCGGACGCGCTGAAGGCCTACATCCGCAAAGGCGGTGCTGGAGGACCGGGACGTCCGGTCCATCACGCAGCTGCCCAAGCCGAGAACAAGACGAAACCGATTCTTGGGCCCCCTCTTTTCGATTCGCTCGCCATCGTCGCGTGAGATCTCGGCCGGTCATGAAGGAACACATGCACAGTCACCGCTTGGGTGCACCCTATCAGTGACGTACGGTAAGATGCCGT
>Ga0066710_100005421_pt1 | contig 11627 bp, 10 predicted proteins | sample GraSoiAngelo_159_FD_79666 | JGI IMG/M metagenome (GOLD analysis project Ga0066710, IMG submission 79666) | Grasslands soil microbial communities from the Angelo Coastal Reserve, California, USA - 14_1009_16_40cm | ecosystem: Environmental > Terrestrial > Soil > Grasslands | place: USA... | reverse complement strand
GCCGCGGGCGGTGGTCAGATTGAACGAGCCGGCGGGGACGCGGGCTACTCGGAGGACGCGCCCGTTTCGCGCGTCGACCTTCTCGATTCGGCCGCTGTAGCCGCTTGTGATGTAGGCGAAGCGGTGCAGGATGGAGACGGCGTTATTGAAGGCGACGTGCTGCGGCGGGCGCCCGGCCGGCACGGAGAACAGTCGTCGCGCGCTGTGGGCGTCGACGACGGTGACTGACTTGGAGTCGGCCGAGGTCAGCCAGACCTGACGACCGTCGGGGCTGAAGGCGAGGTCGTGAACGACGATGCCGGGATCGAAGCGGCGGAGGATGCGCGGCCGTCCAAGTTGGTTGCTGTCGACAATGACGATCGTCCGCGCTTGTTCGCCCAGCGCCAGCCACACTCGCCGTCCGTCCGGCGAGACGGTCAGGTGGTGCGCGCCGGCGCCGACGGAGAGGCGGGCGACGATCCGCCTTCTCGCGAGCTCGATCGTCACCAGCTGGCCGCGGGCGTCGTCACTGACGTAGGCCCACTCACCGCTGGGGGCGATGGCCACCAGATGTGGGGAGCCGAAGTCGCGGAGAACCGTGAGCACCTTGAGCGAGCGCCAGTCGAGCAGGGTGACGGCATGGCCGCGGGCGCTGACGACCACGGCAGTAACGCCGACCCCGGCGACGACGTTCTCCGGGTCGTCCGGCAGTGCGACGCGCCGCAGCACGCGACCGTCGTCGAGCGAGATCGCCAAGAGGGTGTTCTCGGTCTCGGCGGTGACAAGGGCGACCGGCCTCCCACCAGTGCGCGCAGCCGTAAGGCCACCCGCCGCGATCGCAGCCGTCGCCGCGAACACGACGATCGCCAGCAACAGTCGACGCATGCACCCGATACGGAGCCCGCGCCAGCGAGAGTCCGCTCGCGCCGATCGGCCGCCTGACCCGCGGCCTGCATCCTTCCAGACATCGTCTACGGTGCCCGCAAGGTGAAGACGAGATGAGCCCATGGGGTGCACAAACTCGGCCGTGTACGGAATCCGAGCGATTTGCAGGAAGATCGATTACGCACACCCCACGCGCAGGACGACCGTCTTCTCCCTCTGCCTCACCGTCTCGACGCCGCTGAAGGGAAAGGCACGACGCCGCTTCAGGAGCAGGCCGCGTCGGCGTACGACGATCTCGTCGGGGTGGTCGGCGTGCTGTTCGTAGCGGACGTGGTCGAGCCAACCGAGGTGGGTGCCATCGCTTGCCACCACCCGGTAGCCAGCCGCGGCGGAGAGCAGGCGACCGAGCTCCGCCTGCCTCCTCAGGCTCTGCTCTGCATCCTGAGCGCCGATCCCTTGATCCACGGGAGGAGAAGCGTAATCCGCCTCGCGGCTCGGCAGGTGCCCGCCAACGGCATCCGTTTATGAGCGGCGTGTCGCGCTCCGCTCCTCTGCGACAAGGACCAGGCGGGACGGGGCACTAGCGCACGCGGCTCAAACAGCCGCTTAGAGGTGGTGCCGAGCTTGCGCAGGTCGAGGATCGCGGTCTTGCGCCAGCGGGTGGTGTCGGGGGAGGAGGGGAGCTTGAACGGATCCCGTTCGCTTTCCGCACCGGCTTGCCGTCGCGCAGGACCTTGTAGTGGCCGGGTGTCGACTCGACGGTGAGGCCGGCTGCCTCGAGCCTGCGGATGAACTCGCGGACGTCCTTCCTCATCTGTGTCTGCTCATCGGCCGGGCTGTGGCTCCGACGCGTCCCTACCGGGAGCCGGCGAGCCGAACGGCGTGCCCTCGCAGTCGCGGCAGATCACCCAGCGCTCGCCCGGGTGGACGATCTCGCCGCCCAGCGCGCGCACCCGCTCGACCGCGGCGGCGAGCTCGGCGACCGCGAAATAAGGGAGCGAGAAGCGATCGCCGGGGCCGGGGCGACGCTCGTGCAACCCGAACACGATCCCCTCGTACTCGGCCCGCCAACCCTGCCCCTCCTCAGCTTGGCGGCTCTCCGCCCCGAGATCGGCAAGGACGAGTCGGTGCCCATCCGCCCGCCACCAGTTGGTGAGCACCCGCTCAGGCAGAACAATCACGTCACGCGTTTGCTCCTCACCGTCGACGACCAGATGTCCGAATCGGTATCCCTCGATCCTCGGCATCGACTCACCTCCCGATCATCGCTCCGGTCTACTTACGGCCGGTCTGCCGCCCGCCGCTGGTCGGCGCGAGCGCGTCGGGGAAAGAGGCTCGCGACGTCAGCGTTCATCGGCTGGCAGCGGAAAACGCTTTAGCTACTAGAGGCTTGAGCTCTGCCGCGCCTGTTCCGCGGTGAACTCGGGTGCCCCCATCGTCGTTGTGCCGGATATGCGGCGCCGCGAGCTCCGGGATGTGCCGGGCGCAAATCGGGAACCGGGCGGGTTTGGGCAGCGCCCCGTCGAAGAGACTGGCCCCGTAGCGGAGTCCCGTACGCCTTAAAGCTCCTCGCCTCGCGCGCGTCGCGCGTTGGTGGGTTGCGGGCTCAGGCCGGAACCTAAATACGGGGCCAGTTCGGACATCTTACGCCGATTGGGGCGCGAGAACCGCTACGCCTTCTTCCCCATCCCTAACCATTTGCGGATCTTTGCCATGAGATTGGCCATGGCGCGAGTCTACGCCGCTTCGCTAGGCCTTTCGCTAAGCCTCAGCTACACCGCGTCGCGTAAAAAGAAAGTGCAAGAGGCGACCGAACGCCGCCTCTTGCATAACGACCGGGAGCAGGAAAGAGCTATGGCGAGCTTCCTGCGGGGCTGCGGCACCCCGTCCCCCGTGATGCAACGGATTGTCGGCCGTGAGGGGCCATCCGGCCTACCCCCTAAAGGGGCAATTTGCAAACGGGGTTCGGCGAGTCGGGAGGGTCGGTGGACGACACGGCTTGCAGCTTGCCGCGCCGCCCACCTAGGCCCACCGCAGGACGCGCGGACGGGAGGGGAGAGAATTCCGCCCACCGCCTGTATCGCGGACCTAGCGAATGGGTTTCGTGAGCGCCGACGTTCGTCCTCCGGCGGACGCTAACGAGCGCCGCCCCAGGGCCCGGCTGGAGCGAGCGCGTGACGACAAATTGGGGGGCGAGGGTTGGAACCCCGCCCGTAGGGTTCGCAAACTCGTCCGCGGCTCTTTGAGGCGTTCGGCTCGCTAGCTTCGGCACTCGTGCCATGGTCGAGGGAGGGCTGCTTGCCCTGGTCGTTCGTGTATCTCGTAGTCCGGAACCTGTTCGCGCTGGTGTGGCTCCTCGGGCGGCCGCGTCGTTCGAAGGAGTTGGAGATCCTCGTCCTCCGCCATGAGCTGGCGATCCTCCGCCGACAGGCCTCGAGGCCGCGACTGACACGAGCGGATCGCGCACTGCTGGCGGCGTTGAGCCGCTCGCTTCCCTGGGCGGCCTTCCCGTTCAAGCCGGAGACGCTGCTTCGCTGGCACCGCCAGCTGATCGCCCGCCGGTGGACATACTCGCACCGGACGCCTGGGAGACCGCCGCTCGAGCGCTCGCTCCGCGAGCTGATCCTGCGATTCGCCAGTGAGAACCCGCACTGGGGATACAAGCGGATCGTCGGCGAGCTCAAGGGGCTCGGCATCCCCGTTTCTGCGACGTCCGTGCGCAAGGTGCTGCTCGGGGCAGGTCTCCAGGCGGCGCCGCAGCGAGCGCATTCATCGTGGCGAGCCCCTAGGAACTAGACGCCGCCGTGAGCGAGACATCGATCCGGGCTCCGATTACGGGTACATCGGCCCGGGCGTTCATCGAACGCAAAGGGCGAGTGGGCCCCGGTCAGCATGGGCTAGTTCAGGCGCGGTCTTCGCCGCCGCAAGCGATCGCGGCTCTCCCAGCTCGCGCGCAGACTCAGGTTCCGCAAGCGGCTCTAAGGGCCCTCATAGCCACACCTAGGGAGACCGATCGCGATCTGCTTCGGTGACGCGGGGCGCTGCGGCGCGCCGGGAAACCGACCGGCGCCTACCGCCGCGAGCGCTGGTGCGCTTCGCTGGTCAGAGGACGAGTGTTCTTCGGAGTTGGCGCCGGTGCTCGGCAAACCATTGCGGTGGTGTGACGCCGTGGTGGGCGGCGAGCATGTCGATCGCGCTGACCCACTGGCGGTCGCCCTCGACGATCTCCCAGGCGAGTTTTTGCCAGCGGCATTTCCATGCCGAGCTGGTGCCCGCCGCGAGTTTTGTGGCCGCGTCGGTCCAGAACTCGAACGTTCGCTCGAGCGTGTTGCCCACTAGTGCGGCGAGGTGCGGCGGGCGGATCGCGGCGACGGCGTCGAGGTACTCCCGCAGGCCCTCGAGATAGGCCTGGAGCGCGGCGGCCGCCTCGCTCCGGCGGCGACGCCGGAGCGCGCGGATCGCTTGGCTGAGTCGGGGGGCGTTCGCTCGCGCGCGTGCGACTGGTAGCTCGAGGTCATCGAGATACTGCTCGAGCACGAGCGAGATGCCAGGTTCGTCGAGGAGGCCGCTTTCGCTCAGCCTCGCGCGGAGCTGTCTTCCTCGCGCGAGTTCGTCCCAAGCCATCAGGAACGCCGATGCAGCGAGGACGCCGCTAGCGAACAGAAGCCCCTCGGCTCGCGGGTAGCCGTGCGTGAGCGCGAACGCCGTGGCCGCAACCGCGGCGAGCGCGATGTAGCCGCGGCTGAACGCGGCGCGCCACCGCGGCGTGCCGACGAGCGCTGCGCCGACCGCGGCGGCGCCTCCGAGCACAGCGCCTGTCCACGCCGTCTGGGTGTACCCCTGCTGGGCGGCGCGCGCGATGCCCGCTCCCGCCGTGGCGGCAGCGAGGGCCGCGAGTACCGGCACATACGCCAACCGGTTCGGATAGGGCGATCTCACGGCCACTGCGGGCTCCCTGGGCGGAGGTCGAGCCGGCCGCCGTTTCGGCACTCGGCAGAGGCTTCTGAGCGGTTGGTCGGGTACAGATGGGATGCTGCGTAGCGCGCCATCACGCCCGCCTGCGCCGCTGGCGCGCCCAAAGCAACGGCCACCTCCCGCACCGATTGCAGGCCGAAGCAGTCCGCTCGGACCTCGCTCTTCGTTCCGCGCACGTGCTCGAGCTCGTGCGAGAAGACGAAGGTTGGCTGCGCGAGCTGCACGGCGATCGACGGTCGGCTCGCCGCCGGCCATGCCTGCACGTACCGGAGCGTCTCGAGCGCGTTGCAGCTCGTCGTGGGCAGGCTGACGCGCGCGCGATCGCCCGAGACGAAGCCGTACAGTCGCGATCCGTCCGGAACGGTGCGGTTCCTCGCCGTGCGGAGATTCGCATAGAACTCGCCGCTTCGCCGCCGCCAGTCCCGGGCAGACCAACACCGGACCTCGACGCTGCGAGCCGTCAGTGCGCGCGCGACGCCACTGAGCCGGGGATCGACATGGCTCCTTCCGCTACGTCCCGCGAAGGTCGGAAGCGGCTGGCGGTCGCGCGGCGGCGGCCGCTCCCCGCGCACGTCCAAGATCATCGCAACCAGGAACGCAGCGGCGACCGCGGCACGCGCGGCCCACAGCCCTGCACGGCGCGCGTCCAAGGGTCGTGCAATCCGAAGCTTCTCTAGAGTCTCCATGCGGTTCGGGCGAGGTGCCACGGTGCGCCCGCCTACCCTCATGATTCGGCCGAGACCGCATCCGCGGCATCCCCTGCCTGGGTGCCCCTGCCGTTAGACGAACCTGTACGGCCGCCAGCCCGGTCTCGGAGGCACCGCCCCTGAAACGGCCAGCCCAGCAGAGGTTACGAATCATGGCGAACGGTGGCGACGGCTTTCGCCCTAATCGCACCCAACAGCGCTTCTGCCCAGGCAGGGTGGACGCCCGCCTCCGGGCAACGCAGGAATGCAGATCCGATCTGCACGGCGCTCGCGCCGAGCATCAGCGCCGCGACAACTCCACGTGCGCCTCAGCTGGACACACCCCGGTGTGCTCGCAGGCGTCTCGCTTGCCTTGGCCCTCGTGATCGGAGGCGTGATCGTCGCCGCACGGCGCCGGCTCGGGAAGCCGCACGCGGTCGGGGCATAACGAAGGAGGGCGTCGGGCGGCGGGGCTGGCTTGGCACGGTACGTTCGGACAAGCTTGCGACCTCTCCGATGCTCGCTTTCTCGCTCCGCTTCGCCGCGAGCCCCCGTAGCTCAGTGGATAGAGCAGCGGTTTTCTAAACGGTTCCGGATCCGTCTTCGTTGGCTGGGCCTGGTCTGTCGCTCTTTGTTGGAAGCGCGACACTGGCGAAGCTGAAGGGCCAGCCCGGGAGGCCGATGTCTGCGCGGTGAGACAGCAGGCGGAGCGTGCACTCCCACATCGATTCCCCAACCTGCCGCAAGAATCAGGAGATTTGCAGGCGCTTTCCTAAACGACAGGGACTCTGAAGGTAACCCAAAGCAATGGCAGGTGGTGCGTGAATCGGTGCGGCGCTTCCTCGCCTTCGGCGCTGTCCGATTTGCTGCCGGTTGCCACGCGCGGCTTGCAGGTGAAGACGGTGCCGGCACGCGAGAGGCGCACCCCGGTGGCGCAACCGTGCTGCAGTGGTTCTATGCCCTGACGGTTCCGCCCTTCCACTGGATCTGAAAAGTGGTCTGCGCACGGGTGGATCGTGCTGACCGGGTTGCAATCGCGGTGTGCGTGTCGAGAAATCGCGCAGCTCATCCGCGCAGGTATGCGAGCACTGCGAGCACGCGGCGGTGGTAGTCGGCGGTCTCGCCGATCCCGAGCTTGAGCAGGATGTGACGCACGTGTGTCTCGACCGTTTTGGGGCTGAGGAAGAGCTTCTTGCTGACGCTCTCGTTGGAATGCCCCTCTGCGATCAGCGCGAGGACTTCGCGTTCGCGCGCGGTCAGCTCGTCGAGCGGACTTTGCTCGCGCGGTCGACCGACGAGTCTGGCGACGATGGTCGGATCGAGCACGCATTCGCCTTCGTTGATCCGCTCGAGCGCGTCGACGAGGAGGGCGACGTCTTTGACGCGCTCCTTGAGCAAGTAGCCCGACCGCTGCGGGTGGTCCTCGAGCAGCCGCATTGCGTAATGCGACTCGAGGTAGTGGGAGAGCACGAGCACGCCGACAGTCGGCTGTGAGCGATGGATCTCCTGCGCGGCGACAAGCCCCTCGTCGGTCTGCGTCGGCGGCATCCTGATGTCGACGATCGCGACGTCGGGCCGCGTCAGCTCGACCCGGCGTAGCAGATCCTCCGCGGTGCCCGCCTTGCCGACGACGTCCACGCCGGCGTCCGTGAGCAACCGGGCGATCCCCTCGCGGAGGAGTGTCTCGTCGTCGGCGACTACGACCCGCACGGAAGCTCTGCGCGGATTGTGACGCGTCCGTCTTGTGCCTGGTCGATGCTCAAGCGTCCGTCGAGCGCACCGAGTCGATCCTCGAGTGCTACGCGATCGAGCGTCCGGCCGTCGGCCTGCATCTCGACCTCGACGACAAGCGACCCGTCTCGGGTCAGCGCCGTGATGCGGAGCGGTCCCGTCGCGACCTGGGCCGCCTCCGCGACGACGGTGTACGCCGCGGTCTCGACCGCCGGTAGGAACCGGCCCTCGGGGAGCGGTCCGATCCGGATCGGGACGGCGGCGTCCTCCGCGAGCGCGCGGACTGCGACCGCCAGGCCGCCGTCTGCGAGGACGGCTGGAAAGATGCCGTGGGCGAGCTCCCGCAGCTCCGCGATCGCACTGTCGAGCTCGGCCTCTGTGAGCTCGAGGCGGGCTCGAGCACCCGCGCCGGCGAGCGGCGAGAGCTGCGAGCGGAGCAGCCGTAGCCTGAGCGAGAGCGCGACCAGCCGCTGTTGCGCGCCGTCGTGCAAGTTGCGCTCGATGCGCCTGCGCTCGCTGTCGCTTGTCTCGACGATCCGCGTCCGCGAGGCGCGCAGGTCGGTGAGACGGGCACGCACCTCAGCCTGGAGACGCTCGTTCTCGAGCGCGAGGCGGGCGGCCGCGGTCACCTCGTCAACGAGCTGCTCGTCGTCCAGCAGGCCGCGAGCGTGCGCGAGCACGGCGACGATGCGACCGTCGCGGACGAGGCTCGTTCGCGCCGGGCTTGCGGCGAGCTCGACCGCGCGCCCGTCGGCGTCGACGAGCCGGCCGCTGTCGGCGAGCGGATAGGCGAGGACGAGCTCGCGATCGCCGAGGATTGCGGCGAGCACGTCGCGCAGGCCTCCCGGCGGCGGCGTGTGCGCAAGATCGACGACGAGGCGGGCGACGGCCGAGCGAGCACGGCGCCCGGCGAGCCAGCCCCACGTCACTCCGGCCGCGACGCACGCGAGCGCAGCGGCCTGCACGAACCAGAGACGTCGTTCGAGCGTCCCGTTCCAGAGGAAGCCGCGCTGACGCGAGGCCGCGAACATCGCGGCGACCAACCCGAGGTAGGCGGCGCCGACGACGAGGACGGGCCGGCTGCGGCCGTTCGCGCGGACGAGTCGGGCGAGCACCAAGACGACCAGCGCGAGCGCCCAGGCTGTGGCGAGGTAGACGCCGACGCGGTAAAGGTCCGCCTTTGCCCGCTCGCGGCCCGCGACGAGGAGGAGGTTGCGCGGACACTGTCCGCAGCCCTCGGCTACGGGGTCGAAGAAGAACGCAGGCAGCAGACCGAGTACGAGCACGCTTCCCGCGTACGCGGCCGCAAGCACGATTCGCTCGACACCGGTGCGCAGCCGACCGCGGGGATAGACGAGCACCGCGTGCGCGACGAGCGGCGGGCAGGCCGCATAGAGACACAGGCCGACGGTGAACGCGAGCGCCGATCCGACGCCGGGGTTGTTCCACTCGAGCAGGAACCAGGCGACGCCGGCGCCCGCCAGCAGCGGCCCGACGCGATTCGCCGCCAGACGGAGCGAGCAGATGAGGCCGCAGGCGATCAGCACCAGGCCGCCTCCAAGCAGTGCAAAGGCGCCGCCGGTCGAGCGACCCGCAAACGAGGACGCGGGCGCGTCGTGCGCGACCCCGAGCGAGTAGGCGCCGACGGCGACGCCCAGGCCGGCGAACGCGAGCACGACCGCTCGACGCATGCCCCAGATCGTCTCACGCCGATCATGCGCCGCCAATCGGGGCGCGCACTGATCCGCTTGGCCCGAACTCCAGGCTCAGCCCTGACGCGCTGACACCGCGACGGGCTTAGCGTCGCGGCTGTCGTCAAAAGGAGGTCACATGAAACCCATCTTCATCGTCGCCGTCGCCGTCGCTGCGGCTGCGCTCGCGGTCACGTCCTCGGCGTCCGCCGACCAGCCGTTCAACCGCTGCCCTGACGACTTCAACGCCTGGGCGTCGGTGCCCGGACCGGTGATCTGCCAGGGCGAGTGGACAGTCGACCGCTTCCTGCCGGCCGGGACGCGCTGCAGCTTCGACGTCTCGATCCACTTCGACGTGACCGCGACCTTCTACCACTACGACTCGCCCGGAACCGACGCGCACGACCGAACCGAAGCCCACATGCTCGAGGTCGGCACGGCGACCGCCAACGGCAAGACGCTCGTCCGGATCGCACGCTTCACGGAGATCGCGAGCGGGCCGATCGTCTTCACCGATCACGGCGTGACGCGCTACTCGCTTCCCGACGGGGGCACCGTGACCGTCCTGGCGGGCTTCACCCAGGACTCGGAGGTGCCGCCCCTGCCGGAGGTGTTCCACGGGAATCCGTTCGACGACCAAGACGTCGCGGCGTTCTGCGCAGCGCTGGCCTGAGCCCGACGCGACGCGACGAGAGCGACGAGGGGCGGCCTCTTGGCCGCCCCTCTGGTCGAGTGGGACAATCAGGGCACGCCTGATCGCGCGACCGCCCTGTCCAGGCCCAGCCCCGATGCGGAGCGGGCCCGGTGCGCTGAGTATCGGCCGCACCAGTCGAAGGAGGTAGAGATGCAGCCCGGCAAGGTCACCATGGCGGCGACTGCCATCGCGGCGGGGCTCACGATCGCCGCCGCGGCCGGAGGCGCGCAGCGACGCACGCTGATCGCCTTCTCGAGCAACCGCAGCGGCGACAGCGAGATCTACGTGATGCGTCCGGACGGGACCGGCATCCGGAGGCTCACACACAGCCCGAAGGTGGACAGCCCCGCACAGTGGACTCCCGGAGGGCGGCAGCTCCTCTTCTACAGCCAGCGCGTAGCGGGCGGCGAGGTCTGGGTAATGAACGCCGACGGGAGCGGCGAACGCAACCTGAGTCGTAATCCGGCGCACGACAGCCCCGGGACGTGGTCGCCCGACGGCAGGCGGATCGTCTTCGACAGCGATCGCGACGGCCGCCAGCAGATCTATGTGATGAACGCCGACGGCGGCGGCGTGCGGCGGCTCACGACCGACTCTGCGAACGACCACAATCCCGCCTGGTCACCGGACGGCAAGACGATCGCGTTCGTCAGCGACCGCAACGGCGGCAGGTCCGAGATCTTCCTCATGAGGGCCGACGGCAGCGATCCGCGGCGGCTGACGCAGGGTGCGTACGACGCCATCCCGAGGTGGTCGCCCGACGGGCGACGGATCGCGTTCGTCGGCGGCGCTCACCGCAAGCCCGAGATCGACGTCATGAATGCAGACGGCAGCGGCCTCCGGACCCTGCTCCGCGACACGACGTACATCGGCGGCCTTTCCTGGTCACCGGACGGCTCGAAGCTCGTCTTCGCGAGCGGACGCGACCAGATTGCGGGCGAGATCTACGTCATGAACGCCGACGGCAGCCGGATCAAGAGGCTGACCAAGAACACGTTCGGCGACAACGGACCGGTCTGGTGAGGCGGCGATGCGCCTAGGAGCTCTCGCGCTGGCCGTTGCGCTCCTGGCCGCGGGCTGCCACGGCGCCGGCGGAACCAAAGCGGGCGGCTCGCGCCACGCGACCGCGAAACCGCTCACCCTGACGCTCTTCACCGGCGACAGTCTCTTCGCGCCCGAGTACGCTGCAGCGGTCGAGCGGCTGTCGGGCGGCGCGATCCGAATCGAGATCACCGTCGCGGGGAATGCGCCCGCGTACGAGACGAAGACGGTCGAGGCCGTCCGCGCGGGCAAGGCGCAACTGGGGAGCGTCGGCGCCCGCGTCTGGGACGGGCTCCGCGTGACGAGCTTCCGTGGCCTCGTGGCGCCGTTCCTGATCGACAGCCTCGGCCTCGAGTCGCGCGTGCTCGAAGGCCCGCTGGCCGCACGCATGCTCGCCGGCCTCGACCGCGCAGGCGTCGTGGGGCTTGCCGTGCTGCCCGGACCGCTGCGCAGGCCGCTCGGCCTCTCGCGTCGGCTCGTGGGGCCGGCGGACTATCGCCGCGCGACGATCGCGATCCGGCTCGGCGGGGTCGCGCGCGCGACATTCCGGGCGCTCGGTGCGACCATCAAGGGCTACAACATCGGCCACCTGCCCGCCACCGCTGACGGAGCCGAGCTCGACTCGAACACGATCGCGCAGAACGGATACGACGCACAGGCACGTGCGTTGACCGCCAATGTCGTGTTCTGGCCGCGACCGCAGACCATCTTCATCAACCGGAGCGCATTCGAGCGCCTGACGCCCGCGCAGCGTGAGATCCTCCGCCGAGCCGGACGCGAGGCGGTCGCGCCGGAGCTCGCCCGCGTCGAGAGGGACGAGACGGCCGCGCTCGCCGGCATCTGCAACCGGGGCAAGGTCACACTGGTGACGGCATCCCCAGCAGCGCTCGCCACCCTGCGCGCAACGGTTCGGCCGGTGTACGCGGAGCTCGAGCGCGACCCGTT
>Ga0066710_100005420_pt1 | contig 11628 bp, 9 predicted proteins | sample GraSoiAngelo_159_FD_79666 | JGI IMG/M metagenome (GOLD analysis project Ga0066710, IMG submission 79666) | Grasslands soil microbial communities from the Angelo Coastal Reserve, California, USA - 14_1009_16_40cm | ecosystem: Environmental > Terrestrial > Soil > Grasslands | place: USA... | reverse complement strand
GATCTTTTGACGGGGAGCAGCCAATGACCTCGACGCGTGACCTGACCGACACCGCCCGCGAAGAGCATGCAGAGCTCGTCCGGCTGCGCGCCGAGGTAGCGGAGTGGCGCCGCCGCTACGCAGCGGGCGACGTGCGCGGCATCGCGTTCGTGAATTCGGCGTCGGAGGTCGCGCCGCTCTACACCGCGCTCGACGTCGACCCCGCGACCACCGAGGCGCTCGGTGTTCCCGGCACATATCCGTTCACGCGCGGCATTCACCCGACGGGCTATCGCGGCCGCCTATGGACGATGCGGCAGTTCGCGGGGTTCGGGAGCGCGCGCGACACCAATGCGCGATTCAAATTCCTCCTCGAGCATGGCCAAACCGGACTTTCTACTGCGTTCGATTTCCCGACGTTGATGGGGTACGACTCCGACCATGCACGCTCCGAGGGGGAGGTCGGCAAGACTGGCGTGGCCATCTCGAGTCTCGCCGACATGGAAATCCTGTTCGACGGTATTCCGCTCGACGAAGTCTCGACGTCGATGACGATCAATGGTCCGGCGATCATTCTTTGGGCGTTCTATATCGCGGCCGCGGAGAAGCAGGGTGTGTCGTCGGAGAAGCTGCGCGGTACGATCCAGAACGACATTCTGAAAGAATACATGGCGCAGCACGCCTGGTGCTTTCCGATCGAGCCCGCGTTGCGACTGATCGTGGACTGTTTCGAGTGGGGCGCCAAGCACGCTCCATTGTGGAATACGATCTCGATCTCGGGCTACCACATTCGTGAGGCGGGGGCGACGGCGGCACAGGAGCTCGCGTTCACCTTGGCAGACGGTTTCACGTATGTGGAGCGCGGCATTGCGCGCGGACTCGACGTCGACGACTTCGCGCCCAGACTGTCGTTCTTCTGGGATATCCACAACGATTTCTTCGAGGAGATCGCGAAGCTTCGCGCCGCGCGGCGGATCTGGGCGCGCCACATGCGGGAGCGGTATCGCGCCAAAGAGCCGCGCTCGTGGATGATGCGCTTCCATTCGCAGACGGCCGGCGTGACGCTCACCGCACAGCAACCGATGAACAACGTCGTTCGTGTCGCGTACCAGGCGCTCGCGGCCGTTCTCGGCGGCACGCAGTCGTTGCACACGAACTCGATGGACGAGACGCTCGCCTTGCCAACCGAAGAGGCGGTGCAGGTTGCGCTGCGCACGCAGCAGGTGCTCGCCTATGAGACGGGCATGCCGAACGTGATCGATCCGGTCGGCGGGTCGTACTATGTCGAGGCGCTCACTGACCGACTCGAGCGCGACGCCGAAACGCTGTTCGAGGAGATCGACGCCGTCGGCGGCGTTGTACGTGGGTTGGAGACCGGCTGGTTCCAGCGGAAGATCGCCGAATCGGCGGCGCGCCAGCAGTGGGAGATCGAGCAGCATCGTCGCGTCATCGTCGGCGTCAACGAGTTCGCAACGGACGAGCCCGAGCTCACGATTCCGATCCTCAAGATCGGCGAACACACCGAGCGAGAGCAGCGCCAGCGCATGGCCAAGCTGCGCGGCGAGCGCGACGACGTACGATGTCACGAAGCGTTGGACCGACTGCGCGGTGCCGCGCGCGGAACGGAGAATGTCATGCCGTACATTCTGGAGTGCGCGCGACGATACTGCACGCTGTATGAGATCCGTGCGGCGCTCGAGGAGGTGTTCGGGGCCTATAGAGAGCCGGTGTTCTTTTGAAGCTCAGGCGGTGGGCTTCCTGAGAGCGACAGCTTCCTAACGGGGAGGCAGAATGGGACCGTGGCCGCTTCGCGGCCTGGTCACTGTATGTCGTGGTGCGGTCCGCGCCTCTAGGAAGTCCGCGCTTTTAGGAAGTCCGCATAGTCAGAGAACCCGCGCCGCCAACGAACGCCGCCTGTGCCCGCACTCCGCCACGTCGACTGGTGGACGTCCTACTTCGACGGCCAGTATCTCCGCGAGTACGAGCCGTTGTTCACGCCGGAGCGCGACCGGCGCGACGTGGCGCGGCTCATCGAGGTTCTCGGCCTGCCTACTGGCGCGCGGGTGCTCGATGTGCCGTGTGGGCAGGGCCGTCATTCCCATCTCCTCGCCGAAGCCGGCTTCGACGTGGATGGCCTGGATTACTCGGCGACACTGCTCGGCGTCGCGAAGCGGCGCGGCACCGGCGCACGGCTTCGCTACACGCGCGGTGACATGCGCCGTCTGCCAGGCAGGTGGACTGGACGATTCGATGCCGTCCTCAACCTGTTCACGTCGTTCGGCTTCTTCGCCGATCCCGGCGACGACGCGCGCGTGGTGGCGGAGCTGGCGCGTGTGCTCGCGCCCGGCGGGACGCTCGTCTGGCACGGCGCGAGCCGAGATGGCGTGATGGCGCGTTTTCTCGCGCGCGACTGGTGGACCATCGCCGATGGAACGGTCGTCGCCCAGGAGCGCGCGTTCGACCAGCTATCGGGGGTTCTCACGGTCCGATCACGTTGGGAGGGAAGCAGCGGACGCGGCGAACGCGCCCATCGCATTCGGCTCTACACCGCGACGCGTCTCGCGGAGCTGTTGGCCGACGCGGGACTCCTCGTCGAGGAAGCATTCGACGGCTTCGATGCGGCTCCGCTTCGGCGGCGTTCGAGCGAGATGATGCTCGTCGCGCGTCAACGAGGCGTGGCCGGTCCGTTGCCCCCTGTTCGCGACAGCGGCTAGCTTTGGCCCCAGTGCGCGCGTGGCGCACTCGGTATTCGCGCGCTCGATCTCGCCTGCAGACTTCACACACACTCGACACCGGTGTCCTCCCGCCCCATTCGCGTGCTGGTTGCCAAACCGGGTCTCGATGGCCACGATCGCGGCGCGAAGATCGTCGCCGCGGCGCTGCGCGACGCCGGCATGGAGGTCATCTACACCGGTCTCCACCAGACGCCGGAGATGATCGCCACCGCCGCGGTCCAGGAGGACGTCGACGTTGTCGGCCTGTCCATCCTGAGCGGCGCACACATGACGCTGTTCCCGCGAGTACAGGAGCTGCTCCGCGAGCAAGGGCGCGACGATATCCTCATCACGGGCGGCGGCATCATCCCCAAGGCGGACATGGAGGAATTGCAGCGCCGGGGCATCGGACGACTCTTTGGTCCGGGCACGGCCACCCGTGAGCTGGTCGATTACATCCGTAACTGGTTCGGCGAACGCGAGCGGCAAGAAGCGTGAGCGCGCGGCTCCGTGAGCTCAGCGCGGAGGTTCGCTCGCTCGAGGATCGACTGCGTCAGGGCGGCGGGCCGGATAAGATCGCGCGGCAACACAAGCAGGGAAAGCTGACCGCGCGCGAGCGAATCGCGCGACTTGCCGACGACGGCACGCGCTTCCTCGAGATCGGGCTGTTGCTCGCGTACGATCAATACGACGGGCAGGCACCTGCCGCGGGCGTCGTCACGGGAGTCACTGTCGTGCACGGGCGCGAAGTCGTCGTCGTGGCGAACGACGCGACCGTCAAGGCCGGCGCATGGTGGCCGGAGACGATCAAAAAAATGCTGCGCGCGCAGGAGATCGCCATGCGGTGCCGCATTCCTATCGTCTATCTGGTGGACTCGGCCGGCGTGAATCTGCCCTATCAGGGAGGCGTGTTCCCCGGCCAGTACGGCGCCAGCCGGATCTTTTATTACAACTCTATTATGCGCCGCTTCCTGCGCATCCCGCAGCTCGCGGCGGTCATGGGCCCCTGCATCGCGGGCGGCGCTTACCTGCCGGCGCTCTCGGACCTCATCGTCATGGTGAAGGGCACGTCGTTCATGGGGTTGGGCGGACCGAACCTCGTCAAAGGCGCGACGGGCCAGAGCATCGATGCGGAGACCTTGGGTGGTGCGCTGACGCACACGGCGATCAGCGGTGTCGCGCATTATGCCGTGGAGACCGACGACGCCTGCTTGGTGAAGCTGCGCGAATTGATCTCCGTGCTGCCGGCCGCGCGGCCCGCTCGGCTCGCCCCGGCCTCGGGCCCGGCGCCGCGCGGCAACGCGGACGCCGGTAACGCGCTCTACGATCTCCTGCCCGTGGACCACCGAATGTCGTACGACATGCACGAGGTGCTCGGTGCAATCGTCGACGACGCGCGTCTCGACGAGTTTCAGCCTGAGCTGGCGCGCGAGATGATCTGCGGCGACGCACGCATCTCCGGCATCGCCGTCGGCGTGATCGCCAACGAGCGCGGACTGATCAAGGGTCGGCCGGGTGAGAAGCCGCGCTTCGGCGGGATTATCTACGCGGAGAGCGCCGAAAAGGTAGCGTACTTCATCGATCGGTGTGACCGACAGGGAATCCCGATTTTGTTCGTGCAGGACGTGTCCGGTTTCATGGTCGGTCCCGAAGCGGAGCACGAGGGAATCATTCGCGCCGGTGCGCGGTTCGTCGAAGCCATGGCGACGGCGCGCGTGCCCAAAGTCGTGCTTACGATCAACCACGCGTCCGGCGCGGGCTACTATGCCATGGCGGGCCAGGGGTTCGACCCGGATTTCATTTTCACCTGGCCTACAGGCCGCATGGGAGTGATGGAAGGCGAATCCGCGATCCAGGCGGTGCATGGACCGGCGTTGCAGAGTGCCAAGGAGAGCGGCAACCAGCTTCCAAGCGACGTTGTAGAATCCGTCGAAGCGATGCGCGCCGACTACGAGCATCAGCTCGACGCCCGCTACGCCGCCGCGCGCGGTTTCGTCGACGCCATCGTGTATCCGGAGGAAACGCGCGACGTCCTCACGACGGCCCTGCGCGCCGCGCTCCAGAATCCGGGACCGCATGTCGGACCGTTCATCCTCCCGCTGCAGGAGCCGTCGAACGGATGACCGTGCCCCTGTCCGACCGTCCGACTGCCCCACTGTCCGACGCGCGTATTGTTCGCGTCGCCGCCGGCCAGGGCTTCTGGGGCGATTGGCTGGAAGCGCCGCGGCGCCAAGTCGAAGGCGGCGATCTCGATTATCTCATGCTCGACTACCTCGCGGAGGTCACGATGTCCATTCTGCAAAAGCAGAAGGAGCGTGATCTGAACGCCGGGTACGCACTCGATTTCGTGGGAGCGGTGGAGAGCGTGTTGCCGGCGATTGTGGAGAGGGGTGTGCGTGTCATCGCGAACGCCGGCGGCGTGAATCCGCCGGCGTGCGCCGCCGCCATCCGACAGCTCGCCGAGCGGCATCGCGCAGCGGAGCATGTGCGCGTCGGCGTCGTCACGGGCGACGACCTGCTGCCACGACTCGACGATTTGATCGCCGGCGGGCACGCGCTGAGGAATATGGAGACTGGTGAGCCGCTGGTGTCCGTGCGTGACCGTGTACTGTCCGCGAACGCGTACCTCGGCTCGGTCCCGATCGTCGAGGCACTCGCGAAGGGCGCCAACATCGTCATCACCGGACGGTCCACCGACACCGCCCTGACGATGGCGCCACTGCGCCACGAATTCGGCTGGCGCGGCGATGATTGGGACAAGCTCGCGGCCGGCATCGTCGCGGGGCACATCATCGAATGCGGCGCGCAGTGCTCCGGCGGAAACTGTCTGTACGACTGGGAAGCAATTCCCGATCTGGCCAACGTTGGCTATCCGATTGTCGAAGCAGAGCCCGATGGAACCTTTGTCGTCGTCAAACATCCGTCGACGGGCGGGCGGATCTCCATTCCATCGGTCACGGAGCAGCTGGTCTACGAAATGGGTGATCCGCGCGAATACATCACACCTGACGTGATCGCGGACTTCACGACGATTCGTCTCGAGCAGGCGGGCGAGGACCGCGTGCGCGTATTCGGGATCAAAGGTCGGCCGCCGACCGACAAGCTCAAGGTGTCCATCGCCCATCGCGCCGGCTTCAAGGCCGTTGGGACGCTCGTCTATTCGTGGCCGGACGCGTTCGCGAAGGCGCAATTGGCCGACCGCGTCCTGCGTGAGCGTCTGAATCGACTGGGGTTGCGCTTCGACGAGGTGCTGCCCGAATTCGTCGGCGTATCGGCGACCCACGGACCGCTCGCCGGCGAGTCCCATGACGTTCCCGAAGTGCAGCTCCGAGTCGGCGTCCGCGGGACCGACAGGTCTGCGGTGGAGCGGTTCACGCGCGAGATCGCGCCGCTCGTCCTCAACGGGCCGCCGAGCGTAACGGGGTTCGCGGGCGGCCGGCCAAAGGTCGAGGACGTCGTCGCCTACTGGCCGGCGCTGATCGACAAGCGTGTCGTACGGACATCCGTCGAGGTGCTGGCGTGAGGGTCCGCCTGCTCGACATTGCCCACGCCCGCTCCGGTGACAAGGGCGATACCGCCAACGTGGGCGTGATCGCTCGGCGCGGAGAGTGGTATCCCGTGCTGGAGCGCTACCTCACGCAGGAGCGCGTGCGCGACCATTTCCGCGGCGTCATCGAGGGCGACGTCGAACGCTTCGAGCTGCCGAATCTCGGCGCGCTCAATTTTCTGCTGCACGGAGCGCTCGGCGGCGGCGGTACGGTTTCGCTCAAGACCGACGCGCAAGGCAAAGTCTTCTCCACCGCGATGCTGCGCATGACGCTCGACGTATCGGACGAAGAAGCGCGGGCCGTGACGCTGCCTGGCGTACCACGCATACCGGCGTACACACGCTCGCTCGAGGAGTGACGTGAGCCGCCGTACGGAGATCCAGATCGCGCTGCTGGTGATGGGCCTCATCGTTTGGGGTTACGGCGAGCGCGTCGACGATCCGCGTCTGCGTTACATCGGGATCGGCTTTTTCGCAGCCGCTACGCTGTTGAGGTTCTGGAAGAGGCCGCGCCCGCAGTAGTCCGAACCGAGCGAGGCGTCGAGCACGACCCGCGCTTAGCTTTCGACCAATGACGCGTCGTCATGTTCCGGAGCTTCTCGCCCCCGCTGGCTCGCTCGACGCTGTGCGCGCGGCCCTCGCCAATGGCGCCGACGCCGTGTATCTGGGTGCGGCGGGCTTCAACGCGCGTGACGCGGGCGCGCAGCTCACGCTGGACGAGCTCGGCGAAGCGTGCCGGCTCGTGCACAAGCGCGGACGACGCCTCTATCTCACACTCAACGTTCTCGTCAAGCCCATCGAGCTGGTGGACGCGCTCATGCTGCTGGGCGAGGCTGTCGATCACGGTATCGACGCCGTGATCGTGCAGGACATCGGGCTCGTGCGACTCATCCGGCGACTGTACCCTGACCTGGAGATCCACGGCTCGACACAGATGACGGTCCACGATGCCGGAGGCGCCGCTGTTGCGCAGGAGCTGGGCGTCGACCGCGTCGTGCTGGCGCGCGAGAACACGCTCGAAGACATTCGCGCCATTCACGACGCGGTGCCGTCGCTCGGCCTCGAAAGCTTCGTCCACGGTGCGTTGTGCATTTCGTACTCCGGGCAGTGCTACATGTCCGGCATGATCTCCGAGCGCAGCGCGAACCGCGGATCGTGCGCACAATCGTGCCGAAAGGACTATGTCCTCACTGACGCCACGACGGACGCCGAGCTCGATCGCGGCTATCTCATCTCGGCGAAGGATCTCGGCGCGTACGAGCACCTGCCGGAGATCGCCAATGCGGGCATCGTCACGCTCAAGGTCGAGGGGCGAAAGAAGCGCGCGGAGTATGTTGCCGTCGTGACGCAATGGTACCGGCAGCGCCTCGACCGGCTGGCGGCAGGCGATGCGACGCCGCCGTCGGCGCGCGAGGTCGAGCCGCTCGTTCAGATCTACAGCCGTGGGTTCACCGGCGGCATGTATGGCGGGCGCGCCGGTCGCGACTACGTGACGCGAACGCAGCCGGACAATCGCGGTGTGGATATCGGCGTGGTAGTCGGCTATCGCCGGGGCGAGCTGCTCATCGAGGCGGCAACGTTGGTGCAGCCGGGCGATGGACTCGCCTTCGAGCAGCCCGGACAGGTCGGCGGACCGACCACCGGCTTTGCGGTCACGTCGGTTCGAGTCGTGGCGGATCGCGAAGCGACACTGCAGGCGATTACGACACAGGCGCGCGTCGCTCCGGGCTGGCGCGTCGTGCGCACTTCACAGGTGCAGCTGCTCGAGCGAGCGCGCGCCAGCTACGCGTCCACGACGACCAATCGGCGGGAGCGGAAGTCGCGCCTCGACGTCCGCGTATTCGGCGCGGCAGGCACGCCTCTTAAGACCATCTTCTCATGCGCCGGCGAGACCGTGACTGTTCGGAGCGAGGTGACGCTGTCGCCGGCCCGCAAACAAGCGCTCGACGCGACATCCTTGCGCGAGCACTTCGGACGACTTGGCGATACGCCCTTTGTGCTCGGCGCGGTCGATGTCAGCGGGCTCGCGCCGGGATTGTTTCTGCCGGTGAGCGAACAGAATCACCTGCGCCAGGAGGCGGTCGCGCAGCTCTCGCTTCGTCGCGACTGGGCACGCGACGCCCATGTCGCCGAACGCCGCAACCGCGTGGAGGAGGCAGTGGCGTCGCCCCCACTCGTTTCGCCCGCGCGCGCGGCGCGCACGGGCGGCACCTTCGCCTTGGTCGCGAGCGTCTGTCGTCTCGAAGACGCGGATGCGGCGGCCGGGGCGGGCGCCACTGAGATCTGTTTCGATCCGTTCCTGCGGCATCCCTCGCCGCCACTGGCACGTATCCGCGCTCTCCGCGAACGGCTCGACGCGCGCGGCGTCACGCTGCGACTCCGTACGCCAACCATTGTGCGACCCACGGAGCGCCGGTCGATTCAGAAATGGCTCGACCTCGGCCTGCCGATTCTGACCGGTCATCTCGGGTTGCTCGCCGAGCTGTCACGGGCGGGGCGGGACGTCGTCGCGGATTACGCCGTAAACGTCTTCAACGCGCACAGCGCCGCGGAAGTGTTTCGCGTTGGCGCGCGACGCGTCGTCGCCTCGGTGGAGCTCACGGCCGACGAGCTATCACGGCTCGTCGCGCCCTGGCAGGGCGAGGGTTTCGATGTGTTCCTCTACGGCCGGCCGGAAGGAATGACCATCGAGCACTGCGTGCTCTCGGCCGCCTTCGACCGCGTGCCCAAGACCTGCCGCGATTTGTGCGTGCAGAAGCACACGAACGTCGTGCTCACCGATCCCGCCGGCTACGCCTTTCCGCTGGCAACGGATTCGGCCTGCCGCAACCGCCTGCTGCATTCGCGGCCGATCGACGCCTCGGAGTTTCTGCCGCGCCTCTGGCGGGCGAGGATTCGGGGATTTCACGCGGTATTCAATGTCCCCGGTGACGACGTCGTGGCGATCGTGCGCGCCATCCGTGGCGCGCTCGACGCGCTCGTTGCGGGCCAGGAACCGGACGCCGGCGGCGTCCGTCGCGCGGTTGGCCAGGCGTTCACTCGCGGGCATTTCGCGCGCGCTGTGTAGCAAGGACTGCTCTGTAGCAAGGACTACGGAGTACGGACGGCGTTACGGGCGGCAGCACGATCGCGAACGCACGCGAATCGAGACGCCCATTGACAGGCGAATTGGAGGTGAAGCAGCGCGGGAGCGCTACCGCCGTTTTGCGGCCCCTCGGCGACCGTCCGACGAGGAGTCGTCCGTCCACAGATGCCAGATTCCGCGCTCGCCGTGCTCGGCGATGACGCGGGCTAACCGCTCAGCGGCATTGTGCCAATTCGTCTCGACCGCGCGCTGCGCGGTCGCGGGATTCCCGTTGGCGATCGCGCTGGCGATGGCGCCATGTTCCTTGACCGACGCCGGGAGTTGATCGAGCAGCACGTTGACGTACAGTCGTGCATACCGTTCGGTCTGTGGCTTGATCGCGCGGTGGAGGGCAACCAAGCGCGCACCGGCAACGTGCTCGACGTAGGTCTGATGGAATTGGTAATCCAAATCAAAGAGACGTGATGGAGAGCTACGGCGTCGGGCCGCCGCAGCCAGCGCGCGATTGATCTGCCGCAGCCGGCGCGCGAGAGCCTTGCGCTGCTCCGACGGCAACGTGGCCGCCTCGCGCACCGCGAGTCCCTCGAGATGGCCCACGATCAGAAACACCTCGCGCCCATCGTCCTGCGTCAGCGGGGTCACAATCAGCCGCTGATCACCGGCCCGGCCGACGGACGCCACGAACCCCTCTTGTTGCAGTCGGTGCAGGGCACTGCGCACCGGCGTGCGGCTCAGGCCCATGCGCGCCACGACGGCTCGTTCGGCGACCCGCGCACCCGGGGGGAGCTGTCCGGAGACGATGAGGACGCGCAATTCCTCATACACGCGCGAGACGTTATCCAGGGCCGTCACGGCAGTGCGGCGCGCGCCGTTGGTCGAGCGGCGAGTCGGGGTTGCGCGGATCGAGGTCTGTGGCGGCACGGCGCCAAACTATGCCGCGGCAGCGAGCGCCGCAAGCGTACGCCACGCGCGCGGTCCGGTATACCAAAGTGGTCTATCGGATCGGCCGAGTCGCCGTTACGTTCCCTATCGAATCGCCGCCGAACTCCTCGGAACGAGCCCGCGTCCGACTGGTCGGTGCTCGCCGGTGGCGTCCTACCCTCCTCGTCTCCTCGCCTTCCATGAGCACAGCCATGAGATGGAGCCGCGTCCTAGTCCTTTCGTCCGGTTGTCTCACTGTCGCCGTTAGCGCCGCGGCCCAGGGAACTCGCCTGCTGCGAAATCCCACCGTGAGTCGCGATCAGGTGGCGTTCGCGTATGCCGGCGACATCTGGATCGTGCCCCGGGCTGGCGGCTCGGCGCGCCGCCTCACCAGCACGGCGAGCGTGGAGGCCGAGCCACGCTTCTCTCCCGATGGGACGCTCATCGCGTACAGTGCGACGATCGGCGGCAACATGGACGTGTACGTCGTGCCGGCGCTTGGCGGTGAGCCGACCCGTCTCACCTATCATCCCGGTCCGGACGCCGTGCGCGGATGGATGCCGGATGGCAAGCGCCTGATCTTCGGCTCCGGCCGAACGAGCGCGCCCACCGCGTACTTCAAACTCTGGACAATCGGCCTCGATGGCGGACTCCCTGAGCCCCTTCCGATGCCGAGGGCGTTCAGCGGTGCGGTGGCGCCGGACGGTCGTCGCGTTGCGTACGAGGAGATTTCCAGCGCATTCAGCCCCGCCTGGGCGTTGGACCGCAGCAGCCAGTGGCGCCACTACCGCGGCGGACGCACGCACCCCATTCGCGTAATGAATCTGGCGGATTACTCCGTCGAGAAACTGCCGTGGACCAACAGCAACGACATCGATCCGATGTGGGCCGGCAACACCGTGTATTTCCTGTCGGACCGCAGCTCGACAGTGAACTTGTACTCGTGGCAAGCCGAATCGAAGACCGTCACCCAGCTCACGCATCACGACGACTTCGACATCATGAACGCCTCGGCCGGGCCCGACGCGATCGTGTACGAGCAGGCCGGCTACATCCACCTCGTCGATCTCAAGGACGGCCGGTCGCGCCGGCTCGACATCGACGTCAAAGGTGACTTCCCATGGACGCGCGCCCAGTTCAAGACGCCGTCGATTCGCAACGCGGCGCTCTCTCCCAACGGCAGCCGCGCCGCATTCGAGGCGCGCGGCGAAATCTTCATTGTGCCAGTGGACAAGCCGGACGTCCGTAACCTGACGCAGAGTCCGGGCGCGCATGACCGCAACCCCGCGTGGTCGCCCGACGGTTCGCAGATCGCGTGGCTCTCGGACGCCAGCGGTGAATATCAACTGATGCTGGCCGCGTCATCCGGATTCGCCAAACCG
>Ga0066710_100005419_pt1 | contig 11629 bp, 13 predicted proteins | sample GraSoiAngelo_159_FD_79666 | JGI IMG/M metagenome (GOLD analysis project Ga0066710, IMG submission 79666) | Grasslands soil microbial communities from the Angelo Coastal Reserve, California, USA - 14_1009_16_40cm | ecosystem: Environmental > Terrestrial > Soil > Grasslands | place: USA... | reverse complement strand
GAGAATGCGCTCGCGGACCTCGTGCGAGGCGATCGCGCCAAAGCCCGCTCGCAAATGGATGCCGGACCGGTGAAGGTCGATGGCGCGGAGTTCGGTCTATTTCTGGGCCAAGAACTCCTGACCGGCGCCGGCACTTTTGACAAGAAGCACTTGCACGATCCGGCCAAGGTCAGAGCCCTTTGTGCCGAGGCGGACACCGTCAGCAAGGCCACTACGGCGCTACTGAAGGCAAATCACGATCCTGACAAGGAAAAACGCCTCAAGAAGCTCCAGGACGATCTAAAATCGACGCTCAAGAGTGCGTGAGAACGAAATTCTGGAGGCATTTCAGCTACGGCCCGCCAGGATCAATTTGGCAATGGTCTGGAGCTGCATGAACGAGGTGCCCTCGTAGATGCTGCCGATTTTCGAATCACGCAGATATTTTTCGACAGGGTAGTCCTTGGTGAAGCCGTAGCCGCCGTAGACCTCCACCGCTTCTGACGCTACTCGCTCCGCCACCTGGGAGCAGAAATACTTCGCCATGGCTGCTTCCTTCAGGAAGGGCAAGCGAGCGTCCTTCAGGCGCGCGGCATTGTAGGTCATCAGACGCGCGGCTTCGACCTCGGTAGCCAGGCGCGCAAGCTGGAATTGCACGGCCTGGAATTCGGCGATCGATTTACCGAACTGCTTGCGCTCCTGCGCGTAACGGATGGCATACTCCAGCGCCCCGCGCGCCACCCCCACCATCTGCGCCCCGATACCGATGCGGCCCTCGTTCAGCGTCTCAATGGCCACCTTGTATCCCTTGCCTGCCTCACCCAGGACGTTCTCCTTGGGTACACGGCAATCCTCGAGGATGAGTTCACAGGTGGAGGAAGCACGTATCCCGAGCTTGTCCTCTTTCTTGCCCACGCTGAATCCGGGAGCGTTGCGTTCCACCAGGAAGGCCGTAACCCCCTTGTAGCCCAGATCACGGTTGAGAGTCGCGAAGAGAATAAACAGGCCGGCTTCTTTGGCGTTGGTGATCCAGAGCTTGCGGCCGTTGAGCACGTAGTGGTCCCCGTCGTCTCTGGCCTGGGTCGTGAGCGCGAACGCGTCGCTGCCCGAAGCGGGCTCGGAAAGGGCGTAAGCACCCACCGTATCAGCGGCGAGCGCCGCTAGGAACTTCTTTTTCTGGGCCTCATGGCCCCAGCGCATCAGGGCGTTCGAAACCAACGTATTCTGCACATCGATGACCACGCCCGCCGAGGCGTCCACGCGCGAGAATTCCTCGATCGCCAGGATCGCCATGAAAAAGCCGCCGCCACTGCCGCCGTAGGCTTCGGGAATGTCGATTCCCATGTAGCCCTGGGCAAAAAACTTTTCAATCAGATCGCGCCTGAAGAGGCCCTCGCGGTCCATGTCGGCCACGTGAGGCTGGATCTCCTTTTCGGCGAACTCACGCGCTGCCGCCTGAAACAGGCGCTCTTCCTCGGTAAGTGAGGTAAGCGGCGGAATAATGGTGAATGCCTGAGCTGCTGCAGTCTCTGACATTGGCTCTCCCGGAAGGTAACCTGGTTTGGGTGACGATAGAATCCTACAGCCCGAACTATGGCTTTTCAATGGCGGAAATGTCGAGGTGTGGGCTGGCGCCGGTCCAGCAACATCCACGGCCTACTGGGGAATTAATCTTTTGCTCCCAGCGCGTCAAGATCTGCACGGTCTTGGGAACGCCCTGTAGCCTTTTTGTTCAGTACCAAAGCTTGCCGGCCAATGAAGTTCGCCCGAACTCCTCCGAGCTCTCCCTCCGCTCTTCCTCTCCAGGCCTCATCAAATGAGACACCGGTGATCGACGTTAAGAGGTCCACTCGGTTGGGCGGCACACCGAGCTGGATTACCTTGTAGGAATCGGTGAAATCTTCAGCCCTCAAGCCTAGATCACCGAACCCAAACCTCACAAGTACAGCTTCGAGTCGCCGAGCGTTCTCAGGCGAACTACGCACCAGGATGTCCAGATCGCCGGTATAACGCGGGAAGCCGTGATAGGCTAATGCCACCGCGCCCACAATCAGATACTCAACCTCGTTTGAGTTGAGCGATTCTATAAACGCGCACCAGTCTTCCGGAAGCTGCATCATCCTCCCTGTGGGCAAAGGACCGGAGCTGGAAAAGAATCTCCAGGCGCTCCGCCGGCGACAGCCGCCGGTAGTATTCGAGCGTCGCTTCTTCGGATTCGCGGTAGCTTCGGAACTTGGCGAGAACCCGCTTCATGAGCCTCATTTTACCTGCTGGGCGATGCGAATGCCAGGAAAGAGGCGGATGAAACGGGGTACGTGCCGGGGATGACAGGTTACGCCTTGCGGCGGATCTCCACTTCCACGACCTCGCCTTCGCAAAGAGGAATCTCGCGGTCAAGTTTGAGCCGGCCTTGCGAGAACGTCGCCGAGGAGCGGAGGGGAGCCGGAGAGGGCCGATGCCGCGAGCCCGTTGCAGTCCGGGTTGACCCGTTTTCGCCTGCATCCAGGGCTTCATTGGCGAGCCGGTCGGCCTCCGTGTTCCCTTCGCGCATCACGTGCCGGATACGGAACGATGCCAGCCGCGCGATCATCTCCCGAGCCTGTTCGTACAGCGGACGCAGGTCGGGACTCTTCACTTTATAGCTTCCCTGAATCTGACGCACGAGGAGCTCCGAATCGGAAACCACTTCGAGCGCCCCATATCCGTGCTCCACGGCGTAGCGAAGAACCGCCAGCAGTCCCTGATATTCGGCGAAGTTGTTGGTGGTGCGCCCCAGAAACTGCGAGAAGGATGTTAGTCGCGAGCCGTCGCCTGTTTCAATGACAACCCCGTACGCGGCAGGACCGGGATTCCCGCGTGAGCCGCCGTCAATGTGTGCGATGATGCGCGACGCGTCGCCGGGCACAGGAATTCTCCTTGATCTGATCTCGATTGTCGCAGATCGCTCGTAAACTGCTTTGGTCGATTGGGCCTCAAGCCGCGTGCGGCCGGTGACGGCAGATCAGTTCCTGTGGAAACCGCTGCTTCATCGCCGAGACGTTGATGATGCCGAGGCAACGACGGAAATTTGCTGCTGTGAAAGCGCAGGATATCGGGACAGAAATTCTTCTAACCTACAGCACCACCCGCTGGTTCTCCCCCTCCGCCAGCCCGCTCAGGTCCGCAGGCGGTTCCAGATAATAGAGAATGCGGCTGCAGCTTTCGCAAGTCACGATACCTTGGCCAGTGCGGACCTCGTTGTAACTCTGCGGACGTAGGCGGACGTTGCACGCCGTGCAGAAACCATCGCGTACTTCCGCCACGGCTATCCCCTGGCGCCCCCTACGCACGCGCTCGTAGGTGTCGCGCACCGCAGCGTTCAGCCCCTCTGCTAAGACACTGCGTCGAGCCAGCAGCTCGGTCCTTTCCGCCTCGGCGCTCAGCCGGCCGGTCTCCAGTCGCTTCTTTTCGCCTGCCACGCGGACCTGTTCCTCGTCCAGCCGGGCGGCGGCCTCCTGCACCAGCTTTTGCAACCCCTCCGCTTCCTCCATTTTCTCCAGAATCCGGTCCTCGATTTGGCGGATCTTGTCTTCTTCGCCTCCGATCTCCTTCTGCATGGCGCGGTACTGCTCGTTGGTCTTGACCTGATACAGCTGGTCCTTGTGCTTGGAGATCCTTTCCTCGACGACCTTGACTTCGCCTTCGAGATCGCGCCGCTCCTTCTGGTTGGCGCTGAGCCGCAGCTTGCGGGCTTCGTGGGCGCGAAGGGAATCGTTCAATTGAGTTTCAATGGCCTGGATGCGGGAAGGCACTGCCGTGATTTGTGAAGCGAGTTCGGCGATTCTGGAATCCACTTGCTGCAGATCGATCACTGTTTTCAGATCAGGATGCACTGTCCCTCGTTCCCTTATTGCGTATGATCCACCACAAACGCCGGCCCACAGCTTTACCCCGGACTATGGGCGGCCGTTCGATTCATTTTGTCACAACCTCGGGGCTGGCGCAATAAACTCAGGAAAGGGGCGAAGCTTTATTTCACAAAGTACTTGACAAGGTAAAACCATGGGCCTAAAATCTTCCCTCATGCTGCACGATCGGCCGCTCCGCTATCGCGCCAGGCCCGCTCCGGCGCTCGAAAAGTACGCCCTCGAGAACCTGCGCTACATCCGCGAGACCATGGAACGCTCTGCCTCCTTCACTGCCGTGCCCGGCTGGGGCGGGGCCGGTATGGGTGCGACGGCGCTGCTGGCGGCCGGCATCGCCGCGCGGCAAGCCACTGCCGCCTCGTGGCTGGCGGTCTGGATGGCCGAGGCTCTGATAGCAGTTTCCCTGGGCCTCTGGACCCTCGTCCGCAAAGCTCGCGCCGCGAAAGCGCCGGTTTTTTCCGGCGCGGGACGCAGGTTCGCCCTCAGCCGTTGTCCTCCTTTGCTGGCCGGAGCCGTCCTCACCGTGGTTCTTTACCGCGCCGGGTTGGTCAGCGTGCTACCCGGGCTTTGGCTCACGCTTTACGGCGCAGGTGTGGCAACAGGAGGCGCTTTTTCCGTCAAGGTCGTCCCGTTGATGGGGTTATCGATGATGGTGGTGGGGACCGTCTCACTGTTCGGTCCGCCGGGATGGGGGAATTGGTTTATGGGAGCGGGTTTCGGGATCCCGCACATCATTTGCGGAACGATCATTGCCAGGAGGTACGGTGGCTAGGTTGAATACGTTGTGGCGTGAAGGGGAGCAGCAGCTTCGGGCGGGCAGGCGGGAGCGAGGCAAGGCGCGCAACCGTCCGGCCGCGCCGCAACCTACGGAGAGTATGGACCTCGACCGCCTGATCCATGAAAAAATGCGTCTGGGCATCGTGAGCGCGCTGGCCGTGAATGATTCGCTCAGCTTCAACGATCTCAAGAAACTGCTTGATGCCAGCGATGGCAACTTGAGCGTACACGCGCGCCGGCTCGAAGAAGCCGACTACATCCATTGTACAAAATCGTTCGCCGGGCGCTTGCCCAAAACAGAGTATCGCCTCACGGGGGCCGGCCGAAAAGCCCTGGAAAAATATCTTGACCAGATGGAGACGCTTATCCGGGCAACACGCGGGCGTTAGGCGGATTTTGAGCTGCTTATCTTATGCCACAAAATGGCCGACAGTCATCATCGAGAAGACGCACTTACAAGTAAAGCTGCGGGGCGCTCTCCTCAGCTCCGAAGTTGCTGGAAGCACCAGCCCTCCGGACGAAGACGAACTTGACTAATTCGGGACGAGTTCCGGACGCATTTCCGGAACCGGGTTACACATGGGAGACGGATCATGGGCATGTCGACTTTAGGGGTCGAAAAAGAATGCTCCACCTTCAAGATCTATCGGGAGTCAATTCGAGTCGCCACGGAAGGATGCCTGCAGTTCATCGACATCACGGACCGGATTGCCTCACTGATCGAGCGGTCGGGCGTCCGGAGCGGCTTCGCCAATATCCAGTCGCTGCACACCACGGCGGCTGTCATGGTCAACGAGCACGAGCCGTTGTTACTCGAGGATATGAGGCAGGCTCTGGAGAGACTGGCGCCGCGTGGCGCGGCTTACCGGCACGATGATTTCAGCGTTCGCACCGTCAATTTGTGTCCTGAGGAAGAAAAGAACGGCCATTCGCATTGCAAGGCGCTGTTCCTCAAGTCTTCTGAGACATTGAATGTGGTGGAGGGCACGCTTGACCTGGGCCGGTGGCAGAGAGTCTTCCTGGTGGAATTGGACGGGAGCAGGCGGAGAACGGTTTCCGTGATGGTCATCGGGCAGAATAGCGGTGGCCCGGGAAACCCGAGCGCTTCGTGAGATGTTGACAAACTAGTGTCACATTCCAGCCCGCTCATACGTTTGTAACAGTGCAAGGTGATCTCGGGAGGACGGCCGGTCATGTCAGGTTTTTCCAGTTCGTCACAAGGGCTGGCTTACGCAATGGACGAAGAACAGGCAAGCCCAGCCCAGCCACCCGCGGAAGTTCTCTTTGAACGACTGTTTCTGGAAAAGTACGCCTTGATTGTCTCCATGCTGTTCCGCCTGACGGGAGACCGCATGCGCGCTGAGGAATTGGCGAACGAGGTTTTCCTGAAGCTCTATCGGCAGCCTGTGGCTCTGCGGGGCGACGGCAATCCCGGAGGTTGGCTATACCGCACCGCCCTGAACCTGGGCATCGATGCCTTGCGCGCCCACTCGCGGCGCAAGCAATACGAGCAGGAGGCGGCCCGGCACCTGCTTCGGTCGCAAGAGGCCGGCAATCCTTTGGACGAGGTGCTGCGGGCGGAACGGCGGGACCGTGTTCGCCTCGTTCTTGCTGCCCTAAAGCCCTCACAGGCCCAGATTCTGGTCCTGCGCCACAGCGGATTTTCTTACAAAGAGCTGGCCCAAATCCTGGGGCTGGCGCCGGGTTCGATAGGGACCGTGCTGGCCCGCGCGGAGGCAGAGTTCCAGAGGCGCTATCTCGAATTGTACGGAAACGAGGAGGAATTATGAGCTGTCCTACAGATGGTGTGCTGCGGGCGCGGCTTGACGGGCAACTTGACCCGCTTCAGTCGCGGGAAATCGAGGCTCACCTGGCGATGTGCGGCGCCTGCCGCGAGCGCGCCTCGAGCCTTGCTCGCGCGGCGGAGAGGGTGGAGAACGCCCTTCATACACTCGGTCCGCTCCCCGGCGAATCTCCGGTTGATCCGGCAATTGCGTTCGCCCGCTTCACAGCTCAAGAGAGGGCCCGCGAGGCCAGTCCTTCCCTGCTCGGCAGGCTGCTGGCCAGACGGCTGCGTCCGGCGTGGGCGGCATTGGCCGCGGTGGTCCTGCTGGGCGCGTTCCTGAGTTTTGCTCCCGGGCGGAGCTGGGCTCAGAAGGTGCTCGCGATGCTGCGCGTGCAGAAAATTGCCGTGGTTCCGGTCGACCTCTCTGGCCTCGGCGGGCCGAACGGGGATAGCGGTCCGGCAAAAATGATTGGCCAGATGCTCTCGGAGAAGGTCGTTGTCAGGCTTTCCAGCAAACCTCACAAAGTGGCGACTGTGGAGGAAGCCGACCAGCAGGTGGGTTACCGAGTGCGTCTGCTGGGCAACCGCTCCGATACGCCCCAGCTCACCGTCGAAGGCGAGCAGGCTTTCCAGATGACGTTTGACCGCGACCGAGTACAGACGATTCTCAACGAGGCCGGACGTTCGGACCTGTCGCTGCCCCCCTCAGTAAACGGCGCCACTATTGCGGTTCATGTTCCTGCCTTGGCCGCCGCCCGCTATGGCACCTGTCCTGAGCGCAAGAAGAACCACGAAGCCGAAGCCGGAGCCGACTTTCGCGATTGCGTGGAGCTGATTCAGGTTCCCAGTCCGGTCGTGAGCGTACCGCCCGAGCTCAAAATCGAGCAACTCGCCGAGGTTGGGCTCCAGCTTGCTGGAGTGACCGCAGAGCAGGCGCGCGCCTTCTGCCAGACGGTAGACTGGACTTCTACGCTCGTCTTGCCGCTGCCTCGATTCATCCGCTCTTACCAGACGGTGCAGGTAAATGGGGTCCAAGGTACGCTCATCCACTTGCCAGCGCGTGGACCCCAGCAGTTGCTTGGGTATAATCTGGTGTGGGTGAAAGATGGCGTGATCTACTCGCTGATCGGCTTCGGCAACCCTGTGGAGGCAGTGCCGCTGGCGGAATCGCTGAATTAGCAGCCGAGAGGAAGGACCAAACAAGCGTGGGAAGGCTTGCCTCTTCACCTGTGGCCTTTCTGAGGTTGCCCCGAGCTTGAGTGGAAATCCGCGCACCTCGACTGAGGGTGCCGCCCGACCCGGCGGCTGCGAAGGCTGGACCAGACCTGGACTCATTGGCGAATTCCACGGACTTGGCGATCCAAACCCGGGGACTGCGCAAGGTATTCGGGGAGAAGGTAGCAGTCCGTGGCCTGACCCTGGAAGTTCCTCGGGGTGAAGTCTTCGGGTTTCTGGGTCCCAACGGCGCGGGGAAGAGCACCTCGATCAAGATGCTGCTGGGGCTTGTAGCCCCGACGGCCGGGCGGGCGAGGGTTCTCGGTGCCGCTGCCGGCCAGGTTGCCACCCGCTGCCAAATCGGTTTCCTGCCTGAGCACTTCCGCTTCTACGATTGGTTGACGGCGGCGGAACTGCTCGAACTGCATGGACGGCTGTACGGACTCTCCGCCGCGCAGCTCCGAGAACGCGTGCCGTCTTTTCTTGACCTTGTCGGACTCACTCCTCACCGCGAAAAGCGGCTCCGCGATTTCTCCAAAGGCATGCTGCAGCGCATCGGGCTGGCGCAGGCCTTGATCAACGACCCTCAGCTTGTCTTCCTGGACGAACCCACTTCGGGTCTCGACCCGGTGGGCCGCAGGCTGGTACGCGACATCATCAAAGCGCAGCGCGCGCGCGGCGCCACCGTGTTCCTTAACTCACACCTGCTCAGCGAAGTGGAAATCACTTGTGACCGCGTGGCTTTCATCAAGCATGGAGAGGTGCTCGAAACACGGCAGATGCAGCCGCTTCTGGATGGGGAAACGCGCGTGGCCGTGCGAGCCGGCAAGCTTTGCCACGACCTGATGGGAGGGTTGGCAGCGTGGGCTTCCGGCCTTCGCCTGGAAGGTGATCTCCTGACGTTCGGCGTGGCCTCGACCGGGGTGCTGCCCGAGATCGTCCGCTACCTGGTGGAACACGGCGTAGACGTGTACGAAGTCACGCCGCAGCGGCTCTCCCTCGAGGACCGCTTTATGCAGATCGTCGGCGAAGACGGAGGGCTGTGATGGGCGCCTGGATCATGGCGGGCGTCACCTTCCGCGAAGCGGCGCGCAAGAAGGTGCTATGGATGGCGCTCGCTGCCGGGCTTGCCTTTCTCGCGCTTTTCGGCACAGGGCTCCACTTTCAAGTGAAGGATTTCACGTCGCGCGACCTCCCACCGCTCATCCGGACGCAGGTGCTGAACGCGATGCTCATGACGGGCTTTTACGCGATTGACCTGCTGGCCGTCGTCATGACAGTGCTTACTTCCGTGGATACGCTTTCCGGGGAAATCGCCTCCGGGACCATCCAGGCGGTGGCCACCAAACCGGTAACGCGTCGGCAGCTTGTGTTGGGCAAGTGGCTGGGGTTCGTGGGCATGCTGAGCGTCTATGTAGCCCTTATGATGGGCGGCACGACGGCGGTAGGCTGGCTGGTGGGCGGCGCGACCACTCATCACTTGCTGCGCGGCGCGGTGCTGATCTGGCTCGAGTGCGTCCTGCTGCTGAGCCTCACCTTCCTTTTTGGCACCACCTTCTCCACCCTCACCAACGGCGTTCTGGCGTTGGGATTTCACGGACTGGCGTTCATCGGTGGCTGGATCGAGCAAGTGGGCGCCTTGACGCACAGCCCGCGAGCCCTGAATGTCGGCATCGCCGCCAGTATCATCATGCCGAGCGAAATCCTCTGGAGGCGTGCCGCATTCGAGATGCAGTCGCCCCTGTTCGGCGCCATCGGCATGTCGCCTTTCAGTAACGCGTCTGTCCCCAGCGCGGCGATGGTCGCTTATGCGGGCGTTTACTTGAGCCTGGCCCTCGGTCTGGCGATTCGCCGCTTCGGTCGACGCGATCTGTAACCGGACCGAGCAGCTTTACGTCGCGGGGCGCAGCGTCGCCTCCCCCGGCTCCTGTCGGGTCTCATAGTGGCGTCACAGGGTCTGGGTTGGGCGTGCTTGCGGGAACCTGAAGTTGATTAATCTTTGCGTGGCTTGAATAGATAGACGTAAATCGAGCCGATAACCGTCAGCAGAGCACCCCACCAGATAGCCGGATGAAGATTTGAAAGCACAGTGGCTGGCGGGTGCGACAGTTCATAGAGGCCGCTTAATGAAATCAGCACGCCGTAAATCAGAAGTAAGACTCCGACAAAGAACCAGACGGGAAGCATATGATGTTTTTCGGGCTTCTGGTCCATGAGGTCGGCTGCGGTTCGGCGTCGTGAGCCGCCCTTACCGCCGCCGGACCGAGCCATCTGAGGTTTCTCTTCCATCGCAAATCTCCTTAGTAAGCCTAGGCTATCAATGCTGCGTGCAAATTTGCTAAATCGACTCCACGAACAACGTGAGAAGTCTCAAACATGGCAGCGGCGGACCAGTTCTGCCAACACATTCGCCAGGCGCTTCGAGAGACAATGCATCAATTTCATCCGCCAGAAACCAACCTTGAAACCCGGCAAGCCCGAAAGCCATCGGGCTTTTTTTCAACTACGGGCAGAGGCTAGCTTAGGATCGCGCTGTTTTTATGCGGTCGATTTGGGCCACTCGGCTAGAGATCCCCTCAAGCTCGCTGCCCTAGCCTTGTGCAAAACCCCCATCCGCCGGCCTCTCCTCTGGGAGGTCGCGCCTTAATGTCTGCTTAACACTTACTTAACACGGGCAGCCCATCAAGTCTCATGTAATCAGATAGTTGAAATCGCCGAGACGATTTCAGCCGCATTTTACGCGGGTCCTGCCGTTGTTCGCTCGTTATAGGCGCCTCTTAAGTTTTCCACAGAGATTTCCACAGGCGATAAACCTCGGGAAAATCAGTTGTTCGACCCCGAGCGACCCCTTTCCGAACGATTCCGCTGTAGACGCTTTCGGATGGACTCCCCCACTCGGGCGCGCACGAGCGTACGGCCACCGGCAAATTCGGTCGAGAGGACTTCGCCGTAGCGATGAAGAAGCGCGAGTCGACGTGCATCCCAAGAAGGCAAGTCGAACTCAACTTCCGTCACAGGTTCGCCGCCCAAGCACTCGTCGAACTTTTGGAGGAGGCGGTCGAGACCTTCGCCCGTATAGGCCGAAGTCACTGCCTCCCTCGGGCTGCCCTCATAGCGAGCGCGCAGGTGCTTCGCCTCTTCCGGCGGCAGCCTGTCAACCTTATTCCACACGTGGATGCGGGCGGCGGAGGAAAGACCCAAACTCTCGAGTTGGGCCGCGACCGCCGCGTCCTGCTGCTCTCGCTGCGGATGCGAGGCGTCCGTTACGTGAACCAGCAGACTAGCGGCTTCCAGTTCTTCCAGTGTGGCGCGAAATGCGGCCACCAGATGGGGCGGGAGTTTCCGGATAAATCCTACCGTATCCGAAAGCAAAACGCGCCGGTGGGACTTGAGAGTGAGCGCGCGCAGCGTGGGGTCAAGCGTGGCAAAGAGCCTGCTCGAAGTGGTCACGCCGGATTTTGTGAGGGAGTTAAACAGAGTGGACTTGCCGGCGTTGGTGTATCCGACCAGAGCCACGGTAGAAAACTGCTGCGAACGCCGGTTCTCACGCTGGAGAGCGCGCCGCGAGCGAACACGCTCGATGGCCTCTTTCAACCGCCGGATGCGAGCGCGGATGCGCCGGCGGTCAAACTCGAGTTGCTGCTCGCCGGGCCCGCGTGTGCCGATGCCGCCGCCCAGCCGGGAGAGTAATGTGCCACGGCCCGCCAGGCGGGGCAGGAGGTAATTCAACTGCGCCAGTTCCACCTGGAGCTGTCCTTCGCGGCTGCGAGCACGCCGTGCAAAAATATCGAGAATCAGCTGCGTACGGTCGAGGACTTTCGAGTCGAGCGCCTCTTCCAGGTTGCGAAGCTGGGTTGGGGTGAGGTCGTGGTCGAAGACGACGAAATCCGCGCCGGCGGCTTGCGCTGCGGCACGGACCTCAGTCACCTTGCCGCGGCCGACGAGCGTTGCGGGGTCCGGAGCCGCT
>Ga0066710_100005418_pt1 | contig 11630 bp, 11 predicted proteins | sample GraSoiAngelo_159_FD_79666 | JGI IMG/M metagenome (GOLD analysis project Ga0066710, IMG submission 79666) | Grasslands soil microbial communities from the Angelo Coastal Reserve, California, USA - 14_1009_16_40cm | ecosystem: Environmental > Terrestrial > Soil > Grasslands | place: USA... | reverse complement strand
GTTGGGTTCCTGTTGGCGACCGGTGCGATCTACACCACCGCGGCGGATTTGAATATGCTCCTCGCCGGAGAAAAAGAGGCCATGCATCTTGGCGTGGACGTGCCGCGCGTGCGCCTGGTGGTCTACATTGCCGCGTCTTTGCTGACCGGATTGGCGGTCTCCGTTAGCGGTGCCATCGGCTACGTCGGCTTGATTGTGCCTCACGCGATGCGCTTCATTTTCGGATCGGACCATCGCACTTTGCTGCCCACCGCTGCACTCGGCGGGGCCATTGCTCTGGTCTTTGCGGACACGCTGGCGCGCACGATAGTTGCCCCGACGGAAGTTTCCGTCGGCGCCGTCACCGCCGTTGTGGGCGCGCCTCTGTTCATCTATCTCCTGCGCCGGAGATTCCCATGAGCGGAGGCGCAGCGCTCGCGCGCAATCCTGGCGAATCGCCCCGCTTGGCCAGCGATGTCCGCCTCAGCGTCGAGCAGGTCAGCTACGCCTATTCTGCAAACCCGGCGCAAGCCCCGCTTTTCACGGTGGAAGCGACAAGTTTTCAGGCCAAGCCCGGCGAAATCGTCGCCATCCTCGGACCAAACGCCAGCGGGAAATCCACCCTGCTAAAGTTGATCTCCGGGGCTCTCGCGCCCCTTTCCGGGCGGATTCTGCTCAACGGATTCGTCACTCACTCGCTCACCCCGCGCACCCGTGCGCAGCGCATCGCGATGGTCCAACAGGAGAGCACTTTGCTCTTCCCCGCGCGCGCTTGGGAATTCGTCCTGCAAGGCCGCCATGCCCATGGCCGCTCGCTGCGATTCCAATCGGAAGACGATATCTTGATCGCGAAAAACGCCCTGGCCCAGGTCGGTGCCGCTGATCTCAGCGACCGCTGGATGGATCAAATTTCCGGCGGCGAAAAACAGCGCGTGATCCTTGCGCGCGCTTTGGCTCAGCAGCCGTTGCTTCTGCTGCTCGATGAGCCCACGCTCCACTTGGATATCGCTGCGCAGATCGGCTTGCTGGATGCTCTTCGGCGGCTCGCCGCGGAGAACCGCTACACTGTCGTTGTCGTGACGCACGAATTGAACCTCGCGGCGGAGTATGCCGATCAAGTCGTCTTGATGCAGCGCGGCCGATGTCTGCGTGTCGGCCCCCCGGCCAGCATTTATCAGCGCGAATTGCTCGAACAGGTTTTCCAAACGCCGCTCTCGGTGGCGCTTGGCTCCTCCGGGCGGCCGCGCGTCACCGTTTTGTCTGGAACTTAGTTGTTGGAAGTTTTTTTCGTTAACCCCAACGCTGCGGCCCTGTGCCGCAGACCACATTCACCGCGAAACTTCGTGCTCGGGAAGACGGATTGGTGATCACAGTCTGTTCCGGATCGCCAGGATGGAAGCCGTCGCCGCCGCGCGACTGTAAGGCGGATTAAGTGTATGCGCAGGCCACTGCGGCCAGTCGCTCCATCGCTGGGCGACGCCGCGGGAAGGCCCCGCAACGGCCCTGATTCGAAAGGGCTGGAGCTACCGCCAAGCCAGGAGACCGGCGAAGTTCGCAGCCGTGCGATGCACTTGGATCGCACAGGACAACCTTCAACTCCTGCGCGAGAGGGAGCGGAGGACAAAATGAAAACGGCTCTTTTTTGTACCGCCTTTCTTTTCGCAGTCTCTGTAGTTTGCTTTTCCTCACAAGCACAAAGCAATTCACCCGATGCGCATCTCTCCGGAACGCTCATCGACGCCAGTGGCGCTGGCGTCGGCGGCGTCCGGGTGACAGCTTGCCCAGAGGGGCAACCAAAGGCACGGACTTGGTCGGCCATATCCACCACCGTCGGCGAATACTCCCTCTCGCTTCCCGCAGGACTTTACCGCGTGCAATTCGGCCGGACTCCCTTTGTATTCCGTGAATTCGTTCTCGACCTTGCTGCGAGCGTGTCGCGCACACTCAGTCTCCGGCTCGATCTCGAGCGTCTTTCCTCCAGCGTGGTTGTGACTGCGCAGGCGGAACCAACTTTGGCGCAAGAGACAACCGCGCCGGTGACGGTTATCACGCGAGAAGAGATCGCCGCCCGGCAAGCGGTCTCGCTGCCGGATTTGCTTCTATTTGCGCCGGGCATTTCGATTGGCCGGACTGGTGCCGAGGGCGGGACAGCTTCCATTTTCCTCAACGGCGGAAATTCCAATTTCACTAAAGTTCTCGTTGACGGCGCGTCGGTAAATCCGCCCGGCGGCGCCGTGGACTTCTCGAACCTCACCCTCGATAACATTGACAAAATCGAGGTTGTCCGCGGTGCGGAGAGCGCCATTTACGGCACCGACGCGGTTTCCGGCGTGATTCAGCTCTTTACGCACCGTGGAACAACCCGCGTTCCCGAATTCGGCGTCTTTGGTGAAGGCGGTAACTTCTCCACGGCGCGCGGCGGCGGGCAACTCAGCGGCTTGCTGGGCGCGTTCGATTATTCCGGTGCGGCCTCCTACCTGCAAACTGCGGGGCAGGGTCCCAATGATGACTTCCTCAACCGCACGCTCTCCGGAAATTTCGGCTATGCCTTCCGCGATTCAAACCAGCTTCGCCTCTCGCTGCGCAACAACACCAGCGAAGCGGGAATTCCTGGCGAGACGGTATTCGAGCCTCCAAGCCGTTACCAGCGCTACGCACTCCATGTTTTCGACTCCAATGCCCACTGGGACTTCGCCACCGGCAGGCACTGGCATCACCAAATCAGCGGCGGTGAATCTTACTACCGCCAGCACAGCTTCAATCCCAAGCAAAGCTTCTTCGCCACCGACCCAAAGGCCTTCTGTCCTCAAGCCAATCCGGCATCCGTTCCCACGTCGGAATTCTGCGATTTCACGTCCGACAACCACTATGAGTATAACCGCGCAAATCTGAGCGCACAGACCAGCTTTCTTCTGCCTAAATTTGGCGCCACCGCCGGCTATCAATACGAAGTAGAGAATGCCTCCATACCTTCCCTGAATGTCCGCCACGTTCGCCGCAACAATCAGGGCGGATTCCTGGACTTCCACCACTTGCCCCATCCGCGCCTGTCACTGGATTTCGGGGCACGCGCCGAAGCCAACGCCAATTTTGGCACGCGCGTCGTTCCGCGGGTCGGCGCCTCTCTCGCCTTGCGCTACGGAAAAGGATTTTGGGGAGATACACGTTATCGCGTCTTCTACGGACAGGGCATCAAGGAACCGCGTTTCGACCAGCTTTATAACGACCAATTTGGCGATTTCGGGAATCCCTCGCTCAAGCCCGAAGCCAGCAAAAATTGGAGCTCCGGCATCGAGCAGAAGCTGGCAAACAACCAGGTCAAAATATCCGCCGAGTACTTCTCGAATCGCTTCTACAATATCATCAGCTTCGCCTTCTGCTCGCCCTCCAACACCTGCGGGGTCAGCTTCCCCAACGCACCACCCAGTTTTGGATATTTCTTCAACACCGATCGCGCCCGCGCTCGGGGAACAAACATCGCTGCGGAAGCCCGACCCCTTCATTGGCTCATGTTGATGGGCAACTATTCCTACGTCGATAGTCTCGTCATCAGCGCGCCAAACGCGTTCGATCCCTCGGAACAACCTGGCAACCGTTTGATCCGCAGGCCGCCCCATTCAGGTTCACTGATGATGAATGCGGCGTTCCGTCACCTCAGCGTCTCGCTTGCCGGCTATTTCACCGGCGTGCGCACCGACAGCGATTTCCTCGGCCTCCATATCACACGAAATCCCGGCCACGCACGCTTCGATTTGGCCACCCGCTACGAATTCGTGCGCGGGGTCTCCTTGTATGCGCGGTCGACAAATCTTTTCGACAAGAAATATCAGGACGTTGTCGGCTTTGCTGCACTCGGTCGCGACGTCCGCGTCGGCATGAACTACCGCTTCAGCGGCAAGAACTGAGCTTCTTTCTTATTGGGGCGCAGCATGCTGCGCCCCTTCTCGGCAGGTTTCATGGGTCATGGAGATTTTATTGACCACGCGTGAACCCATCCTCTTCTGCTGGAGCGGCGGCAAAGACAGCGCCATGGCGCTGCACGCGCTGCTCCAACAGAAGCATTTCGAGGTCGTCGCCCTTCTCACCACTGTAACGGAAGGCTACGACCGCATCGCCATGCACGGCGTTCGCCGTGAACTTCTCCGGCGGCAGGCAGAATCTCTCCGTCTGCCCCTGCACGAAGTTTGCATCCCGCCTCAATGCGTCAATCCCGTCTACGAGGCGCGCATGGAAGAAGCGCTCTGCCTCTTCTACAACCAAGGAGTCCGTAAGGTCGCCTTCGGCGATATCTTTCTCGAAGACCTCCGTGCCTACCGCGAGAAAAACCTAGCCCGCATCGGCATGACCGCGCTCTTCCCCCTCTGGAAGCGCGACACTCGCGAACTAATCCGGTTTTTTCACCAGCAGCATTTCCGCGCCGTCGCCGCATGCGTGGACACTCAGGTTCTCGATCCCAGCTTCGCCGGCCGCGAACTGGACGAATCCTTCTTCCGCGATCTTCCACCTCACGCCGACCCTTGCGGCGAAAACGGTGAGTTCCACACCTTCGTTTTCGACGGCCCGATTTTTCAATCTCGCATTCCCGTTCGAACGGGAGAAGTTGTCAACCGCGATGGCTTTGTGTTCTGCGATTTATTGTCCCAAATGGAGGAAGCAACAAAATGAGCGCCCAAATGTCTCAAAAGGAAAATCTGCTGTACCGCACCCTGCTCGCGCTCGTCCTGATTGTGCTTGCCGCAGCCTTGCGCATCGCACCCCATCCGTGGAATTTCACGCCCATTGGCGCCATGGCGCTCTTCCCCGGCGCAGTGCTCAAGGACCGCCGCCTCGCCTTCCTCTTCCCGCTCGTCGCACTATTCGCGGGGGACCTCTTCATCGGCTTTCACGAACTAATCCCCATCGTCTACACGAGCTTTCTCCTCAGCGTCCTCATCGGCCGCTTCTTGCAGAATCGCCGAACCGTTCTCCGCATCGGTGCAGCAACGCTCCTCGGCTCCGCCCAATTCTTCCTCCTCACCAACTTCGCCGTCTGGTGGCTCTTGAATTCCTACCCAAAAACCGCCTCCGGCCTGGCCGTCTGCTACTTCGCTGGCCTTCCCTTCTTCTGGAACACCCTCGCCGGCGACGCCTTCTACGCCACGCTTCTGTTTGGCGGCTTCGCTCTGGCCGAGCGGCTTTTCCCCGCGCTGCGGCAGCTCGCCTGCCAAAACTAGCCTGCATGCACAGTTGGCCATGCCTCTGTCTGCTTCGCTGCGGCTGGGTTGCAGCCCGGCTCTTGCAGTGGCGGGTCTTTAGTCCCGCTAATTCCGCCTCCCCCTTGCCGCGTGTTACTTGGTGCTACAACCTTCGTTCCCTTACACCCAACCCACTCCAGAAAAATGCTCGCTCGCGCCAGCAACACGCAAAATTTCTATTCTTACTAATTCTTACTGAAAACTGACAACTTCTGACAACTGAGAACTCACCACCCTGCCGGTGCTATAATCTTCGTTCCCTTATGGCGAAATCCACTCCAGAGGCAGCATCCATCGCCCCCGAAGTCCTGGCGAAATACGAGCCCGTCATCGGCTTGGAAGTCCACGTCCAGCTCCTCACCAGGACGAAGATCTTCTGCGGCTGCTCGACACGCTTCGGCGATCCGCCAAACACCAACGTCTGCCCTGTCTGTCTCGGTCTCCCCGGTACTCTGCCCGTGCTCAGCAAGCGCGCCGTCGAAATGGGGATGCGCGCCTCGCTCGCCCTGAACTGCACGGTCCACGAGCATTCCCGCTTCGCCCGCAAGAATTACTTCTACCCGGACTTGCCCAAGGGCTATCAAATCTCGCAATATGAACTGCCGCTCGCTACCGGTGGCTGGCTCGAAGTCGGGGTTGGCGGCGCCAAAAAACGGATCGGCATCACGCGCCTTCACCTGGAAGAAGACGCCGCGAAAAATCTTCACGAAGGCTTCGCGCAATCCGCCCAGAAGGCCTACATCGACTACAACCGCTGCGGCACGCCGCTCAGCGAAATCGTCTCCGAGCCGGATATGCGCACGCCCGAAGAGGCCCACGCCTATCTCACCACGCTCCGCCAGATCCTGCTGTACACCGGCGTCAGCGATTGCAATATGGAAGAAGGCTCGCTCCGCTGCGACGCCAACGTCAGCGTCCGTCCGCGCGGCGCCAAAGAGTTCGGCACCAAAGTCGAAGTAAAAAACCTCAACTCCTTCCGCTTCCTGCAAAAGGCGCTCGAGTACGAAATCGAGCGCCACATCGGCGTGCTCGAATCCGGCGGACGCATCTCGCAGGAGACGCGCCTCTGGAATCAAGCCGAGGGCCACACCGTCTCCATGCGCTCGAAAGAAAAAGCCCACGACTACCGCTATTTCCCGGAGCCGGACCTGCTCCCCGTGCACGTAAGCTCGGCCTGGCGTGAAGAAATCCGCCGCACGCTCCCCGAACTGCCGGAAGCCAAGCGCGCCCGCTTCGTCACCTCATTCGGCATTACCCTTTACGACGCCGAAGTCCTCACCAACACACAAGCCCTCGCTGGCTATTTCGAATCCGCTGTGAAGGCCGGAGCCCCAGGCAAGGCCGCCGCCAACTGGATGCAGACCGAACTTCTTCGTGGCCTGAAAGATTCCGGCAAGGAAATTGACGGGAGCCCAATCTCACCCGGAGCCCTCGCCGAATTGGTGAAGCTCGTCGAATCCGGCAAAATCACCGCCGCCATCGGCAAAAAAGTGTTCGCCACCATGTTCGAGTCCGGCCGTGGCGCAGCGGAGATTATCGCCGCCGAAAGCCTGAGCGCGCAGGTTGGCGATACCGCCATCGAACAGGCCGCGAGAGAAATCATCGCCAAGGATCCTTCGAACGTCGCCAAGTTCAAAGCCGGCAACGAAGGAGTGTTCAAGTTTTTCGTCGGCCAAGTCATGAAGGCGACGCGCGGCCAGGCCAACCCGCAGGCCGTCAACGACATCCTGCGCAAGCTGCTTGCTGAAACGCGCTAAGTTTTCCGGAGGACTTTCGCTTTAACCCGAGGTTAAACCTAGTGGAGTGGTGTCATTCTGAGGCGATCCGACGAGGGTCGCCGAAGACCAACATCGATTTCATCTTGGATGTATTTGCCAAGACGGAATTTGTAGGGGCGCAGCATGCTGCGCGCCAGCTAGCAGGATGCCACGTTTTAGAAAGAGGAAATTGAATGCTCAAAGTAGGTTCCAAGGCCCCCGCCTTCCGCCTCAAATCCGACGAAGGCAAAGACGTCGCGGTCAAAGACTTCGCGGGCCAGCGCGTCCTCCTCTTTTTCTTTCCCAAAGCCAACACTCCCGGTTGAACGATAGAAGCGTCCGAGTTTCGTGACGCAAAAAAAGAATTCGACAAGCTCGGCGTCGCCATCCTCGGAATGAGCGTCGATCCCGTCAAAGCTCTTGCTTCGTTTAAGGCAAAGCAGAATCTCAATTTCCCCTTGCTCAGCGATCCCGGCCACAAAACCATCAAAAAGTTCGGCGCCTGGCAGAAAAAACAATTCATGGGCCGTACCTTCATGGGCATCGTGCGCAGTTCCTTCCTCATCAGCAAGATCGGCAAAATCGAGGAAGTCTGGCCCCTGGTCAAAGCCAAAGGCCACGCTGCCGAGGTCCTAAAACGCATTTCGCAGAAATAGACAACTGCGGCAATCGGGTGACCGAGGTCGCGCCTTCAATCGTGGACTCCGTCTTGGCAAGGCCTTTCATCGATCCACACACGCGAGCACTCGGCCTGAAACGGGCATCAATCACCACCATCGCATGGGCGGCTCTCGACCCGATTCCTGCCACCCTCGGTTTAGCTATCCCTTGGAATTCCAGCGGCAGATGCGCGTCCACCAGCGCCGCCCCGCCGTCCACGTCTGCGGCGCGGCAGTCGTGGAGGTAGCTATGTCCTTCCGGGGAAAAAGAGTCCTGATAACGGGGAGTTCCAGGGGCATTGGCCGGGGCATCGCACTGAAACTGGCGGAGAAAGGTGCGCGCCTCGCGGTTCATTCCATCTTAGTGCTCGCCTTCGCGACCGTCAATGCTTCGCCAGTTAAGAGTGCTTGCGACGCCGGGAGAGCGCCGAAAGAATTCAGGAAAAGCGAATGCCGCAGTTTTGCCTACCACGCAGGCAGAGTTCACCAAGGAATAGGGAAGGGCTGGACAGCGTCGCGGAATGAGGAGAGGTGAAGGCGCATGCAAACTCCTGCTCTTTGACGGAAAGAGTGGGTTTGTAAACTCTTTCGTTTCAGACTGTGGCGCATTCTCGAATTTCAAGACCGAGCACCAAGTTCGTTGAATTTATGAGCTTCCGCACTCTCTTGTAAAACACGGGGGATGCGGGATGCGGGTGGGACATTACTGCCTATCTGAAGGCTTACTTGAGGAAGACACGGCCAAGTTGCGGAGAGGAAACAGCTTCCACCACAACTTGGCCTGATTCCAGAGATTGTGTCAGTTGACCGCCACGGCCGTCCGAGTGGTGAAGGCCAGCCTTGTTTCAGCCGGAAACTCGATGTCCTTCTTCCCTGTCGCCGCCGCGCCGGCTGTTCCGGCTCCCGCCCCAGCCGCTGCACCGATCGCTGCGCCCTTGCCGCCTCCAGCCAGAGCTCCAATAATCGCACCGCCGGCTGCGCCGCCACCGATGAACCCGGCATCCCGTTTGCCCTTGCCGCCCTCGGTTCTTCCAGCGGAACTGGTCGCAAACGTGTACGTCTTGTCGCCCACGGTCACCGTGCGCAGCCGCAAATAGAGTTTCGCGGGCGTGGACAACCGCCCTGAAGCTTGCACGCTGCTCACTGTCAATTTCGCTGCCGAACCCTTCGGGATCACGACTTTGCCGCCCGACGTCACATCTTGCGAGACCGTGCCACTTACGGTCTGGCCGATCTTGGCCGTCTTGGAGCTCACTGTTTGCTCGGTCACCACCGAAATCTTCACTCCCTCTGGAACCGTGCCTCCTGCTTGCGCCAGCTCAGGCAATACCAGCGCTAGCGCGAGAAAAATCGAAACCAATCGAATTCGAGATTTCATCTCCGTCACCTCAGGTGTGGATTAGGGGCTGTAGGAAAAGTCTAGCAAAAGGAACCAGCGATAGCGGGATGAAAGCGCGGCAACGGCGCTAGAAGTGAAACACCAGTTCTTCGAAATCCGACGATTTAGGTTCTACAAACAAATTATCAATTAATCGTGTCTTGCCAATGAACACAGCCAGCAGAATGTAGGTAGGTTTGCTCACGCGCACGACCGGCTCAAACGATTCAGCATCAACGACTTCCGCGTAATCCACCCTCGCGAGATGCTCGGTATCTAGTTTGCGACGCAGACTAGTTTGCAGCTGCACCGCATCGCGCACTCCGGCGGCAAGCTCGCTTCTCGCCGCATCTAGCGCGCGATACAAAACAGTGGCTGCTTTGCGTTCGTCCGCGTCCAGGTAAATGTTTCGCGAGGAAAGCGCCAAGCCGTCGGATTCGCGGATTGGCGGGCAAACCACGATCTCCGTATCCAGGTTCAAATCGCATGCCATTTGCGTGATGAGCCTTGATTGCTGCGCATCCTTGCGCCCGAAGTATGCAAAGTTCGGCTGCACGATCTGCAGGAGTTTCATCACCACGGTCGTGACGCCGCGGAAGTGTCCCGGCCGCGAGCGCCCCTCGAGTTTTTCGCTCAAGCCATCGACGTTAACGTAGGTCGAGAATCCATCGGGATAGATCTCCGAAGGTTCCGGCGCAAAAAGCGCATCGACTCCTACGCGCTCCAGTTTTTCGCTGTCGTTCTCGAGCGCGCGTGGATATTTTGCAAAATCCTCGTTGGGACCGAACTGCTTGGGATTGACGAAGATGGAAGCGATGACCGGAGAGCAGTCCCGTCTGGCTCGTTCGATCAGCGATAAATGTCCGCGATGGAGAGCCCCCATCGTTGGCACCAGTCCGACAATACGGCTCTCCGCACGCGCTTGCCGCGCATGTTCCTTCATCCACGCAATCGTTCGGATGGTTTCCACGGGGTAAGGACGGAGGCGAGAGACTACGCGCCCGCCGCTGTGGCGCGCTCGCGGTAGAAGTGCATCAGGTCTGTCGCGATGGGCTGTGCGCCAAGTTGCCGCAGCAGCGTGGTGACCTGCCCGCGGTGATAGGTTCCGTGATTGACCAGATGCTGCATCGATTCCCAAAGAGGATTGCTGTAAACGCCGAACTTCAGCGTCTTATACTCAATAACGCGGTCTAGGTCGGATTGCGTAAGTCCGCGTACAAAGCTAAGCAGGCGCGTTTCGTGTTCGTTCCACCGCTCTTTCAAACTCGCCACGTCCTTGAATTGAGTCGTATCCGGGAGCGATGCCGGCGAACGCCCCTGAAAGCGTTCCAGCCAAATCCATTCGGCGCCGAAAACGTGCGCGAGCGTGTCGCGCACGGAGTCAAAACTGGAACCCATCGGCTGAACGAACCTCTCAGCCGTCAGGCTGGACGCCGCGTCTACCGACCGATGATTGGCCCAGGCGTTATAGTCGTACAGCACACGCATTTCTTGTGGCGTCATGTCCGTTTCCTCTTCGCGTTTTCCGATTTGCGAGCCGCTTAACTCGCGATGAAAATGGTCTTGCGCCCCTTCGTGGATTGCAGCGCGTGATAGGACTCGGCGTCCGAAGGAAATCCTCCTTCGTGCACATCATCACAGTATTCGCGGACGGCTTTGGAAATTATTTCTCCGACGTTGGCATACTGCCGCGCAAACTTCGGAGTCTGCCCGAAAGTGAGGCCAAGCAAATCGTGAACGACGAGAATCTGCCCATCGCAGTCCGGGCCGGCGCCGATGCCGATCGTTGGGATGCGCAATTCGCGCGTAATCTGCGCCGCCAACTCGCGAGGCACAGCTTCCAGCACAACCGCAAAAGCCCCGGCCGCTTCCACCGCGCGCGCGTCGCGAATCAATTGCTCGGCGGCGTCCGCTGTTTTTCCTTGCACGCGGTACCCGCCCAAGGCGTTCACCGATTGCGGCGTCAAGCCAATGTGCCCCATGACCGGGATTTCAGCTTCCGTCAGCCGCGAGATCAACTCCAGCCGGCGTTCCCCACCTTCCACCTTCACAGCCTCCGCGCCGGCTTCCTTTACGAAACGCATGGCATTGTGCAGCGACTCCGCCATGTCCGTGTGATAGCTGCCGTAAGGCATGTCCGCCACAAGGAGCGCGCGGCGCGTTCCGCGGCGCACGGCACGTGTATGGTGCAACATCTCATCGATCGTCACCGGCAGGGTACTCTCATGCCCCAGCACGACCATGCCGAGCGAATCGCCGACAAGAATCACGTCCACGTCGGCTTCGTCGAGCAGCCGCGCGGTCGCATAGTCGTACGCCGTCAGGCAAGTGATTTTCTGGAAGTTGGAAGGGGAGCCCGCAGCCTGGGTCTTGCGCTGCAGAAGATCGGGCACGGTGATTTTGCCGTTCCCAGAATGCGCGACAATGCTCATGGTGGCCTCCGGTGCCGCTCCCTGGATGCGGGATACAGCCCTGTACTTCACCTATGCGCAGGATAACAAATTTCGATGCGCAAAACTAGAAATTTAGATGCGGCGCGATGCGAATTAGTCTCCTCGTGGCTCTTGCGCGCGCCCCTTCCATTGTCCGCCGCGGCCGAGCCAGTAGCGCACAGCCGAAACAC
>Ga0066710_100005417_pt1 | contig 11630 bp, 13 predicted proteins | sample GraSoiAngelo_159_FD_79666 | JGI IMG/M metagenome (GOLD analysis project Ga0066710, IMG submission 79666) | Grasslands soil microbial communities from the Angelo Coastal Reserve, California, USA - 14_1009_16_40cm | ecosystem: Environmental > Terrestrial > Soil > Grasslands | place: USA... | reverse complement strand
TCTCGCCCTGTAGAGCAACGACGTGCGCACGATCAGCGCGTTCGCCTGCGCCGCTCTAACCGCGCTCACCGTATGGGTTGGGAAAAAACTCGGACCGACGTTAGGAACGGGCTGATTTACAGGTGGAGCGGAGTCTTGGCACCCTACAGGAGGATGGTCGCGCTAATCTCCCAGCAGCACGACAAGCCCGGAACCGAGAGAGGGAGCGAGACGCAGATGAGCGCTCACGTTGGAGACAGGATCGTCGTCGAGTCCGAACGAGCCTCACAGCCGAGCCGGGCAGGAGTGATCGAGGAGGTGCTCCGTGAACAGCCTCCGCGCGTCCGCGTCCGGTGGGAGGACGGGCACACCAGCATCCTCACGCCTTCTGCTGGCGTCGCGCGGATCACTCCCCCGACGACTCGAACCAAGGCATAACCGGAGCGGCGCGGCGAGCGCCGCGGTGATGAGCTTGTGATGCGATCAGCGACAGGTCGTCGAACGCGAGACGACGGTGACCTGGAAGTGGTTGCCGCCGCTGGTGCGGTCGTCCAGGGCGATGGCGGCGCCGGGGAAGGCACGTTCGAGGAGTGTGCAGATCGTGTCGTCGCCATCGGCATGATGGTAATGACGGGCTCTCGGATCGCCTTCTCCACGTCGGTGCCGGAGCGCGCGCCGCTCGCCGGGGGCCGAGGGAGACCGTGAGACGCCACCCTGCACTTGTCCGGCTGTCGGAGGAGCACCACCACGAGCTCGCGCACGCGAAACGCTTGCTCCGGGCGGCCGTCGCGGGGCCCGAGGAGCGGCTGGCCGTGGCGAGCGCGTACGTTGATGCGTTCTTCACTGAGACGGTCGAGCACTTCCGGCGCGAGGAGGAGATCCTGTTCCCGCTGTACGTCCGCCACGCCGGCTCGACCGCCGTGCTCGAGCGAATCCTGCGCGAGCACATGGAGCTGCACGGGCTCGTGCGCGCGCTCCGAGTCGAGGCGGCCGCGGGCGACATCCCGCCGGAAGCGCTGAGGACGCTCGGCAACCTCCTGCACGACCACGTGCGCGTGGAGGAGCGCGAGCTGTTCGAGGAGATCGAGCGCAGCGTGCCGGCGGCGGAACCCGAAGGAGTGAGGCTTTAGAGCCGAAGCTCCCGTCGCCATTGCCTTGCTTCCCCGCTGAGGTCGTCGAGCGTGTAAGACTAGGCCAGAGTCGATGCGTCGACAACTGCGAACTGCCGGTCGCCGACGAGGCCGCGTTCGGTGACCTCGGCGGCGTTCAACTCCTCCCCCATCATCGATTTCACCGGGTAGCGCCAAAGCGCGACGACTGAGCCGGCCGCGGCTCGCGCGCCCGAATCGTCGAAGCGATGTGCACAGTGCCCCTGAGCGGGGCCCGCACCCGTGGCTGGGCGGTTCGAGTGCCGACGCGCCTCGGCGCATTGCATCGGTTGCGTCGGAGCCGGCGTGGAGCGCGATCGCGCGCTCGCTCGGAAGTCCTGAAGGCAGGCGGCAGGCCTTGCCTCGCGAGCGATGGCGAGCTTGTCGTCAAACTGCCGGCGCAACGCCAATGTTCCGTCCCATCTCCAAAAAGCCAGCTCAAGAGGAGGGGTACTGTGGGCGCGTGAACCGTCGCCTTTTCCTCATCGTGCTCATGCTCTGCGTCCTCGCTTTGACCTCGACTAGCATGGGTGCCGCGGGGACGCGCTTGCCGGGGTTTCGCTCGCCGTCCGGGAACATCCGATGCTTGTTCCTTCCTCCCGGCCGCGACGACACCGGCCACCCCCTACCCAGTCAGCTCCAGTGCTCTATCGCCCAGGCCGATTATGCCGAGAAGCTCCAAGCCCGCTGCATGGCACCCAGCCGCGCCGGCGTCGACTGGCACGGCTGGTCGCTTAGCCCCACCGGGAAGGGCATGATCGTTTGCTCCGGCGGCATCCTCTACAACCCTGACACGCAGCGCCCAAGCTACGGGACCCTGCCGTACGGCGAGAGCTGGCGGCAAGCGGTGTTCACCTGCTGGTCGCGCGTCACCGGCGTCAGTTGCCGGAGCCGGCACGGCCATGGACTGCTCATCTCCCGCCAGGCATGGCGGGCTTGGTAGCAACAGTGTTACGCGCTCACACGCGCGAGGGCTCGCTCGCCGAGACGATCCCGCTGCAGCGGCTGTACGTGCTCTCCATACCCGCTGGCAGACCGGTGGCGATTACCGGATCAGGTGCCGCCGCCGGTACGCCAGCTCAGCTCTTGTTCAGTGCAACTGGCCGCGGATCGCGCCGCCGGGGAACGCCGTCGTGTGGTAGTTGACGTAGTAGGCGCTCGGGTTCTGGCAGAGTGCCGCTCCGGTTGTTCCCGTGTTGGGTGTCGCGACGCCCCTCAGCTTGATGTGGCTCGCGGTCGTGGCCGGACCGCCGAATAGGGGAACCACGATCCCTCCGGCGACGCCGACCGGGGCCTGATGGACATGACCGGCGATGAAGGTCTCGTGATCCGGATTGAAGATCTGTGTCTTGAACCTGATCGTTCCGTCGTTCCAGACCTTGACCTGCGCATGCCCCGTGGCCGTGGAAATCGAGCCAGTCGTCTCGTTCGTCGCGTTGAGTTGCGTGTTCAGGACGCACATGAGGCCACCGTTCTTGGCCGTCGCCGCACCGATGGCTGTGCCGACGACGAGGCAGGCAGTTGCAAGACTGATCAACAGACGCCGCATACCGTTCATTTCCGCCTCTCCTAGTTCGCGTCTTCGCCGCCCGCAACAAGGAGCTTGCCCTGAGCAGCCGTCTTCCAACCCAGACCCGAGCCCGTAGAGTTCGTAAACTCGGTCATCCGGGGATTTGCAGGTTTCGTGAGCGCCGGGGTCAAGCCCTCGGCGAACTGCCGTCGTCGCGGTCTGCCTACGCTCACGCTGCTGGGATGATCAGCCGGAGAGGCAGGTCCGCTCCTGATCACGCGCTCGCGCCCGGACTGCGTACGCGTTCGCGTCTCCTGTGAGCAGCAGGATTCCCCTGCAAATTTTTACCGACCGAGTTTACGAACCCTACGGGCCACCTCAACGCGCTCGCTCTCAGCACCGCACTCAGTATCGGCTTGGCTGACGCCTTCAGCGAGCTTCACCTTCGGCAAACGCTTCCTGACCTCGGACGCGCCATTCTCGCGCAAGCGGCCTACTCACCATGTGTGATCTACGCCCCAGGTGCATTCGCCGCTCTATCGGAGCATCCATCGGCGGTACACGTATGCCTGCGCGCACCGCTCGAGTGGCGGATCGCGGCCTACCAGCGCGAGCGGCTCGTCGAGCGCCGCCATGCGGAGAAAGAGATCAAGCACGACGACCACCGCACGCACGCGTGGGTGAGATCGCTCTACCGCGTCGACATCGACGACAGCGGACTCTTCTCGATCGTCCTCGACGCGAGCCGCTTCTCACCCGAACGGCTCGTCGACACGCTGCTCGCCGCCGGCGGCGTCCAGGCGGCCGTGATCGCGCGGTAGTCGACCGGCGTCACCCGACCGGGAGGTGATCATGCGTATCAGTGCTATGGACAATCTGCGTTTTCGATCAAGGGCGCGACAGACCTCTTCCCTCGGGTCGGGAAGCTCACCGAGACCGGCCGCGCGCACCCGAGCCCGGGGCTCCCGGGCTCGGGTGGGTGAGGCGGCCGGTTACGGCGACTTGATCTTCGCGAGGTAGGTCTTCGTGACCACGTCGCGGAAGAACTGACCGGGCGAGCCGACCGGCGAGTTGGCGAGCACCACCAGCTCCATGTTCTGGGGCAGGAAGTACGCGAGGCTCTGCTCGACGTGCCCGCCCGCGTCGCCCCAGGCGCCGTTCTTGTTGTAGAGCGTGCCGAGCGGGGTCGATGTCCGCACATCGATTCCGAACCCGTCGTCGAGCATGGTCTGGGCCTGCTTGACGGTCATGATGGTGCCCTTGCGGCGGAATGCGCCCATCACGTCGAGCAGGTCGTCCACCGACAAGTGCCAGCCAGCGCCTCCGCTCATGCTGGCAAGATCGCCGGAGTTCCAGCCGTTTCCTTGCACCGGGAAGGTGTAGGCGAGCGCGTCGGGTGTCGGATGGCCGAGCGTCGGGCCCGACACGCCGGCCGGCTTGAACACGTGGGCGCGAACGTACTGGGCGTAGGCCTGGATAGTGACGTAGTCCCAGACCAGGTCGTTTGCGCTTGTGAGGAACGGCAGCTTGAAGCTCGCGTTCGGCGAGATGTTGCCGTTGATCGTCGAGATCAGAATCCGGCAGAGGCCGAAATTCATGTTCTGGTACCAGTACTGCCCGAGGTGGGTGACGCCGGCGGCCACCTGCGATCTCATGAACGGGTAGTCCGAGGCTGAGCTTTTGACGTTGAAGTCGAACCCGGACGTTTGGGTCATCAGGTGCCGGAACGTGATCTTGTTGACGTTCTGGCCCTTCGCCCAGTACGTAGGCAGGTACTTGATGATCGGCGTGTCGTACGGGATCTTCTTCTCGTTGAGCAGCTTGGTCATGGCGATCGCCGTGATCAGCTTGCTGCAACTCGCGATGTGCATCCGCACATCGGGAGTCCAGCCTTCGCCGCCGTCGGTCGGAGTCTTCGCCCAGTTCCATTCCAGGGTGTAGATGGTGGTGCCGTTCTGCCGCAGCCGCATCACGTAGCCGACGACCGAGTCCTTCAACGCGATGTGAAGCGCCTTGCCGAACCCGTCGACGTCAAGGTGGTAGCTCGGGCCCTCGGGGATCGGCACCCGCAGCTGCGGCGTGCCTTCCTGCGGACCCCTGCTCGAGATGACGCCCTTTACGTGACGCGGACGCAGAATGTGTGCGCGCAGCGCCTCCTCGTCGATGGTCAGGTTGTGAACGCCTGCCAACGCCATCACTGTTGCGTGCTGGGTCATGATCGTGCTCCTGTTCGGCTTGTGTATTCGATTGACGATTCGCCGGCATCGCCGGGCCGGAGAGTGACCTGCTTGCCGCCGAGCAGGGAGGATCGGATCTCGTTAAGGCCGTAGTCCGCGAGCCAGGCTCACCGAGTCAGGCTCACCTTCAACCAGGCGTACTGGACCTGGGCCGCCGCTTTCTTCCAATCGATGCCGTCCTGGAATGACGAAACGTCGATTCCCTCGGCGGCAACGAGACTGACCATCGGAATACCTCCAGTTCGTCGAGGTTGTCTTCTGGACGTCCAGGAAGCAGTCCGTCTTCCACCCGCCACCGTACGCGTGAAGGGCTCCGAAATCCTGGTTCAGTTCTGCGACAGCCGAGTGACGCCAGTCGGCGTGCGGGCGACTCAGCCGTTCGAGGTTGGCTCGGTCGCGTCGGCGAGCGCGGCGGTGAGAAAACGGTAGGTCCAGTCCTCGGCGTAGCGGCGGGAGTCGGCGAAGATGAGCTGGACGTCGGGATAGCGGACCTGGAGGCGAGTGAGCTGGTCGGCGAGCCAGCCACCATCGACGTGCTCGAGCTTGAACAAGGCGGAGTATCTGGCCTCGACGACCACGGCGGAGAGCGGGAGCTCGGCCAGCCGTTGCAACCGGAAGGCGAGCGTTCCGTCCAAGAGCGAGGCGGCCAGGTCGTCGACGCTCTTGCGCTCGACGGCGCCGAGCAGGCTTCCATCCACCGCTTGAACCGCGTAGTCGCCTGCGGGGACGGTCCCCCGGCGGTGTTCGCGCGCTGCCGGGCGAAGCCGTACGGATAGCGCTCGCGCGTGTCGACCGTGATCGTCACCGGCTCGACGAGTGGCGCCGGCGACACACAGCAAGGCGACCAACCTCAAGCACCTCCGCACCTCTCGCTCGACACCTCCGACCGAGCGAGCCTCGACAACGGCCCGGACGCGGTCAGCGAAGCCACGAGTGGCGCACTTTTGGACTGCAGATCCCGGTGCAGTATTGGGCTGCGCGCATCACACACTGCGTATGACATCCCCACGGGCGAGCTCGGGTTCTCACGCGCGCGCCGCAGACCAGCTCGTTGACCTCGCCCGCGTCGTGGCTCAAAGTAACGCGGACCGCGAAGCAGTGGCCGAAAGGATCGCCCGGCCGGGCGAGTGAGGTTCGACCGGACGATCCTGACGGAGCTCGACTTCAGGAGCTCGCGAGGCTGTGCAGCTCGCGCGCGGCGATGTGCGAGACGCCGCTGACGTGTGCCTTTACGGGTGTGGCCGTGTAGTAGTCGCCGAGGTCGTTGCCGACGCCGAGCTGCCCGTAGTAGTTGGAACCGACCGACCAGACGGTGCCGTCGTTCAGGAGCGCAAGCGTGTGATATTGCCCGCCTGAGAACTCCTTCACGTCGTGCAGCGCCGCGATCGTCGTCGGCGTCGGGACCGCCTCGGAGGTGTAGCCGAGCCCGATTTGGCCGTTCTCGTTCTCGCCCCAACCCCAGGCGGCCCCGTCCGCGGTCGTGGCGAAGCTGGAGAAGTCGCCCGTCCCGATGACGGTCGCGTTTGCTATCTGCGCCTGAACGAAGTTCGGCTTGTCCGGCGTTTGCGCGCCGATACCAAGCTGGCCGTAATCGTTATTGCCGGCGCCCCAGACACTTCCGTCCTGCCGGAGCGCCAAGACGAAGTAATCACCGGCTGAGACCGCCGCGACACCGCTGAGGACGGGCGTCGGCGTGAGCAGCGAGACGAAATCGCCGGTACCGAGCTGACCGTGGCTGTTGCCGCCCCAAGCGTAGAGCGTGCCGCCGACGAGTGCGTAGCTCGACTCGCGGCCGGCCACGACAGCGGTCGCGGCCCCGAGTCCGGGCACCGCCTTCGGCGCCGAATCGGTCGTCGTCCCGTCGCCGAGTTGCCCGGCCCAGTTGCCGCCCCACGCCCACACGGAGCCGTCGCCGAGGAGCGCCAACGTGTGCCCATACCCGGCTGCGACGTCGACCGCGCCCGCGACCCCGTGCGCCTGCACCGGCGAGTCCTGCTCGCTGCTCGTGCCGTCGCCCAGCGCCCCGCCGGAATTCATCCCCCAACCCCAGACGCTGCCGTCGCCGAGCACGGCGAAGCTGTCATAGTCGCCGGCCGCGACATCCCGAACACCATCGAGTGGCACCGTCTGCGGCTCCGAAAGGCTGTTGCTCGAAAAGCCCTGGCCGAGCTCACCGTAGATGTTCGAGCCCCAGGAGAAGCCAGCACCCACCGCGGTCGGCTTCGTCGCCGTCCACGTTCCGATCGAGCTTCCAGCCGGCACGTCCTTCACGTGGCTCGTGCCGCCGATCGTCAACTCGCCGCTTCCTGCCTGGATCGCATTGACGACGACACCTATCAGTCCGATCGAGCCGGTGCAGCGGCCGCGCGAGGTCTGCGTGACCGCAAATGTAATCGTCGTCGGCTGCGGCTTCACCGCCTGCTTCGTCGAGCGCTGCGGCCCGAGCCGAAGCGCGATCGAATCGCGACAACCGCTCTTGGCGTCCGCGACGACAGCAACCGCAGTCGACGAGGTATCAAACTCGAAACCGGCCGGTGCGATCAGCACCAATGTGCCCTCTCCGATCTGACCGGCCTCCCCCTCACCTAGCACCGTCTGGCTCGGCAGCGCAAACGGCTCGCCCACTGTCATCGCGGCATCCAACCGATACAGCACCGTCGCGCCGGCAGCCGGCACGAACAACACCATCGCGGCCGCAGCGACCGCAAGACTCCTTACGAATAGCATCATCCCTCCTCGAAAACGACGCGCCAGCCTAGCAGCGAAATTTCGGCGTCGCGCGGAAGGCGAGGCAAGCAGGGACGCTAAGCGTGAGCGAGCGCTATGGCCTCGACGAGCTGCTCGACCCGATCCTGATCTCGGCCTGCTACATCGCCGCGGAAAGCGCTCACAACGTCGCCAAGCACGCAAGCCACGCAAGCGTCCTCGTGACACGCCGAAACGGTGGGCTGACCGTGGAGGTCACAGACGACGGAGAGGGAGGGGCCGATCCAAACAAGGCACCGGGCTGCGTGGCCTGGCCGACCGCGTCGCTGCCATCGACGGGCGCCTACGCGTCGAGAGCCCACCCGGCGCGGGGACGCGAGTCTCCGCCGACTTGCCATGCGCCTGATCCTCGCAGACGACACTGCGCTGCTTCGAGCCAGCCTTGCTCGAGCCCTCGGCGCCGAATTCGAGATCGTAGGCGAAGCCGGCGACGCCGAGCAACTCCTCCGCCTCGTCGCCGAACAGCAACCGGATATCGCCGTGGTCGACATCCGCATGCCCCCGAACCGAAACCGCGGTGCTCGTACTGTCCCAATACCTGCAGACGGCATACGCGATCTCGCTCATCTCGTCGGGACCAGAACGAATGGGTTACCTGCTCAAGGACCGCATCTCCGATCTCGAACAACTCGAAAGTGCGCTGCGCGGGCTCGCCGCCGGCGAAACGGTCATCGACCCCGGACATCGTTACGCGGCTCGTCGCGCGCCAGCGCGAGCGAAACCCGCTCGGTCAGCTCACCGCCCGTGAGCGCGAGGTTCTTGAGCTCATGGCCGAAGGCCGCTTCAACGAGGGCATCTTGCAAACACTCGTGCTCTCTGAGCGAACCGTCGCGACACACGTCGCCAGCATCCTCAGCAAGCTCGGACTCCCCTCAAGCGCTACCGACCACCGGCGCGTCCTGGCCGTCTTGACGTACCTCCGTCAATGAGGGACCAGAGAGTGCATTTCGCGTCAGACCGGTCCGCACTCGACCAGACAACTGCTCTTGGAAGCGTCACGGACGACAGACGCTCAGCAGTCGGCGTCCGAGCGTCGCGAACAAGCATACGGCCACACAGCTGAGTGGCCCTCCTCGGCCCCCTAGGGTCGACGAACGGCTTCGACAAGCCGTTTCTCCGTAGTCCTCGCACTTCGACGGGCCTTCTCACCGAGCAGTTCCTTCTCACGCAAGGCGACTACCAACGACTTCGTCCCGTTCTTGCGCAATCTGCCATCCAGGCGCGGCCGCCGAACTCGCAGCGACAAGTAGGGGTATGCCGGTGCAGACCGCGACCGAACTCCCGGGCGTCGCCTCGGGGGCGCGCCTTCGCCGCTCGGCGGTCAATCAACGCGAAACAGCCGGTACTCCGTCTGCGCGTCCTCATCGGTGCTGCCGAAGTAGAACGTTGCTCTCGCACTGACGACTCGGCTTCCGGCTAATACGATGCTGTGTGACTCTTGGTAGGTCACGCCGGGTCCGATCACACGGCGGTGTTGAGTCGTACTTCGCGAGAAGATCGTGAGCATCAACGAGGGCTTCCCCATCTCCGGCGCGGCCACCGTCGCGCCCTCCGGTAGATCATCCGGCACCTCGTACACAGACAACTGGCACCCTGGCCGTCCGGAACGGATCGGAACCTTGCCGACATTCTCCAACGTGACCACGAACGTCACGATTCTCATGTCATGACGGTACGCGACGACTTCGCACGTGAGGTCGAGCTTCAGGTTCGAGTACGTCGTCTCACCGATCTCATCGACAAGACCGGCCGGAGAAACAACCAGCTTGAGGAGCGCCCACGTCAGGCCGACGAGCAGGCCAAGCACCGTCAACAGCTTCGGTGCGAAGTCGACGCGCGTGACTGCTCCCTTCACGTCCTCGCCAGGGATGCTCGCCGTCACCACGGCAATTAGGACGCCGGCCGCGACCGCAACGATCACTGCCGCCGCAACCCTCCGCACGCGCAAAGGCGCGCCAAGACGCCACGCGTCCAAGCCCCGCAGCCGTTTTGCGACTGCCGTCGGCTCCGACGTCCTTAGGGCCACGAGAAGACGGAACCGACGGCGAACGCCAAAGCCGTATCGGAGATAATGAGGCGCAGGTGACCTTTAGCACTACCAACATCAGCGAGCACTCGCAACAGCAACCTCGCGTTGGCACCGGGTTCGCGCTCGACCACGGTTAGATTTGCATCTGTCGCTGCCGTCGGACGTGACAGGAGCGAGTGATCGACGCCGCCGCTCGGCATTTCAACGTCACGAACAACGTGTCGGCTCCGCGGGACGGAGGCGCAGGTTGGGAATCAGAGATCGAGCGTGAGGTGATGTCCGCAGGCTCGAGTTCGTACAGAACTGGGTCGACGGCTTCGGCAAGCTGGCAGCCGTAGCGAAAGTAGAAGCCGACCGCCGATTCGGTCTCGGTCGCCGAGATGTACAGCTGCTTCGCACCCCTGCTGCGCGCGCAGAGGCAAACCTCGTCCATCAACTGCTTGGCGATACCGCGCCGCCGGAAGCTGTTGCTGACATACAGGAACACCAGCTGAAGCTGATTCGATTGCGCGCCGATAAAATCGCCGCCCAACACCGCCACGCCGACCAACGTGTCGCCGGCGAATGCCCCCAAAAGGACACCTCCGGCCGCGAGTTTCGGCGCGAGCATTTCGGTTGCTTCGGCAACCATCTCCTCGCTCCACCTCGGTATCTCATGGTTGATCTCGACCGGACGCAACTCCCCACGGTCGTACACGTGCTTGCGCCGCACGCTTTCGGACCGATCGATCTCGCGGATACGACCGAGATCGGCGGCGTCCATCTCGACCACGCACACGTCAGCTCCGAGACCGGCTCCCACCACAGCGATTGTCCCGGCGCACTCATCGAGCATCAAATCGTCGCCCGCCGGCAAGCGGCCAGATCGTCGATCTCCGGGCGTCATTCGGGCTCTCCGGCGAGTGCCAGCGCAGGATGGGCGCCGCCAACCGACCGCCTCACCGCTGTCCAGGTGAGAGCACCGCAGCGAGCATCCCGAGGGCGGTGAGCGCGGCATCCGTGTGAGCTACCCGGATCCGAGAGACGGAAGATCCAGCGCGCATCGCGCGTCGGGGAAGAAAGACCTGAGAAAGGACCGGCCGCCATGTGCGCTTCTCCCCTTCCGCCGACGCATCGATTCTGTTGCGCCGATACGCCGCCCGACATCCTCGACCACGAGCTGTGCCTCTCCGGGCTTTCGAAGAACCTCGAAGGGGAGCTCCGGCTCCTACACCACCAGCGGGAACGCTGCCCGAAGCTCGAGTGCGTCACGCTGAAGGCGGAGCACTTCCTCGCCCTCAAGGTCTCGAGCAACGAGCCCTGCGACTCTTCGCAGGCGAAGCTTCTTGACGGCGTCATCCGCGTCAGCGACTTGGCCCACGCCTTCGAGGGCGGCGATGGCACCCGGCGCGGCTTCCACGGCGGCGACTTTCGCTGGCAGGGGCAGGGCGGCCTGCTCGTGCTCGGCACGCTCTCGGGGATGACGAATGTCGGCACTCTCCGCAAGCCGGTCTTCGTGCCCGCCTGCGAGCGATGCGACGAGCGAGGCGTCATGCAGGGCCGCCTCTGCGGCGTCGTTCGGCGCTCGCCAAAGGATCCGCGTCTCATCGGCTGCCAGGTCTTCGGCGTCTATCGTTTCGCCTTCGAGCCGAGCAAGGAGGGCGGCGAGGGCGGGATCAAAGGCACGCTCGAGGGCGTCATCGTCTGCGCCTGCCCAAACGAGCAGCCGGGCCACTGAGGCCGCCGCGTCCGGACTGAGGGCGCCTCCTGCTTCGCCTATCTCGCATTTATGCGGTCGCGATGGGGACATGGCGGGGCGTGAGCCAGGCCCCGCGCCGTTTACAGACGCGCTTCCATGGCGCATACCTGTTCGACAACCAGCGGAAGGGGCGCCAAACGGCTCTTCGGAGCGGTGGACCAGTCTTACGCCCTCCACGCTTGTCCGACTAAGGAGCCTCGAAGGAACGAAGACTGCTGACCGG
>Ga0066710_100005413_pt1 | contig 11635 bp, 7 predicted proteins | sample GraSoiAngelo_159_FD_79666 | JGI IMG/M metagenome (GOLD analysis project Ga0066710, IMG submission 79666) | Grasslands soil microbial communities from the Angelo Coastal Reserve, California, USA - 14_1009_16_40cm | ecosystem: Environmental > Terrestrial > Soil > Grasslands | place: USA... | reverse complement strand
GAGGGTCGTCGCGTCCACCACGGCAACGTCCTCGGCGGGCGAGGAGCCGAGATGGGGCAGCAGCTCCCGCCAGAAGTCTCCCACCTGCGCGTGCGCCGGCGGCTGGGGCACGACCAGCAGATCGCGCGCCCGCGTGCAGGCCACGTAGAGCAGCCGGCGTCCCTCGGCCCGGGCCTTGGCCTTGTCGTGATCCGACAGCGCCTTCCAGTCGGGCGGCCGGCAGCCCGCGCGGAAGCCCACCGCCACCCGGCCCTCGTCCCACAGCGCGACGACCGACGAGTCGACCTGGAGGCTGGCCGCGACGTCATGGAGGACCACGATCGGCGCCTCGAGCCCCTTGGCGCGATGGATGGAAAGGATGCGGACGGTCGTCGGATCGCCGGGCCGCGTCGCGGGCAGGTCGGGCTCCTCGGTGCCGTCCTCGATGCGGTCGGAGAGCAGGCGGATGAACCCGCGCAGCGTCAGCACCCCCACGTTCGAGGCCTGGCGGGCCAGGGCGACGACCTTCTCGAGGTTGGCCACCCGCGCCGTGCCCCGCCGCGTTCGGGCCAGCGAGGCCAGCACGCGCGTCTCGTCGTAGAGCCGCTCCAGCAGCGCGGGTGCCGACACCCGGAGCCGTTCCCCATGCAGCCGGCCGAGCAGCGCGAGGGCGGGTTCCACCACGCCGGCCCCGGGCAGCCCCGGCTCCAGATCGCGGCCGATCCAGAGCCGGCCCGCCGCCAGCCAGCACTGCACGAGGTCTCGGTCGCTCACGCCGAAGAAGCCCGAGCGCAAGGCGGCCACGAGCGAGGCCCGGTCCTGCGGGTCTTCGATCGCCCGCAGCGTGGCCAGCGTCTCGTGGGTCTCCTGCCGGCTGAAGAAGCTCTTGCCGCCGTCGACGGCGAAGGCGATCCCGGAGGCGTCCAGGGCGTCCTCGAGGTGCCGGATCTGGGTCAAGCGGGGCGCCAGGACCATGACGTCCCCCGCCCGGCTTCTCCGCGTCTGGCCGGTCAGGGGATCGCGCACCTCGTAACCCCCGCCGGCGGCGTGGGCGACGAGAGCCGCCTCGGCGGCGGCTTCGGCGTGGAGCAGCTCCGCTCGCTCCGCGTACTCCTCGACCGGAAAGCTGAGCGCGACCACGGCCGGTCCCTCGGCCAGGCCCGGCATGGGGAGGATGGCCTCATAGGCCGGCTGGTCGGCCTCGACCGAGCCCTCGATCAGCTCGGAGAAAGCCCGGTTGACGAAGCGCAGGATGGCGGGCCGGGAGCGGAAGTTCTGGGTGAGGTGGAGCACGGCGTGTCCGGGCCTTCCCTGCGCCGCCTCGGTGAGCCGCCGGAAGAGGGCCACGTCCGCGCGCCGGAAGCGGTAGATCGACTGCTTGGCGTCGCCCACCACCACCAGCCGGCCGGGATCGTCCCCCGCGATGAGTTGCGCGATCTGGACCTGCAGGGGGTCGGTGTCCTGGAATTCGTCGATGATGAGGTGGCGGAAACGCTCGCGCACGTGGCGCCGCACCGACTCGCTCCCGCGGAGGGCGTCGCGGGCCTTGACGAGCAGGTCCACGAAGTCCAGGGCGCCTTCGGCCGCCTTCTTCTGCTCGTAGCGGTCGAGAACGCCCTGGAGTGCCTCCACGAGCTGGGCGTGCAGCTGCGAGCCCCGCTCGGTCCTCCATCGCTCCGGCGCCTCGGCGGCCCAGCGGGCGAGGTCGCGGGCGCGGGAGAGGACCTCGGCCGTGCGCCAGTTTCCGCGGCGGCCGAGATCGCCGCGGATCTTCGGCAGCCGCAGCAGCCGCTGGACGAGCGCCTCCCCTTCCAGGCTCCGGCACGACTCGGCGAACGCCTCCAGGCCTTTCAGCGCCTCGGCCAGGGTGTCGCCCGCCACCGCCGCGTCGCGCAGCGCCCGGGCCTCGGCGGCCTTGGCCAGCAGCTCGGCCCGCCACGCTCCGGGGTCGACGGGCGTTGCGGAGACGAGCGGACGCAGGTCGCGCTCCCAGAGCAGCGTCCGCGCCAGCCCGCGCAGCGACGCCCGCTCCTGCTCCTCCATCCATCCCTCGAGGGGGATCTCCCGGCTCAAGGCCTCGGCCAGCACCGGGTCGGAGGCGTCCAGCCGCTCGGCCAGCCACTCCTCCCACGCCTGGGCGAAGAGGGACTCGGCCTCCGCTTCGTCGGCGACGCGGAAGCCCGGGGCCACCCCGCACTCCAGCGGCCGCTCCTGGAGGATGGCGCCGCACAGGGCGTGGATCGTCGACACCTGGGCGCGCTCCAGCACCTCGAGCGCGTCCGCCGCCCGCGCGCGCTGGCCCTCCGGCGCCCCGCCGTCCACCCGCACGCGCTCGAGCCTCTCCCGAAGCCTGAGCTTCATCGTGGCCGCGGCGTTCTCGGTGAAGGTCACCGCGGCGATGTCGAGCAGGCCGGCGTCGCCGCTCCGCACGAGCGACTCGATGCGGTCCACGAGCAGCGTCGTCTTTCCCGTGCCCGCGCCCGCCTCCAGCACGAGGCTCGTCCCCCGCGCGTCGCGCGCCGCGCGGCGGGCCTCCTCGTCGCCGGGCCGGAAGCTCATCGGTAGTCCCGCAGGCGCAGGTAGCGCACGACCCGCGCGTCGCCGCGCTTGAAGCGCTGCCTCAGCTCGAGCAGCGGCTGGGGCCCGCAGGTGGCCGTGAAGTCGCACCACTTGCAGGAGGCGGGCTCCTGGACGAAGCAGCCGTCGGCGATGGCGCCGGTCATGTCGCCGAGCAGGCGCCGGAACTCCTCGCCCGCCACCGAGCCGGGATCGAACGGCACTGGACGGCCCCCGTTCACGTAGTCGAGGAACGCCTCGGCCACCGGCCGGTCGGGAAAGAGCATCCGCGTGGCCAGGACGTAGATGGGGATCTGCAGCTCCCGTCCGCCGCGGAAGACGCCGCCGTCGTCCCTGGGCGCGCGACCGGTCTTGTAGTCGCGCAGCACGAGCGCTCCGTCGGGCCGGGTGTCGATGCGGTCGATCTTGCCCGAGACCCGGAGCATCCGGCCGTCGCCCAGCTCGATGACCAGCGGGTCGGGGGAGTGAGGCTCGCTGGTCGCCCCGGCGCGCGCCGACCCGAAGCCGACCTCGAAATGGGCGGGCGTCCACTTCTCCGCCGTGAGCGCCTCGCGGGCCAGCCAGCGCAGGAGCAGGTCCTCGAAGGCCCGCCACCGCATCTCCCACACCAGCCGGTGCCGGGGCGGAGTCCCCGCCACCAGCCGGTCGACTCGCTCCCGGGCGAGCTGGAGCAGCCGCTGGCGGGCCGGCTCGTCGTCGGCGACCGGCAGCGCTCCGGCGTCGCGGCGCTCGCGGAGGTACGCTTCGGCCACTTCGTGGAACAGCAGGCCCTGCTCCAGCGGATCGAGCCCCAGCCGCTCCACGGGCTCCTGCGCCGCCTCCAGGCCCAGCACGTTCTTGAGCAGGTAGAGGAAGCCGCACCTCGCATAGTTGGCGAGGCTGCTCGCCGAGACCGGGCGCGGCGAGGTCAGGGGGTCCAGCCGTCGGGCCACCTCGGCGGGCAAGCCGTGGACCGCCCCGTCGAAATGCGTGAGCGTGGGCGACCAGCGCGCGCGAGCGGCGAGGTGGGATCCCTTGAAGAACGGCGATCCGGCGGCGATCGCGAGAACAGCCTCGCTCCCTCCGCGCACGACGCGGGCCCGGTCGCGCTCCGAGGCGTCCACCGCCTCCTCGCCGGCCAGACCGGCCAGGTCGTCTTCGACGACCGCCGCCGTCATCTCGGCCGCCGACAGGGGCCGGCCGGCCAGCGCCGAGGCGGCCGCGGCGAAGAACAGCGACGGCAGCCGCTCGCGTCCGGTGCGGGCGTCGGCGCGCGGATAGGAGAGTATGAGGCGCTCGGTGGCCTGGCGCAGCGCGCGGTGGAACATCCGGCGCGTCTCCCGCAGCCGGTCCTGCGTGGTGGGCATCGCCGCCTTCCGGTCGATGGAGGACGAGCCCACGCGCTCTCGCGCGCTGTCCTCGAAGAGCGAGAGCTGTCCGCGTGCTTTGGGCTTGGCGGGCGCGCCCGTCCGCCCGGGCCCGGGGCCCAGTGCCTCACGTTCCGTGTCCAGGAGGAACGGATCGGGCCGCAGAACGCCGGGATAGCCGCCCTCGACGAGGCCGGGGATGGCGACGACGCGGAAGCTGAGTCCGGCCATGGCGTCGAGCGCGCCGACGTGGATCCCTCCGCTCGAGAGCGGCTCGGCCGGCATGCGCTCCCATTCGAAGCGGGTCTCGAGCACTCCTTCGACCTCGCTCCACCGCGCGCGCGGGCTCACCGAGGCCAGGCCGGCCAGGTCGGCGAGCATCTCCGCGACCGCGGCCCGGTCGCGCTCGCGGTCGGGGCCGATCCAGAGGTCGAACACCTGGCCGAGCCGCCGTGACCATTCCGGCCAGGGCGCCTCTCCGGCCAGCCCGGCCAGCGTCTCGGCCAGCGACTCCACGACCTGGAGCAGCGCCTCCGCCTGCTCGGCCGCGGCGAGCCGGCGCCGCGCGCGCTCCGCGTCGGGCTCCGCCTCGGCGCCCGCGCGCTCGGAGGCCGCGTAGGACTCCAGCGCCACCCGCCAGCGCTCCAGGCCCCCCACGATGCCGGCCTCCCGGCTGATGGCGTCCCACTGGGCCAGCCAGGGCCGCGCCCCTTCCTCCCCGAGCAGGCGCGCGAACGGCACCGGCGCGAAGGTGAGGAATTCCATGACCGCCGCGCGGGCCAGGCCCCGGCAGCGGAAGAGCAGGAGCAGCGAGCGGGCGGAGCGCCCGCAGCGCAACGGCAGCGACGGATGGAGCCGGTGGGGGATCGCCAGCCGCTCCAGGAGATCCGTCACGAGCGTCGCGTATTCCTGGGGCCGGGGCAGGATGAGGCCCATCTCCTCGAACGGCACGCCGTGGGCCGCCTCCCGCAGCACGCGCCGCACCAGCGCGCGTACCTCGGCCGCCTCGCCGGCTGCGGTGACGAGCTCCACCGCGCCGTCCCGGACCGCATCGCCCTCCGGCGGCTCGAAAAGGCGCGTCCGCAAACGGTGCAGCGACGCCGGGACGGGGGGAGCAGCGAGCGGGGCGAGCGGGGTCCGCTCGACGGCCGCCTCGGCCACTCCGTGGGCGGCCGCCCAGTCAGCGAAGGACGCTGCCTGCAGGCCGGGCGGCCGCTCTCCGGCGATGAGACGCACCGGCCGCAGGCGGGCGAGGGCGGCCACGAACTCGAGCTCGCGCCGCTCCGGCTCCAGCTCGTCGACGATCAGGACCTCGGCGTCTTCCAGCCAGCGTGCCTCGCCCAGCCTCTCGATCGCCGCCTGCAACAGCGTCACCGGGTCGGCGAAGCGGCCCTCCACCTCGGCCAGGAATCGGCGGTAGAGGCGGGCCAGGTCCTGGAGCCGGCGCCGGTCTTCCTCCGGGGCGCGGGAGGCGAGCTGGTCGAGGGATCCTGCCTCCACTCCCGCCATGCGGAGGGCGGAGAGCGTCCGGGCGAGGGCCGCCGCCACCGGCGCCCGAGCGACGTCGGGCCGGACGAGCGGCGAGGGCTCCTCGTCGAGGAGCCGCGCGGCGAGCAGCGCGTCGTGGCCACCGTCCCACGCCTTCAGGCCTCGGCCGAGTAGCGCCGGCTCGGCGACCGCGCGGGCGAGGTCCAGGACCCGGAAGGGATAGACTCCGGCCAGGCCCGGGCCGCGGGCGGCCAGCCGCCGGGGCAGCTCGACCGCGGCGGCCAGGGAGGGGACGAGGAGGACGACGGGCCGGATGCCCATCGCAGCATCATAGGCCCGCGCGGTGCGCAGGCGGGTCGATCCTCAGGCGGGGCGGGACACCACCGGGAGGCTCACCGCGTGGGGGCTCTTCCACCCGCTCATCTGCTCCTCGCTGCAGAGCAGGTCGCGCAGGCTGAGCCGGCCCAGCACCTCGTCGACCGCGACCTGGACGAGCCGCCAGACCGAGCGGATCGAGCAATCGGGCATGTGGGTGCAGAGGCGCTCCACGCCCGAGTGGCGCTGGCAGAAGGCCGGATCGTAGAGCCGGCCGCCCAGCACGGCCAGCGCCTCGCCGAGGTTGATCTCCTCGGCCGGCCGGGCGAGCGTGTAGCCGCCCTCCTTGCCGCGCGTGCTTCGCACGTAGCCGCCCCGGCGGAGGACGCGCATCAGCTTGGCCACGTTGGGGGCGGAGATGCCTTCCCGGCGGCTCAGCTCCGAGATGGTGAGGCTGGCTCCTTCGCCCTCGCGTCCCAGGCGCAGGAGGCAACGAAGGCCATACTCCTCTTGCGCGCTCAGCTTCATGCGACCCCCTTCACATGAGCCCCAACTGCAGGCGGGCGGCGTCCGACATCCGGGTCTGGTCCCACGGCGGGTCGAGCTGCACCTGAACGTCGGCCTCCTTCACGCCGGGCAGGCCGATCACCTTCCGTTCGATGTCCTGGCGCAGGATGTCCCCCATGCCGCATCCCGGAGCGGTGAGCGTGAAGCGGACCGAGACCCTGTTTCCGCCCTCGGTCAGCGGGGAGACCTCGGCCGAGTGGACGAGACCCAGCTCCACGATATTGACGGGGATCTCCGGGTCGTAGCAGGTCCGGAGCTGTTCCCAGACGAGGTCCGCCAGCGGCCGATCGGCGAGATCCTCCGCGCTCGGCGCCGCGACGAGCTCCTTGCCGATGGCGTCCGCGTCGGCGCCATCGATCCGGACCATGTAGCCCTGCATCGTCACCACGGTATACGACCCGCCCAGGGCCTGGGTGACGATCACCGGCTCGCCCGCCTTCAGCGGGATCTTGTCCCCGTAGGGGATGGCCGTCCCCTCCACGTCGCGGGCGAGCAGCGTCTCTTCCCTCATGGCCGTCCCGTTCCCGCCTTGGCTTCGGCGTCGCCGCGGCTGGCCTCGGTCTCCTCGGTGGAGACGCGCGCGTCTCCGCCCTCCAGGGCCGAGCGCAGCGTGTGCCAGGGCAGCGAGGCGCACTTGACCCGCACCGGGAACTCGCACACGCCGGAGAAGGCGGCCAGCTTGCCCAGCTCGGGCGCGCTGTTCTCGGCCGCCCGGGACGGGTCGCTCGTGATGAGCCGGTGGAAGCGGTCGAAGAGCGACTCGGCCTCCGCTCTCGTCTTGCCCTTGAGGGCCTCCGTCATCATCGAGGCCGAGGCGGTGGAGATCGAGCAGCCGGCGCCCTTGAAGCTGACGTCCTTGACCAGGTCGCCCTCCAGCTCCACGTAGACGGTGGCGCGGTCGCCGCAGAGCGGGTTGTAGCCCTCGGCCCGGCCGGTGGCGGCCGGGTTGTCCCGGAAGTTCCGCGGTCGCTTGCTGTGGTCCAGGATGACCTCCTGGTACAGCTCCCGCAGCTCTGCGCTCATGCGAACATCTCCCGCGCCTTCTGGATTCCCTCGACGAGCACGTCGATTTCCTCCTTCGTGTTGTAGACGGCAAGCGAGGCGCGGGTGGTGGCCGGCACGCCGAATCGCTCCATCACCGGCTGCGCGCAGTGGTGGCCGGTGCGGACGGCCACGCCCTCGTAGTCGAGCACGGTGCCCATGTCGTGGGGGTGCACGCCTTCCACGACGAACGAGAGCACCGCGACCTTGTCCCGCGCGGTGCCGATGATCTTCAAGCCCGGCACCTCCTGGAGGCGCCGGGTGCCCTGCTCGAGAAGGCCGTGCTCATGGGCGGCGATGCGGTCGAGGCCGATCCCGCCCACCCAGTCGAGGGCGGCTCCCAGCCCGACGACGCCGGCGATGTTCGGGGTGCCGGCCTCGAACTTGTAGGGCAGCTCGTTGTAGGTCGTCTTCTCGAAGCTGACCGACAGGATCATGTCCCCCCCGCCCTGGTAGGGCGGCATCTCTTCCAGCAGCGACGCCTTGCCGTAGAGGACGCCGATCCCCGACGGACCGTAGATCTTGTGGCCGGAGAAGGCGTAGAAGTCGCAGCCCAGGGCCTGCACGTCGACCTCGACATGGGGCGCGGCCTGGGCCCCGTCGAGGAGCACGGGCACGCCCCTCGCGTGGGCCATCTCGATGATCTGGGCCACCGGGTTGACGGTGCCGAGGGCGTTCGAGACGTGGGCCAGGGCCAGGATCCGGGTGCGCGTGGTCAGCCGCTTGGCCAGCTCGTCGAGGACGATCTCTCCGTCGTCGTTGATGGGCGCCGCGCGCAGGCGGGCGCCCTTCTCCTCGCACACCATCTGCCAGGGCACGATGTTGGAGTGGTGCTCGAGGCCGGAGACCAGCACCTCGTCGCCCGCGCGCACGCGGGAGCGGCCGAAGGTCGCCGCCACCAGGTTGATCGCCTCGGTGGTGCCGCGGGTGAAGATGATCTCGCGCGGGGAGCCCGCGTTCAGGAAGCGCTGCGCCTTCGACCGCGCGGCCTCGTAGGCGTCGGTGGAGGCCATGGAGAGCGTGTGCACGCCGCGGTGGACGTTGGCGTAGTACTCCTCGTAGAGGCTCCGCTCGGCCTCGATCACCGCGCGGGGCTTCTGGCTGCTGGCCGCGTTGTCGAGGTAGACGAGCGGCCGGCCGTGGACCTGCCGGGACAGGATCGGGAAATCGCGCCGGACGGCGGAGATGTCGATGGCCACCGCCGAGGAGGGACGGACCTCAGTGGCCGGCCGGAGGTCGGGGGACGCGCTCATAGGACCGCCTCCTGCATGTCCCGGTCTTGCAGGCCGGGCAGTCGCTCCCGCAGGTGCCGCTCGAGGCCGGCCCGCAGCGCGGGGACGCGCACGCGGCCGGTCACGTCGCCGGCGAAGGCGGACACGAGCATGCCGCGGGCGGCCGCCTCCGGGATGCCCCGCGAGCGGAGATAGAACAGGGCGGAGGGATCGAGCTGGCCGGTGGTGGACCCGTGCTTGCACTTGACGTCGCTGGCGAGGATCTCGAGCTGGGGGACGCTGTCGACGAGCGCCTCCCGCGACAGGAGCAGGTTCTTGTTGGTCTGGTGGGCGTCGGTCTTCTGGGCCCCCTCGCGCACCAGGATGCGGCCCACGAAGACTCCGCGGGCCCTCCCGTCCAGGATCCCCCGGTACAGCTCGCGGCTGGTGCAGTGGGGATGCGCGTGGTCGATGAACGTGTGGCTGTCGGTGTGCTGGTCGCCCGCGACCGCGAACAGGCCGTTCAGCACGCACTCGCCGCCTTCGCCGGCGAAGAGCTGCCGCACGTCGTTGCGGGCCAGGCCGGCCCCGAGGGCGAACGAATGGGAGGAGAAGCGGCTGGAGCGCGCCTGGACGACGGCCGTCGTGGCCACGTGGAAGGCGGCCTCGCTCTCCCGCTGGAGCTTGTAATGGTCGACGACCGCCCCGTCCTCGACGGCGATCTCGGTCACCGCGTTGGTGAAGTAGGCCGCTCCGGGGACGCCCGCGTAGCTCTCGACGATCGTGGCCTGGCTCGCCCGGCCGGCGAGGACGAGCGTGCGGGAATGGCTGACGACGGGGTCCGGAGTCCCGGCGCCGGACGAGAGGAAGACCAGGTGGATGGGCCGATCGGTGACGAGGCCCGGCGGGATGGAAACGAAGGCGCCGTCCTCGACAAACGCAGCGTTGAGGTCCGCGAAGGAGGACGATCGCCCGCCGGCCAGCCGGCCGAGGTGCGGCTCGAGCCGGTCGGGCTGCCGCGCGAGCACGTCAGCGAGGCTGCGGATCTCCAACCCGTCTTCGGCCTCGATGGACGACAGCCCGGGGGCGTGCCGGCCGTCGACGAAGACGATCTGGCGGCCGTCGAAGACGTGGTCGAGGCTCAGCGCGGCGACGTCGGCGGCCCGCCCGCGGACGCCCGGCCCCGGGACCGGGCGGCGGAACGCGGTGCGGGCGATCGGGGCCACGCTCGTGAAGCGCCACTCCTCGTCGCGGGTGGTCGGAAACCCGCGCTTCTCGAACCGCCCCATCGCCTCCTCGCGACGCCGGGCCAGCCAGCCTGGCTCGGCCGACGCGCGGCGGGCGGCCAGAGCCTCGAAGTCGGCCCGGTAGAGGTCGGTCTCCTGGGCGAGGGGCGTCATGCTATGACCTCGCGGCGGGGGCCGGCGCCTCCAGCCACTCGTAGCCCCGGGCCTCCAGATCGCGGGCCAGCTCCTTGTCGCCCGACTTGACGATGCGGCCCTCGACGAGCACGTGGACGAAGTCGGGCACGACGTAGTCCAGCAGCCGCTGGTAATGGGTGACGAGCACCATCGCCCGCCCGGGGTCCCGGAGCTGGTTCACCCCGGCCGCCACCACGCGCAGCGCGTCGATGTCGAGGCCGGAGTCGGTCTCGTCGAGGACCGCCAGCTCCGGGTCGAGGATTGCCATCTGGAAGATCTCGTTTCGCTTCTTCTCCCCGCCCGAGAAGCCCTCGTTCACCGGGCGCTTGACGAGGCTCTCGTCGATGTCGACGAGCTGCGCCTTCTCCTTGACGAGAGAAAGGAAGTCCATCGCATCCAGCTCGCTCTGGCCCCGGTGCTTGCGGATCGCGTTGAGGGCCGCCTTCAAGAAGTAGACGTTGCTGACCCCGGGGATCTCCACCGGGTACTGGAAGGCCAGGAAGACGCCTTGCCGGGCCCGCTCCTCGGGGGGCATGGCCAGCAGGTCGCGCCCCTTGTAGACGACGCTGCCCGCGGTCACCTGGTAGCCGGGCCGGCCCGCGATCACGTGGGCCAGGGTGCTCTTGCCGGAGCCGTTGGGGCCCATGATCGCGTGGATCTCGCCCGCCTTCACCGAGAGGTCGACGCCCTTCAGGATCTCCTGTCCGTTGACGCTGGCGTGCAGGCCGCGGATCTCGAGCATCAGCCGACCGACCCCTCGAGGGTCACCCCGAGCAGCTTCTGGGCCTCGACCGCGAACTCCATCGGCAGCTCCTTGAAGACCTCCTTGCAGAACCCGTTGACGATCATGTTCACCGCGTCCTCGGCCCCGATCCCCCGCTGCTGGAAGTAGAAGAGCTGGTCCTCCCCGATCTTGGAGGTGGAGGCCTCGTGCTCCATCTGGGCGGTGGAGTTGAGGACCTCGATGTAGGGGAACGTGTGGGCCCCGCACTGGTCGCCGAGCAGCAGCGAGTCGCACTGAGAGTAGTTGCGCGCCTCCTCGGCCCCCTTGCCGATGCGCACCAGGCCCCGGTAGGTGTTCTGGCCGTGGCCGGCCGAGATGCCCTTGGAGATGATCGTGGAGCGCGTGTTCTTCCCGATGTGGATCATCTTGGTGCCGGTGTCGGCCTGCTGGTAGTTGTTCGCCACCGCCACCGAGTAGAACTCGCCCACCGAGTCGTCGCCCTGCAGGATGCAGCTCGGGTACTTCCAGGTGATCGCCGATCCGGTCTCGACCTGCGTCCACGAGATCTTCGACCCCCGGCCCAGGCACTTGCCGCGCTTGGTCACGAAGTTGTAGATGCCGCCCTTGCCTTCCTTGTCCCCCGGGTACCAGTTCTGAACCGTCGAGTACTTGATCTGCGCGCGGTCGAGCGCGACGAGCTCCACCACCGCCGCGTGGAGCTGGTTCTCGTCGCGAACCGGGGCCGTGCATCCCTCAAGATATGAGACGTACGCCCCCTCCTCCGCGATGATCAGCGTCCGCTCGAACTGCCCCGTGTTGGCGGCGTTGATCCGGAAGTAGGTCGACAGCTCCATCGGGCAGCGGACGCCCCGGGGGACGTAGCAGAAGCTGCCGTCGGAGAAGACCGCCGAGTTGAGGGTGGCGAAGAAGTTGTCGGTGTAGGGGACGACCGAGCCGAGCCACTTC
>Ga0066710_100005412_pt1 | contig 11635 bp, 12 predicted proteins | sample GraSoiAngelo_159_FD_79666 | JGI IMG/M metagenome (GOLD analysis project Ga0066710, IMG submission 79666) | Grasslands soil microbial communities from the Angelo Coastal Reserve, California, USA - 14_1009_16_40cm | ecosystem: Environmental > Terrestrial > Soil > Grasslands | place: USA... | reverse complement strand
GTCCCTGATCAAGGGACGCTGAACCCTCGCACCGTGGGGCCGGCGCTTCGGCGACGGCCCCACGTTCTGAATGGACTTCTCTCTCACACCCGAGCAGGAGCTGATCCGCGACTCCGCCCGTGAGTTCTGCGAACGGGAGATCGTCCCCCACTCTCGCGACTGGGACCGAGCCGAAGAGCTCGATCCAGGGCTCGTTCCCAAACTCGCCGCGGCGGGCTACCTGGGTGCGACTATCGCAGAGGAGTACGGCGGCATGGGCCTCGACACGGTCTCGTACTGCCTGCTGATGGGAGGAGCTCGGGCGCACGGACTCTTCGGTGCGCGGGATCGTGTCGGTGAACCTCGGCCTCGTCGGGAAGACGATCGCAAAGTGGGGAACCGAGCAGCAGCAGCGCGAGTGGCTCCCGCAGCTGGCATCCGGAAGCGCGCTCGGGTGCTACGCGCTCACAGAGCCGGGCTCGGGATCCGATCCGGCCAGCCTCGTGACCCGCGCGGAGCGCGACGGCGACGACTGGCTGCTCTCCGGCTCGAAGCTCTTCATCACGCTCGGCAGCTGGGCCGGCCTCGCACTCGTGTTTGCGCGCAGCGGCGGAGAAGGCCCCCACGGGCTTACCTGCTTTCTCGTCCCGACCGGCTCGGAGGGATATTCGGCCTCGCCGATCAAGGGCAAGCTGGGGCTGCGGGCGCAGGACACTGCCGAGGTGTTCCTCGACAGCGTCCGGGTTCCGGATTCGAACAGGCTCGGCGCAGAGGGCGACGGCTTCAAGGTGGCGATGTCGGCGCTCGACAACGGCCGCATCTCACTGGCTGCCGGCTGCGTCGGAATCATCCAGGGCTGTCTCGATGCGTGCGTCCGCTATGCGGGAGAGCGGCGCCAGTTCGGCAAGGCCATCTCGTCCTTTCAGCTGCTGCAGGAGCTCCTGGCCGACATGGCGGTGGAGCTCGATGCGGCTCGACTGCTGACCTGGCGCGCCGCGCTCCTTGCGGACACGGGCGAACGGCACACGCTCGAATCCTCCGTGGCGAAGTACTACGCGAGCGAGGCCTCGGTGCGTGCCGCGAACGCGGCGGTTCAGGTGCACGGCGGCTACGGCTACGTGGACGAATATCCGGTCGGCAAGTATCTTCGTGACGCGCGCGTGACGACCCTGTACGAAGGCACGAGCCAGATCCAGAAGCTCATCATCGGACGGGCGCTCACCGGCGAGAGCGCTTTCAGCTAGGAGGAGGTAGATGCCCAAGCTGGACGGAAAGGTCGCGGTGGTCACCGGCGCAGGCCGCGGAATCGGCCGCGAACACGCGATTGCACTGGCACAGGCGGGCGCAAAGATCGTCGTCAACGACCTCGGCGCGTCGCTCGCCGGGGAGGGGACGGACACGGGCCCGGCGCACGGGGTCGTGCGAGAGATCGAAACACGCGGCGGCGAGGCGGTCGCGGACGGCGAGAACGTCGCCGACTTCGCAGGTGCGAAGCGGCTGATCGACCGCGCGATTTCGACATTCGGCCGCCTCGACATCCTCGTCAACAACGCGGGCATCCTGCGCGACCGCATGCTCGTCAACATGGACGAGCACGAGTGGGATGCGGTGATCGAGGTGCATCTGAAGGGCCACTTCGCACCGACGCGACATGCCGCCGCCTATTGGCGCGAGCGTTCGAAGGCGGGCGACCAGGTCGTTGCACGCGTGATCAACACTTCGAGCCCGTCGGGTGTCTTCGGCAACGTGGGCCAACTGAACTACGGAACGGCGAAAGCCGGCATCGTCGGCTTCACACTGATCGCGGCGCAGGAGCTCCAGCGCTACGGGGTGACCGTCAACGCGATCGCGCCCAACGCGCGCACGCGTATGACCGAGGCGGCGTTCGGAGAGATCCCAAGCCCTGAAGACGGCTTCGACGCGGCGGAACCGGCGAACAACTCGCCGATCGTCGTTGCACTCTCGGCCGATGAGGCACAGGACATCACGGGCCAGGTCTTCTTCATCTACGGCGGTGTCGTCAACATGCTCTCCGGCTGGCAGGCCGGGGAATTGTTCGCACGCGGCGAGCGTTGGGATCCCGACGAATTGCTGCACGAGCTTCGCGACCGTCTCCCCGCCGGAGCGGCGCCACCCGGGATGCTCGCCTCGATGCACCAGGCCGGCGGGCAATCGATGAGGGAGTGATGACGACGAGATGACGACCACGCTGACGATCGCCGAACTCGAGCAGTCGGGCGAGCGCGAGCTCGGCACGAGCGACTGGCACGAGATCACGCAGGACCAGATCGATCTCTTCGCCGAGGCGACCGGTGACCACCAGTGGATCCATGTCGATCCCGAGGCGGCCGCGAACGGCCCGTTCGGCACCACCGTCGCGCACGGTTACCTGACCCTGTCGATGCTGCCGATGCTGCTGAGCGAAGTCGTGTCGGTCAGCGACGCCGCCATGGGCGTCAACTACGGCACGGAGAAGATTCGCTTCACGAGCCCGGTGCCATCGGGCTCGCGCGTCCGCCTGCACGGGAAGCTTCTGCGCACGGAGCGGCGTGGGCCGAGCGTCGTTTGGTACGTGGGCGTGCAGATCGAGATCGAGGGCAAGGAGAAGCCCGCGCTCGTCGGCGAGGTCGTCTATATGGCGGCGGGAGCACCCGATGTCTGAAGCGGTGATCGTCGCGGCGACCAGAACGCCGATCGGCCGCGCGCGCAAGGGCTCGCTCGTCGACGCGCGTCCCGACGATCTCGCTGCGTTCGCCGTCGACTCCGTGTTGAAGCAAGTCCCCGAGCTCGATCGCTCCGAGATCGTCGACGTGATGGTCGGCTGCGGCTTCCCGCAGGAGAAACAGGGGATGAACCTCGCGCGGCGGGTTGCCCTGCTCGCCGAACTACCTGAGACCGTGCCAGGAACGACCGTGAACCGTTTCTGCGCCTCGAGCCTGCAGACGATCCGCATGGCGTTCCATGCGATTCGCGCCGGCGAGGGCCACGCGTACGTCGCCGCCGGCGTCGAATCGATCACCCAGGTGGATGGCTATCCCAAGGACGCCGAGGAGCTGCACCCGAAGCTGTTCGGTGACGACGCACCCATTGCGAACGTCTATATCCCAATGGGTCTGACGGCGGAGAACGTCGCCGAGCAATGGGACGTCTCCCGCGAGGACATGGACCGCTTCGCGCAACAGTCGCAGGAGCGAGCCGTCGCCGCGCAAGAATCAGGTTTCTTCGAGCGCGAGATCACTCCCTGGGACGGCGTCGCCAAGGACGACGGGCCTAGGCCGGACTCCACGCTCGAGAAGCTGTCGCAGCTGGAGCCCGCGTTCAAGCCGGGCGGAAAGGTGACGGCGGGCAACTCCTGCCCGTTGAACGACGGCGCGGCGGCCGTTGTCGTCATGAGTGACACGCGCGCGCGCGAGCTCGGGATCACACCGCTCGCGCGAATCGTCGCATCCTCCGTCGCGGGCGTGGCACCGGAGATCATGGGCGTCGGCCCGATCGAAGCGGTGCGTAAAGTGCTCGAGCAGGCCGGAATGACGATCGACGACCTCGACGTGGTCGAGCTGAACGAGGCGTTTGCGGCGCAGGTGCTTCCCGTCTGCCGCGAGCTCGGCATCGATCCGTTCAGCGACAAGCTGAACCCGCACGGCGGGGCGATCGCACTTGGCCATCCGTACGGAATGACCGGCGCCCGGATCATGAACACGCTGCTCAACGACCTGCGGACGCTCGACCGGACGATCGGCGTCGAGACGATGTGCGTCGGCGGCGGCCAGGGCATGGCCATGGTCGTCGAGCGGCTCGATTAGTCTCGCTTCATGGCGATCGCCGACTCCCCCACTTTCGCCGACTTCGCGGAATTGCGTGGCGGCTACCGCGCCTTCATGGAGGAGCACGTCTATCCGAACGAGACGGCGCTCGATCGCGAGGACGACGCGGCGCAGGAGCTGATTGCCGAGCTGCGCACCCGTGCGAAGGACGAAGGACTGTGGGCGCCGCACCTTCCGCCGGAAGCGGGGGGAACCGGGCTCGGTTTTCTCGCCTACGCGCATCTGAACGAGGAGATCGGGCGCGTGCTGTGGGCGCAGTACGTCTTCAACTGCCAGGCCCCGGACGCCGGCAACGGGGAGATCCTTCACCTGTTCGGAAGCGAGGAACAGAAGGAGCGCTGGTTGAAGCCGCTGGTCGCCGGCGACATGCGCTCGTTCTTCTCGATGACCGAACCGGATGTCTCCGGCTCTGATCCCACCGACCTGCGCACGACGGCAGCGCTCGACGGCGACGAATGGGTGATCAACGGTCGGAAGTGGTTCTCCTCGGGCGCGGAAGGCTCGGCCTTCGGGATCGTGATGGCCGTGACCGAGGCGGATGCCGACCCGCGGCGGCGGGCAAGCCAGATCATCGTCCCCTCCGACGCCCCTGGCATCCAGATCGAGCCTGTGCCGACGCTCGGACACCGCGGCCGCGGCTGGACGACGCACTGCGAGGTCACGTACACCGATGTACGCGTGCCTGCCGGGAATCTCCTCGGCGAGCGCGGGTCCGGTTTCCTCATCGCGCAGAAGCGGCTTGGCCCGGGACGGATCCACCACGTCATGCGCTGGCTCGGACAGATGCAGCGGGCTTTCGAGCTGATGTGCGAGCGCGCGCTCGAGCGGGAGGTGTCGGGCGCCCCGCTGGCCGAGAAGCAGACCGTGCAGAACTGGATCGCAGACTCTGCCGCGGAGATCCAGGCATGCCGGTTGCTGACACTCGACGCCGCGCACAAGATCGACGAGGAACGTGACGCGCGAGTCGAGATCTCGGTGATCAAGTTCTATGCGGCCGACGTCCTTTCGCAGGTGATCGACCGGGCGATCCAGGTCCACGGTGCGCTCGGGCTGACCGACCGGTCCCCCCTCTCGCATATGTACGCGCAAGCGCGCGCCGCGCACATCTACGACGGGCCCGATGAGGTCCATCGGATGGTCGTCAGCCGGCGAATCCTGAAGGCGTTCGCCTCGGGCGAGGGCTGGCGCTTCGCCTCCTAACTAGGGTGGCGGGACGCCGACGGCGGCGCCCGACGCGTCGCGCGGGCCGGGCACGTTCGGAAAGCGGAACTGGAGCGGCTCGCGCCCGGGCTGCACGACCCAGACCTGCCCGGTCTCGGCCCCGCGTGCGGCAAGGAGAACGGCCTGCGCCACAGCCTCCGGCTGCAAGAGCGGGAAGCCCGCGTCGGCAAAGCGGGAGGTGTCGATGAGCGGCGTCGCGACGAAGCCGGGTGCGACTGCATTGATTCGTATCCCCCGCTCGTCGAGTTGCGGTGCGACGCTTCGGACAAACCCGATCACCGCGTGCTTGGTCAGCGTGTAGATCGGATCCTCAGAGGCCGGAACCAGTCCTGCGAGCGATGCGGTCACCACGATCGCGCTTCCGGGCTCCATGATGCGCGCAAGGCGACGGACGCCGAAGACGACGCCGTCGAGGTTCGCGCCGAGGATGCGCCGGTAGGCGTCGTCCGACAACCGGCTCACGTCCCGCTCGCCCGCGACGACGCCGGCGTTCAGGCATGCGAGCTCGACCGCGCCGACATCGCCCCAGGCGTCGGAGTCTGCGACGTCGAACCCGTCGGCGAGGTCAGCCGACTGGACGTCGGCGCCCTCGCTCTGCAAGAGGTCGACGATCGCGGCACCGATTCCGGAGGAACCGCCCGTCACGAGTGCAGTGCGCGGGAACATCGGGAGATACTGTCGCATCCGCCTCGCAGTGACCATCCCATTCACGGGCGTCCCTCTCCACGAGCTCGGGCCGCTCGTGCGCCGGATCGACGAGGCGGGCTATGACAGTGTGTGGTCGGCGGAGTCGACGGACCTCGACGGCTTCACACCGCTCGTCGTCGCGGCCGAGCACAGCACGCGCCTGCGCCTCGCAACGGGAATCGTCAACGTCTACACGCGCGGCCCGGCGCTGCTCGCTCAGACCGCGGCGGCGCTCGCGGACGTCAGCGACGGCCGCTTCGTGCTCGGCCTGGGCGCCTCGTCGAACGTCATCGTCGAGCGATGGAACAGCATCCCGTTCCGCCGCCCGCTCGCGAAAGTGGAAGAGACCGTCGAGTACCTGCGCACGGTCCTGGCGGGGGAGCGCGGAGCCGGCGGCTTCAAGCTCGCTTCGCCGCCGGAGAAGCCCGTGCCGATCGTGTTGGCAGCCTTGCGCGATCGGATGCTGGGCCTTGCCGCCAGGATCGCCGACGGTGCATTCACGAACTTCCTGCCGGTCGGCCACACAGCGCAAGTCGTCGCCGCGTTCGGAATGCCCGACAAGGAGCTCGCCTGCCGCTTCTTCTCGATCCAGGGCCCCGAGGACGAAGCTCTCGCGACCGCGAAGCGGATCTTCGTCGCTTACGCGACGGTCCCCGTCTATGCCGAGTTCTTCCGCTGGCTCGGCTTCGATGAGGACATCGATCCGCTCGTCGCAGCGTGGAACGCCGGCGACCGGAAAGGTGCGCTCGAGCTCGCTCCGGAGGCCCTCGTGCGCGAGATCTTCCTGCTCGGCCCCGTCGAAGAGCAACGCGAGCGCCTCGCAGAGTTCGAGCGCGCCGGCATCACGACCGCGGTGCTCGCGTTGTCCTGTCCGCCGAACGAGCTGCCCGCCCTGATCGACGCATTCGCGCCAGGACACCGGTAGCGGCGGCAACGGGCTATTCGAGTATGGCCGCCCACCGATCTGGAGCCCCGACGTAGAACTTCAAGGCGTCGTAGGCCTTCTCCGTGTCTTCGGTGTGGTGATGCGGTGATCGAAGCAGGTCGCTGAAGGCGGCGATGTCAGCGAGGTCCCAGCGGAGCCGGAAGAAGCTCATCGCAACCGCGTCGACCTCGTGGCCGGTCGCAGCGGCATAGCCGTTCGCCTCTTCTTCGTCGTCGCCCAGCAGCATCCAGAGATCTCGCTCGGGAGGGGCCAGCGCAACCGTGTCCCAGTCGACGAGCACATGGCTCTCACCGACCCGCATCACGTTGCCGCCGTGCGGTTCCCCATGGGTGACCACCCAGTCGGTGCTGCTCCGCGCTACGTCAAGCGCGAGGCGGTCGCTCAACGCCAGCAGTTCGGCCACATCGCGCGCGTGTGGTGCGAGCAGTTTCCGCGCCGGCTCGGAGAGAGGCCCACCCGACCAGGTCTGGTTCAGCTCTCGTAGCGCTGCTTCGAGCCGGCCACGGCCGGGCAGCTCGAGGTCGACACGGCTCGTTGAAGAACCAACCACAGGTACCAGGTGGAGCTCGGCGACCATTGTCACGAGAGCAGCGCGTTCGGCGGTGTCGTAACGGCCGAAGGTGCCCGGCCTTCCGTCGACGAACGGGAACAGAGCGACGGAGTGCTGCGGCCCGAATCGACGCACCGTCTCGCCGCGTGTCGTAGAGATCGGCGCAGCCACGAAGCCGAGGCCGCCGTCGCGAAGGGCAACCGCCGTGTCGAATGCGCGTCTCAGGCCGTCGAACGCCGAGTCACGTGTGTCCCCGAGCCAAGGCTTCTGGTCGAGGTCGTCCGCTGTGACGAAGCCGCGCTTTCCCTCGAGGTCTTGGACGACCCAGTGGTAGCTGCCACCCCCGAGTGGCGCGTAGCGGACGGCCTCGACGTCGAAACCCCAACCGTCAGCGAGGAAATCGATCAGCGCGCTGCTCTCCAACTCCTCCGGCGGGGCCGCCCTCACTTCCCCAAGCGTAACCGCGGCGACCTTCGTGTCAGGATCCGTGCGTGGAGATCGTCGAGAGGCAAACGGACGCACACGATCCAGCGCGCGCGCCGCTGCTGATCCTGGAGACGGTCCGCGCGTTCCTCGATGCGCACGAGCTCGGATCGGGCGCGCTCCGCGCACACCGCATCGGCGAGGGCGGCGGCTCGAACTTCTCCTTCCTGCTCGAGCGGGACGACGGAAGCCGCTATGTCCTGCGTCGCCCGCCACGGCCGCCTCTGCCGCCGTCGGCACACGACGTCGTGCGCGAGTCGAAGTTGCAGCTCGCCCTCGCACCGCTTGGGATCCGCGTCCCGAACATTCGCGCCGTGTGCGAGGACGAATCCCTGCTCGGCGTCCCCTTCTACGTCATGGACTACATCGACGGGGATGTCATCACGACGGAGCTGCCGCCGCCGCTCGACCACGAGCCCGAGGCGCGCCGCCGGCTGGCAGACGACCTCGTCGACACGCTCGTCGAGATCCACGCCGCGGACGTGGAAGTTCCGACGCTCGCGGCGTTCTCGAGACCGGGGAACTACAACGAGCGCCAGGTGCGCCGGTTCACGCAGCTCTGGGAGGTGAACCAGACACGAAACCTGCCCAATGTCGTCGACGTCGGGAAGTGGCTGGCCGCGAACGTGCCGGAACAACTGCCCGCAACCGTCGTCCACGGGGATTACCGGCTCGGAAACATGATCGTCACGCACGAGCGGCCGGAGCGAGTGACTGCGGTGCTCGACTGGGAGATGGGCGCGATCGGCGACCCACGCGCCGACGTCGGGTACTTCGTTGCGACCTACAGCGAACCGGGCGGCAGAAAGAATCCGCTCGGGACGTCGCCCGTCACCGCGCTGGACGGCTTCCCGACGCGCACGCAGCTCGTCGAGCGATATACGAGCCGAAGCGGCCGCGACGTCGAGCCGCTCGCGTGGTTCGAGGCACTGGCGCTCTGGAAAGCGGCCGTCTTCTGCGAGGCGATCTACGGTCGCTACGTACGCGGCGAGCTGACGGCGGACGACGGGCATGCGAGCCGTTTCGAGACGGGCGTTCCGCTGCTAGCCGAGACGGCCGCCGAGCTCGTCGGCGCGTAATCATGGCTCCGTCGGCAGCGCTCCCTCGTCGAGCCCCTGGCCTCGCGCGATCTGCTCGAGCAGCATCCGATCGGTCAACCACTCGACGGGTGCACGATCGTCGGTGAGGACGCGACCGACTCGGCGCGCGCCGACGAGGTCGTGGCGAAAGGTCGGCACAAGCAGGCGTAGCCGTCCTCGCACATTCGACGCGCGACGCAGGAGGATGCTTCGCTGCACCGGACGGTCGAGTGCCATCACCATGTCGTTGAAACGCAATGCGGGCCAGCGCCAGACCTGAGGGAATGCGGCGAGCAGAGTCGTGTCGACAGCCCGCGTCAACCGGTCGTCACCGGGGACCTTGGCGACGTTGAGCGCGAGAATCCCGCCCGGCCGCAGATGCCGGCGCGCAAGCTCGAAGAACTCGCGGGTCGCCAGGTAGAACGGCACGTAGGGCTGCCTGTACGCATCGACGACGATCAGGTCGTACCGCTTGTGCGTTCGCTCGAGGAATGGCCGCCCGTCGGCCGTGTAGACATGGAGGCGAGGGTTGTCGCCGAGGCCGAGGAAACGCCTGCCGGCCTCGGTCACCGTTGGGTCGATCTCGACGCCGTCGATCGCCACGCCCGGGTAGAACAAACCGTACATACGCGCGATCGTTCCGCCTGCGTTCCCGATCACGAGCATGTTGCGCGCCGAGTGGCCGAGTAGCGGCGGCAACATCGCGAAGAGATCCCAGTACTGCCCGGTCAGGACGAAGCCGCGGCGCCACATCGAGTGATAGGCGACCCCTTCGTTCAGCTGCAAGACCCGGGTGCCGTCGTCCCATTGCACGACCGAGATGTATTGATACGGGGACTCCTTTTCGAACAGCAGTCCGGAGCTTGCCTTGACCGCACCAGGGGGCACGATCAGGAGCCCAAGGGCGGCAATCGTTGCGGGAACTGCGCGGCGGCCAATCAACAACACTGAGCAGCCCGCAAGGAGAGCCGCGGTTCCGATCATCGTCCGTTGGGTTCCGAAAGCCTGGATCGCTACGAGAGCCGAGACGAACGTTCCGATGATGCTGCCTACCGTAGAGAGCGCATACAGACTGCCCGCGGTGGCGCCGGAGCGCTCGACGTCTGTGAGCGCCAACCGGATCGCGAATGGCGAGACGGCGCCGAGCAGCGTGACAGGCACCGCGAAGAGCGCCAGCGCCGCGACGAACGACCCGATGACCACGCCGACCGAGATCGAGTCGAACCCACGGAGGGCAGCGTCGAGAATCGGGCGCGCCGCGAACGGCGTTGCCGCGATGAACGCTGCCGCCACGAGAACGATCGCACCGAGCAGCGCCGGCCTGGGCGCCCGGTCGGCCAGCTTCCCGCCGAGCCAGTACCCGAGCGAGAGGTAGACGAGGATGAGGCCGATGATGTTCGCCCACACCACGGTCGAGTTGCCGAAGTAGGGAGCGAGCAGACGGGAAGCGGCGATCTCCGTCGACAGCGTTCCGGCGCCGGCTGCGAAGACAACTCCGCGGAGTCGCCAGGGTGCGCATGCCCGCTCGCTTGTTTCTCCCGGCTGGCTCGGCACCTTGAATGCCACGACCCGGAGCGTCTATCAGAACCATCCTTCGAGTGCCTTCGGGCAGAAGTTGGGAGACTGGCCCCGTGGCGACGATGGCCGACCTCGACGAGATCGCCCTCGCGATGCCTCAGACGACGAAGGAACTGTCCGAAGACGGGCGGCCGTCGTACCACGTGCACGGCAAGCTCTTCTGTTTCCATCGCGGGCCTCGTCGAGATGCGGTCGACCCGGATACGGGCGAACGACTCGAAGACGTCCTGATGTTCCGCGTCGCCGATCTCGGAGTGAAGGAGCTCATGCTTGCCGACGAACGCGGAATCTTCTTCACAACGCCGCATTTCGACGGCTACCCAGCCGTGCTGATGCACATCCCGGACCTCGCCCGCCTCGATCGAGAGGAGCTGGAGGACGCTGTGGTCGAAGCCTGGTTGACACGGGCGCAGAAGCGCGTCGCCAGGGCCTGGCTCGACAAGCACAGGGTGTCGGACGATTAACGGCTCTTGCGGTGGGCTCGCCGCAGCGCATCCAGGCGGCGTCGGGCGAGCTTCGTCGGACGCCCACCGAAACCGAGACTGGCTGGGGCCGCGAGGCGACGCTCGAGCGCTGCCTGTTCTCGGGCGCTGACCGACTCCGGCGTCTCTACGTAGAGAGCCGCGGCAACCGCTGCCGGTCCACGCTTGTCGGCGATTGCGACAACGTCGACGGTGCGCCTCTCCGAGCGTGTCGCCACCTCGACCGTGTCTCCCGCGTGGACCTCGTGCGAGGGCTTCACCCGCACCCCGTTCACGTGGGCGCGGCCGCCGAGGACCGCTTGCGTTGCGGCAGTCCGAGTCTTGAAGAAGCGCGCCGCCCAGAGCCACTTGTCGATCCTTGCCTGTTCCATGCGCCCGCCAAGATACGCAATCCCGCAATGATGAGGCTATGCCCGCACCCAAGATGCATGCCGACGAGATCGACACCGACGTCGCGCTCGTGCGTCGCTTGCTCGCGGGAGAGTTCCCGCACTGGGCCGATCTGGCCATCGAGCCGGTCGTGTCGTACGGGACCGATCACGACATCTATCGGCTCGGTGACGACCTAGCCGCTCGGCTTCCTCGGATCGGCTGGGCAACCGAGCAGGCGGCGAAGGAGGAGAAGTGGCTGCCGAGACTCGCGCCACACCTGCCGCTCGCGGTCCCGGTGCAGTTGGCGATGGGTCATCCAGCCGCGGGATACCCCTTCGCATGGTCCGTCTACGAGTGGTTGCCCGGCGAGAACGCCAACGGCACGATCGACGACCTGGATCAGGCGGCCGTCGATCTCGCTGCGTTCGTCAGCG
>Ga0066710_100005411_pt1 | contig 11636 bp, 12 predicted proteins | sample GraSoiAngelo_159_FD_79666 | JGI IMG/M metagenome (GOLD analysis project Ga0066710, IMG submission 79666) | Grasslands soil microbial communities from the Angelo Coastal Reserve, California, USA - 14_1009_16_40cm | ecosystem: Environmental > Terrestrial > Soil > Grasslands | place: USA... | reverse complement strand
GGAGCGTGCCGGCCACCAGTGACGTCGCGGGAATGTCATGACGGTCAGGTGAACAATCGGGACGATCAACGGAGCCGTGGCGCACCTGGAACGGGCCACCCACGGTCCGAGCCGGACTCGCGGACCCCGGGGCTCGTCGTGGCCGTCACATGATCAATCGGGATGAGCAACGGAGCCGTGGCGCACCTGGACCGGGCCACCCACGGTCCGAGCTGGACTCGCGGACCCCGGGGCTCGTCGTGGCCGTCACATGATCAATCGGGATGAGCAACGGAGCCGTGGCGCACCTGGACCGGGCCACCCACGGTCCGAGCTGGACTCGCGGTCCCCGCTCCAATGGTCAGTCGTCATCCCGGCCTACAACGAGGCTCGGCGGCTGCCGCGCTATCTCGACACCGTGGTCGCGTACTTCGATGGCCGCGGTGAGCCGTACGAGGTGATCGTCGTCGACGACGGAAGTACCGACGACACCGCGGCTGTCGTGGAGCGCATGGGTCAGCACCACGCGGCCGTGACCGTGATCCGTAGCGGACGCAACGAGGGTAAGGGCGCCGCCGTCAGGAGCGGCATGTTGGCGGCGCGCGGCCGCTGGCGGCTCTTCGCCGACGCCGACGGGGCCACGCCGATCACTGAGGTCAAGCGCCTGGAGGCGGCCCTGGCCGCCGGCGCAGACGTCGCCATCGGCTCGCGCGGGCTTTCCGACGCCTCAGTATTTCTGGAGACGCGGCGTCACCGCGTTCTGGCTGGACGGATTTTCAACTGGCTGCTCCGGCGCGTGGGGCTTCGCGGGATCCACGACAGCCAATGCGGGTTCAAGGCGTTCACCGCCCGCGCCGCCGATACCCTCTTTCCACGCATCGCAACCCGTGGCTTCGGCTTCGACGTCGAGCTGCTGTTTCGCGCCCGCGCTGTTGGCTTCGCGATCGCCGAGATCGCGGTGAACTGGGCCGATCAGCCGGGCAGTAAGTCGAGTGTGCTGCGAGACGGCCCTCGGATGATGTGGCAGATCCTCCGTGCGCGCCGACGCCTGGGCCGGGCGGCATGATCAGATCGCGGCGGAGCGAGCTCATCGAGCCGTTCCTCGCCGTGGAGATGAGCGAGCGAGCCGGCTCGCTCGAACGCGCGGGCGCCGACATCGTGCACCTGGAGTTCGGTGAGCCCGACTTCGAAGCGCCTGCCGTCATCCGTGACGCCGCCGAGAAGGCGCTCAAAGACGGACGCACCAAGTACACCCACAGCCTGGGAATCCTGGCTCTGCGCGAGGCGATCTCCGAGCACTATCGCGTGACCTATGGCGTCGACGTCGCCCCCGACCGCATCCTGATCACGCCCGGTACGTCGCCGGCCATGCTGCTTCTCTTCGGTCATCTGCTCGACGCCGGCGACGAGGTCGTGCTCTCGGATCCCTACTATGCGTGTTACCCGAACTTCATCCGCTATGCGGAGGGCGTTCCGGCGACGGTCGGCGTCGCGGAGAGCGACGGCTTCCAACTCCGTGCGGGGGCGATCGCCGAGCGGATCGGCGCGCGGACCAAGGCGGTCCTGATCAATTCCCCCGGGAACCCGACGGGGGCGGTGCTCTCTGCCGATGGGCTCCGGGCCATCGCCGAGCTGACCGAGCGCGGCGGACCCATGATCGTTTCCGACGAGATCTACCACGGCCTGACCTACGAGGAGCGCGATCGGACGATCCTCGAGTTCACTGATCGCGCGTTCGTGCTGAACGGCTTCTCGAAGGCTTACGCGATGACGGGTTGGCGCCTGGGGTATCTGATCGCCCCGGCCGATCACATCCGGGCGCTCCAGACGCTGTCCGGCAACTTCTTCATCTCGACCAACGAGTTCGTTCAATGGGCCGGCGTCGCGGCGTTGAGAGAAGCCGGAGAAGAGAGCCGCCACTTCAGGGCGATCTTCGACGAGCGCAGGCGCGCCATGGTCGCCGGCCTGCGCGCGATCGGCTTCGGTGTAACGCATGAGCCGACGGGCGCGTTCTACGTCCTGGCCAACGCCCGCCGGTTCGCGGCGGATTCGCGCCAGCTCGCCCTGGAGCTCCTCGAGCGTTGCCACGTTGCGGTGACGCCGGGCATCGCCTTCGGGACCAACGCCGAGGGATTTCTGCGCTTTTCCTACGCGGCATCGCTCGAGCGCATCGAGGAGGGGCTGCGGCGCCTCAGTCGCTTCCTGGCCGGCCCACGGTGACGGAGCGATCCGAGTGTTCAGCCTGCACAGGGCAGTGGCCCCAGCCGGGCCAGCGGATCGCCGACCTCGATCAGTCCATTGCGTACCTCCACGATGATCAGTTCTTTCCCGGCTGGACGGTGCTGGTGCTGAAGCGTCACGCGACCGAGCTGTTCGCGCTCACGCCGGCCGAGCGGGCCGCGCTGATGGAGGAAGTCTCCAGGGTGGCGCAGGCGTTGGCCCGCGTCTTCGGTGCCCACAAGATGAACTACGAGCTGCTCGGTAATCAGATCGCTCACATCCATTGGCATCTGATCCCACGGCTTGCGACCGAGCCGCGCCGGGCCGAGCCCGTCTGGTCTCAAGATCACTCGCGGCTCGTCTTGCCTGCCGCCGAGCGGACGGAGCGCGTCGCCCGGATCCGCGCGGCCCTGGAGCGCTGACTGGCGTGGACCAGGCCTACGTCGGCGCCCACATCGAGGAGGACCGAGAGCACTGGTGGTTTCGTGGCCGGCTGGCTGTGCTCCTGGCTGCGCTGCGCGCGTCGCTGCCCCGCCGCCGGCTCAGGCTGCTCGAGCTCGGCTGCGGGACTGGCAACGTCTTGCGCGCTCTCGGTGAGTTCGGGGAGGCGATCGGGATGGAACCCGACGCGCGTCTGGTCGCGGTCGCCCTCGCCAATGGCCTCGACGTCCGCCGCGGCTCGATACCGGACGATCTCGTCGTGCCCGAAGGATGGGCCGACGTCGTTCTTCTCCTCGACGTGCTCGAGCACCTGGACGACGAGCCAGCCGCCCTGGCCACGGCCCGCTGCGCGCTCACCGCGGGTGGCGCGCTCGTCATTACGGTGCCGGCGTTCGCGTGGCTCTGGAGCGCACACGACCGCGCGCTCGGCCATCGGCGCCGCTACACCGCCGGTCGACTCAGGCGCGTCGTGGAGCGAGCCGGCTTCACGGTGACCCGCGTGACCTATTTCAGCACGCTGCTGTTCCCGGGCTTCGCGGTGGTCCGGTGGCTCAAGCGCGGTCGCGGCGTCGAGGCTCACGATCTCCATCGGCCGCCTGCGGTCGTCAACGCCGTGCTCGAATGGTGCTTCGCGATCGAGCGTCACCTTGTTCCGCGCCTGAGACTGCCGTTCGGATCATCGTTGCTCTTGATCGCGCACCGATGACGCCCACCTGCGCGCGAGGTTGGGAGTGGATGACGGTCGCGGCCGTGTGGCTCGTGCTGGTGGGCGTCGCCGCGGGGTGGCTCGCCATCGACCGCCATCCGCCGGAATGGGACTACGCCAACCACCTCGAAAGCGCCGTCTTGTGCTGGCGCGGTCTCGCGGCCGGAGACGTGGCGGCTGTTCTCGCGCGCTCGTCGTTCTATCCGCCGCTCGTTCCGTGCCTCGCCGGCCTCGTGTTCCGTGTGATACCGTCGGACGCGACGTTCGGGCAGGTCGTGATCCTCGCCTTCTTGGGTCTGGGGATGGCAGCGACGTATCTGCTCGCCCGGCGCTGGGCGAGCGGCGCCGGCGCGGTGGTGGCGGCGACGCTCGTGGGCACGGCACCGTTCGTCGTTAACCTGACGCTGCGCTTTCAGCTCGACGTGCCGCTAATGGCCATGGTGGCCGTGGCCCTCGAGATGCTGCTGCGCACCGACGGCTTTCGAAAGCCGGCATGGTCGCTGGCCCTCGGGCTCGTCCTCGGGCTCGGCCTGCTCACCAAACCACCCTTCGCTGCCTATGTCGCGTCGGCGATCGTCCTCACCCTCGTGACGGTCCGCGAGCTCCGGGCGGCGGTGAATGCGCTCGCCACGATCCTGGTGACGCTCGTCATTGCCGGGCCGTGGTACGGGCCACGCGTCCTCGGCATCCCCATGCAGGTGCAGAACCGGTCGTTCAGGCAGGCGGCCGAGGCGGGATTTCCCGACGCGCTCAGTGCGGCCTCGCTCGCGTACTACCCCTTGAACTTCCCCGTGCAGTTCGGCGTCGTCGGTGCGGCGCTCCTTCTCGTCGGACTGGTCGTCGCGCTGCGCCGCCGGTATTGGTACGTCCTCGCTGGCCTCGTCCCGCTCGCGGGGTTGTTCCTGATCCAGAACAAGCAGCTCCGCTATACGCTGCCGCTCCTGCCGATCGCGGCCGTCGCCGCCGGCATCGGGTTCTCCTCACTGCCGCGCCCGGCCCGTGCGATCACGGGTGTGCTGATCGCGGTCGTCGCCGTTGTCCAGGTGTCGTCGACGGCGTTTGCCGTTCCGGGCGCGCTGCGAGTGCCACTGGTCGGAATTCCGCTCACCGAGCCGTCGCCTCCCTCGCGCTCCGAGTGGCAGCAGCGTCCCATCCTTTCGCTCATCGCGCGGGACGCGGCCGGTCGAGCAGCGATGGTGAGCGTGCCCCCGAACAGCCCATGGTTCTCCGTGGCGAATTTCCGGTACTACGGTGTCCGGGATAACCTGCCCGTGCGGTTCATGCGCGCGTGGGACGACGAACCGCTCGGTGTGGATTACATGATCCTCAAGACGGGCGACGTCGGTCCACCCTGGACGGCCGAGAGGCCACGACGGATCGCAACGCGATTGGCGACTGATCGCCACCTCGACGCCGCGTTTCCCGTCATTGGCGAGTTCCGACTGCCCGACGGGTCTCAGGGAACCGTGCGGGCCCGGCGCCTGCCCGCCGTGAGCGCGTCAGTCGACGCCATGGCGCGTGCGTTGGCCGGCGCGCTCCGACGGCGCGTGGGTGACGTGGCCATCGACGTCGAGGGCCTCGATCTCACGGTCGAGCACGACGACGCCATCCGACAGGGTCGAGTCCGGCGCGTCGTGGTGTCGGCGACGGCCGCCACGCTGGGCGACACGCGCCGGCGTGGGGCCCCGCTCCTGCGCGCGCATGATGTGCGGCTGGAGCTGGATGAGCTCGTGTTCAACGCGTCGACCCTGCTCGCCGAAGGGCGCTTTGATCCTCTCGATCTCGGACGACTGCGGCTGGAGCGGCTCACCGTGGCGGCCGAGGACTTTTACACGTTCCTCGACGCCGGCAAGAATCGAAGCCGCGCCCGTGTAGCGTTCGGTCGCGGGTTCGCCGACGTCCGCGTGGAGCTCCCGGGGCCAGACATCAGCGCGCGCGTTCGCTTCGTGCCCGCCACCGATCGACCGTTCGCGCTGAAGGCCGACGAGGTGCGGCTGGGCGGTGTGCCGGTGCCGACGCTCTTCGTCGGTTGGGTGATGAACATGGTCGATCCCTCGCGCGGCATCGCGGCCCGGCTGCCGTTCCCTGTCGAGGTCGCCGGCATCGCGATCGGTCCGGCTGGGCTGCGGGTGGGTGGATCGTGAAGCGCGAGAGCCCGGCCGAGCGCAAGGCGCGAGCGCGAAAGATCGTCCGGCTGCTCGAGCGCGCGTACCCCGACGCCAAGATCGCGCTGAACTTCACGACGCCGCTCGAGCTGCTGGTGGCGACGATCCTCTCCGCCCAGTGCACCGACGAGCGGGTGAACCAGGTCACCCCCGCGCTCTTCGCGAAGTATCGGACCGCCGCCGATTGGGCCCGGCTGACGCCGGCGACGCTCGAGCCACAGATCCGCTCGACCGGCTTCTTCCGCGCCAAGACGCGCTCTCTCATCGGGATGGCCAACGCGCTGGTGGCCGACCACGGTGGCGAGGTGCCGCGTGACCGCGCCACGCTCACGGCGTTGCCCGGCGTCGGCCTCAAGACGGCGAACGTGCTTCTCGGCAACGCGTTCGGTGACGAGGCCATCGCCGTGGACACCCACGTGTTCCGGGTGAGCCAGCGTCTCGGTCTGGCCAAGTCCGATGATCCCGACGAGATCCACGACCAGCTCACCGAGGTTCTGCCGAAGGCGTCGTGGACGCGAACCACGCATCTGATCCAGGCGCACGGCCGGCGCACGTGCGTGGCGCGGGCTCCGCGCTGTCCCGTTTGCCCGGTGCGCGCGCTGTGCCCGTGGCCGGACAAGACACGCGGGTGAGGGTGTCGCGCGCGCTGGCGCTGCGCCTCCTCGCCGTTGCCGTCGGGCTCCTGATCGCTCTCGTCATCGCCGAGATCGCCCTGCGCTTCCGCAGGCCGGGAGAGCACCGCTCGCTGACGGCCGACGCCGTCCTGCACCACCGGCTCAAGCCAAATCTCCGGACGCGCGTTGCGGGCACCGAGTTCAACACGAACGCGCTCGGCCTGCGCGACCGCGAAATCGTCCGCCCCAAGCCGCCGAGCGTTTTCCGCGTGCTGTTGCAGGGCGATTCGTTCACCGAAGGCGGTGGCCTGCCCGTCGAGATGACGGTGGCCAAGCGAGTGGAGGCGGCGCTCAACGGCCACGGCTGCCGGACCACGGTGGAGGTCGTGAACGCCGGCGTGGCAAGCTACTCGCCCATCCTCGAGTATCTTCAGCTCAAGCACGTGAGCCTCGCGCTCCAGCCCGACCTGGTGGTCCTCAACTTCGACATGACCGACGTCCACGACGACTGGGTCCGCACGGCCGTGGCGCGATTGGACGCGGAAGGCGTGCCGGTCGCCGTGCCGAGCGAACGCCGGCAGGAGGCGGCCCTGCTCATCCCCCCAGTCCGCAAGCCGCCGGTCCTGCGCTTCCTCGATCCGATCGAACGGATGGTGAATCGGCTGGTGCTGTATCAGGAGATACGACGGTCGCCTATCGGTGAACGCATCTTCGGCCCGCTGCGACTGACGCCCGAGCGGATCGCGGCCCTCGGGCTCGAGGGTGATCCCCAGTACGACCTCGAGGCTATCACGCGCGATCGTGACTCGCCGAAGCTTCAAGCGGCCTGGCGTTTGACCGAACGCTACATTGCGGCCATCAATCACCTGGCGCGGGCTCACGGCGCCGCCTTCGCCCTCATCGTCTACCCGCACGCTCAGCAGGTGTCCACCGACGCGTCGCCCGACGGGCGTCGCCGTCACGGCCTGGGTCCCGGCCTCTACGAATCCACGCGGCCCTTCGATATCCTCGAGGCGCTCGGCCGGCGGGAGGGATTTCCGGTCATCAACCTGCTGGTATTCTTCCGGGACCGCGAGCGGGCGAACGATCCGCTCTTTCGCTCGGACGACATTCACCACACGAGGGCCGGGGCTCGCGTCTTCGCCGAGGGCATCGTCGATGGCCTCGACCGCCTCGCGCTGGTGCCCTGCGGCCGGCCGATTCGTTGACACCGCAGGAACTTTCAGCTAACGTATGATGTTGCAATTTTCCCGATCTGAGGCCCACTTAGGAGGCCTGCTAGGGGAGACGATGGCGACGCCGATGTTGCGGGAAGACGAGATCGAGCGGAAGTGGTTCGTCGTTGACGCCGATGGGCAGGTGCTGGGACGCCTGGCCAGCCGGGTCGCGGCGATCCTGAGAGGCAAGCACAAGCCGGCCTTCGCCCCGCACATGGACGTCGGTGACCACGTCGTCGTGGTCAACGCCGAGAAGGTTCACCTCACCGGACGGAAGCTTCGCGACAAGATCTATCGCTGGCACACGGGCTACATCGGCGGCCTGCGCGAGGTCAGCGCCGAGAAGATGCTCCAGACGCACCCCGAGCGCATGGTCGAGTGGGCGGTGCAGGGGATGCTTCCGAAGAATCGATTGGGCCGGGCCATGGGCAAGAAGCTGAAGGTGTATCGGGGCGCTACGCATCCCCATCAGGCGCAGCAGCCCGTCGCACTGCCGGAGGCGCTGGCCGGACAGAAGGGAGATCGGTGATGGCGGTCGTCGAGCGGTTTTACGGCACCGGCCGGCGCAAGACGTCCGTCGCGCGCGTGTGGCTGCGGGCTGGTCAGGGTCGTATCGCCGTCAACCGGCGCTCCTTCGAGGATTACTTCCCGCGTGAGTCGTTGCGAATGATCATCGCCCAGCCGCTCGAAGTGACGAACACTGTCGGCCAGTTCGACGTGCTCGTGAACGTCGGCGGTGGCGGCCCGACCGGCCAGGCCGGCGCCGTGCGCCACGGGATTGCTCGTGCGCTCGTCCGCTTCGACGAAAAGTTGCGGCAGCCGCTCAAGAAGGCTGGATTGCTCACCCGTGACCCGCGGATGCGGGAACGGAAGAAGTATGGGCAGCCCGGCGCCCGTCAGAAGTTCCAGTACTCGAAGCGGTAACGCGGAGAACGGAGCCGTGATCCGCGTCGCTGTCGCCGGGGCCAGCGGCTACATGGGAGCCGAGTTGCTGCGGCTTCTCCTGCGCCATCCCGAGGTCGAGCTGACTGGCGTGACCTCTGATCGCTTCTCGGGCGAGCCGTTGTCAGCGGCGTACCCGCACCTCCGGGGCCTCACATCACTCGCGTTCCACGCGCTGGAGGCGGAGTGGCTGGCCAGCGTCGCCGACGTCGTCTTTCTCGCGTTGCCACACCTCGAGTCCCAGAAGATCGTGCCCGTCCTGCGGCGGCATCGCGATCGCCTGAAGGCGATCGATCTTTCCGCCGATTACCGCCTGCACAACGCTGACGATTACGTGACCTGGTACAAGGCGCCTCACATCGATGACCAGGGACGCGCCGAGGCCGTCTATGGCCTGCCGGAGCTGCACAGGAAATCGATCGCGTCCGCCTCGCTGGTGGCGTCGCCGGGCTGCTATCCGGTGGGAGCCATCCTGGCGACAGCGCCGCTGCTCAAGGCGGGACTGGCCCGGCTCGACGGAATCGTCATCGACGGGAAGTCGGGCGTGAGCGGCGCCGGCGCCCAGGGCCGCAAGGCCGATCCGATGTACCTCTACACGGAGGCCAACGAGAACGTCCAGGCGTACGGGATCGGCACTCATCGCCACACGCCCGAGATCGAGCAGGAGCTGTCGAAGCTGGCCGGAAGCCCGGTCCGCGTGAGCTTCACCCCTCATCTCCTGCCACTGAACCGCGGGCTCTTCACCACCGCGTCGGTCGCGCTGGCCTCGACGCTCAACACGTCCGAGCTCGTGTCGGTCTATCGCGACTTCTACGCGGGCGAGCCGTTCGTGCGCGTTCTCGGCGAGGGCGAGCGGCCGACGACGCGGGCCGTGGTGGGGTCGAACTACTGCGACGTGACGATTGTCGCCGATCCGCGAACGGGCCGCGCGACCTGCGTGAGCGCGATCGACAATCTCGGCAAGGGCGGGTCCGCCAATGGCGTGCAGAATCTGAACATCCTGTACGGGTGGAGCGAGCGCACCGGGCTGGACGCGCCGCCGGTGTATCCGTAGTGCCGAGAGCGACGGAGTCACGGCCGCGCGACCTCGAATGGTTGAGCGGCGGCGTCACCGCCGTTCCCGGGATCTTGGCCGGTGGCGTCGCTGCCGGCATCAAGCCGAGCGGTAAGAAGGATCTCGCCCTCATTTATTCCTCGGCGCCCGCCCGGGCCGCCGCCGTGTTCACCAGTAACCAGGTGAAGGGTGCGCCCGTCCTCGTCTCGATGGAGCACGTGAAGAGTGGCGTGGCTCAGGCCATCGTCGCCTCGAGCGGGTGCTCGAACGTGTGCACGGGCGAGCAGGGGATCCGCGACGCGCGCGAGATGACGAAGGTGGTCGGGGAGCTGCTCAGGATTCCGGCCAAGCAGGTGCTGGTTGCGGCGACCGGCGTGATTGGCCAGCCACTCCCGATGGATCGGGTCCGCACGGCGCTGCCGAAGCTGGTGAAGGCGCTGTCGCCCCAGGGTGGGGGCGCTGCCGCTGAGGCCATCATGACGACCGACACGCGGCCGAAGGCCGTCGCGGTAAAGGTCGACGTCAACGGCCGCCCCGTTACGATCGGTGGCATCGCCAAGGGCGTGGGGATGCTGGAGCCTCACCTGGCGACGATGTTCTGCTTCCTCACCACCGACGCCGCGGTGGCGCCGATGGCGTTGCGGTCGGCGCTCAAGCGCGCCGTGGACGACTCGTTCAACCGCATCACCGTGGACAGTGATCAGTCCACCAGCGACACCGTGGCCATCCTCGCCAACGGTTTGGCCGAGACGGCCCCGCTCGACGCGGGCAGTCGCGGCTTCCGTCAGTTCACGCGTGCCCTCGGCGCCGTGACCGCGCGGCTCGCCCGGATGCTGGTGGAGGACGGCGAAGGAGCCAGCAAGCTGGTGACGATTGCCGTCCGGGGCGCGCGAACCCGGCGGGATGCTTTGCTGGCCGCGCGAAGCGTAGCCAACTCACCGCTGGTGAAGACCGCCATCAACGGGCAGGACCCCAACTGGGGCCGGATCATGATGGCGATCGGCAAATCACCGGCCAAGGTCGACGCGGACCGGGTCGCCGTGCTGTTCGAGGACGAATTGCTGGTCGAGTACGGGATGGCGCGCGACGGCGCGAAGCTCGAACGGATTCGCGAGACGATGTCGCGGCGGGCCTACACGATCACCATCGACCTCGGGCTGGGGCGGGGCGAGGCCCATCTGTGGACCTCGGACCTCAGCGAAGAGTACGTGCGTATCAACGCGAAATACACGACGTAGTCAACCATCACGCACGCCGCGCCCTTCGGTGGGGGGCCGAAACGCCCTCGCGCGCGGCGGAGGAGAAACCGAAGGAGGACACATGGCCGCTCTTACCATGAAGGAATTGCTGGAGGCCGGGGTGCACTTCGGCCACCAGACCAAGCGCTGGAACCCGAAGATGCAAAAGTACATCTTCGGTGAGCGCAACGGCATCTACATCATCGATCTGCAGAAGACCCTCAAGAAGTTCCGCGAGGCCTACACGTTCGTCCGCGACATGGCCGCCGGCGGCGGTAGCGTGCTCTTCATCGGCACCAAGAAGCAGGCGCAGGACACGGTGTTCGAGGAGGCCAGCCGCTGCAGCATGTTCTACGTCAACCAGCGGTGGCTGGGCGGAACGCTGACGAACTTCCAGACCATTCGCAAATCGATCGGGCGACTCAAGAAGATCGAAGAGATGAAAGAGGCGGGCGAGTTCGAGCGCCTGTCCAAGAAGGAAGCGCTCGAGCTCGACCGCGAGCGCGAGAAGCTGGAGAAGGCGCTGATCGGTATCAAGAGCATGGAGACGTTGCCGGCCACCGTCTTCATCATCGATCCGCGCAAGGAGAAGATCGCGGTGGCCGAGGCCCAGCGGCTGGGCATCCCGATCGTGGCCATCGTGGACACCAACTGCGATCCCACCGGAATCGACTACCCGGTGCCCGGCAACGACGACGCCATTCGAGCGGTGCGCCTCATCACCGCGCGCATCGCCGATGCCATCCTCGAGGGCCGCGGCACGCTCAGCAAGGACGAGAGCGAGGAAGCGGGCGATGTGGGCGCCGAGCCCGAGATGGCGGCCGCCGAGACGGAAGCCTAGCCATGGCCGCCACCGCCCAGCAGGTCAAGGAGCTGCGCGACCGCACCGGCGCCGGCGTGATGGATTGCAAGGAGGCGTTGGCCGCGAGCCAGGGGGACGTGCAGGGCGCCGTGGAGTATCTGAGGAAGAAGGGCCTGGCCGCCGCGGCCAAGCGGGCCGGGCGCACGGCGCGCGAGGGCGTCGTGTCCGCCTACATCCACCCGGGCTCGAAGCTCGGTG
>Ga0066710_100005410_pt1 | contig 11637 bp, 9 predicted proteins | sample GraSoiAngelo_159_FD_79666 | JGI IMG/M metagenome (GOLD analysis project Ga0066710, IMG submission 79666) | Grasslands soil microbial communities from the Angelo Coastal Reserve, California, USA - 14_1009_16_40cm | ecosystem: Environmental > Terrestrial > Soil > Grasslands | place: USA... | reverse complement strand
GTTTTTACCAATCGGAAGCGGAGCAGCCGCATCCGGCGCGGGCGCGGGCGATCGTCAAGGCGCATCCCGAAGTCCGACAACTGATGGTGCGCAACCCGTGGACGGCGCTGATCGCGCTCTCGATTGTCATGTTTCAAACGGCCATCGCGTATGGATTCGGCAAGCTCGGTTTTTCTTATTGGTGGCTCAGTTTGCTGGTGGCGTATTTCGTCGGCGCGTTCGCGAATCACGCCAATTACGTCATCATCCACGACGCGACCCATAACCTCATCTTGCCTCGCAAAAGCTGGAACATCTTCGTCGCGATCCTGGCCGATCTGCCGAACCTAATCACGGGTGCGATGGGCTTTCGCGTTTATCACCTCAAGCACCATTCTCATCAGGGCGACTACGAGCATGAGGCCGATCTCGCCAATCTTTGGGAAGAGCGGCTCGTCGGCAATGTCTGGTACCGGAAGGCGCTTTGGCTGATGTTGTTCCCGGTATTCCGGCTCACGCGGCCGCCGCGGCTAAAGACGATCACGATGCGCGATCGCTGGTTTGTCCTGAATCTTGTCTGCGCAATTCTCTACGACGTCGGCGTCGTGTGGTTGTGCGGATGGGCCGGACTGCTTTACCTCGCGTTTTCGTTTTTCTTTTCGATCGGGCTGCACCCGGTCGGCGCGCGCTGGATCCAGGAGCACTACACCAACGATCCGGAGCAGGAGACCTACAGCTATTATGGTCCGATTAACCGGGTTTGTCTGAACATGGGCTATCACAACGAGCACCACGATCTGCCATCGATCCCGTGGAATAATTTGCCCAGGCTGCGCGCGATGGCGCCGGGGTTTTACGACACGCTCAAGTGCCACCGATCGTGGACGCGGTTGCTCTTCCAGTTCATTTTCGATAAGCGCTATAGCCTCTTCTCGCGGATCGAGCGAATGAAACAAAGCGGCCGCGCGGTTGCACCGGCCACGAGTCCGAAAGGATTCGCGAGCCCCGATTCTGTCGGGGTTGTCGATCCAACGAGCACGTTGCTCCCGGCGCGGCAGTAATTAAGTTTTCGTTATGGCGCAGCTCTACGTCTCGAGAAAGAACGAAAGCGTGCGGATGTTCAAAAGCGATTTCATGGAGGTTTTCTCCCATGTACATCCGGCCACGCCGCTCGTGCTTTATCTGCCCGTGGTCGCCTGGATGATTTATGCCGCGTTTGCGCGAAGTCGATTGTCGATCCTGGCAGTGGCCGCGCTCTTTGTCGCCGGCGTGCTCATTTGGACACTATTGGAATACATCATTCATCGCTGGGTTTTTCATTACGACCCGACGACTTCGCTTGGGAAAAAGCTGCACTTTATCGTCCATGGCGTTCATCATGATTACCCGAACGATGCACGCCGGCTGGTGATGCCGCCGAGCATCAGCATTCCGCTCGCGATCCTGTTTCTAGGTTTCTTTCTCGCAACGTTCGGCCGCTTTGGCCCGGCAGTGTCGGCCGGATTCGTCTTCGGCTATGTCTGCTACGACGGAATTCATTTTGCGATCCATCATTTCCCGATGAAACGGGGTATCGGACTGTGGTTGAAGCAGTATCATCTGCGTCATCACTTCCACGATGATCATGCCGGCTACGGGGTGAGCTCGCCTCTCTGGGATTACGTGTTCGGCACGACCCGAAAATAACCGGTTCCGCCGCCAGAAGGGCGCGGGTAGGGCCGAAAAAAGTCGAGACTAAAGCCTTGTCGGGGCGAGCGGGCGCGTTAAAATAGCTGCCCCGATATGGAACTCCGCGGCGCGCGATAATCAGATCGCCGGGCGGAGCCTTACATAAGGATTGAAAACAATTTTAAATAAGAAATCCCGGATCCCGATGCGCTCCTGGCTGGGGAGCAAACGACTTCCGTCGCGGGAGCCGGAAGTCCGCCAATCGGACGGACTCGTCCGGTGGCGAGATCGACAAGCAGGGCCTGCCTGGCCCGCACATGTCCATGAAAGTTGACCCGGCGAAGCTCAGTTTGAGCAATTTTATCGCGGGCGAAACGAACGATCCCCTGAGCGCGCCCCCCAGTTTCACCAACTGGATGCGCGCAGGCGCCTTTGCTGCCGAGCTCTACGAGCCTGAGCTGCTCGCCACCGCCGACGCGCGCACGACGATTTCTTACAACGGCAAACGGCGCTCGGTCATCAATCTTTGCTCCTACAACTATCTCGGTCTGGCCAATCGGCCGGAGGTCATTGCTGCCGCCCATGAAGCGCTGAAAACGCATGGGCTTGGCGCGTGTGGTTCGCCCATGCTTTCCGGCATGACGGATCTGCATCGGGAACTCGAGCGCCGGGTTGCGAAGTTTCTCGGACGCGAGGATGCAATGCTTTTCAACAGCGGTTTTGGCGGGGCACTCGGAACAATTTCCGGACTGTTGCGGAAAACCGATGTCGCGATCCTGGACAATCGGTCGCACCTCAGTTTGCGCGATGGCGCCCTGCTCGCGCGCTGCCGGACGGAAAAATTCGAGCATAACGATGCCGCCTCGCTCGAAGCAGCGCTGCGCCGACACCGCGGCCGGCGACAGCTCGTTATCGTGGAGGGCATTTATTCGATGGACGGCGACTTCGGCAATTTGAAGGAATTGATTGAGGTCGCGGAATCGCACGGGGCCCGCGTTTTCGTGGACGAAGCGCACTCGATGCTGGGTTGCGGGGACCACGGCCGTGGCGCAGCCGAGATGTTCGGTGTGGAGGAACGGATTCCGCTGATCTACGGGACTTTTTCGAAAGCATTTGGAGCCCTCGGCGGGTTCGTCGCCGGACCGAAAGAGACAATCCAATACCTGCGTTTCTACGCGCACCCTTACGTATACTCCTGCGCTCTTCCGCCCGTGGTGGTGGCGGCGATTCTCAAAGCCCTCGAGATCGGCACGAGCGAACCGGATTTGCGAAAACAGTTGTGGGAAAACGCCGACTATTTTCACAAACAACTCCGTGAGCTCGGCATCGATACGGGAAGATCGACAACTTATATTATGCCCATCGTGATCGGGGACCGGGAGCGCATGTATCGCTTGGGTCACGAATTGCGGCGCCGCGGTCTTTGGGTCGCGCCGGTGGATTATCCGGCCGTGCCGCAGAACAAGATTTGTTTCCGTGCCTGTGTCACGGCGAGACACACACGCGCGGACTTGGACGAGGCGCTCAATATTCTCGACGACAGCCTGAGCGCGGATTCGAAGATCAAAGCGGCCGCCTTCCGGTTACGTTGCAAGGTATCTGAGTTGTCGCTCAGAATGACTTCTTGATGGCTGCGCTCATCGCGCCGCCTCCTTCCGCGCTTGAGGCCACTTACAAGGTGCGCGAGGCGGAAGGCGTTCTCGATCTGTATTTCTATCGAAAGATTGGGTTCCAGCTTGCAAAGTTTTTCGCGCAATTGGGCATGTCGCCGGTGGCGGTCACGCTTCTGGGCGGTGTCTTCGGAATCATTGCCGGGCACCTTTATTTTTATCGCAACCTCGGAACGAACATTATCGGGATGGTCCTTCACGTCTGTGCGAATGCGCTCGACAATGCCGACGGTCAGCTCGCGCGTTTGACCGGGCGGACCAGCCGCCAGGGCCGCATCATCGACAGTGTGATCGACCATCTGATATTCCTAAACATTTATGTGCATCTGACCCTGCGCTACCTCGTGCACGGTGCATCACCCGCGATCTGTCTCCTTGCCTTCGCCGCGGGGATTAGTCATGCCTTGCAAGGCGCGGCGGCTGAGTACTATCGCAACGCGTACTTTCATTTCGTCCGCGGACGATTGCAAGATCGGTTCGATTCATCTTCTGACCTGCGATCGAATTATCGAGAACTCGAATGGCGCCGCCATCCCTGGAATAAATGTCTGCTGGCGCTTTATCTCAATTTCACGCGGCAGCAGGAAATGCTTGCGCCGAAACTGAATCGGCTGCGCCAGGCCGTGGCCCGGCTTTCCCCGCCCGAACTACCGGAAAGGCTGAGGGCGCGTTATGCGGCCAGTGCCAAACCGATGTTCAAGTTGTGGGGATTTTTGATGACGAACACACGCATGATTATTTTGTTCCTGCTCCTGTTCATCGGCCGGCCGGTTTATTACTTCTGGGTTGAGCTGACCGTGTTCAACTTCCTGCTCATTTATTTGCTGGTTCGCGAGCAAAGCATGTCCCAACGGCTGCTTGAAGATGTCCTCGCTCAACGCGGACCGGCTTAAACATTCCGGTGTCGAGAATCGAAGTTTCCGAAGTTAGTTCGGGCAGGGAACGCAATGCGTTCATTAAGTTTCCATGGCGGATTTACAAGAATGATTCCGCCTGGGTGCCGCCGCTGATCATCGAGCGCAAGGCGTTCCTCGATCGTGATCGGCACCCGTTTTATAAACACGGGGATGCCGCACTTTTTCTCGCCAGACGCGACGGCGAAATCGTAGGGCGCATCATGGCGAGCGATGATCCGAACTACAACTCGCTCCACCAAACGAACGTCGGTTGTTTCGGTTTGTTTGAATCGATTGACGATGTCGATGTTGCGGCGGCGCTTTTCGACGCCGCGGCAAATTGGGTGCGCGCTCGCGGCCGCAGCGAACTCATGGGGCCGATCGATTACTCGACCAACTATGTTTGCGGACTCCTCATCGACGGCTTTGCACATCCGCCGGCCGTTCTCACCGCGTATAATCCGCCGTATTACCCGCGCCTCTGTGAGCAGTGCGGTTTCGTCAAAGAAAAAGACTGGTACGCATGGTGGTTTTCCGAGGTTGAGCGACCAACCGAGCGACTTCGAAAAATCGTAAACGCCCGCGCCGCCAAACACGGCATCAAAATTCGGCCGATCGACCCGAAGAATCTCGCAACCGAGAGCCAACGCATTCGCACGGTTTTTAATCAGGCCTGGCAAAATAACTGGGGCTTTGTCCCATTCACTCAAGCGGAGGCCGAGTACATGGCGAAAGAGATGCGTTTTCTCATCGTACGCCGCGCCACGTTGATCGCGGAATCGGACGGCCTGCCAATTGGTTTCGTCATTACCGTTCCGGACATTCACATTGCCCTTCGCCGCATGAACGGACGTTTGACCTGGTTCGGTCTGCCGGTCGGTCTTCTTAAACTTATTTATTACCGATTCACGCTGCGGATCGCCCGCAAGGTCGCGCTAGGAGTGATCGAACCATATCGTCGCACCGGCGTGGCCGAGGCCTTGGTGTTGCGCCAATTCGAAGCAGGATTTAACACGGGCGAGTGCAGCATGACGCTGGAAGACAATTTCATGGTGAATCGCTTCATCGAGGCGGTAGGTGCGAAGCGATATAAAACCTTTCGCATCTATCGCCGGCCCCTCGCCGATGCCCGACCGGCAGTCTGACGTGCAGCCGAGCAAAATTTTGATTCTGGCTGATGAGTCGGCGAACTGGAAAATCGCCGGTTTGCGCCAGCTCGACCGGCTCGCTTTCGCCATAAACGAGTTCGCTCAAGCCGCCCCTACTGTCATTCCGAGCGGAGTCTCCCGCGCCTACGGGATCACTCTTAACAATGAGCCACCTCGCGAGTCTGCTCGCGCTGACATCAAGATCGAGATCTTCATTTTTTGGAAGCCAACGGTCCCGACTGCACAACGATGGCTTCCCGACGACCCGCGCCTGACCCAATGTCCCGTGCATATTGAACAGCAACTCGAGGGCGTCGCATCGATGCTGAGCACGCACTTAATCCTGAAGCGCGGAGGGCTCGCTGATGTCATCTCGATCCTCCCGGCGGCCGCGCCGGAGAAGAGTTGGGAAAAACTAAGTGACGCCTTTGCTAATACCTGCCGAAACACGCAGCCGACCGATATCGCCGGCACTTGGCGCTACGTCAGCGTCGCTAGCGAGATTCCCGCGGCTGAGAGATGGTTCCTGCGCGGAAGTGGCAAACCGCAGGATGGATTTATCGCCAGATTCGTGAACCGCCCCATTTCGCGTACGATCAGCCGACTTCTTTTGCGGACATCGCTCACGCCCTGCGCGTGGACATTGTCGATCTTCGCTTTACCGATCGCCGGCTTCGTTCTCTTGCTGCGCGGCGATTATTTCGGATTCATAAGCGGCGCAGCGCTCTTTCAGCTCTTCAGTATTCTCGACGGCTGCGATGGCGAGATCGCGCGCGCCAAATATCTCGATTCCGAGCGCGGCGCGCGGCTGGACACACTTGGCGACATTCTCGGAAATATTCTGTTTGCGCTTGGCCTCGGATTTGGGTTGCAACGATTCAACGGCTTCTTCTACGCCGCCGAAGGAATTTTCTGCGCCGCACTCATTGCCGCGAACGAATTGCTCCTGCTTGCTGCCGAGCATTTAAGCGACGCGCTTCCAAGTGCACTTACGCAAACGCTCTATTCGCGACATCGAACAATGATCCACCGGGCCGGTCTGGTTTCGGCAGGCGAAAAACCCATTTGGTGGCTGTTCCAATTAACGAAGCGCGACGTGGCGATTCTGTTTTTCCTTATCCTGGCGATTCTCGGCTGGCCGCAGTGGATCCTTCACATCTGGACGGTCGTGAGCGCCGGAAGTTCGGCGATTGCCTTTAGCGCACACTGGCGCGCTCGGGCGTAACCGCGACGGCGCGCCGCCGGTTTTCTGCGATGAGGTGCTCTTCGGCGCGGGCGAGCATTTCGGAAGTGTCAATGTCCTGCCACCAAGTCGACCCGATATCGATGACGCGAACGAGGCCGTCCCGCGCCATCGCGCGCACGCCATCGGCCAGGCTGCAGTCACCGTTTATCTTTGCCGCTTCGAGATAACTGAAGATTTCCGCCGGACAAACAAACATTCCGGTATCGATCGCGTCGTAGTGCGGCAAATCCTTCCCGATGGCGACTACCTGCTCGCCTTCCATTTGCACTTTCATTGCGTCGTCCAAATCGAAAATCGACTCGAGCTTGCGGTCGATCGCGATGTTGAGTCGATCCGGCTCCGACGCGCGCAGGAGAAGATCGACAATCGCCGAATCGAAAAGGTGATCGGCCATGCTGAGGAGAAACGGCGCGGAGACGTGCCGCGCGGCGGACAGCGCAGACACACCGTTCTTCAACTGCCAGTGCGGATTGTCGATCCAGCGCATGTCGATCTTCGCCGGCACGCGTGACTCGATCTGGCTGCGCAACGCGTCGGCCTGGTACCCGATCACGGCATAGACGGTCTCGATGTTCGCTTCCGCCAGCGCCTCAAGCGTGTAGGCAATCAGCGGCCGCCCCAGCAACTGAACCAGCGGCTTGAGCTTCTTCCTGTCGCCGTTGCTGAATCGCGAGCCCGATCCAGCCATCAAAATTACTGCCTCCGTTACGCGTCGACTCATATGCCGTAATACTTTTTCAGGCCCCAGATCTGCACCCGTTGCGGCACGAATCGCAAAATCAACGGCGCGATCCTGGCCTGAAAAAGGTCGCCCACTGTAATGAGCGGCGGCGGATTTGTCTCCTCCATTAATCGCAGGACGCGTCGCGCGACTAATTCCGGTTTCGGGGCCGCGGCCATGTTCTGCTCGACTACGTTCCAGGTCTTTGCCGCCCGCGCCTTGTAACGCGAATCGTCGCTCTGGTTTTTGCGAACTGCCTCGTTAAACGGTGTGGAAATATCGGCCGGCTGAAGATCGACAATTCTCACTCGTCGATCCGGCAGCTCAAGTTGGATCGACATTGTGAAAGCGGCCATCGCCGCTTTAGCCGCATTGTAAGCGGCCATGAAGGGGACCGGCAGCCGCGCGGCCAGAGAAGTGATGTTGATGATGAGCCCATTTCCGTGCGCGTGCATCGCGTTCAGCGCGAGCTGCGTCAACTTAAGGTGACCAAAAACCAATATCTGGAATTCCTGCGAGACCTCGTCGGCGGGAAGAGTTTCGGTCGGCCCGAAATGGCCGCTGCCGGCGTTATTGATCAGAACATCGAAGTGACCGGCCTCGGCGAGCGCCGAATTGAAGGTGCTCTCGATGGAGGTCGGATCGCAAAGATCGAGGCGCAGCGGATGGAAGCGCGGCAACTGCGGTAGGCGCCTCGGATCGCGCGAAGTGCCCCAAACTTCGTGGCCGTGCTCAGCGAGAGCCTTGGCGATGGACAAACCAATTCCGGAGCTCGCGCCGGTGAGAAACACCCTCTTCATCCAGATCGATGATCCACAGAAAGAGCCGAACATGGCAACTCCGCAATCATTTGGCAGCGGGAATGGTCGGATGCGCTATAATCCGCACTCTTGAGCTCGACCATTCGACGCTGGGCTAGTTTCATTTTGGGCCGGGGCGCGCCGCGCGATTTTCGCGAGCGCCGCTCGCGCGGTGTCTTTCAAGGCACCGCTTCGGGCGTGGTGTGGCGGCTGGTCGCGATCGCGGTCAGCATCGTGTCGGTCCCGCTCACCATCGGTTATTTGGGAACGGAGCGTTACGGGGCCTGGATCACCATCAGCACCGTCCTGACATTCCTCGGTATCACCGATTTCGGGCTGGGGGCGAGTCTGACCAACGCACTCGGGCGCGCCCAGGCTAAAGACGCGCGCGAAATCGGCCGGCGCTACGTTTCCTCGGCGCTGCTGACGCTCTGCCTGATTGCGCTGGCGATTATCTTAATTGCCAGCGCGTTTGCGCCCACCATCGCGGCGTTCCTGTTCCCGCATTTGCAATCACCGGTTGCGCGCGCCGAGATCGCTTCGGCCGTTTGGCTGGCGTTGTCGATCTTCGCGTTGAATCTGCCGCTCGTGATCGTCGCGCGCGTGCTCGCGGCGCACCAGAAAAGCGCGATCGCCAATCTCTGGAACATCGCCGGCACGCTCGGCAATCTCATCGCGCTGCTGGTTGTGATCTGGTCGCGCGGCGGATTGCCCTGGCTGGTGGCCGGCTGTTTCGGGTTCGGCTTGGTCGCCAACCTCACCAGCGCGATCTGGCTGTTCGGCTTTCACAAACCGTGGCTCCGCCCAAACCTGCGCGCGGTCGATCCGACCTTCGTCAAAGTTCTGTTCTCCGATGGCTGGAAGTTTTTCATCATTAGCATCGGTTGGATGATCAACTGGCAGACGGACAATATCGTGATCGCGCATTTTCTCGGCGCGTCCTACGTCACGCCCTATGCGGTCACATTCAGTTTGTTCGGCATGGCTTCCGGTCTGCAAATGCTCGCGTATCCGGCGCTCTGGCCGGCCTACACCGAGGCGTTTGCGCAACGCGATTACGATTGGATCCGGCAAACGCTGCGCTCGAATTTCAAGTTCAGCTTCTTCACGTCACTCGCCATCGCTGCCGTGCTCGTCATTTTTGCCAAAGAAATCATCCGACTCTGGGCTGGCGCCGCGGCGGTGCCGCCGTTCGCGCTTATCGTTTGGATGGCGCTCTGGCGCTTAATGATCTCGACCATGTTGGTCGGCAGCTGTGTCCTCACCGCCACCGGTCATCTCAAAGGGATGACCATTTACGGTACCGTCACCGCGGCCCTTAACCTGATCTTGTCGATCTTGTTCGCGAAAATGTATGGCATCGTCGGCGTCGCCGCCGCCACTGCGATCGCCTATGCCGTCAGCAGTTATGTGCCGACCTTTATCGAGGTCAGAAGCGTCATCCGGAAATTTCCAACTCCCAAACGCGAAGAACCGCGCCCGATGATGCCGGTGTCTGTCTGAGCGCTCATGCTCGATTTCCGCGATCGACCAGCAGCAGTCGCACCCGGCTCGATTTCAGGTAAATCACAATCGAACGCCGGAACTCCGTGAGCGGCACACGTCGCCAGCCCAGCGGCAACGCAAACTTCTCGTCATCGGTGTAGACGGCAACCGCGCCATTTGTCGCTTTCAGCACATCGTCCACAGTCGAAATGTTCGGAAGCCGAACGATTCTGAACTCAGGCGCGTACCACTCGACGTGCCTGCGTGAGCGATTGCTCAAGATCAATGCAACGCGGCCGCGCATCGACTCCGGATAAAGTTGTTGCAGATATTGCACGAACCGCTCAGGCGGCGCGTCCTCGCGATGATTTATGATCGCAATCGGGATTGATGTGAAAAGAAGAACTGCCGGCAATGCGAATGCCATTCGCTGCCACGGCGTCGGCAGTCGTAAGAAACCGCGCAACAACGCGACGAGCAGCAGCGGATAAATGACGAGGTAATAACGTTGTGTCGGCGGAAGACAGATAAAGATGATGATGACGTGCACCAGCGCCCACGGCGTGTGGAAACTCCAGAACTGACGGTCCACCGGTTCGCGTCGCCGCCATACGTACGCGCCAAACCCGAAGAGCACGATCACGCTGCCTGCGATCAGCGCCACCCACGACTGAAGAAAACCGAAGCCGAGTCCGAAGAATCCGAGAAAATGCTGCACAAAGCGGATGCTGAGATAACGCGCGCTCCAGTCTCCGGCGCCGATGAAATTGTCGGACCTATTGTAAAGCCATTGCCATTGGCCATAGACCAACTTCGGATACACCACCCACGCCGGTGCCTCCCGGTGCAGCGCCCACTGCGAATACCACATCGGCACGAGCCAGAGCAGGCAACCCACGACCAACCCTACCCACGCTAAGATCGACATCTTCAAACCAGAGCGGCGTGATCTAAGCGCGATCGCCAAAATGACGCATACCACCGGACCCAATTGAGGCCTGAAACCGCTGGCTGCCGCGCCCAAGACTGCCACTCCCAGCAAAGCAACCACACCGCCGCGCTGCGCAAAACAAATCGCCGCCAGGATCGCCGCGCTGATCAAACCCGCTGCCGGCGCGTCGCTCAGGACCTTGGTCGCCGTCATCCAAACCACCGGCGTGATCGCCAGGCACGTGGTAACCCACCAAGCAAGTCGCTCGTTGAACTGCAATCGAATGATCAGAAACCACGCCGCGACAAGAAGCGCGCCCCCCAGGGCCGAAACCAAATGCAGAGATAACTGCGGGCTCGCCCCGAAAAGTTTCGTCCCGATCCAGCCGAAAAATATGTACAACGGATATCCCGGCGGTTGCGGTTGGTGTTCCGACACATTGAATTCGCGCACGCCCATCGCGAAATTCACCGAGTCGATCTCATCCAGCCCCGGCGAGCGCGAAAGAAAATAAAGCCCAAACGTGGCGCAGAAAATTATTGTCGCCTTGTGCCACCCCATTTTGCGCGGTCTTTGCTTTTAGAAGTTGGGCTCGCGCGTGCCGCGAGGATGGCTGGCGACGATTTGGCCGTCCATCATCTCGTGGATCCAATCGCACGCTTCGGCGATGGCGGGATTGTGCGTCGCGAGGAGCAACGCTTTCTCGCCTTGTTGCACAAGCGTTTGCAGCAGCGCGAACGCGCGCTCGGAGTTTTTGGTGTCGAGGTTGCCGGTCGGTTCATCGGCCAGGATCACGCGCGGATCGTTCGCCAGCGCGCGCGCAATCGCGACGCGTTGTTGTTCGCCACCGGAAAGATGGCGGCTTGGCCGGCTGAGTTTGTTGCCGAGCCCGACCGCATCCAGCAATCGCGCGGCGCGCTCGCCCATCTCGTCTTCGGGAAGCTGCCCCAACCGGCGCATCGGGATCATGATGTTTTCCTGCGCGGTGAAATCCTCCATCAGAAAATGGAACTGAAATATGAACCCGATGAACTCGTTCCGTTTCCGGGCGAGCTCGTTATCGCTCAAGTGCGACACCGGTTCGGATTCGATC
>Ga0066710_100005409_pt1 | contig 11637 bp, 10 predicted proteins | sample GraSoiAngelo_159_FD_79666 | JGI IMG/M metagenome (GOLD analysis project Ga0066710, IMG submission 79666) | Grasslands soil microbial communities from the Angelo Coastal Reserve, California, USA - 14_1009_16_40cm | ecosystem: Environmental > Terrestrial > Soil > Grasslands | place: USA... | reverse complement strand
CGGCGCCGACGGCGAGGCCCCGCAGCCGCCCCAGCCGACGCTCGCGGCGCTGCCCGGACTGCTCGAGGAGTCACGCGCCGCGGGCATGCGGCTGCACGCCGACGTGCGCGTTGCCGACGTGGCGGCCGTCCCGGACTCGGTCGGGCGCCACGCACTGCGGATCGTCCAGGAGGCCCTGACGAACGCGCGCAAGCATGCGGCATCGGCCCCGGTCGACCTGCGCGTCGAGGGAGCGCCGGGGGAAGGGCTGGCGATCGAGGTGTGCAACCCGGCGCCGGTCCTGGCCGCCGGCGAATCGGAGATTCCCGGCTCGGGGACCGGGCTCGCCGGCCTGGCCGAGCGCGCCGCGCTCTCCGGCGGCCACCTCGAGCACGGACTCGACGAGGACGGCGAGTTCCGCCTTCGGGCCTGGTTGCCGTGGCCGGAGTAAGCGAGCGGATCCGCGTGCTGGTCGTCGACGACGACGCGCTCGTCCGCGCCGGCCTCGCGATGCTCCTCGCCGGCGCCGAGGAGATCGCGATCGTCGGCGAGGCGGCTGACGGCCGCGAGGTCGCGCACGCGGTGGCCGAGCACGAGCCCGACGTCGTGCTGATGGACATCCGGATGCCCGGGATGGACGGCCTCGCCGCGACGGAGTTGCTGCGCGCGGGGGAGGACCCGCCCGAGGTCATCGTCCTCACGACGTTCGAGGCCGACGACGACGTCCTGCGCGCTTTGCGGGCCGGCGCCAGCGGCTTCCTGCTCAAGGACACGCGGCCGGCCGACATCGTCCACGCGGTTCGGGCCGTCGCTGCCGGCGAGCCCATGCTTTCTCCGACCGTCACGCGCCGGCTGATCGGCCACGTCACCCACGCCGGCATCGGCGAGCGACAGCGCCACGCCCGCGAGCAGCTCGACCGCCTCACCGAGCGCGAGCGCGAGGTCGCCGTCGCAATCGGGCTGGGGAAGTCCAACGCCGAGATCAGCCGCGAGCTCTACATGAGCGTCGCGACGGTCAAGGCACACGTCTCGCGCGTGCTCGAGAAGCTCGAGTTCAACAACCGCGTCCAGATCGCCCTGCTCGCCCACGACGCCGGCGAGGCCTAACGGGAGCGTTGCGACCGGGTAGGGGAAGGACCACGACGTTCGGCCAGTAGCCGCGCCCGGCCGGCTCTGCGAGTCTCCGTCATGCGGCGGGGACCGGGCTCGCGGCCAGACGTGCTCGTATGGGCGGCGGCGGCCACTCTTGCCGTCGCGGCGACGACGGCGCAGCTGGTCGATTTCGGCGTCTATCGCCAGCGCCTGAAGCTGCTCGACATGATGACGCACCGGAGCATCTTCGGAATCGCGAGCCTCGCCGTACTCGCGATCGCCGCGTTCTCCTGCGCGCTGCTCACGCTCGGCGAGCGCGGTCACCGGACGAGGTTCGCCTTACTCGGGGCTCTCCTCGCGGCGCTTCTCGCGCTTCGGGTCGCCCAACCTCCGCACGTGCTGCTACTCGCGCTCCCGGCGAACGCAGCTGCGCTGGCGCTTCTGTGGACCGCGCCGCTTCCGGAGTCGGCCCGGCGCGTGCTCCGGGACGGCTGCGTCGTCTTGGCGTTCGGCGTCCACGCAATCGGCGGGCTCCTCGTGCCGCTCGTGTCAGCGTTCGGTCGCGCCCGCGTCGCAGCGAAGCCCGCTGGCCGGCCGCGGGTTCCCGAAGTTGTCGGTAGCCGGGCAGCCCGGTCGACGGCGACGCGCTTGCTCTGGAGCTGGTGTCGTGAATCCCGAGCCGGGGGCTTCTCAGACGGCCCGAACCGACCTATGCTGTATGCGGAGATAATGCGGTAATGCGGCCGCGAATCGAAAGGCCGCGCTAAGGGAGAGCGAATATGAGTGACGGCGCCCGGCGGACCGTTGTCCTCGTCGACCAACATCCGCTGTGGACTGCAGCGGTGGAACGAATCGTAGGAGGCCTCGGCATGGAGGTCCTCGGCAGGACGGCGTCCTCGAGTGCGGCGCTGGAGCTCCTGCAGCAGCACGAGTGCGACGTCCTGGTCACGGACATCACGATGCCCTCGGGCGAGCCGAACGGGATCGAGCTGACGGCCAAGGCGGTCGCGCGCGTCCCATCGCTCAAGGTGATCGTCCTAACGAGCGACGACGATCCGAGGCAGATCGACGCCGCGTTCCGAGCCGGCGCCGTCGCCTACGTCGTCAAGACCGCGGCCGCCGAGCTGCGTGCGGTGATCCAGCAGGTCTTCAGCGACTCGATCTTCCTGCCGTCGCTCCTTCCGGCTCCGGCCGCGGAGGCGACGACGACGGCACCGCCGCCCCGCGCGATTCCCGTCGTTCCCACCGGCGCGCAGAAGATCGGCGGCATCGACCTGACCCCGCGTGAGGTGGAGATCCTCCAGCTCGTCGCGCAGGGGCTGTCGAACGCCGAGCTCGCGGACCGCCTCTGGGTCAGCGAGCAGACAGTGAAGTTCCATCTCTCGAACGTGTACCGGAAGCTGCACGTCGAGAGCCGCGCGAAGGCGAGCCGCTGGGCTGCAGTGCATGGGCTGCTCGCGCACGAGGCCCGGGACTCGGCGTCGCCCGCCTGACGGGCCCGCCCGGCCGGCGTGGCAGCGAGCCGAGGCCGACCAGGACGCCGAGGAGCTCGCGCAACCCGGCCGAAGGCGCGTAGGCGTGCGCGGTCGTCGCGCCGTCGCCGTCCCCGTCACCGCGGGAATTCAGCAGGACGAGGACGAGCGACGGGTCACGCTCGAGCAGCTCGCGTGCGGCCTCGAAGCCGCCCGGCCGCGGCGCCGACATCACGATCAGGTCGACCGGCCCGGCCGAGATGAACGCGCACGCTTCCGCCTCGTCGGGCACCTCGCCGACGACGTGAACGTGCACCCCGAGCGCCGCGCGCAGTGTCGCCCGGAAGGACGGATCCCCGTCGATGATGAGAGCACGTGCCCGTTGCAGCATCGGGACTCACAGTCACAGGTTGCTCGGCCTCCGTCAACTGGCCGCCGGGCTGGTACAGGTAGACCCAGGAAGGCCTACGCGACGGAGTTCTGCGGGGATCTCGTCTCCGTCGCCTCGAGCGACGAGACGCCGTGGAGCTCCGCCCAGCGCGCAGCCGCCGTGCGGTTCTGTACGCCGATCTTCCGGTAGACGTTCGAGAGGTGGAACTTCACCGTCTGCTCGGCCAGCCAGAGCTTGCGGCCAATCACCGCGTTCGAGTGGCCTTCGGCGACGAGCTGCAGGATCTCGAGCTCGCGCCGTGTCAGCGACTCGTTGTCGGACGCGGGCGGAAGCGACCTCGCGACGTGGATCGCCGTCGTCTGCGCGAGCCGGAGCGCCGCACCGATGTCGCTCTTGTTCGCCGTCTTCACGACGAACGCGGCGGCGCCGGCTGCGAACGCGCCCCGCACGGTCTCGGCGTCGCCGGACTCCGAGAACGCGATCACGGTGAGCTGCGGATCGAGAGCCACCGCTTCGCCGATCACCCGCAGCCAGTTCGACTCGCCGTCGCGGACAGCCGGGTCGAGCACGAAGTACCGCGGCGCGAGCCGCGCAATCGCGTCGAGGGCCTCCTGGGGAACCGTTGTCGCCGCAGCGACGCTCATACCCATCTCGTCAAGGACCTCGCGAACCGAATCCAGCCAGATCGGGTGCAGGTCCAGCAGCACGATCTTCCCGTGCCGTTCCTCCAAAGCAGCCTCCCGCAGTGCGCCCTGGTCTCCAGACAATCTTCCCGGACGTTGTATGGATATGTACAAGGGCGGAGCCTCCACCGCAATAGGCCGGTCGGCCCAGACGGAAAAACGGTCATCGGGTGTGTTGAAGTCCGGAAGACTGTGAGCCTGCCCCTCAGGCTGGTCGGGCGAACCCAGACCCGGCGGCCAGTTGTCGCATTCCGCGGCGCCTTCGAGACTGGCTCTTGATCAAGCCTGTGAGGTCTGCAAGGCGGCCGTGCCGGTTTCTGCGGAGAACGGAGGTTCCGCATGGGCTGGCGGAGGTTTCTCGCGGTCGGGGTGGCCGCCCTCGGTGGCACGGGGATCGGCGCCGGCGCCGCCGGCGCATAGACCGGAGCCAGGCGCTCGCGCTCGACGTGTCGGCGCAGGCGAAGATCGACCGCACCTGGAGTGGTCGCTGCAGGAGCAGGCCTCGCCGGCTCAGTCGACGCTCTACCTCGGTGAGAGCGCGCAGCAGAGCTCGGTCCTTTCGGCCGCCACTGCGGGCTCGACGGACACGCGCTCGCTCGTCTGGGGCATCGTCAGCATCAATCCCGACCCGATCGTCCAGATGACGGCGATCGACGGGATGCTCTACACCGGCCCGCCGGAGTCGTACACGCTGTCGCCGTTCCAAGTCACCGACTGTCGAGGCGGGTTGCCACAGATGGCTTGGCGTACGCCGGTCGGCCGGGCCGCCGCGGGCGGTCGCGGCGGGCCTGCTCTCGATCGGCACCGTTCACGACGCCGGCGCGGCCGGCGCTGGCCTGGTCGCCGCGTAGTCCTTCGACCAGGGATCGGGCACGAGCGCCCCGATCTCTCGGGCAACGGCAAGCGACGCTGCACAACGCGACCTTCGCGGTGGGCGGCAACGGCCTGCCGCGCGCATACGCGACGACCGGGCTCGTTCACGAGCGCGACCGGCTCCGCGGCCGTTCCGCTCACGACCTGGAAGTTCGTCGCAGCGACGTACGACGGCTCGACGATGCGCGTCCACGTCGACGGGACGCAGCTCAGGAGCGCCGCGACGTCGGGGTCGATCGCAATCTCGGGCGGACAGCTCTCGATCGGCGCCGACTCGGCCTGGGGCGAGTACGGGCGTGTCGGCGACGACGCGAGCGTCGGCCGTTGCACCAGAATCCTGTCTCGGTTGCACTGGGTCGCGGGTGACGGCGATGCCGCGCGTGGGAAAGCCGGCGACGCCGTGCGATCCTCGAGCCGCTCGGCGCGTCCATCGAGCTCGCCCGCGCCTCCAGCGTGCTGTCCCAGTACGGCAACGACTTCGTCAACGTCGGCGACTCGAACATCGACTTCGACGCCTTCGCGGATGCGACGCCGCACGACGTCTGAGTGTACGACAACCTCTTCCACATCGCGACGAGGATCGACCCGTATCCGGACTTCTTCCGCTTCTACCGATCGAGCGGCGTCACGACGACGTCGGTGACGAACTTCAAGCTCTGGAACAGCCTCTTCGTCGACGACACGGGCGGCGGCGGCATGCCGCCGGTGAACATCTGTTACTACTCGTGCTCGAGCCCCGACCGGCTCCGGGAACGAGATCAAGAACAATCTGTTCGTCAACACAGGCACCGGCGAGGCCTCGCAGTCCGGAGCGAGCCTCTTCGTCGGAACGGCTGGGTTCACGCGGTCGTCGTTCGCGGTCGGCAACAACGTGTTCGCGCGTACGACCGGGACGAACGTCGTCTGCCTGGTCGGCAGCTGCTCGGTCGGCAACAGTGCGATCGCGGCCGGCGGGGATGCCAACGCGGCCTTCGCCATGCCGGCCTTCGTGCGGTACGCCCCGGTCGGCGGCGCACGACTTCCACCTCGTGTCCGGCGACACCCTGGCCCGCGACACGGGCGTGGCGCTCACGTCGTTCTTCGCGACGGGCAAGGGCGGCGTCGCACGTCCGCAAGGGAGCGGCTGGGACCGCGGGCCGTAGAGCGGTGGGCAACTGAAGGCCGTGGAAGGTGACGATCCCGTCCTTGTGGATGACGCCGCGCACCGCCTGGGCGTAGACGCCGGAGATCGTGCCGGAGGCCCTCTCGCTTCTGGATCACGTTTCCGTCAGCGTCCCGCGACGAGCTGATCGAGCGAACGGATCGTTCCGACGCCACTCTCCTCTGTCGGTTGCCGGAAACCGCCACCCGAGCGATGATTTCGGGCTTCGACCGGAGTCTCACCCGTGTGAGCGACAAAACACCACCGACAAGGAGGTCGAAAAGATGAATACGGTCGCATCGACGGTCGGCAAGTTCGTCTGGCACGAGCAGGTTTCGTCCGACCCCAAGCAGGCGCAGGACTTCTACACGCAGCTGTTCCGCTGGGACACGGAGGTCTTCAAGCCCGGCGAGCTCGACTACACGATGATCTCGTCAGGCGGACAGAGCCACGGCGGCTTCAGCAAAGCCCTCGAAGGGGCACCGCCGCCGCACTGGCTGAGTCACGTCCGGGTTGAGAACCTGGCCGAGACGATCGAGAAGGCGAAGGGCGCAGGCGGCAAGCTCGCGGCCGGTCCGTTCGAGATGGCCGAGGTCGGGCGGATCGCGATCCTCACCGACCCGCAGGGGGCCTTCATCAGCGCCTATCAGCCGGAGGGCGAAGGCCCCGCCGCGCAGGGCGTCTTCGTCTGGGACGAGCTCGGGACGACGGACGCCGACGAGGCGCAGCGCTTCTACGGCGAGGTCTTCGGCTGGACGACGACCGACATGGGGTCCGAGTACGGCGGTTACCGGATCTTCAACCGCGGCGCCGGCGACGAGAACGGTGTCGCCGGACTGATGGCGCTTCCGGACGACTCGGTGCCGCCGCACTGGCAGCCGTACGTCGCGGTCGACGACCCCGACGCGACGACCGCGAAAGCGAAGGAGCTCGGCGGCGGCGCGCTGCTCGAGCCGACGGACGTCCCGAAGGTCGGGCGGCTCGCCGTCCTCCGCGATCCGCAGGGCGCCACGTTCGGGATCATCAGACCCGACCCCGCCTCATAGCTCTCTCGCGCCGGCCGCCGTCACGCGGGCGGCGGCCGGCGACTTGCCTTCCCCTTGGGAAGGAGGCCTGTCTTCCAGTGCCTGCTTCCCCCGCAACACCGGGGCTCCGCTCCGGCCTCTCCGCGCCGCTGCGAGACCAGGGTTGCAGACCAGGGTCTTCCACAGGTTCGGAGCGGGGCCGAGACCGCCAGGCTGGTCCGACTACCAACCACGGCGTCAGGAGACCAGATGGCTGTTTCAAGCACCGGCCTGCAGGCGCAACGACCGAAGGCACCACGATTCGCCCCTTCCACATCGACATTCCCGATGCGCAGGTCGACGACCTTCGCCCCGCGCGTCAACGCGACCTGGGGCAGCGACTACGACTGGCGCAAGGGCGAGGCAAAGGTAATGCCTTGCCCCAGTTCGTGACCGAGATCGACGGCGTCGACATCCAGTTCGCGCACGTTCGCTCGAAGCACGAGGACGCGTTGCCGCTGCTCATGACGCACGGCTGGCCCAGCTCGATCTTCGAGCTCCTGAAGGTCGTCGGGCCTCTCACCGATCCGACGGCCCACGGCGGCAGCGCCGAGGACGCAGGCGCCGGAAGGACTGCTCGCTATCCACCTCAACATGCCCGCGACCGTGCCGCCGAGTATCGCGAAGCTTCGCCGCGAGCACGAACCGGTGCCCTCGGAGTTCTCCGACGCGGAGAAGACCGCGTACGCGCAGCTCGGTGCCTTCTACACGAAGGGCTCCGGCTACGCAGCGATCATGAACACGCGGCCGCAGACCATCGGCTACGCGCTGGCGGATTCGCCCGTCGGCCTCTCTGCCTTCTACTACGACAGTTCGCCGTCTGGACGGACAGCGGTGGTGAGCCCGAGCGGTCGCTCACGCGGGACGAGATGCTCGACGACGTCTCGCTGTACTGGTTCACGAATACCGGGACGTCTTCCTCACGGTCGTACTGCCTGGGAGCAGCCCGAGCTCTTTGCCAGCGCGGAAACGTCGTGCTGGTCGACTTCTGGACGTACACCTGTATCAACTGGCTCCGCACGCTCCCCTACATCCGCGCCTGGCCCGGAAGTACAGAAATCGGGGATTGGTGGTGATCGGCGTGCACACGCCCGAGTCGCATTCGAGCGAGACGCCGACAACGTCCGCGAGGTCACGAATGACCGGGAGATCGACTATCCCGTCGCGATCGACAGCGACTGCACGGTCTGGCGCGCTTTCGGCAACCGATACTGGCCGGCCCTCTACTTCGTCGATCCAGAAGGGTCCATCCGCCAGACCGCTCGCCCGAGCGGCTGAGCTCAATCAGTGGGCGCTCGCGGGGTGACTGGACGCTGGGAAGCGAGGCCACTCTGCTCAACCAGGCCGGCGGACGGATCGTCCACCGCTTTCATGCCCGCGACCTGCATCTCGTCATGGGACCGGCAGCAGGAGGGGCGCCCAGCCGCTTTCGCGCTCTCATCGACGGACTGCCGCCGGGCTATCCGCCAGCGTGACCCGGTCACCGAGCGCACGTTCGAGATCGCGTTCCTCGACAGGGCGTTCAGGCCTACGTGTTCACGTTCGGTTAGGGACGCCGCGGAGCGTGAGAACATTGACGGTCACACGACGTGGCGGAGTAGTCGCCGCTCGACCACGACTGGCACGAGCAGGTCGCGGTAGCCGTGGGCGTCGAAGAGCACCGTCACCTGGTCGCCGTCGTAGCGCTGGACGGTGCCCTCGCCCCAGCGGTCGCTTGCGACGCGCTCGCCGACGGCGAACGGCTCGACGATCGATTCCTGCGTCTGGGCGAGGCGGTCGTTGTCGCAGTTGCCACAGGGACCGCGGTAGTCCTGCCCGAAGTACGAGAGCAGGAACGAGCGGCGGCAGCCCGCGTGCTCGGCGTAGCGACGCATCATCTCGAGCCGTGAGCGCTCGACCTCGTTCTCGCGCTCCGTCTCGGCCTCCGATGCTGCGATCGCGGCGGCGACGCTCAGCGCTCCCGTCCAGCGGACGTCGCCGCCGGCGTCCCAGACTGCTGCGCCCAGATCGACCAGGCGGACGAGCGCCGCCGTGAGCTGCCGCGTCGCACCGACGTCGCTTCCCACCGCGAGCAGCTCCGCGACGCGCGCGACCGCGTCGCTGCGAACGCTACGCGAAGTGAGGTGCACAGCGGCGCCGAAGTCCTCGGGCCGGAAGAGCAGGCGTGCGTGCGCGGCCTCGTCGTCGCGGCCGGCCCGCCCGAGCTCCTGGTAATACGCGTCGAGCGAGGCCGGCGGATCCATGTGCAGCACCCAGCGCACGTCCGGCTTGTCGATGCCCATGCCGAAGGCGACCGTGGCGGCGACGATGCGGACTGAGCCGTCGAGGTATGCCGTCATCGACTCGCGCCGCACGCGCGGCGAGAGGCCGGCATGGTAGAGCGTCACCTTGTGTCCCGCCGAGGCGAGGACGTCGTGCGCCGCCTGCGCGCCGGCGTGCGTCGCGGCGTAGACGATTCCCGGCCCGGCGAGCTCGGCCGCGGCGCGCTCTGCCTCGCGGTACTTCTCCCCGACTGAGCCCACCCGCCGCACAGCCAGCTCGATGTGCGGTCGGTCGAAGTCGCCGACCACCACTTCGGGCTCGCGAAGGCCGAGACGGCGGCAGATCTCGAGCCGCACGGGCTGCGCGGCCGTCGCGGTCAGAGCGATCCGCACCGGAACTTCAAGCGCATCCGCCTGCGCTCCCAGCCGCATGTAGTCCGAACGGAAGTCGTGACCCCACTGGCTGATCAGGTGCGCCTCGTCGACCACGAACAGCCCCGGCCGCGCGTGCTGCAGCGCCTCCCGCGTGCGCGCGTTGCTCAGCTGCTCGGGCGAGAGGAACACGAACGTGTCCGCGTCGCACGAGGCAGCGAGCGCCGCCGCGTGCGCACCCACCGATTGATGCGAGTTGAGGACAATCGCCGGTAGACCGGCGGCGCGAAGATGCGCGAGCTGATCGTCCTGCAACGCGATCAGCGGCGAGACGACCACCGTCGGCCCGGCCCGCATGAGGCCGGCGAGCTCGTAGATCGCGGACTTGCCACCGCCGGTGGGCAGCACGGCGAGCACGTCGCGTCCGCCGGCCGCCGCGGCAACCGCACGGAGTTGCCCGGGCCGCAGACGCTCGAACCCGAGTCGCACCCGCGCGAGCTCTGCAACCGCCTTCTTGTTCATACGAGCTCAACGCTAGCCCGCACGAGCGCGCCCACGCGGGCCCGACGCCTAGGGAGCCGCTCAGCCCGTCTTCAGGCCGGGCCCGGGCACGCTCTCGACCTCCTCGGGGCGGAGGACGGCTATCCACGCTTCGTCAGCGGCTCAGTAGCCGCCGTGCCGCCTCGCGATCGGGGACGTGGAGCTTCCGGAGGACTGCGGCGACATGCGTGCGCACGGTGCCGGGCGCGATGAACAGGCGGCGCGCGATGTCACGGGTGCCGAGCCCCTGAAGCATGAGATCGAGGACCTCGCCCTCGCGACCGGTGAGCGCTACCCCCGATGCATCGGCGATCGCGACCTGCCGCCGGTCGCGCGCGCGGAACTCGGCGATCACGCGCGCGGCAAGTCGGCGCGAGAGGGCCGCTTCACCACGCAGTACGCCGCCGAGAATCGCCGGCAGCCGCTCGGGATTGGTGTCCTTGGAGAGGTAGCCGGAAGCCCCCGCGCGAAGCGCGTCGAAGAGATCGAGGTCGTCCTCCGCCGCGGCGAGCATCACGACCGCGGTCTCGGGCAGCTTCGCCGTGATGCGGGCGGCCGCAGCGATGCCGCCCCCATGCAGGCGCACGTCCAGCAGGCAAACCTGCGGGCGCTCTCGCTCGGCAGCCTCGACGGCGCCGTCGGCGTCGGCGGCGTCGGCGCAGACGGCGAAGCCCCCGCGCTCGAGGGCGAGGCGCAGGCCCGCTCGCGTCGGCGCGTGGCTGTCCGCGAGGAGCACGCAGATGCGGCCGTTGCGCTCGTCTCCCACCGGCGCCTAACCAGGCGCAGCGTGCCGGCCGCGCCGGGCAGTCGCCGCAGGAAGGAGGGGCCGCAGTGCCATCGCCGTTGCTCACGTCATCCCCTCGTGACGACGCTGACAAACGTCGCGCGGCGGAACGCCCGTATCTCGCGAGCGCCGTCGCGCGTTGCAGAGTCGCATCCGGCGGCGGCGTTCGCGATCCAGCTCAATCGTGCTGTGGCTGGTCTGGAGGGCTCACGGCGTCGGCGGGGGGTATCCGCCACTGCAAAAAGCCACGGAGGGACCATGAAGGGCACGCTCCATACGCAGCGGCTTGGGCGCCTGTTTTTCGCTGCCGCGACATTCGTGCTGCTCGTGGCGGGCGCGCTGATCGGCGCGCCCGCCGCGGCGGCGGACACGGCGGTCTCCGAAACAACTGCCTTCACGTACACGGCCGACAACCTGTGCACCGGAGAGGTGATCAGCGGCACGGGCAACATACACTTTCTCTTGCATGAGAACCTGTCGGCGAACGGCGCGATCGAGCACTATCTCGACGTGCATATCGACGGACTGAAGGCGATCGGGATGCCGAACGGCAAGACGTACATCGTTCAGGACGTCTACAGCGACGAGTTCGTGATCGCCGGCGCAACTGAGGAGACGTTCGACATCACGGCGCATTTCATCCGTCAAGGCGAGGACGGCACGCTCATCCTCGGCGACGACTTCTACGAGTACATGCGCACGCACATCACCGCGAACGCCAACGGCATGGTGACGGCGTTCTCCATCAGGACAAACGACATGCCCTGCCAGTAGGCGGGTGAATGACGACATGTGGCGCCAGCGCGTCGCGCGCCGGCCGGGGATACGGCTGGGAGCGGCCGTGGCTCTCGCAGTCGCGGCGGGTTTGATCACGTGGCTGGCGCTGCGCGGCAACGGCGGCTCGACGCACGCCGTGCGAGCGCCGGCCCACGCGGCATCGGCACACGAGCTCGCGGCGCTGCCGTCGAACGTCCACCACCCGGTG
>Ga0066710_100005407_pt1 | contig 11640 bp, 12 predicted proteins | sample GraSoiAngelo_159_FD_79666 | JGI IMG/M metagenome (GOLD analysis project Ga0066710, IMG submission 79666) | Grasslands soil microbial communities from the Angelo Coastal Reserve, California, USA - 14_1009_16_40cm | ecosystem: Environmental > Terrestrial > Soil > Grasslands | place: USA... | reverse complement strand
TGATCGCGGAGAACGTCACCAACTTGGGCAGTGTCGTCGGCAAGCGCTCGCGTATTTTAGCATTGCCTTTGCGAGTGAAGGGCAGCGACGCAGGTCATGCCCGGATAATTGCCGAGATTTTATACTAACCTCTATGGCCGTCACGAAACCTATAAAAGGCGTCATCGGCGCTTGTTTGACTCCGTTCGATGACAACGACCGGGTGAACTATCAAGCGCTCGAAAAGGAAATCGATTTCCTGATAACGGATTGCGATGCGGTTACCATCGCGGCCGTGGAGGCTGCGGAATACACGATGCTGGCGCGCGACGAACGCAAGGAATTACTGAAAGTCGCGACAGAAATGGTCGGCAAGCGTGTGCCGGTTATTCTCGGATGCTCGAGCCCCTCGCCTCGAGAAGTCCTCGATCTTGCTGACTACGCAGCTACAGTCGGCGGTGATTTCGTCCAAGTCTTGATGCCGCTTCGCCCGTGGGGCGGCCAGCCGACGATCGCCGAGCTGATGGAGTTTTATACTCAGGTGGCCTCTGCGAGCCCGCTGCCCGTGGTCTGCTATCACAATCCCGGCCCGGGGGCCGATCCGCCACAGGATGCTTTCGTGAAAATCAGCGAAATCGACAATATTCGATACTTCAAGGAGAGCTCGCGGGACATTACGAAAATTTCTCGACTAATCGAGCAGATCGATCTCGCTGGTCGCGGACATTACTTCACTACGATGCAGCCGCTGCTGGTGACGTTGATGCTCGGCGGCTCGGGAGCGACGATGCCGCCGCCTGGGACGCGGATCGGCGCGCAAATTGTCAAAGCGTTCAGGGCAGGGAACTTGGAGACGGCGCGATTCTGGGCGCGTTGCTATGCGCTCTTCCCCGGAAAGTGGGCGGCATACGGCCTTCCGCCGGTGATGAAATCGGCGATGAAGCATTTCGGTGTGGACATCGGCAATCCTTGCCGGCCCTACGCACCAGTGAGCCCTCGCGACCACGCACAGATCGGCCAGTTCCTGCGGCAGGTCGGCTTGATCGGTGAAGCCGGGCCGACGCCTCAGGCCTTGCTCGACGCCCAGGATACTCTCCGGCAGGAAGATACCTTCCTCCGTTAACGATTCAAAAAGTGGTGAGTTCAATGCTTTGCTCGACGTCGGCGGCGCGCGCTGATCGAGGAGTAATTTATGGAATGGATCAAGGATCTCTCGGATAAATTGATCATACGGTTCTTGCGGCTCACCTCGAGGTTCGGCAAAGAGCTCACCGAAGACGGAGCTAAGGAACAGGTACTTTGGCGCGAGCAACGGGTTAAGAATCTTCAGAGTTTGTCGCTGCGCTCGCGCCAACGATTCAGCGGCCGCGATAAATCAGCATAGTCGATCGGTCAAATGCAACTACTATCTAAACGAAAACGGATCGTCATTTTAGGCGGTGGCTGTGGCGGAGTGGTTGCCGCAACTCACCTGGGACGCAAGCTGGGTGCGGATCATGACGTAATCTTGATCGACCGGCGCGCCGATCATATTTTCATGCCGGCGTTTCTTTTCATCATGCTTGGCGAACGTCAGCCGCGCGATATCAGTCGCAGCCTAAAGCATTTAGAAAAGCGCAACGTCCAAGTGTTTCAATCAGAAATCTTCGGCGTCGATCCAACCCGTCAAGAAGTATCCGTGCAGAATGGGAAGGTCCGTTACGACTACCTGATCGTGTCGCTTGGACTCCAGACCAGACCTGACCTGGTGCCCGGATTTGCTGAATCTTCGCAGCATCCCTGGGAGATGGAATCGGCGGTTCGCTTGCGCGAATCACTGGCGACCTTTGGCAGCGGCAGAGTCGTCGTTGGCGTTCCGCTTGGCCCTTACCGGTGTCCGCCGGCGCCCTACGAGGCACAATGGATGCTCGATGGTTATTTTCGCCAACGGGGAATTCGCGAACACGTCGAAATCGAATATTTTACTCGGGAGGCCGAGCCGACCGGCGAAGCTCATGATCCAACGGTCTGGATGGATGCTGAGAGCAAACGGCGTGGCATCAAGCAGAACTATGAATTCGTTGTGCGTTCCATCGACCCGGAACGCAAAGTCGTTCAGGGCTTGTACAATTACAAAATAGCCTATGACTTGTTGGTCATGGTGCCGCCGCACCGACCCGCACAGGTGCTCCTCGACAGTGGTTTAGCCGATACGGAAACTGGAATCAGAGTCGATTACGACACGTTACAAACCAAATGGGACAATGTCTACGCCATCGGCGACTGTGCCGACATGCCGGCCTCGAAAGCCGGCGGCGTCGCACACCAGGAGGCCGACGTGCTCGCCAACAATCTGGCGGTGCAGATCACCGGAAAAGGACGACCGGTGGAGCTTTGGTTGCACACTATATGACTGCTCGCTTTCGGCGCTGGACGCGCCGCGGCAAATCGAACCACTTATCCGACCGGCTGGCCGCCGTTTGGCGTTACTGCTACTCGAACTTGGGGTCCGTCAAGAATGATCTACTGGGCTAAGATCGGTTTCGAGAAATGGTGGCTTTGGCGTTATTTCTGATTGATCTCTTGCCCAGACGGCGACTGAAGGGGACGCGCTCAGATCCGCAATAGAAAGACCTGGAGGCGAAAGTTTACATAATATATCTTATCAGACGTCGTGGCTGACAGCCTTTAATTGCCTACTTAGCCGCAGCCCCCTGCGACTCCTTGGCTTCGAGCTCCGAAAGCTTGATCGCGAGCGGCGAGCCTGGGTTGTCTTTGAGGTATTCCTTATAAGTGGCGATGGCCGTTTTGGTGTCGCTTAGTTGTTCGGCGCAACGTGCCTTGCCGAGCGCGGCGCTGGATTGCAGCGCTCCGGCGATTTTTTGCGCGTTGCTATAGTGCTCGATGGCCGTCTGGCACTGGTTCTTCTGCTCCTCGGCGCTTGCCAATGTAAAAAGCGCGATTTGGCGATACAAAGTGTTTGGTCTGGTGGCGGTCAACGAGCGTTGGGCCGCACTGACCGCCTTGTCGATGTCCTTGGTCGCTAAATAACTATTGGCCAGATACAAATGTGCCAGGACTGCGTAACGCGACCAGCGATAGGTTTGGACCGCCTCGAATGCGGCGATGGCGGCGCGGTATTTCTCGCCTTGGTATAGCGCAAGCGCCTTGGTGAATTCGTGTGACGCCGCGATATCTTGTTTTGCCTTGAAGATTTGCCAGCCCCAAACAAAGGCAATGATCACGACGGCGGCGGCCGCGGCGGAAACTACTACTGTTTTGTGAGTCTGGAAATATTCGAGCGCATTCTCGGTCGCAAGCTGAAACCAGTCCGGTTGGCGCAGTTGTTTTCTGCTAATCCTCCTGCTTGCGGTCGCCATAAGAAATATTTGAATGCGAGCGGCTAACTAAAACCAACGCCTTGGAGCTATTTTGCTTGTGAGTGGTTGGTAAATAGATCGGGGCTACTGCTTATATTTAAAGTCTTCGGGACCCATCTTTTCAAGAATTTCAGCCCATTTTTCTTTGGAAACGTTAGAAACGTTTTCGACGGAGCTATCAGCGCCTTCTTCGTTCTGCTGCAATAGGCTCGATGCTTCAAGAACGGCTTTGGCAACATAAATGGGGCTTTTGGTGCGTAGCGCGAGCGCAATCGCATCGCTTGGGCGTGAATCGATCATCACCTGGCGTCCGGCCAACAGGAGATGCACGGAGGCGTAATAAGTATTTTCTTTGAGCTCAGTAATTTCCACCGATTCGACCGAGCAACCGACCTCGCCAAGAATCGTCTTAAGAAGATCATGGGTCATCGGCCGCGCCATTTTGATCCCTTCAATTTCCGTGGCCATGGCTGTGGCTTCCAACAAACCGATCCAGATCGGCAGATTAAGCTTGTTTTCAGTGTCTTTGAGAATAACTATGGGCGTTTTGGTCACCGGATCGAGCGTCAAACCGCCAACTGACATTTGGATGGTATCTTCCCTTTTCGTCATGCCATGTCCCCTTCCAAGCGGCAATTCAAATCAGACTTATCCCACAAAATCTCGCCAAGCAATGAGTTGGCAGTCGCATTGGTTACTGTTACCGGCACCAGCTGACCGATCAGTCTCTCCGGACCTGTGACGTTGACGATCCGGTTGTTGCGCGCGCGGCCCATGAGTTGGCCGTTTTTCAATTTTGACGACCCGTCCACCAGGATTTCCTCCCGTTCCCCGATACGCTGCCGGTTTTTTTCCAGCGATATTTTTTGTTGCAGCGTCTGCACTCTTCTTAGACGATCTTTTTTAACGTCTTCAAGAATATCGTCGTCATAAATTTTTGCTGAAATAGTTTGCGGTCGAGGCGAATACATGAACGAGAAGATTTCATCATACTCCAGTTGATCGAGCAATTCTAGCGTGCGCTCGAATTCTGCGTCAGTTTCGCCGGGAAAACCGACGATGATGTCGGTAGTGAGCGCAACTTTAGGACAGCGCTCGCGCAACCGCTGAATTCGCTCCACATATTCCTGCCGCGTGTAGCCGCGGCGCATGCGGCCCAAGACGGCGTCGGACCCCGACTGAACCGGCAAATGAAGATGTTCACAAAGATTGTCTAGCGTCGCGAACGCTTCGGTCAATTCGGGCGAAAGATCCTGCGGATGGGAAGTCGTAAAACGGATCCGTCGCAGTCCTTCAATTGAATCGACGCGGGCCAATAGCTCGGCAAAGCTCAGCTCGCCCGGAGTGAGCTTGCCGTATGAATTAACATTTTGTCCTAAAAGCATCACTTCAATAACGCCCTGGGCAACCAGCGATTCGATCTCAGCGATGATATTCGCGCTCGGCCGGCTGACTTCGCGTCCGCGCACATGGGGGACGATGCAAAAGCTGCAGACTTTGTTGCATCCCTGCATGATGGTGACGAAGGCTTTGACTCCATGCACTTGAGTCCGACCGTCGGCGTCTTCCATGTAGCTGGGATCGCGATAGAACGCGATCTCCACCGGTCGCGCGCGCGACGTTTGCGCTTGATCGACCATTTCCGGAAGCTTGTGAATGTTGTGCGTGCCAAAGACGAGATCGAGGTGCGGCACGCGCTTGAGAAGATTCTCTCCTTGCTGTTGGGCGACGCAGCCACCGACCCCCATGATCACTCCTTCGCGAGCGTCTTTGAACTCCTTCCAGCTGCCGAGCGCGCTGTAAACTTTTTGCTCGGCCTTATCCCGCACGGTGCAACTGTTGAGCAAAATCACATCTGCGGCATCGATGCGGTCGGTCTGCACATAACCCGCCCGGCTCATGACTTGGGCGATCCGTTCCGAATCATATTGATTCATCTGGCAGCCGTAGGTTTGAATGTAAAGCTTTTTTTTCATGGCACGATTAAATCGACTATCTTATACAGCTGGTTGATGCTGCGGCATTCTTCGGCCACGTGGCAATAGGGCACATAGCGCGGCATTTCACTGTCACCGATTCCCCAGGTCATGCGGCTTTCGGGATTGAGCCAAATCAACTGCTTGGCTTTCTGTTGGATCTCGCGCAGCACCCAGTCATTGGGGCGGTTATAATTATTGCGGCCATCGCCGATGATGAGCACTGTCGTCTTGCCATTCACCGCGGCAAAAAAGTTCTTGTAAAACTGTTCGAAGGCGCGGCCGAAGTTAGAGTGGGAGAAAACATCGATGACATCGCCTTTCAAGGCGGCCTCGACGGCGGTTTGAATATCGTTCTCTTCGAAGAGCTTGGTCACTTCGCCGATTTCAGCGACGAACACAAAACTCCGCACTTTCGTATAAAGATCCTGAATCGAATAGACAAACTGCAGCATGAAGCGCGAGGCGTTCAGCACGGAATCGGAAATATCGCACAGCACCATCACCTGCGGTTTAGTTTTCTTGCGCCGGTCGAGTTGGATGTTAAACGGCACGCCGCCATATTGCAGGTTCTTGCGCAGGGTCTTCTTGACATCGAAGCGGCCGCGCGTCGCTTTTTTGCGCCTGACAGAAAGGCGGTTTTTCAGCCGCTGCGCCAGTCGCGCCACGGCATCGTTCATGCGCCGGATATCATCCTCAGTGTAGAACGCAAAGCTCTTATCGGCCAAGGAGCTTCGCTGAGAGGAATCCCTGGGCTCGAAGCCTTTCTTTCGCTGCTCTTGCTGGATGATTTCGCGCAGGAGGCGATTTAGGTCTCGCATGCGCTCGTCCAGGTAGCGCATGACTTTTTGCAAGTCTTCGCCGGTTTCACCGAGCATCTGCAGCATCGCTTTGAAGCGCTCGATCTCGCTCTGCGTACGATCGAGCTGCAACCGCGCTGCCATGCGGGTATAGGGCGTAAAACGAAAACTGTCCGGCGTGCCGTTTTCTATCTCTTGCTGCATGGCCTCTCTGAGCAACCGCTCGAGCTCGCCGCGATTATTGCCAAGGAGCGCCTTGCTAAGCTCCGAGAGGTCTCCTTCCATTTCCTTCAGAAGCCGTTGGATTTGGTCGAGCATGTCTTGGAACTGCTCCGGGGTGAGCCCGAGTTCTTCCATGATGCGGCGGTCGAGGGCGTCTAGGGCTTGGCCGATGCCCAGAAAATAAAAATCGAAGAGTTCGTCGAACGGCTTCAAGTCGCCGGCGCGTTTGACCAAAGTTGTGCGCAGGGCGTTGCGAAAAAGCAAAGGATCGCCAATGCCGATCAACTCAAGGGCACGAAAAGCATCCATGTTTTCAGAGAGCGACACACGGATCCCATTGCGTCTCAAGACACCGGCAAATTCGATAATGCGCTCTTCCATCGACGAATCCGTTCAGGGGAGTTTTGTTTAGTGCAGATGATCCTTTTCACTGCCGCCGGCGGCCGCAGGTCGCTGCGCCTGCTTCTCTGCGAGGTAGGCTTTGAGCTCCTGATGGGCCTTGCGGATGTCGGCTTCGTATTTCATCAACGTGGAGAGAGTTTGTTCCACCAACTCATTGTCCAACTGTTTGATATTGAGCAATGTCAGTGCCCGCACCCAATCGAGAGTTTCGCTGATACTCGGTGTTTTCTTTAAATCGAGCTTACGCATACGTTGAAGCAATCGAACCACTTCCTGCGCCAACTGATGGCCGACGCCCGGAACTTTGAGCTTGATAATCTCCATTTCTCGATCGGAGTCGGGAAAATCCAAATAAAGATGCAGGCAGCGACGCTTTAGGGCGTCCGACATTTCGCGACTATTATTGCTGGTCAGAACCACCAGCGGGAGATGCTTCGCCTTGAGGGTACCGATTTCCGGCACCGAGATCTGAAAGTCGCTCAGTATTTCCAGTAAAAACGCTTCGAACTCGGCATCGGATTTGTCGACTTCGTCGATCAAAAGAACGCTCCGCTTGTCCGACAGCAACGCCCGCATCAACGGCCGCGGCAAAAGAAACCGGTCGGAGAAAAACACGCCGTCTTGTTTGGCGACGCAGTCGACGGCTTCCTGCAGAGTCTGGGATCCCTTTAGAATCTCGCCAATTTTGTCCTTGAGAATTTGCGTGTACAGAAGCTGTTTGGCGTATTCCCACTCGTAAAGGGCCTTGGCCTCGTCGAGACCTTCATAACATTGCAAGCGTATGAGCTCCATCCCAAGCGCGTCAGCGAGCACTTTGCCCAACTCCGTCTTGCCTACGCCTGCCGGCCCTTCCACAAGAATCGGCTTTTGCAGCGTCGTGCCGAGATAAACTACCGTCGCGACGTTCTGGTTGCAGATATATTTTTGCTTGCCGAGCCCTGCGATCACATCATCGACTGATCGAAACATAGCCGTCCTTTCCGATTTATCGAAGCTAACACAAAGAATTCCCGACGACAAATCAGCGTACCGGCGCAAGTTTGCACAACCTTTGCGCTTTCTGTAAATCATAAAGCGTGTGCACCTTGGCGCTCTATTTTCGCATGTTTGAAAACTATCCGCTGATCATCGCGGCCAATCGGGACGAGCATTACGACCGTCCATCGGCGCCGCCCGCGTTGCTAAATACCCAGCCGAAGATCATTGTCGGTCGGGATCTCCGAGCGGGTGGGACCTGGTTAGGCGTAAATGAAACCGGCTTGATTGCCGGCGTTCTTAATCGCCGACTGGATAGCCAGCAAGGAATCTCATCCGGCGTTCGATCCCGCGGCTTGCTGTGCATGGACGTACTCAAAATGGAATCTGTCGCAGCAGCAAATGCGTTTCTTCAAAAGCATGAATCCCATTACAACCCTTTTACGCTACTCTTTGCCGACAGATACGAAGCCTACGTTTCATACAACGATGAACAAAGAATTGTCACCCAGAAACTGAAATCCGGCCTTCACGTTTTCAGCAGCGCCGCCGAGTTCGAAATGCATTCGACAAAAGCCGATCGCGCTTACACGCTGTTCGCTAAACTTTCGGCGCGAGTGCGGCCGACGAATGGTAAAGCATCGAAATCGATTGCGGCGTTGCAAACGGTGCTTGCGGATCATTCCCTGCGCGCGGATTCGGATGACCCCGGTGACGCGATCTGCGTGCATCGCCAGACTTCCGGAACCGTTTCCTCAAGCATCATTTATTTCTCTGAAGGCGAATCTCGCTTTCATACTGCTTTTTGTCCCGGTGCGCCGTGCCGTAATTCTTTTGGCGATGTGCTGGCACTCGACGTCCGGTGAACACACAACAAAAAACCAAACAGGCGGCTACCGTTATTCTGCTTCGTCGCGCCGAGCCGAAAGGATTCGAAATCTACCTCACTCGGCGTCCCGAGAGCATGCCATTCCTCGGCGGCAAATACTGCTATCCGGGCGGTTCGATCAAAAAAGCAGATTTCGCCGCCGGGATGATCGATCGTTGCTTTGGTCTAGCGCCGGAGCAAGCGCGCAAAGTCATCGGCGCCCGGTTTAGTCCCGACGAAGCGATGGGTCTCTGGGTGGGCGCTGTTAGAGAGCTCTTCGAAGAGGTCGGCGTGCTACTTGCGGTAGAAGAATCCGGCTCTCCATTTGTCGTGGATCGGCAGCGCGCGGTCCGTCTCGCGCAAAAACACGTGGCGTTGCTACATAACTCGCTCAGTTTTCTATCGCTGCTAGAAAGCGAAAACGCTTACTGCGATCTATTGAGTTTAGCGTATTTTTCCCACTGGCAGACGCCGGCGCAAGCTTCCATCCGCTTCGACACGCGGTTTTTTCTCGCCGCGCTTCCCGGCGATCAAATTCCGCTCTCCACTTCTGAGGAAGTCGCCCATAGTCTTTGGCTCACTCCCGACCACGCGCTCAAACTTTTTGACCGCGGCGATCTACCGATGATTTTTCCAACCTTCGCCTCGCTTCGCACCTTGGCCGACTTCGAGACGCTCGAGAGCGTGGTGAAAGAATTTTTTCCTATGCCCTCGCCGCAATCCGGGAAAACTTCTGCCGAGTAGCAATAAAGGACTGAATTCACATCCCGGCGACGAGTTCCTGCCGTGTGTGTTTGCGCAAAGCGCACTAAAATTATCTCATCGCCGGCTTGTTGCCGAATGCAGTGGAATCACTGCAAACTCAAAATCGCCAGATTGCTTTAAGCCGTCGCGTCGGTTACTTTGAATTTGGTTCACGCTTGTTGTCTCGCCGTGTGATTTTCCGGCTGCGATAATTTTGTCTAGAGCTCGTTATGTTGCGTACTTGGTGCGGACGACTGTCCGATCTGTACTACGGCTGGCGTATGGTGGCCGTCGGCTCGATTCTCCGCATTCTCGGAGGAGGTCTCTATTTCTACGGCTTTTCTGTTTTCTTTTTGCCCTTGAGCCAAGATCTGGGATTGAACCGAGCAGCGACATCGTTGGTGTTTTCTTTGGCGCGTGCGCAAGGCGCCTTCGAAGGACCCATCGCGGGCTATTTCATGGACCGTCATGGTCCCCGCCCTCTAATGATCATGGCTCTCCTGATGACCGGGGTCGGCCACATGTTGCTCTCCGGCGTCAACAGCTACGTTACGCTTCTGCTTGTCTACATGGGCGTGGTTTCCCTCTCGTTTCACGCCGGATTCATGGATGCGCCGATGTTGATCGCCAATACCTGGTTTATTCGCAATCGAACCATGGCCATGGCGATCATTAGTGGCTCCATCGGTATCGGTGGATTTATTTTTACTCCGATATTATCGGCAGCGGTTCACGCGTTTGGCTGGCGCCAAGCGACGTTTGGCTGTGGTGTCGCTTTTCTCGTTATTGGCATACCGCTGGCTTTCCTGGTTCGTCGTTCACCGGAAAGCATGGGACTGCTACCCGACGGCGATCCGGTTATCGCCGAGCACACCTTCCGTCATGACGATCAAACGCGGTCGGATGAAGAGATCAACTTTTCACTCGCTCGGGCATTACGCACATCATCCTTTTGGTTCTTGACCTGTGCGACCGCGATACGCGTCATCATTCTCAGCGCGATCAATGTGCACTATATAGCTCTCATGGTTTGGAAAGGATTGGACCAACAGCGGGCGGCCGTTTTCCTCGCAGCACAAGCATTCATGGCAGTTCCCTCTCACCTTTTGTTCGGTTGGATCGGCGATCGTCTCAATAAGCCGAGGCTGATGGCCGCTTGCATGCTTCTAGCGACGTTATCGATGATTCTGCTGCTGCAGGCTAAAGGTGAGCTTGCGATCTTACTATTTACCGCACTTTTCAGCGTGGTGGAGTCCACTTTTCCAGTTAACTGGTCCACAGTCGGAGAATATTTTGGGCGAAGAAACTTTGCCAAGATCCGCGGCTCGATGAGCTTTGTGTCCACCTGGGGCAGCGTCTTCGGTCCGGTGATCGCCGGCGCGATTTATGACCACACGCGGAGCTACGAAATCCTGATTTGGTCCTCGGCGGCTTTATTACTGGTCGCGAGCCTACTTTACGCGCTGGTGAAGAAACCAGCCCACGCCATGGTTAAACCTTAGGCATCCCACAGCTCACGAAACTCGATCGCGACCACGTTTGCGTACGGCACGGGGCCACTCAGGTGTCCCACGGATTGAGCAAAGCGATTCATTTTTGCCACTGCTTCTTCACTGATCACCGGATTGTAAAACGGCACATCGCGCTCTACGACTCTGGCGATCAATTCCGAGGCGTCTTTTGGAAATTTGCGCCTACCGACGTCTTGGGCCAAGGACGGATCCTTGCGTAGAGCTTTTTGCGCTTTCACAATCGCCCGCACCGCGGCGGCGATCGCTTCGGGCTCGCGCTCGACAAAGTTATCCGTCGTCGCCATTCCTGCAAAGGTGAAATAGCGCACTTCGCCGGGATCATCGCCGCGCCGCACGTCGACCAAGATTTTTCCCGCGCCGCGGCTGACGGCAGTTTCCCCGCCCATGGCGTTCGCCCAAAAGCCGTCGATCTGACCGGCTTCGAGAGCACGCGCGGCAAACACGCCGAAGGAAACATCGCGCGACTTGGCGCCGGGCAACTCGACGATCTGTAAGTCGTGCGAAGGGTCAATGCCGGCGCCGATCAGCATTTGCCTGAGCGCCAGATCGGGCCCTTCAGCTGCGCTGAGACGAAGTCCCCTGATGGCCTTGATGTCGCCGCGCTTCGCTGTTAGATCGGCTCTCACCACAAGCAGCCATGGTGTTCCTTGCGACAGCGCAACAACGATCTTGGCCCCTCTCCAGTCGGGAAATTCCGTTAACACATCATGCACCGATCCGGCGACCATCGCGTCGGCGCTGCCGTCGCGCAGCGCTTTGGTTGCGCCAAGCATGGCGACCAGC
>Ga0066710_100005406_pt1 | contig 11640 bp, 1 predicted proteins | sample GraSoiAngelo_159_FD_79666 | JGI IMG/M metagenome (GOLD analysis project Ga0066710, IMG submission 79666) | Grasslands soil microbial communities from the Angelo Coastal Reserve, California, USA - 14_1009_16_40cm | ecosystem: Environmental > Terrestrial > Soil > Grasslands | place: USA... | reverse complement strand
TTTCCGGGTGGCGGATGATGGACGGGATCAGCTTCACCTTCCCGTTCAATACGGTGATTCCGGCCGGCGGCTATTTGGTGGTCGCGCGCAACGCCACGCACTTGATCCCGCGTTACTCGAATCTGAACGCGAACAACACAGTGGGCGATTACAAGGGCGGCTTGTCGAATAGCGGGGAGCGGATTGCCTTGGCGATGGCTGATCCTTCAATTCACACGAACAACAATATCATCAGCACGAATTACACTTACATTGTGGTCGATGAGGTCACGTATCGCGATGGCGGGCGTTGGGGCCAATGGTCGGACGGCGGCGGGAGCAGTTTGGAGTTGATTGATCCGCGCAGCGACAACCGGCTCGCGCCGAATTGGGCGGACAGCGACGAAAGTGCGAAAGCGCCGTGGACTGTTGTGTCCGTCACGGGTGTACTTGATAATGGAACGTCCGCTGCGGACCAACTGCAGATGCTGCTTCAGGGAGCGGGCGAATGCCTCGTGGACGACGTGGAAGTGCGCAATGCGGCAGGGGCGAACCTGATTGCCAACGGGACCTTCGAGACGGACGCGGCAGGTTGGACGGCAGAGGGGACGCAAGAACAATCCGGCCTGCAATCGAGCGAAGGTTACAACAGCTCCAGATCTTACCATATTCGGGGCACGGCTCGCGGCGACAACCAGGTGAACCGCATCCGCACCCCGCTGACCACTGCCCAAACGGCGGGAGTGACAAACACGATTCGCGCGAAGGTGCGCTGGCTCAAAGGTCACCCGGAAATGTTGTTCCGGTTGCACGGCAATTGGCTGGAAGCGCCTGTGGAAATGGATTTGCCCACCAATCTCGGCACACCGGGCGCGCGGAACAGCCGCGCAGTCGCGAACGCCGGCCCGGCGATTTACGCGGTGACGCACAATCCGCCAGTGCCCGCGGCGAACGAAGCGATGGTGGTTACGGTGCGCGTGAACGATCCCGATGGCATTGCGTCGGTGCAGTTGAAGTATCGGCTGGATCCGGATACGACGACGATTTTGTCGGTGCCCATGGTCGACAACGGAACGGGCGGAGACGCCGTGGCGGGTGACGGGCTTTATACGGCGACACTTCCGGGGCAGGCGGCAAATGTTCTGGTGGCGTTTTATATCGAGGCAACGGACCAAGTGGTGCCTGGGACGACAACAACGCGCTTTCCGAACAACGCGCCGACGCGCGAATGCCTGGTCCGATTTGGTGACCCCGTTTACACCGGCAGCTTCCCGTCGTATCGGTTTTGGATGACGCAAGCGACCTACAACACGTGGGACGCTCGCAACAACCTGAATAATACGCTGAACGACGTCACTTTCGTTCTTGGGAACCATCGCGTGATCTACAATGCGAGCGCCGTTTTCGCGGGCAGTCCGTATATCGCACCGGGATTCACCACGCCGAACGGGAACCGCTGCGGCTATGCCCTCGAGTGGGCGCCGGACGATCAGCTTTACGGAAACACGCAGCTTCAACTTGACTGGCCGGGCGGGCACGGCAATGAGAACACTGCGGTCCAGGAAGAGATGGCGTATTGGATCGCGAACCAGATGAATTTGCCGCATACGTATCGTTATTACATTCGTCTGACGGTCAACGGCGTCACGGACATGCAACGCGGTGGCCTATTCGAAGGCACGATGCAACCTGGCAAGGACTTTATCGAGGCGTGGTCGCCGGGAAACACCGAGGGCGGCTTTTACCGGATCGACCGCGGCTTCGAGTTCAGTGATGCGGGCGGGTTGATCGCCGATCCGATGCCGGAACTGCGCGTTTATAGCACGCCGGACCTGGTGAACGGCGGTGTGAAGAAGAAGCTTGAGAAGTATCGCTGGTATTGGCTCAAGCGCTCCTGTGAGAGCGATAACGATTACACACATGTTTTTTTGATCGCGGACGCATTGAACGCCACCAGCCCGGACCCGTACACATCGCAGACCGAGATCTTGGCCGATGTTGAGGAATGGATGGGCATTTTCTGCGCCGAGCACATCATCAATAACTTCGATAGCTGGGGGCACGACATCGGCAAGAACATGTACATGTTCATACCTAAGAAAGGGCGCGCGACGCTTTACATGTACGATCTGGATTGGCTGATGCTCGTGTCGCCAAATGGTCCCGGAAATTACACGGCTTTAACCGGACCGCTGTTCAGTGGTGAGGACCCGACGGTCATACGGATGTACAATCATCCGCCGTTTCGGCGCGCGTATTTTCGCGCGGTGCAGGATGCGGTCGATAACGCGTTCGTGCAGGCCAAATACGAAGCCTTGATGGACGCGAAGTACAATGCGCTGGTGGCGAATGGCATCACACTGTGCGATGGCCAGGCCTTGGTGCCGCCGACGGCGGTGAAAACGTGGTTCAGCCAACGCCGGGGTTACCTGGTGACACAATTGAATAACGTGGCTGCGCCATTTGCGATTTCCGGGCCTACAAACGTCACGGTGGGCTCGAATTTCGTGACGCTCAGCGGGACTGCGCCGATCACCGTGAAGACCATTGATATCAATGGCGCACCCTGGCCCGTGACGTGGACGAGCGTGAGCAACTGGACGGTGCGCCTGCCCGTGAGCAACGCTACGAACGATCTGCTGCTGCTCGGCTACGACAAGCGCGGCAACCTCGTATCGGGCGCGAGCAACATGGTGACGGTGATCAATAGCGGGCCGCCGCCGCCCGAGACGGCGCCGGTGGTCATCAACGAGATCATGTACCACCCGCTGATTCCCGAAGCGGAATACGTGGAGTTGTTCAACACTTCTTCGAATGCGGCATTCGATTTAGGCGGTTGGCAGGTTAATGGATTGTCGTACACATTTCCGGCCGGCAGCTTTATCGCACCGCGGAGTTTCCTCGTGCTGGCCAAAAATGCCGGCGCTGCGTTCACGGCGCATTCGACCAACGTGATCGTATTCGACGAATATGACGGGAACCTGCAGGGCAACGGCGAAACACTGACGTTGATCAATCCGGCGCGCACGATAGGAGCGGCGGACATCGTCGTGTCGAAAGTGCGCTATGACAACGTTCTGCCGTGGCCGACGAATGCCTCGGGCACGGGCTCATCATTGCAATTGGTTGACTCAGCGCAGGACGTCAGCCGCGTAGGCAACTGGAGCGCGAATCTCGGCTGGGTATTCGTCTCACGCACCGGAAATATTCAAAGTGCCACGAACGTGCTGTTATGGATAACAACGGTCGGGAACGCGTACGTCGACGATATCACTCTAATTGGCCCGGGCGGCACAAACCTTCTGCAGAATGGTGATTTCGAGTCCGATCTGCCGGCCGGATGGATCGTATCCACGAATTACCTGAACTCGATAATCGTAACCAACGTGAGCCACTCGGGCGCGCGCAGCCTTTTCCTGATTGGCACGTACCCTGGCGGCACCAGCGTCGCCGCCTCGCTCCAGCAGCGGATTACCGGTCGGATCGTCACGAACGGCACTTACACGCTTTCGTTCTGGTGCCTGGCCAATACGAACTCGGTGTCCGTAAACATGCGGACATTGCCGGGTCTGAATCTGCAGCTTTCGGCGAGTGCCGCGCGGGTGCTGGCCACGCCGGGTGCGCCGAACGCCGTTGCGACGACGCTGCCCACATTCCCCTCGCTCTGGCTCAACGAAGTGCAGCCGGAGAATATCAATGGCATCACCGACAATCAGGGCCAGCGCGATCCCTGGCTGGAACTTTACAACGCGGGCGCGACTCCGATTGCGTTGGATGGATTGTATCTTGCCGATAATTATACGAATCTCACGCAATGGGGCTTCCCGGCGGGTGCCGTGATCAATGCGGGCGAGTTCAAGGTCGTCTTCGCTGATGGCCAGCCGGAGCAGACCACGGCGTCCGAATGGCACACGTCGTTCCGATTGACTCCGGGTGCGGGTTCGCTCGCGCTGTCACGCATATACGCAGGCGCGCCGCAAGTGATCGATTACTTGAATTACGCGGGTATCGATGCCGGACGTTCGTATGGATCGTTCCCCGACGGCCAATCGTTCGATCGCTTTGAGTTTTTCTATGTAACTCCGGGCGCGCCGAACAACATCCAGGCGGCGCCGGTGGTGGTATACATCAATGAATGGATGGCGCAGCAGAGCACCTTCAACGCCGATCCGGCTGACGGAAAGTTCCAGGATTGGTTTGAACTGTACAATCCGGGTTCGGACGCCGTTGATCTCACCGGCTACTTCCTGAGCGACGAGCACCGGCTGCAATATCAAATACCAGCGGGTTACCGCATTGCCCCGCACGGCTATCTGCTCGTGTGGGCAGATAATGAGCCGGGGCAGAACAGCACGAACCGCATTGATCTGCATGTGAGCTTTGCTTTGAGCCGCAGCGGGGAATCGATCACCCTGTTCGCGCCGGACGGGCGGCAGATCGACTCGGTGACCTTTGGCAGCCAGACCAACGATATCAGCCAGGGCCGTTATCCTGATGGTTCGCAGAATATCTATTTTATGACCACGCCGACGCCGCGGGTGGCAAATGTGCTCTCGCAGGCGGCCTCGCCGACATTCAACGTGCTCGAACTCGTTGGCAGCCAGTTCACTTTGGGATGGGGCACCACTCCGGGCCATACCTATCGCGTGGAATTCACGGATAACCTCGCGCCTCCGAATTGGCAGCCGCTCAGCGGCAATATGGTGGCGACCGGCAGCAGCCTTTCGGTCACCGTAAACGTGACCGCACCGTCCCAGCGCTTCTTCCGGATCGGAGTGGTGCAATAAACAACGGTCTTGAGCCCGAGCCCCCGGGGAGGGGCCTCGGGGCCTTCCCGGAAAATCCGTTACAAGTGTTACATTTGCGATTCTCCTAAGGAATTCGCAAATTTATGTGTTACTCGATGTGTTACATGTAACGGATCATCCGCTACAAACTCAGCCCGCGAATAGACGCGAATTTTTTTGGACCAAATAGCGCCAAACAACACCAAATAAGACCAAACAACACCAAAAAATCGTAAAATGGTTAAATAAGTTACACCCTTTGCATGGGCACCGAGGCGCGGAAGAAGCCACCGGGAACTGAGCAGATATTGTCGGGCATTGTTCAAAGCACATTGTATCTTTCCAAGTCCGTTTGTTTCGTCGTCGTCTTGCGTATTCAATATTCGCTTTTTTATGTGATCATAGAATTGGGGAAGAGCGGGGTCAAAAACGGTATCAGAGAGGAAAGGCTGCGGACCAACTCAGGTGTTGGAGCAAGTGGTAGATTTTTGGACGGGGCGGAGACTCTGAGTTCCTTTTACATAAGGAAACGAAGGGAACGGAGGAAGCCCGCGAATGCTGGCTGGCGGACGATGATCCCTCGCCATCTATGTGAATTTAATCTCCGGCAGATCGGCGACTAGTTTACTCGTTTCCAGACTTACAGTGATTACCTGCCCGATTAGTCGCACGATGTATTGCTCATCATCGGGCCGATTAGGATCGCTGGCGATTTCGCCGTGCTGGTCTCGCGTGACGCGGTATTGATCGATGATCCATTCGAGGGCGCTGCGATTGCCGAGCTTGTAATCGAAAACCTCCTGTGGAATGCCTGAAAGAGCGAGGAAGTCGTTATAGAGAACGCTGGTGCGGTCCTTCGTGAGCTTCATGCCTTCGACCCGCCAGTCGAGCGGCACGGTTTTGTTCTCAATGCGCTTCAATTTGTATTCTGGCTGCTGCTCGTAACACACGTGCAGTTCGCTCAGCTTCTCTCCGGCAGTCGCGAAACTGTGGAAAATATTGGCGTCATTCCTGGATGGCTTGTGGTCGGAATCTCTGCCGGGTTCGGGCGGGCCGTGCAACGAGCCATCTGCAGCAACGAATGGGATGCGAGGCAGCTCCCGCTTGAGGCTGTTTGCGTATCGGCTCCGATAGGCCTGATGATGCAGCAGCGCATAAACGTAATAAAAAATTTCCCGTCGTGTGATAGTGTCGCTTTCGTAGAAATTCTGAAAACGGGTTAACGCTTGAAGCGTGATGTTGTCTTGCCGGTGGGCGCCGAGTTCAGAGTAGACATATAGCGGAAAGCATTGGGCAGAATCAATCGAAACAAAATTAAGGTTCGGAATCTTCGCACCTGAGAAACACCAGAACGGACTTCGTCCTCCGGTGCTTGGTGACAGCAAAACACGATTGTCGTTCCCGCCTGTTACTTGTGGAAAGACGCCATCGAACATGCCAGGCCGATCAACGATCAATGAGTCGTAATAAAGGTGTTTCACGGTAAACGGACGATAAAGAGATTCTCGAATTCGCTTATTAAAAAAGACCCCCTCCGTTTCGTCTGTGAGATGTCGCTTGAGTGTTTCGCTCCATTTAAGCTTTTCATAACTCACAAATTTGTCCACGTACTGCGAAAACAAGACATCGTCTTTCGGTGGTCGGGCTTTGCTCTTCCAGCGATGCAGCTCCGCATTGTAGTCGTCAATGAACTGTTGCACGCGCCCTTCGAGCTTTTGCGCCCGGAAGTCATAAACAACTTCGTCGCGGTTCGTCGATGCACCCAGAGAATATGTCCGAAACACTGCTGGAATGGACGCGCCACTCTTGGTCTCCTTGCTTCCAATCGGCAGAAATCCGGCATACTCGTCATCGGTCTTATTCGTCAGCCATGTGTATTTTTTGTCGGGCTTGAGGGATTTCCACTTCACGTTCGCAACCGAGCCGATCTTTTCGAGGAATGCGTACTTGGACTCTTTTCGCCAATCGGTCGGCACTGCGTAGTAAAAAATCTTTGCGCTTCGTTCAATCCCTCTGGTTTGCGGCAGCTTGATAAACACATTGATGCTGACGCCCACTTTGATGCCGAATACATTATGCGTCGTGCCCGAGAGTTTAGGATTCTTGCGGACATTGCCACCGAGTTCGAGGACGTAAATCAAATCGAAATTGTGCGCGAGGTGTTTGCGCATTCCATCGAATGTTCTCTCCTCCACGAAGCTATCGTTGTTCACGTAACAGACAATACCTGCTTCTCCGATGCGGTCTGTTGCGAACCGAATCGCCTTTACATAGGGATCGCTTAATTTGCGGAGCAGCGTTGCGTTACTGTCCGCGCCATAGGTAACGCTCACGCGCCTGTCTACGCGAGGGTATTTGCGGTTTTTGTTGTTATCATTCTCGTTCACCTGGCCGGCATTGTATGGCGGGTTGGCAATCACCACCCGAATCGGAGCCTTCTTTTGCCGCTCCACCCGGGCTGCATTGGCCTCGTTAAAGAGGACCTTCTCGAAATCGCCTTGGCTTTCTTCGACTGTCTCAAACGTATCTACAAGGCAGATACCCTCGAACGGTTCGTACTTACCCGTAGCTTCGAAAAACTCATGTTCGACATTCATGGCAGCGACATAGTAGGGGAGCAGCATGACCTCATTGCAGTGCAATTCGTCACGGTATTTGTGCGACAGCGCGGACCGCGGAATATGCCGCATCAAGTTTACGATGAAATTGCCCGTGCCAGTGAATGGGTCGAGAATGTGGACGTTACGGTCGCTAAGAGACTTCCCGAACTCTACTTTCAGCAGATGCTCAATACTCGCAACCATAAAATTAACCAATGGCTGCGGTGTGTAGACGATCCCGTGCGTGTCCGCCACCTCGACGCAGAAGCCCTGGAAGAAACGTTCGTAGACAGTGTTTAAAAACTTCTGTTTTTCCGAGAAGTCCTTAATAGTGTCAGCTGCCTGCTCGATCGCCACGTAGAAATGGTCCAAAGTCTTGAGAAAATCGTCGCGGCTGAATGCTTTGGAGGTGAGGGCTGAGATCACCTTCTCGATCTCCTGTGCGATGACGTTACGCTGGACGAAGTCCGCAACAGAAAAGATTCTTCTAAAGATTCGCTCTGTAAGAAGATGCTGGATGATCATTTCTTCCACGGCAGCCTCTGAAAGGTTGGGGTTCAGGGAAGCGCGACAAAGTTGTAGGAAGTCGCGGAACGTGGCGATGAATTTTGTGTTTGTCTCACGTTCTTTGCGAATGAGTTTTCCGAGACTTGCACCGAGCTGCGGTACTTTGTCTTTAAATTCATCAACCGCTTTTTCCCATTCGGCGATCGCTGGTGGCGCGAACTCCAGGAACAAGGTGAGGATGTGCACAAGGTCCTCCGGCTTGGTTAGGTCGGCTTCATAGTAGCGCTGGCCGTTCTGGAAGAGCACGGCCCGCGTCGGTTCCTGAAACAGTATATTCTCCTTCGGGTAGCCCACGGCGAACTTGGCTTTGATCTCCTTGTCCAGATTATCGTCGGTGTCCTTTGCTTCCCAGATGCCGTGGCTAAGGCCGAATTCATCCAGTAACCCGCCGTCGGCTTGCAGTGGTACTCTGCCTTTACGCATCAGAGGGTACGCGGGCACGAGCTTCCAGCCCATTTGCCCGCCGCAGTCGTCCAGCAACGCTTGAAATGCGGACCGCACGGCGCCTTCGTGCTTCACGCCGAGTCTTTGGAACTTTCTCAGTGAATCGTAGTACTCCTGCACACATTTATGCGTGGGCTTCAGGGCCAGCGTCGGCATAGGCGAGGCTAATGGAAGGCGTTAGAGGAGGACAACTTTTTTTACTGAGCGAGGATGTGACGGGCCCAACGATTCTTCAGGATTCGGGGTGAAGAAGGGTGGTTGGGCGTTGACGCAACCCCTTCGGGGTTGATGCTGGGGTGTGCATAATGGTCACCCAGGGTAGCCGCGGGTGCGGCAACCCTGGGCTGGAGGATGGAATCCCTTCGGGATTCAGCAACTCGGAGTGGAGAGCAGAATCCCTTGGGGATTCCTCAATACCTGGGCTTTTGCGTCGCCGCTACTGCCGCAGACGGGCAACCCTAAGTGACGATAAAGCACAGATGGATAACCCGGAACGGGTTGTGTCAGTCCCATATGTATTGTTCGTCCCATTCGACGTGGTGCCGCTGTAAAATCAACCGGAATTCGTCCTGAAAGGTCAGCTTCCGATGATGTTCTTCCTGTTTCGCAATATACTCCCTTACCTGATCGAGATTCGATTGACTCACCGAAAACAAACCGTACCCAGCTTGCCATCGGAAATCGGCGTACCCAGGGCCTTGTTGTTTTAACCAGATGCTTGAGACGCGTTTTAATTCCTTCACCCAATGCGCGTGTGTAATCGTACGGCCGATACGTCCAAGTAGATGAACGTGATCTTCAACGCCGCCGACCATGATTGGAGCGCAATCGAGTTGTTTCGAAATGCCACCTAGATATGCGTGGAGTTCAGCGCGTTTGGCGGCATCGCGGAAAAATGGCCCGCGCTCTTTCGTCGAGAAGATCAAATGGCCGTAGACGGCCGATAATGATTGAGGCATACGCGCAATTTGACACAACCCGTTCCGGGTTGTCGATTTTGTGATTACCAGTTACCCAGGGTAGCCGCCGACGCGGCAACCCTGGGCTTGGGGACAAAATCCCTTCGGGATTTTTCATCACTGGGCACAATCCTTTCGGGATTTCTCAGGACTGGGGACAAGATCCCTTCGGGATTTCGCATCGGGGGGCGAACAGCAACGGCTTCGCGAGGCCGTTAGCACGCTCCTCGAAATAGGGTACGCAGGGTAGCCGCCCGCACGGCCATCCTTGGGCTGGAGGACGAAATCCCTTCGGGATTCTGATGAGCAGGGAACAAGATGCCTCCGGGATTTTTCATCACTGGAGGACAAAATTCCGAAGGGATTGCGCGGCATGGCGGGGACTCGCGAGTCCCCGTCCTTGCCTGCAAATCGGCCTTACTGCCGCAGGCGATAGAATTTATTTCCGGGGGTGAAGTAGATGCTTACCACGTTGCGGCCGTTGATCACGGTCGCTGTTCCGGCCGAGGTCCATGTGCCACCATTCAAGCTGCTGGTTTGTTCGAGGTTGAATCCGGTCGATGCCGCAGGCCAGGAAACGTCAGCGTAATTAGAGTCGATGTAATCAATTTGCAGCCGGGGCAAGTCGGTGCCCGCAACGAAGGTCAGCGTGATCGGATCGGGCATGACGTTGCCGGACAAATCGGCAACGTTTGAGACTTCTATATGGTATGTTTGGCCCACCACGACTGGCGCGGCCAAGGTAAAGACTGCGCTCTTGCGATCGGCTGCCAGAGTAACTCCGCTGAGGCTCAAATCCGAACTCCCGTAACTGAACAGGTCTCCCGCGGTCGCGTCGGTAACGAATTCATCGTAAAGGACAGTGATACTCGTGAGATTGGTATAGCCGCTTACTACATTCGTGGGCTGCGGTGGTGTGTTGTCCGGCACGACTGTTAATGAGGCGGTGCCGCTTGAGACCGACGAACCGATCTTGGCCGCGTCCACCTTGAAAGTGGCGTTATTGTCGCCACTCAACGCTTCGAAGGAATAGCTTTGGCCGTTGGCGCCGGCGATTTCAGTGCCGTTGCGATACCATTTGTAAAGCACCGGCAGGCCACTGGGATTATTCACTTGGATCGAGAAGGTGGCGCGATGATGCTGCTCCACGGTCAGATTTTGCGGCTGGCGGGTAATGGTCAGCGCGCCACCTAAGTCGCGCGGCGCCAGTGGTCCGCCGATGGGGGCGCCGTATATTGAGTTGGTGTCCAGGACCGTGTTCGCTACGCCTGCGGGAACGCCGGTGCTGGACAGGCGCGCGGCGACTTTTATGACGTCTGCGCCCGTATCGGCGTTCTGCAAGGCTTCGATATAGTAAGCCTGCCCGGCGTGCAAATGAACGGGATTCGATACGATCCGTCCCCAATTGCCGTCCGTGTCCGCGTGAGCTTCCTCGCAGAGGTATTGTTTACCTGCGGCATCCAAGCCATTGGGATTGATGAATAGCCTGGAGATATCGATACCCCGCAGGTAGAACAACCAATCGCCCGAGACGGGTGGGATAAAGACGCCGCGGAAGCGCGAACCATAATTCTCGCGCGCATCGTCGGGAAGAGCGGCGCGCGAATCGAATATCCAAAGGTTGGTGCGGAAGGTTGCGTTATCGGGATAAAGGGGATTGTTAATCAGGTCAGCAACATCGCTGCCCGCGATGCCGTCGTACACTTCAAACAGGAGTCCATTGCCCGGTCCGCGCATCCAACTGCGAAAGGGCGCGGGATTGTTGGTCCCACCGTTGCTAATGTTGTTGCCGACCAAATCAAGCACGTTGCTGACAAGGACCTCGTACACAGCGTCTTCTTCCAGGGCGCCGCCCAGCTGCAACACTACCGTCCGATCATTCGTGACAGTGACTGAGGCGGGATTGCTCCCGCCAGGTACACAAGCGGGGCACATGATTAAGTAATTCGCAGCATTGCCCGCGCCCGCACTCTGAACCACCTCATTGAATTCGATGATGATTTGGTTCAGCGTCGCCACTTGCGTGTTGAAATCAACCGTCGGATACGAGAAGGCGGTAGCGATGCCGGGCCCGGTCACGTCGGCGTTTACGGTGACATGCGCCACGCTGCTGGTCTTACGGGCCAGGGCGTTGTAAACGACGGCGTAATAGTCGCCGGCATGACCTAGAGAAGCTTGAGAAACGGAATAGGTCGCGAAGGTGGCGCCGGGAACCGCTCCCGCTCCTTGCTTGTACCATTGGTAGAATAAGGGGGTGCCTGTGGCGGCTACAGTGAGGCTGAACGGCCGGTTTTGTTGGGCGGT
>Ga0066710_100005405_pt1 | contig 11640 bp, 12 predicted proteins | sample GraSoiAngelo_159_FD_79666 | JGI IMG/M metagenome (GOLD analysis project Ga0066710, IMG submission 79666) | Grasslands soil microbial communities from the Angelo Coastal Reserve, California, USA - 14_1009_16_40cm | ecosystem: Environmental > Terrestrial > Soil > Grasslands | place: USA... | reverse complement strand
GATTTCTGCTATTTTCAAAGGAGGGATTATGAAGCGGGTATTGGTTGTTTTGATGGTCTGTCTTTTCGCTTTGATTCCTGTGCTGGCACACGAGCCGGGCCGGGATATGGCGATGATTCAACTGGGTCACGGAAAAATAACGATTGACTATGGAACCCCGAAGATTAAGGGGCGAAATCTCGATGAGATGATCAAGCCCGGTCTACCTTGGCGCCTGGGGATGAACGAGGCCACAACCATGGAGACCACCGTGACGCTGGATTTTGACGGCAAAAAACTTCCCCCCGGCAAATACACGTTGTTCGCCCGCTCCGACGAAAAAAAGAATTGGACGCTTCTGATCTCTAGCGGTAGTGCCAACAAGTTGGACCCGTCGACCGTCGTTGTGGAATCTCCGCTTCAATTCAGGAATGAAGAGGTGCCAATTGAGGTTCTCAGGATCACTCTGGAGAAAGCCGGTGCTGGTGTTTCTCTCACCATTGGCTGGGGTACCTACCGACTTCACACAGTTCTAAAAAAGGCTTGAAGTGATGAAATAACCAGATAGGCTGCCAAAAGCATTCTCGGCTGCTGCGATCATGCCACCTAGGAGCTCGAGTGGAGTTGGAGCAATAATTCACTACCTCGAAAGCTTTAGAATCCCTCTTTAGCTCTACGTTTGACGTCCTTTAGTATTTTTTCGACCTCGTCTATTTTCTTGAGGATTTGAATTGAGAAAGTGTGTTCATTAGATCTTTCAATCAACTCCTTAAGTTCACCGGTCGCTTTGTAAAGCTGCTGGGATCCATCTTTCAGCTTTTGAAACGCCTCGTCACGCCGTGCTTTTTCCATTTTGGCTTTCTGATCGCGATTAAAGGAATCTTCTGGAGACTCGGTCTCCTCCTGCATCGGTGCTGGCGCCGACATAGACGAGTTCATGCTCAAGAAGAATATTAGTCCGGCTAAAATTATTAGACCGAATACTCTTGCGTTCATAATTGTCCTCTTTTCCCTGCACCTGCAGCCCTCGACGGTGGGGAGCAGCGCAAGAGGTCTCCCAAATCCTCAACCACCCCTTGCCCCTTAAGCAAAGCTATTCATCGGTCTGAGGCGAAGCCTGGTTTTGGAAATGGAGGAATATTTACCTTAAGACTTCTTCGGCCGTCACTTTACCCTGCCAGATGGCATCTTCCATTCCAGAATATTCCCAGGAGCCATAGCGGCCGATGGTTTGAACTCCATTCTCTTGCAGATAATTTCGAATCAACCCGACGCTTTGTCGGTAGTTATGGTCGTAGAGAACGTAGGCACAGGGGATATCGAGACGGCACTCCGCTAGCAAACGGTCCTCCTGTCTCAGGATCTTAGCCTTTATTAAATCTTGCTTAACCTTGACTACGATTTCCGATTTGTCCAGTGGTTTCCGGCGCGAATAGGCGACTTCTGCGTAAATGGAACCACATCCCGGGGGAACCTGGTAGGGCGAGAAGTTGTGTGGGAACCCAACTCGGTAGAATGTGAACTCAGGTTCCGGAAAATAGATCCAATGCACGTCACTTACCTTCCGATCCACTCCAATGTTGATATTATAAACGGATGTGAAGCAAAGCTGTCCGCTCGCTTTTTGGACGGAGGAAGGAACCTCTGAGATCAACTTGACCAATTTCGGCATTGGCATGGAATAGATCAGAACATCGAAGTTGACGGTTTCCTTATTCTTAAAAGTGATTCGCTTCTTCTTCAGATCCAGCCTGGCAACTTCGTGTTCAGGATACAAGTTTTTCAGTGAGCCGGCAAATGCGCGCGGCAGGGACTCGATACCGCCCTTGAGAGGGTAACCGAAATGGGCGTTGTAGCCAATATTCCTAGACTGGTCGGATAACGCGCCGTCGAGAATTTGGTCCAATGAGGTGGTAGGAACAAAGCGTCCCATCCAGTCACAAGTTAACTTCTTCAAAGGGATGGTCCAGAGTTTTTCGTTGTAAGGGATCATGAAGTGCTTGGCAATTCCTGAACCCAGCGTCGAATAGATCCACTCTTCGAAGGTCTTGTAGCTGCCGGGGGATTTGGAAACTGCGGCGTCTTTGTTGCCATTGGCCGTTGTTTTGATGAAACCGAGGATACACTCCTTGATCACGGATGAAGGCAGCCCGTAGAGATTTGTTTGGAAGGGGTAACGAGTAAAAACACCCTTAGAGAAGATCCAGGAGTTTCTGATCACGTAATGTATGTTCTCACCCAACAAATTCGAAACGAGTTTCTTGACCGCCTCGTTTCTGAAATGCAGCAGGTGGCCCGTGTAGTCGAAGGTAAACCCGTTAACGGTTTCGGAGCGGGTGAGCCCGCCAACTCGAGATTCCTTCTCGAACAAAAAGCTGTCGTTAAAGCCGGCCTTCTGCAAATGCCAAAGAGCACTGAGACCGGCAAGGCCACCGCCCAGCACTACGACCTTCCCGTTTTTGGCTTTGCCAATTTTCATCTTTGCTGCCAATTCATTGAAGTTTTTGTCTTCGGATAAATCTGGCTATAATCAGCCGTTGTTATTAGAGTATTCGGCCATCTCTTCGCTTTGGTTCACAGTGAAATGAGATTGTGGGACAAGAATGGATAATGTGACTCATACCCTTTATGGTTTGGCTTTGGCCAAAACGGGATTGGATCGCATCGCGCCTCAAGCGACATTGACCCTCATGGTCGGGGCAAACCTGCCAGATGTGGACTTCATTTCCATTTTCTGGGGAGACATCAATTATTTGAAGTATCACCGCGGCATCACACACTCCTTTGCAGGTATCCTTCTGGGAGCATCTGTTTTAGCCTCGGTTGTTTACTGGATTAACAACCATCTTTTGAAAACAAGGCCTGCCAGCTGGAAGAAATTTTATTGGCTATCTCTTACCGGAGTTTCGAGTCACCTCCTTTTGGATTTTACGAACTCGTACGGAATAAGACCGCTCCTACCCTTCTACAACCGTTGGTACGCTTGGGACATTGTCCTCATTATCGATCCTTGGATTCTATTGGCGTTGACCCTGGGACTCTGCCTTCCGTTCCTCTTTCGTCTCATCAACCAGGAAATTGGCGTCAGGTCGACGGAGTCCCATCGTGGGGCCGTGGTCTGTTTGCTGATGGTTCTTCTCTACTGGGTCTCGAAGGACGTTTCGCATCGCCAAGCCATCGCAGCCTTAGAGCAGAATCGTTATTCCACTGGGGCTGCCCTGCGCTTTGGGGCGATGCCGAAATTCTTCAACCCGTTTAGCTGGCTTGGAATCGTGGAAACTGAAACGGCCTACCACGTAACTGAAGTCGGCTGGACAACCAACCCAAATGGCTTCCCAGTCAGAAACAAACTCTATCATAAGCCGGAACAAACGGAGATCATTGAATCCGCCAAAAGAGGACCGCAGACCCAGGCTTTTCTCGAGTTCGCGCGGTTTCCGTGGTTTCAGGTAGAGCCATCCGTTGAAGGGTACACCGTTACTCTGAGAGATCTTCGCTTTGATTTTGTTGCCCGCCGTAGAAGAGGGTTTGTTTGTACAATTGAGATGGACAGACAATTACACGTGCTGTCAGAAAACTTTCGTTTTTAGCTAGGAAGCTCTTGAAAGGAATTGCCCTTAAGATCCATCAATCGTTTCTCGCTCTCACCGGCCTGGGAGGATGGGGCCTTTTGATTATCGCATTGTTTGATTCCTCCTTCCTGTCCCTGCCCGAGGTCAACGACATCCTGATCATTACTCTTACAATCAAGAACCCGGAGGACATGCCTTATTATTGCGCCATGACCACCATCGGTTCGATTCTCGGATGCCTGCTGCTCTATTCCGTCGGGCGAAAAGGAGGGCAAGTATTGCTCCGGCGAAGGTTTGCAGAGCACAAGATTCTGGCGGCGGCTCGTTGGTATAACAGGTTTGGAGTCTTGGCTGTCATGATTCCTTCAATTTTGCCGCCCCCAACCCCATTCAAAATTTTCGTTTTGTTTGCCGGAGCTTTTAAAACCAAGCTTAGGAAATTTGTATTTGCCATTACGGTGGGACGGGGCTTCAGGTATTTCTTCGAGGGGCTTTTGGCTGTCAAGTATGGCGAGAGAACTAGAGACTATATGCACCAAAATTATCCTTACGTGGCTGTGGCGCTGGGTCTAGCCATTTTCCTAGGCCTCTTGGTCTTTTATCTGCTTCGAAGGAACAAAACGTCCCGACAAGAAGTATAGGAATGTGTTAATTTGAGCTAAGGTCGCGCGCGATAAGACGACGTATGAGTTGACTGCCCGAAGGCAGTTTGCTAGGGTTAGGGCCTTTGACTATTGTGGTTAGAATTCAATTGCCAGCATTCAAGCAACTTCTAACGGCCACCCAGATCCTCTTTCTCCTGATTTTTTTTTCTAATTGTAGCTGGTTTCGAGTTAAGAAGACCACGCAAATTCCAGTCAGCAAACGAGCGTTACCAGCCAGAACCGCCGATCAGGCAGAGCTTGTCCGGCTACTAAATTCCACCGTGCAGGACCTCCAAACACTCAATCTGGCGGTGGTATTTGAATTCACAGGAGGCTCCATCAATACTGGTGAGGTTGCCAATTATCGCGAGACGAAGGGATTCATCTTAATCAAAAAGCCCAATCTGATCCGAACTATTGTTCTGGCATTTAACGTCAAAGTCATGGACATGGTTTCAAATGGCACCGATTTTTACATCGATGTCCCCCCCAAGAACAAATTCATCCACGGACTGAATTACCAGAAGATAAGGCCCAGAAAAGACATTCCTGTCAGTCTGCGACCCCAGCACATTCAGCAAGCAATTGCTCTGGATCCTGTAGGAACTCCGTCAGATGAAAATCCTATTGTCGTGGAAGAGGACCAGGAGGGCCCAAAAAAATACTATATTCTCAACCTTCTCGGCAAAACAGCTGTCGGAGATTGGTCTATGCGCAGAAAGATTTGGTTTGACCGTTTCGACCTGAACATTGTTCGGCAAAAAATCTTTGGCGACCACGGCCAAATTGCTTCCGATATTTCTTATAGCGATTTTAAGAATTTTGAAGGTAAACTTTATCCGACTGAGATAAATTTTAAACGTCCCCAAGAGGACTATTCCTTACGTATTCGAATCAACAAGGCGAGAATCAACAAGGATTTGGAGGACGATAAATTTGTTTTGCAAAAACCTCCCAAGGCGGAATTAGTCGAATTGGCGGAAGAATCCAAAATGTCTGGGTCGGAGTCCGTCATAGACCCTCATGGTCCCTCGCTCAGCAGGCAACTCGGGTTCAGACGGTTGCCTCATCCCCAGGAGTTCCCAAATTGAGTCAATCGATAGTCCTGGCTAACATTTTTCATCGCCCGATGAGATCCTTGGCAACCATCCTCGCCATCGGGCTGGAAGTCGCGCTGATTCTAACAGTCGTGGGACTAACGAGTGGAATCGTGATGGATAGTGCCAAGCGCATCGAAGGGATTGGTGCAGATATTATCCTGCGACCTCCAGGCGCTTCTTTTTTGATGGCTACCAGCGCCGCACCGATGCCAATTAAAATTTCGGAGGTTCTATATGCGGTTAAAGGGGTCCGCTATGTCACCCCGGTGCTAACGGAACTAAATAGCCAAGGAGGATTGGACCTCATCTATGGCATCGACCTGGTAAGTTTCAATCAAGTCTCGAGTGGATTTATTTTCCGAAGCGGCTCTGAATTCCAAAACCCTATGGATGTCATCATCGACGATATCTACGCTCAGTCCAAGAGACTGAAGGTAGGAGACCACGTCACTTTTTTGAATCATTCTTTTAGAGTCTGTGGCATTGTCGAACACGGAAAGGGCTCGCGGATTTACCTTCCCATCGAAACCATGCAGAATCTGATGGGAGTCATCGGCAGGGCTTCGCTGATGTACATTAAGTGTCACTCGAAATCGGACGTCCCAGAGGTAACAAAAAAACTCAAGGAGCGATTGCCTGGATATACGGTCTTGCCGACTGAAGAGTTCGTGTCTCAGATGTCTTCCGCCATTAACAATATGGCGGCTCTCAGGTACTTCATTAAACTGGTCACCTTTATCGCCGGCCTGGTCGGCTTCTTTGTTATTTTCTTGGCCATGTACACAACCATTACGGAGAGAACCCGCGAGATTGGAATTTTAAAATCGTTGGGTGCATCTAAGAGTTACGTTCTGGCAGTGTTTATGAAAGAAGCTTGGTTGCTCTGTTTGCTGGGATTTCTTTTCGGCACTTTGCTTTCGTTTGGAGGCGAGTTAGTAATTAAGAAAATTTTCCCCAGTTTACAAATCATTTTTGGTCTCGAATGGATCTTCAGAGCGGCAGTCATTGCAGTTGTCAGCGCCAGCCTGGGCGCTTGCTACCCGGCTTTGCGGGCTGCCAGTCAAGACCCCATTGATGCGTTAGCCTATGAAGTGTGACTCGATGGCCGCGTTATCTCACCTGTAAGAAGGTGTGAAAAAATTCGAACGACCCCCTCACCCGCCCTTGTGAACGCTTCTCAAACGTTCACCCCTCTCCCCCAGCTATGTCCCCAAACAAAACAAGTGGGGGCGAGGGAGTTAAATTTAATCTTTACTTTCCCCTCGCCCCAACGGGGAGAGGGGCCAGGGGTGAGGGGGCCGCTTAGATCTACGTTATAGATAATTTTTTCACACCTTCTAACGCAGCACTCCGTACGTCCGGAGTCCAGGTGGACCCTTCTGCACCGCTTCTTCGCACCGCTGGCGTGAAGAGCAGCCATTACTCGAAACTAACAGGTTATTCCCACCCTTGATATTTGGTTTACCGCTCTTTCGCAGATAAGTTATAATCCTCTCCGAAACAGCGGGTGCCTCTCCCCGGTACTCATTGATGAAGACGATACTAGAAGCAATAGATCTAACGAAGGTCTACAAAGTCGGAAAAATCGAAGTCCCCGCCCTGAAGGGAGTCTCCCTCAAAGTACGGGAGGGGGAGTTCATCTCAATCATGGGACCTTCCGGATGTGGCAAGTCAACTTTGTTGCACACCCTGGGCGGGCTTTGCCAGCCAACTTCAGGAAAAATCGTCATCGATGGCGAAGAAATTTCCGAAGCCAAAGACGCGGTTCGCACAGACATCCGTCGACGAAAAATAGGATTTGTTTTTCAAAGGTTTAATCTCTTACCCACCCTGACAGCAAGAGGCAATCTGGAAATTGCACGAGAGATCCATGGTAATGGCAAAGAAGACCAGAAGCACGTCGACCAGATTTTGGCCTTGTTGGGCTTAGAGAACAAGGTCGGTCATAAACCCTCCGAGCTTTCCGGGGGAGAACAACAAAGAGTTGCGATTGCCCGCGCCATCATTAACAAGCCCTCCATTTTGCTGGCCGATGAACCCACCGGAAACCTCGACACGGAGAACTCTCTGATTGTTTTGACGATGCTGCAAGAATTGAATCGAAAATTTAATCAGACGATCATCATGATTACCCATAACCCCGAGGCGGCCGCAGTGGCCAATCGATTGATTGAAATGCGTGACGGCAGGATTGTTCCTCATGAACATGACGTGAGTTGGGATGCTAAAGAGGACAAGATTTATATCTGAGGGCAATGTGGCAGTTTCTTAAAACTCTGGACGGCATTTTCTTTCGGACCTATCAACGCGGCACCCCGGAATACGATGTAGTGTGTGCCTTGATCCTGCTCTTTATCTTCCTGACTCCGCGCTACCTCTTCCAGGATTGGCCTGTCATCAATAATCCTCACCAATTCAAGTTCGGAGAGCAGATTGTAGATACCTTTGATGAAAAAGGAAACCCGGTCTTAAATATCAGTACCCAGCTTGTCCCTGCCATTCAGGATGCGATAGCTCTCAAAAGCGTGGCTAAAACGCAGCTTGAAAAAACCTTGAACAAGCCGATTTCTATCGCCGATATCAAACCGATCCTGGGCGAAAACGGCGAAACCATCGGTTACTCCATTTGGCTCGGACCAAAGGCAGCAGATACCTTTTAGCCGTAAACCGGCATCCCAATTCATGATTTCAATTTGTCCAGTGGAGCCGAAAGGAGAGCTTTGAGTTTTTCCTGGGAGTCTCCCATGCCCGTTGGGGCACGATCACAGAGAAAAATCCCGGTACTTCCCCTGGGAAGGAATCATGAACACTAAATCTCAACGCAGGCTCTATTTCATTTTGGCCATGGTCGCGATTCTGGCGGTGGATTGGCTTTCCCTTGCTGCTCTCGCTCAAGAAGAGCTTTCTGCCGAAACCAGCAAAGTTTTGTCACAAATGGATCAAGCCAGCAAAATCCTTTCCACCTTGACGGCTGATGTGATTCAAACAAAGGTCACTGTTGTGGTGAACGATACTTCTGTGGAGACGGGCAAACTCTTTCACAAGCGCGGAAAGAATTATAGCAAGACTAAACTGGAGTATGATAATCCTGAATTGAAGACCTTGCTGATCGAAAAAGGAAAGGTTTGGATCTACGAGCCAAGAATTAATCGTCTTCAAGAATTCGATTTAGGAAAAGATCATTCCCAAGCCGAGTTTTTCATTACGGGGGTTGGTCAGTCCGGTGCTAACTTATCCAAAAGTTACAATGTAAAATTCTTGAATGAGGAATCGGTCAACGAGATCAAAACTGCCGTGCTCGAACTGAAACCCAAGTCGGATAAAGTTTCATCTATGTTTTCGAAAGTACAATTGTGGATCGATCAGACCCGCTGGGTTCCTATTCAAACACGCTTGACCGAAACGAGTGGAGACTATTTCACAATTCAATTTAATAACATTCAATTGAACCCGCACTTGTCGGATAGGATTTTTAAAATCAATGCTCCACCAAATGTCGAAAAAATAAAACCGCTCGGGTAGGCGTCGGAGCCTTGAATAAAGCGAAGCAGCTTGAATTCTGGAGTTGAAACTGGCGAGAGGTAAGGCCTAATGTAAACTTTTGCCCCCCGCCTACTGCCTTGAACTTTCACAAGGCCAAGTGAGGATGGGTCTTTGCGGCAGAGGGCTTCCTAGCAATGGCATCGATTTCGGAATTCGGGTGTATACTACGATAGACTCTTAGCCTGTTTATGCCCAAGAAAATTCTCTTGATTGACGATGATTCCAAGATTCTCACCTTAGAGAAGACGATCCTTGCCCAGGGTGGCTTTTCGGTAGACACGGCCCTGGACGGACCCGAAGGGCTTGCAAAGCTAAAGGCTAGCCAATATGATGCGATTGTTCTGGACATCCTGTTGCCCGTCATGGATGGGTATGAGGTGGCCAAGCAAATCAAGAAGTTGGACGCTTATAAAGAAATCCCGATCGTCATGGTCACCGCCACAGCGGAACGGGACGCGATGAAACAGGGATTCACCTCGGGAGCGGTCGTCTTCCTGAATAAGCCTTTCACCGCTGCCAAACTTCTCTCCGCCATTCAAACCGTTATCAAATAACGGGTCAATCACGACAGCGGACAACAAAGGCAGGTTAAGGACTCTGGTGAGGGCAAGAACCCGGAGCCCGCCTGACCTCTCACCTCCGAATTTCCGTTGGCTTGTTCTTCTCGGCCTGATTGAGCAACTGTCTCAGGACGTAAGGCAGAATGCCGCCGTGCTGGTAGTACTCAATCTCGATCGGAGTGTCGATACGCAACGTGACCGGGATTCGATCAGTCCCGCTACCGGTGTGGTGGATGAGGAGAGTGGCATCCTGGCTGGGTTTGATTTGATTTTCGAGACCGACAAGGTCAAAAATTTCGGTGCCGTTCAGCTTTAAGGTTTGAGCGTTGGTTCCTTCCTTGAATTGACAGGGCAAGACACCCATGCCGACCAGATTGCTGCGGTGGATGCGCTCGAAGCTCTGAGCTATGACTACCTTGACCCCTAAGAGCCGAGTCCCTTTGGCCGCCCAGTCTCTTGAGCTCCCCGTGCCGTATTCCTGGCCAGCGATAACCACCAGCGGTATTCCAGCCGACTGATAACGCATTGCCGCGTCATAGATGCTCATTTGTTGGCCGCCCGGCTGATAGAGGGTCACTCCACCCTCAACCCCGGGAACCATGAGATTCTTAATTCGCACATTGGCAAAAGTTCCGCGCGTCATCACGCGGTCATTCCCGCGGCGTGAACCATAACTATTAAAATCTTCCGGTGAAACACCCTTCTCCTGTAAATAGATGCCAGCGGGAGACGTTTTTTTGATTGCTCCGGCCGGGCTGATGTGATCCGTAGTAACGGAATCTCCAAAGATAGCTAAAGGACGCGCGCCCTTGATATCTTTGATCCGGCCGGGCTCGTTGCTGAAATTCTCGAAAAAAGGCGGCTCCTGGATATAAGTGGATTCCGGATCCCATAGGTAGAGCTCGCCCACGCTGCTGGGAATCTCGTTCCACAGCGGATTCTGCCCGAAATCTTTATAGAGCTTCCGAAAGGTTTCCGCATCAAAGGCCGAGAAAAGCAGATCACGCACTTCTGCCAGGCTGGGCCAGAGGTCGTGCAAGTGAACGTCCAGGTCGTCTTTCCCCTTGCCTATCGGCTCCCGTGACAAGTCTATGTCAACCCGACCGGCCAAGGCAAAGGCCACCACCAGCGGCGGGCTCATGAGAAAGTTGGCTTTGACACTTTGATGGATTCGCGCTTCGAAATTGCGATTGCCACTCAAGACGCTGGCGACAATCAAGTCATTCTTCGTGACGACCTCCTCGATGCGAGGATCGAGAGGACCAGAATTGCCGATGCAAGTCGTACAACCATAACCCACCAGGTTAAAACCAAGCTGGTCAAGATAGGGCTGCAGACCGGTTTTCTGCAAGTAATGGGTGACTACACGCGAACCCGGAGCGAGCGAGGTTTTGACCGTTGGACGGACCGAAAGCCCCTTTTCTACGGCCTTCTTCGCCACCAGTCCCGCTCCCAGCATCACGCTTGGATTCGAGGTGTTGGTGCAAGAGGTAATCGCGGCAATAACCACATCGCCATTCCCAAGGTCCAGAGAGGCCTTGGGAAACGCTTCCTCCCGAACCTCTTTGACCAAGTCAGGCGTGGGGCGATTATTCATCATCTCCAACTCGGTCCAGGTACTTGTACTCCCGCCTCCGGTAATTGGAAGTCTGTCCGAATCCTGCTCTCCACCACCCGCCAACGGTTGCAATGTCTTCAAGCGATCTCCACTTACCGTAGTAGGGAACCGCTTTCCAATTTCTTCTTTCGGCTTATTGTAACCGCTTTCGCTGATCGGTTTCTTCAACAGTTCGATAAACTTGTTCTTCAGTTCAGGCAACTCGATGCGATCTTGGGGTCGCTTCGGTCCAGCTACGCTTGGCTGGATATCTCCCAGATCAAGCTCCAGCAGGGTGCTGTATTGGCACTCACCTCTCCGCGGAATTCCAAACATCCCCTACGCTCTAAAATAATTCCGGAAGATATTGACTTGCTCTTCAGAACGTCCAGTCGCGTTGAGATAGTTGCAGGTTTCCTCGTCAATCGGGAAGTACCCCATGGTCGCTCCGTATTCGGGCGCCATGTTCGCAATGGTGGCCCGGTCGGGCACCGGTAGAGTGGCCGCACCTTCTCCGTGATACTCTACAAATTTGCCAACCACCCTGGCTTTTCGCAACATCTCCGTGCAATGCAGCACTAGATCGGTGGCGGTAATCCCTTCGCGCAATGTGCCGGTCATGTGCACGCCGACCACATCGGGCAT
>Ga0066710_100005404_pt1 | contig 11641 bp, 10 predicted proteins | sample GraSoiAngelo_159_FD_79666 | JGI IMG/M metagenome (GOLD analysis project Ga0066710, IMG submission 79666) | Grasslands soil microbial communities from the Angelo Coastal Reserve, California, USA - 14_1009_16_40cm | ecosystem: Environmental > Terrestrial > Soil > Grasslands | place: USA... | reverse complement strand
GCGGTGGTCCAGGCCTATCTGGAGATCGAGAAGGCGCGCCTGGGCGAGCGCCTGCGCGTCAAGCTCGACGTGCCCGACGAGCTCGACGCCTGGCCGGTCCCGCCGTTCGCCCTCCACACGCTGGTGCAGAACAGCGTCAAGCACGTGGCGGCCGCCCGTCCGGGCGGCGCCGAGATCCGCGTCTGGGCCCGGCAGCGGGGCGAGGGACTCGAGCTCAGCGTCTGGGACGACGGGCCCGGGATCGACCTCGCGGCGGCTCCGCCGGGCCACGGACTCGACACGCTGCGCGCCCGACTAGCCGTGCTCTTCGGCCCGCAGGCAACGCTTGCCGGCCGCCATCAGGACGGCGGCGGCCAGGTCACGATGGCGCTTCCGCCGCGCGACCGCGTGAGCTCGAGCGCATGACGCCCGTGACGGGGCGGCTCCGCGCCTACGTCGTCGACGACGAGCCCGGCGCGCTAAAGCAGGTCGTCCAGAGCCTCAAGTCGAGCGGCCGCGTCGACGTGGTCGGGACCGCGACGACGGCTGAGACGGCGCTCGCGGAGGTTCCAGCGCGCGACGTGGAGGCGCTGTTCCTCGACATCCACATGTCCGGGATGACCGGGTTCGAGCTGCTGGAGCGGCTCCAGACGAGCGCGCTGGTCGTGTTCGTCACCGCCCACGACGAGCACGCGCTCCGCGCCTTCGAGGCCGCGGCGATCGACTATCTCCTCAAGCCGGTCAAGCGTGAGCGCTTGGAGCGCACGCTCGACCGTCTCGAGAGCCGCCGCGGCGATCCCGGCGCCTCCGTCCAGGCGGTGCTCGAGAAGCTGGCGCGCCACTATCCGCGCGCGCCGGCCTATGCCGAGCGGATCAGCCTCGACCTCGGTCAGCAGCGCACTCAGCTCGTCGAGGTCGCCAAGATCTCGCACTTCCTAGCCCAGGGGAAGGGGACCATTGCGGTGACGGCCTCGGGAAGCCATCTCGTGGATCGGGCGCTGGGCGAGCTCGAGGAACGCCTGGACCCGCGGCAGTTCGTCAGGATCCACCGCAGCGCGATCGTGAATCTCCAGTGGGTCGCCGAGGTTCAGCCCGAGCTCGGCGGGCGCTTGATCGTGAAGCTCAAGGACGGCCCGCGCACCGAGCTCCAGGTCGCCCGCGATCGGGCGCGCGCCTTCAAGGAGCGGATGGTGCTGTAGCTAGGAGCGGCCGCTAGTGCGGCTGCGCCACTCTTCGACGATCGCGTCGGCGTCGAGGACGCCGAGCCGGCTCGCAGGGCCGTCGGATATCCGCGCGTTCGCCCGAGAGATCTCGGAATTCAGGGTTGCCACCCGAGCCCTGACCTCGGCCTCGTCGCGCAACGTCCAGATCCGCGCCATCTCCACCTCGACCTTTCGCAGGAGCCCCAGGGCCGGCGGCAGCACGGACACTTTCTCCCGGCGGATGAGCTTCTTCACCCACCAGTCCGGATCGTAGCCCTGATCGAGATCGGGCAGGGGCTTGCCCGCGCCCTCGAGGTTGTCGAAGGCGCCGTCTTCGCGAGCCTGACGGATCTGCTCCTCGAGCCACGACTCCCAGCTGCGCCCGGGCGGCTTGCGCTCTGTCATGGCGTCTGCAGCGTACGCCCTGGTGGTATGCTGCACCCTCGTATCGTCGAGCGCGGAGCGCTATGACCACGAGAACGGAGGTCATCGTGAGCAACCTTGCCGTCGTCGTCGATCCCGATGCGCCCGGTCGTCTCGTTCTCAAGCCCGTCCCCGAGCCCACGCCCGACCGGGGCGAGGCGATCGTGCGCGTGCGTGCGATCTCGCTGAACCGCGGGGAAGTTCGGCGCTCGACCATGGCCGCCGCCGGATGGCGCCCGGGCTGGGATCTCGCCGGCGTCATCGAGCGTGCCGCCGCCGACGGCGGGGGCCCGAAGGTCGGCGAGCGCGTGGTCGGCTTCCTGCCCGAGGGCGCCTGGGCGCAGCGCGTGGCCGTGCCGAAGAACGCGCTGGCCGAGCTCCCGGAAAAGGTGACCTTCTCCCAGGCCGCCACGTTCCCGGTCGCCGGCCTGACGGCGCTGCTGGCGCTCGGCAAGGGTGGCCCGCTCCTCGGCAAGCGCGTGCTCGTCACCGGCGCGACCGGTGGCGTCGGCGACTTCGCGGTACAGCTCGCACGACTCTCCGGCGCCCACGTGACCGCGCTCGTCCGCCGGAACGACCAGGCGGCTGCGGTTCGACAGCTCGGCGCGCACGAGGTGGTCGTGGGCGACGAGATCGCCAAGGAGCCCAAGTACGATCTGATTGTTGATTCTGTTGGCGGGAAGACGCTCGGAACCGCGCTGGGAGCGCTGCAACGCGCGGGCGTCTGCGTCACGCTCGGCGTCTCGGCCTCGGCCGAGGTGACCTTCGACGCGCGCGAGTTCTTCGTGGCCGGCCGCTCGACGCTCTATGGCTTCTACCTGTTCACCGAGTTCGGGAACGAGCCGGCCTCGGTCGGGCTGCGGCGTCTGGCCGATCTGGTGGCCGCGGGCCAGCTCTCCCCGCACATCAGCCTCGAGCGACCGTGGAAGGAGATCGCCCAGGTCGCGCAGGATTTGATAGCGCGGCGCTATCCGGGAAAGGCGGTGCTCACGCTTGACTGACCCGGGGCCGTTCGACTTCAAGGATCAGGCCGTGCTTGTCACCGGGGCCGCCGCCGGGATCGGCTTCGGCATCGCCCAGGCCTTCCACGGGGCCGGGGCGCGTCTGGCGCTCGGCGATCTGCGGGAGCCGGCGCTCAAGCAGGCGGTGGATCGGCTGGGGCGCTCGGCACGAGTCTTCAGCCAGGTCGTCGACGTCCGGGACGGCCGGTCGGTCGCGGACCTCGTGAGCGCGGCCGAGCGCGCGCTGGGGCCGATCACCGTCGCCGTCGCGAACGCGGGGATCTATCCGAACTCGCCCGTGCTCGAGATGACGGTCGAAGAGTGGGACAGCGTGATGGAGACGAACGTACGCGGCGTCTTCCTCACGTGCCAGGCGGTCGGCCGGCGGATGACGGAGGACAAGACGCCGGGGAAGATCATCACGATCTCGTCGGGCGCGTACAACAGCGGGCGCAAGGGCGCCGCGCACTACTGTGCGTCCAAGGCAGGCGTGGTGATGTTCACCAAGGTCCTCGCCATGGAGCTGGCACCGCACCGGATCAACGTCAACTGCATCGCGCCCGGGCTGATCACGGTCGACCGCGACGCGAGCCAGGTGTCCGACGAGTACGTGCGGACGCTCGTGGCCAATATCCCGTGGGGCCGGCCGGGCACGCCCGACGACATCGCGCGAGCCGCGCTATTCCTGGCCTCGCCCTACGCCGACTTCATCACGGGCGAGGTGCTCAGCGTCGACGGTGGCAGCGGCACCGGCCGCACCTGGCTTCCCTACAGCGGCACACCCCCGCGCCAGGCCTAGGCGCGGATCATTCACGAACTACGTGCGGGAGACCGGCCGGGTGGCGCCGGGGGCTCTGGGCGCGGCCGGCGTAGTGGGACCCCTTCGTCCTGTGCGCCGCTCGAAGAGCGGCGATTCAGGCGAACGGGTGGCGGAGCCGGCTGCGCCAGAGCCCCCGGCGACAGGACCCGGCCGCCTCACGCGGCGCATTCGTGAATGATCCCGGTTAGACCTTGAGCCGCGGGTCGAGGAGGTCGCGAAGGCCGTCGCCGAGCAGGTTCATCGCCAGGACGGTCAGCATGATGCCGAGGCCGGGGAACGTCGAGATCCACCAGGCTTCGCGCAGATAGTCGCGTCCTTCCGCGAGCATGCGTCCCCACTCGGCCGCCGGCGGCTGGCTGCCGAGCCCGAGGAAGCTGAGCGCCGCGGCCGACAGGATCGCGGTGCCCAGGCCGAGCGTGGCCGTCACGATGAGCGGCGCCACCACGTTGGGCAGGATGTAGCGGGTGAGGATCGTGCGATCGCGGCCGCCGATCGCCCGCGCGGCCTCGACGTAGACCTGCTCGCGCGCCGAGAGCACGCTGGCGCGCACCAGCCGCGCGTAGGTCGGCACTGCGGCGAGCCCGACTGCGATCATCACGTTGCCGAGGCCCGGCGTCAGCACGCTCACGATCGCCAGCGCCAGGAGTATTCCGGGGAAAGCCAGCAGCACGTCGATCATCCGCATCAACAGCGCGTCGAGCCGTCCGCCGTAATAGCCGGAGACGAGACCGACCGGCGCGCCGATCCCCACCGCGATCGAGACGGAGATGAGTCCGACGACCAGCGAGATCCTGGCGCCGTGCAGCACGCGACTGGCCACGTCGCGGCCGAACTGGTCGCTGCCGAGGAGATAGCGCGACCCGGGCGCGTGGAGCGCGGTGCGCGGCGAGGTCTTGATCGGATCGCGCGGGCTGAGCCAGGGCGCGCCGATCGCCAGCAGCGCGAGCGCGCCCAGGATTACGAGGCCCGCCACAGCGCCCCGGTGGCGAACCACGCGCCGGAGCGGGCTCGGCCCGTCAGCCAACGCGGATCCGCGGGTCGACGAACGCGTAGGCGACGTCGACGAGCACGTTGATCATCACGTAGGACGCCGCCACGAACAGCACGGTGCCCTGGACCAGCGGGAAGTCCTTGGCGAGGATCCCGCCCACGATCAGGCGCCCGAGCCCTGGCCGGCTGAAAACGGTCTCAACGATGACGGCTCCGGCCAACAGATTTCCGAACTGCAGGCCGAAGATCGTGATGATCGGGATCAGGGCGTTCTTCAGGGCGTGCCGGACGACCACGCCCCACCACGCGAGGCCCTTGGCCCGCGCGGTGCGTACGTAGTCCTGACCGAGCACCTCGAGCATGCTCGAGCGCGTGAGACGCGCGATGATCGCCGAGGCGATCGTGCCGAGCGTCAGGCTCGGGAGGACCAAATGCAGGAGATCGCCGCCGCCGGTCGCCGGGAACCACGCCAGGTGTAGCGAGAAGACGAAGATGAGCAGGAGCCCGAGCCAGAAGCTCGGCATCGACACGCCGAGGAGCGCGACCACCATCGAGCCGACGTCGAGCCACGTGTTGCGAAAGAGCGCCGCCAGCAGGCCGAGCGGCACGCCGATGGCGATGGCCACCGCCATGCTGGCCAGCGCCAGCTGGGCCGTGCTGGCGACGTTCTCGGCGATCTCGGTCGCGACGGGCCGCCGGCTCCGGATCGAGGTGCCCAGATCACCCCGGAACGCGTTCGCGACGAACCGGCCGTACTGCTGCGGCAGCGGCTCGTCGAGGTGGAGCTGGGCGCGCATCTGGGCGATCTGGTCGGGGCTAGTGACGAACTCGGCGAGCATCATCTTCACGGGGTCGCCGGGCACCAGGAACAGCATGCTGAAGACGGCCAGCGTGACGCCGAACAGGACGGGCACGACGGCCAGCACCCGCCGGGCCAGGTAGATCAGCACCTATTTCTGGATCGCGGCGTCGCTCAGGACGGGATACGTGGCGAAGGTGTACTTCACGCCCCGGACATTGGCGCGGAACGCCCACACCGACAGCTCGTCAACCAGCGGTACCGTGAGCGCCTCGTCGAGCACCATCTGCTCGATCGCGAGATAGATCGCGCGCCGCTTCGCCGGGTCGAACTCGCGCCGCCCCTGCTCGAGCATCTGGTCGAGCTTGGCGTTCTTCACGCACGACCAGTTGAAGTTGCCGCCGACCAGCGACGAGTGGAACAGCGGATAGAGCCCGTCGGGATCGGTGGCGCGCAGGAACATGACGGGCCCGTGGGTGGCGCAGCGATAGTTGTCCTCGTACCAGGGCGGCCGCGCCTGCGCCTTGATCTTGAGATCGATCCCGACCTCGCGGAGCGACGACTGGATGAGCTGCGCCGTCGGCTCCGGGCCGCCGCCGTACTCGATCGCGTTCAGGACGATCTCGAGCCGCGCGCCGCCCTTCGTCCGGATCCCGTCGGCACCGGGCTGCCAGCCGGCTTCGGCGAGAATGGCCTGGGCCTTCGCCGGGTCGAACGGGTAGGCCTGGCGCAGGGTCGGCTCGTCGAGCATCGCCGCGGTGAGCGGCGCGAAGGCCTTCAGGCCGATGCCCTTGTAGACGGTGGCGAGGAGCGCTTCCTTGTCGACCGCATGGTTGACCGCCCGCCGCACCTTCACATCGTCGACCGGCGGCCTCGTGGTGTTCAGCAGCCAGATGCGCGGTGCTCCGGGGTAGGGGATCTTGTCGACGCGCATCGCGGTGTTCTTCTCGAAGCGCGGCAGCGACTGGGCCGGGACGAGGTAGACGCCCTGCGTCTCGCCGCTCTCGAGCGTCGTCACGCGCGTGCCGGCTTCCGGCACGAACTTCCACACGACTGTGTCCAGCAGGGCTCCGCCGGCGCGATCGCTCCAGGGCGCCTTCCGGGTGTACGCGGGGTTGCGGGCCATCGTGGTGTGGTCCTTCGCCACGTACTCCTTGACCATGAACGGGCCGCTGCCGACCGGGCGCGTGTGGACCTGGTCGCCCGTCTCGCGCACGGCCTTGGGCGAGACGATGCTGAGCGTGCCGCCCGCCGCGTAGGCGAGAAACGGAGCGTACGGGGTCTCGAAGCTGACCTGCACGGTGAACTCGTCGAGCACCTTCGACCCGGCGTAACCGGCCAGCGCGGATCGCGAGCCGCCGGCCTTGAACTTCGGATCGACGATCCGATCGAAGTTGAACTTGACCGCCTCGGCGTTGAACGGCGTGCCGTCGTGGAACTTCACGTCGCGGCGCAGCTTGAACGTGACGCTCCGTCCGTCGCGCGCGCTCGTCCACGACTCCGCCAGCCAGGGCACCAGCTTGCCGTCGAGCCCGCGGTAGACGAGGTTCTCGGTGACCGAGGCGATGATCTGGAAGGTCACCGCGGACGGCGACGCGTGCGGGTCGAGGGTCGGCGGCTCCTGGTCGAGCGCGATGACCAGCGTGCCGCCGGCGTTCTGCGCGTGAGCCGTCGGAGCAGTGATCCCGAGCAGAGCCAGAACACAGGCGACGACGAGAGCGAGACGTGACGGATATGAGGGCGGCATGGAGCCCAATCCTCTGCCGGGAGGCCTACCGGCGTCAAGGCCTATCGGCATCAGAGGGCGCATACTGAGATTCCAGGGAGGCCACACGATGGACGAGCGGGAGCTGGCCGCGTCGCTACGCCGTGTCCGCGAGGGCTCGCTCGATCGCCGTCAGTTCGCCCGGACGCTCCTCGGGCTCGGGCTGACGGCGCCGATGATCGCCGAGCTCCTGGGACCGTGGCCGGGCCACGCGCAAGCCAAGCGGTCGATCTTCACGCCGGCGCGCCGCGGCGGCGGTGAGCTGAAGACGCTCTGGTGGCAGGCGCCCACGATCCTGAACCCGCACCTGGCCACCGGCGCCAAGGACGCCGACGCCTCGCGGATCTTCTACGAGGGGCTCGTGTCGTTCGACCCCGACGGCCACTTCGTTCCCAACCTCGCGGCCGAGATACCGACGATCGAGAACGGCGGCGTGGCGCGCGACGGGCTCTCCGTGGTCGTGAAGCTCAAGAAGGGCGTGCAGTGGCACGACGGCAAGCCCTTCACGTCGGACGACGTCGTGTTCACGTGGGAGTACGTGATCGACCCGGCGACGGCCGCGACGACGACGGGCGCCTATCGCGACATCGCCCGGATCGACAAGCTCGATCAGCACACGGTCAAGATCGTCTACAAGAGCCCGAACCCGTTCTGGGCCAAGGCCTTCGGCAGCATCATTCCCCGGCACGCGTTCGCGCCGTTCAAGGGCGAGAAGTCGCGTGAGGCGACGGCCAACCTCAAGCCTGTGGGAACCGGTCCCTATCGCTTCGCGGACTTCAAGCCCGGCGACCTGGTCCGCGCCGAGGTCTTCCCCGGCTATCACGAGGCGAACTGGCCGTTCTTCGATCGGCTCGAGATGAAAGGCGGCGGCGACGCCGTGTCGGCGGCGCGCGCGGTGATCCAGACCGGCGAGTACGACTTCGCCTGGAACATGCAGGTCGAGGACGACGTGCTCAGGCGGATGGAGCAGGGCGGCAAGGGCCGGCTCGACATCGCCTGGGGCGGCGGCATCGAGCAGGTCTTTTTCAACTTCTCCGACCCGTTGAGAGAGATCGACGGCGAGCGGTCGAGCGTCAAGGCGCCGCACCCGTTCTTGACCGATCCCGCTGTCCGGACGGCGCTGAGCCTGCTGGTGGACCGTGCGTCGATTCAGGAACAGATCTACGGCCGGCACGGACAGGCCACGGCCAACTATCTCAACGCGCCGCCGACGTTCCGATCCAAGAACACGCGCTGGGAATTCAATCCCGAGAAGGCCGCGAAGGTTCTCGACGACGCGGGATGGAAGCGCGCGGGCGACGGCCTGCGCGCGAAGGACGGCAGGCGCCTGCGGATGCTGTTCCAGACATCGATCAACGCCCCGCGCCAGAAGACGCAGGCGATCGTGAAGCAAGCGGCCGCGAAGGTCGGGATCGAGCTCGAGGTGAAGGCGGTCGTTCCCGCGGTGTACTTCTCCACCGATCCGGCCAACGCGGACACGCTGGCGCATTTCACCGCCGACCTCCAGATGTACAGCCTCGTCAACGGCTCGCCCGACCCCCAGCTGTTCTTGCAGCCGTTCGTCTCGTGGGAGATCGCCCAGAAGGAGAACAAGTGGGCGGGCCGCAACTCGACCCGCTGGCGGAACGACGAGTACGACCGGATGTACAAGGCCGCCGAGACGGAGATGGACCCGGTGAAGCGCGCGGCGCTGTTCATCCGCATGAACGACATGCTGGTCCAGAGCGTCGTGATCGTGCCCTTCCTCTGGCGTGGCACGGCCTCCGCGGTGTCGAACCGTCTGCGCGGCACCGAAATCAGCGGCTGGGACTCCACCTTCTGGAACCTCGCCCACTGGTACCGCGAACCCTAGCCGGCCTCTGGCGCGGAGGTAGCCAGCCGTGCAGGCTGCGCGGTATGCTCGGCGCTCATGGACGTGGGAATCGTGACCGCGAAGGTCGCAGAGGTCGGTCGAACTGCGACGGAGGCATGACGCCATGAAGCGAAGCACAGAGCGCATTCTGACCACACACACCGGAAGCCTGCCCCGCGCCAACGATCTGACGCCGCTGCTGGAGGCGCTCGACGCGGGCAACGTGCCCGAGCAGGCCGTCTTCGATGCGCGCGTACGGCGCGCTGTCGCTGACATCGTCCGCCAGCAGGTGGAGGCCGGCGTGGACGTCGTCAACGACGGCGAGCAGGGGAAGGTCGGCTATTCGACCTACGTCCGCCATCGCCTGACCGGGTTCGGAGGACAGGCGGCGGTGCCGACGCGCGCAGACTGGGCCGACTTTCCCGAGGCGGCCGCGAAGTCCGAGCGGCGCTCGACGATCATGCGCCCGTCCTGTAACGGGCCCATCGAGTGGAAGGACCGCACCGCCGTACAAAAGGACGTCGCCAACCTGACCGCGGCGGTGTCCTCCGTGAAGCCGACCGAGGCGTTCATGACCGCCGCCTCGCCCGGCGTCATCGCGCACTTCCTGAAGAACGAGCACTATCCGAGCCGCGAGGCGTACCTGGCGCGGCTCGTCGACGTGATGAAGGAAGAGTACGACGCGATCCATCGTGCGGGGTTCATCCTCCAGGTCGACTGCCCTGATCTCGCGATGGGACGACACCTGGCATTCCCCGATCTCAGCAACGCGGAGTTCCTCAAGATCGCCGCCGCCAACGTCGAAGCGCTCAACCACGCGCTGCGGGATATCCCGCCGGATCGCATGCGGCTGCACCTCTGCTGGGGCAACTACGAGGGGCCGCACCATCGGGACATCCCGCTGAAAGAAATCCTGCCGATCGCGCTCAAGTCCCGGCCGCAGGCGCTCTCGTTCGAGGGGGCCAACCCGCGTCACGAGCACGAGTGGATCGTGTTCAAGGACGTGAAGCTGCCGGACGACCGGCTGATCATCCCCGGCGTGCTCGACTCGACGACTAACTTCATCGAGCATCCGGAGCTGGTCGCCCAGCGGCTTGTCCGCTACGCCGAGATCGTTGGCCGCGAGCGCGTGCTGGCCGGCACCGACTGCGGCATGGCGACCTTCGCGCGCTCGGTCAACGTGGTCGAGCCCGAGATCGCCTGGGCCAAGTTCAAGTCGATGGCCGAAGGCGCGAAGCTGGCGTCCAGGCAGCTCTGGCGCTGAGGCGTGCGGCACACGAAGCGAGCGGTCGTCGCGCGCACCCGGCGCGAGTTCGCCCAGCTCGACCGGGTCGTCCGTCGGCTACGGCCCGCGGACTGGATGCGACCCGTGCCGCGCCCGGAGGGGCGGGACCGGTGGACCGTCAAGGACGCGCTGGCGCACATCCTCTACTGGAAGGAGCACACCGGCCGCGTGTTCCGGGGCGAGAAGCGCTTGCCCGAGATGCGCGGCCTCGGCATCGAGCAGATCAACCGCAAGATCTACAACCGCTGGCGGCGCCAACCGCCGGCCGCGCTGGTGGCCTGGCATCGGCGGGTGCACAAAGACGTCGTGAAGACCCTCGCGGCGACGCCCGCTGAATTCTTCAGCAGCAAGAACCGCTCGCACGAGTGGCCGCTGGACTTCGACGGCCACTCGGCCGCGCACCGGCTCAAGGACATCGAAGCCGCGCTCCAGGAGGCCCGTGAATGATTCCCGATGAGCTCGATGTTCCCCACGCGGTCGTACGAGTGCTCGAGGAAGCAGGCATCCAGTTCGTGTTCGGCATGCCCGGCGGGGACACCGGTCGGATTTTCGACGCGCTCTACGACTCGAAGCAAGTCCAGACCGTTCTCGTCCGCCACGAGCAGGCGGCCTCGATCATGGCCGAGATGTACGGCCGGCTGACCGGCAAGCCCGGCGTGGTCATGGGGCAGGGGATCTTCCTCGCCTGCAACGCGCTCTTCGGTACGCTCGAGGCCGTGAAGGGCGCCTCGCCCATGCTCCTCCTGGGCGACTTCACCGACATGGCTCCCTTCATGCACCACGCGCCGTACCAGTCGGGCACGGGCGAGCACGGCAACCACGACCTGCGCAATCTCCTGGCGAGCGCCACGAAGTACACCGCCGCGGTCTCAGAGCCCAAGCAAGCGATGCAGACGATCCAGCTCGCGATCAAGCACGCGACCACCGGCACGCCCGGTCCGGTGGCGGTCGTGTTCAACAGCCGGTCGCTGTCGGGCACGGTCAAGACGAAGCGGCCGCCGCGGGTTCACGAGACCGGACGGCATCTGGCTCACGGCGCGTCACGCCCCGCGGCGGCCGACGTGGCGCGCGTGGCCGAGACGCTGGCCGGCGCATCCAACCCGGTGATCATCGCCGGCAACGGCGTGCACGCCGCGCGCGCCTGGTCCGAGCTGGCGACGCTCGCCGAGCTCCTCGCGATTCCGGTCGCGACCACCGCGACTGGGAAGAGCGCGATGGCCGAAATCCATCCCCTCGCGCTGGGTGTGTTCGGCAACTGGGGTCAGACCGTGGCGAACGAGGTCGTCTCGACGGCCGACATCGTGCTGGTCGTGGGCTCGCGGCTGGCGCCGACCGACACGTGCTTCGAGAACCCCGAGCTGCTCGACGCCGACCGGCAGACACTCTTGCAGATCGACGTGGAGCCGCTCAACATCGGCCGCAATTTCCCGGTTGCCGCGGCGATCGTAGGCGATGCCCGTGAGGCGCTCGAGGCGCTGGCTACCGAGCTCGGACCGCGACTCAACCCCGCGAAGCGGGAGGCGGC
>Ga0066710_100005403_pt1 | contig 11642 bp, 9 predicted proteins | sample GraSoiAngelo_159_FD_79666 | JGI IMG/M metagenome (GOLD analysis project Ga0066710, IMG submission 79666) | Grasslands soil microbial communities from the Angelo Coastal Reserve, California, USA - 14_1009_16_40cm | ecosystem: Environmental > Terrestrial > Soil > Grasslands | place: USA... | reverse complement strand
GAGGATCATGGATCTGCTCGAGGTCAAGAGCCGTATAGCTGAAGCCCTGGTGGAGTCCATCTTCCGCCGCGCTCGCTACCAGATCCGTCCTTTCCGTAACAACACCTCTCCGCTCCGGTTCGGGCGCGAGGACTTCTCCCCCGACTTTCGAGTCTCGTCCGAGGCCGATGGCGAAAACGCCGCCGGGGAGTTCCTCGTGGAGGTGAAGTACCGGCCGTCGGCCTACCAGTTCGTCTCGGTCGAGAACCAGCGAGGCGAGCGCTCGATCTTCTACATGGCCCGCCGGCAGTGGCCGAACCTCTACTTCATCCTCGTGACAGACCGGCCCGAAACCGGACGCTCGTGCTTCCAGGCCATCGCGTTCGGCTCGATGCGCCCGGGCGAGGTCTTCCGCACCGTCGACCTCGTCGAGCTGAAGGAGCTCCGCATCTTCCAGCACAACATCGAGGACCACGAGGAGCTCATTCGTAGAATCTTCTCGCTGCTGACCGGCGCCCAGTCCTGAGGGCGCGCTCAGAGCGCCCGCGCCACCAGCCACACTCCGAGGAAAGCCAGGAAGACCAGCACGGCACGGTTGAAGGAGCGCTGGTCCAGCCTGTCCTGAAGCCTGAGACCGAGCCCGAACCCCGCCAGACCGGCCGCGGCCAGCCCCAGCGAAGCCAGCGCGAGATACCAGCCAAGGAGCCCGTACCAGACGAGGGTCACGAGCTGGACCGTCTTCACGACCAGAAACGTGAACGCGATCGACCGGACGAACTCCTGCTTGGCCATGCCGAGCGCCACGAAGTAGAGCGCGATCGCGGTGCCGGGCGCATTGGTGATGCCTCCCATGATCCCGGCGGCGAGCCCGACCGGCGCGGCGAGCCGTCGTTCCCAGCTGGCGGGGACCCGCGGCGAGAACCGGGCGAGATCGAGCAACACGTAGCTCAGCACGAAGCCACCGAGCAACAGCGTGACGGCGCGGGGCGAGAGCGCGACCAGGAGCCTGGTGCCGACGACCGTGCCGATCATCGTGAAGACCAGGAGCGGCGCGAGCCGGCGGGGCGCATCGCCGAGAGGCCCGCTCCGGCGCAGCTGGAGGCTGTCCATCACGAGGTTCGGGATGACCAGGAGCGCGACGGCGCTCTTGACGTCGACCGTGAGCGCCAGGAGCGGCGTGCCGAGGGTCGGGAACCCAAAGCCGATCGCGCCCTTGACGACGGCGGCGAGCAGGACGGCGACGACGGCGGCGAGGGCTAGCGCGAGAGCGACTCGTGCAGGACTTCGGCCGGGTGCTTGGCACGGCGACCCGCCAGATGCTGGATCTGCTGGCGGCAGGAGATGCCGGGCGCGACGATCTCGGTCTCGGCGGCGGCCGCCTTCACCGCGGGCGCCAGCCGGCGGTTACCGAGGGCGACCGAGATGTCGTAGTGCTCGCGCTCGAAGCCGAACGAGCCGGCCATGCCGCAACAGCCCGAGTCGACCTCCTCGACCTCGAAGCCCGCCCAGCGAAGCACCGCGACCGTCGGCCCCGTGCCGACGAGCGCCTTCTGGTGGCAGTGGCCGTGGAGAAGCGCCTTCCGGCCCTTGGCGCCGAACGAGAGCGCCAGCCCGCGGCCGCGCTCGCGGACCAGGAACTCCTCGAACAGGAAGGCCTGCCGCGCCACCGCCCGGGCGTCATCGGTGCGAACGAGATCGACCGTCTCGTCACGCAGGGTCAAGAGACACGAGGGCTCGAGCCCGAGGATCGGGACGCCACGCCGCGCGTACGGCGCCAGGCGCTCGACGTTCCAGGCCGCGTGCTCGCGCGCCTCGGCGAGCATGCCCTTGGAGATGAGCGGCCGGCCGCAGCACTTGCGGTCGACCAGCACGACACGATAGCCCGCGGCCTCCAGGACACCCACCGCCGCGCGCGCGATCTCGGGCACGTTGTAGGTCGTGAACGTGTCGTTGAACAGTACGACCTCGCCGCGCGGCGACGCCATGGGGGGTGTGCGACGCGCGAACCAGTCGGTGAACGTCTGGGCCGCCAGGGCCGGCAACGGGCGGCGGCGGTCGATGCCGGCGAGCTTCTCGAGCGCCCAGCGGCTCGGCCCGAGGTTGGAGATCCAGTTGACGAGCCCCGGCAGGCGCGCGCCCAGCCGGTTCATCCGCGCGATGCGGCCGAACAGCCGATTGCGGAGCGGCAACCCGTTGGCCTGGTAGTAGTGGTGGAGAAACTCGTACTTGAGCTTGGCCATGTCCACGTTCGACGGGCACTCGGCCTTGCATCCCTTGCACTCGAGACAGAGGTCCATCACCTCGTAGAGCCGCCGTCCCGTGAACTCTTTGGCCGGCAAGCGCCCGGAGAGCACGGCGCGGAGCGCGTTGGCGCGCCCGCGGGTGGAGTGCTCCTCGTCCTTCGTCGCCATATACGAGGGGCACATCGTGCCCTCGAGGGTCTTGCGGCAGGCGCCGACGCCGTTGCACATCTCGATCGACGCCGCGAAGCCGCCCTGCTCGGAGAAGTCGAGCAGCGTCTTCGGCTCCCACGTCGTGTACTGGGTGCCGTAGCGCAGGTGATCGGTGACGCCGGCGGGGGCGACGATGTTGCCGGGGTTCATGCGGTTGTCGGGGTCGAAGGCGCGCTTGAGCTCGCGGAAGGCCTGCATGATCCGCGGGCCATACATCCGCTCGAGGAAGGGGCTGCGCGCGCGGCCGTCGCCGTGCTCGCTCGAGATCGTGCCGTTGAATCGCACCACCAGGTCGGTGATCTCGTCCGCGATCGCGCGCACCTGCTCGAGGCCGCGCGGAGTCTTCAGATCGATGACCGGGCGGATGTGCAGGCAGCCGACCGAGCAGTGGCCGTAGTAGGCGCCCTCGGTGTCGTGCTTGGCGAAGATCTCGCGGAAGCGGCTCACGAACTCGGCCAGGTGCTGGGGCGCGACCGCGGTGTCCTCGACGAAGGCGATCGGCTTCTTGTCGCCTTTCATCCCGAGCAGGAGCCCGAGCCCCGCCTTGCGGAGCTTCCAGATCGACTGCTGCTCGGCAGTGTCGTGGGCCACGTGCGCGGCGTAGCCGAATCGCTCCCGCTGGCGGCGCGCGTCCAGCGCCTCGACCTTCGCGCGCACCTCGGTGTCGGTCTCGCCCGCGTACTCGACGATCATGATCGCGCCCGGGTCGCCCTGGACGAATCCCATCCGCTGCGACTGCTCGATGTTGTTCCGGGCGAGGTCGAGGATCATCTTGTCGGTCAGCTCGACGGCGTACGGGCCGGTCTCGAGGATCGACGACGACGACTCGAGCGCTTCCTGGACCTCCCGGTAGTGGATCACCTCGACCGCCGTCTTCTTCGGGCGGCGGATCAGGCGCATCTTCGCCTCGACCACGCTGACGAACGTGCCCTCGGAGCCGACGATCAACCGCGCCACGTTGAGCGCGCCGTTCGTCGCGTGGCGCCGGCCGATCGCGGGAACGAGCTCGTTCAGGTTGTAGCCCGAGACCCGCCGCCAGTGCGCCGGATACTTCGACTGGATCTCGTCCGCGTACGTGTCGCGGATGCGGGCGATCTCCCGGTAGATCTGACCCTCGAGCCCGGGCGCCCGGCACTTGGCCGCGAACTCGTCCGGGGTGACCTCGCCGAACACCGCGCGCGAGCCGTCGGCGAGTACGGTCGTCAGCTCGATCACGTGCTCGACCGTGAGGCCGTACGCGATCGAGTGCGAGCCGCCCGAGTTGTTGCCGAGCATCCCGCCGAGCGTCGCGCGGTTCGACGTGGAGGTGTCCGGCCCGAAGCCGAGACCGAGCAGACGCACGTGGTGGTTCAGGTTGTCCTGCACGAGCCCGGGCTGCACGCGCACCCAGAGCTCCTCGGCGTTGACCTCGAGGACCTTGTCCATATACCGCGAGAAGTCGAGGACGAGGGCGTGGTTGACGGTCTGGCCGGTCAGCGAGGTGCCGCCGCCGCGCGGCAGGATCGCGACCTCGTAGCGGGCGGCGGTCTCGATCGCGGCCCGGACGTCGTCCGCGTCGCGCGGGATGACGATGCCGACCGGCTCCATCTGATACATCGACGCGTCGGTCGAATAGAGCAGGCGGGAGCCGGCATCGAAGCGGACGTCGCCGCCGATCGCCTTTACGAGCTCGCGTTCGAGGTCGTTCACCTCGGTCATTATACTCGGTGGTCGTGGGGCGAGGGCTACGGGTACTATAGACGTGTGAGTCTTCGCCTCGGCGTCCTCGCCCTGCTCCTCGCCCTGGCCACCGGCAGCGAGGCGGCGCCTGCAGCCCCCGGATTCAAGATCACGATGATCGACGGCAAGACGACGCTCGATTCGCGCGAGCTGATCGGCAAGAAGATCCTTGTCCTACGCTTCCAGGCGTCCTACTGCAAGGCGTGTGCGCGAGAATCCGCGGCGTTCGGCCGGCTCTACGACAAGTACCGCTCGCGCGACGTCGAGGTCGTGGCGATCCACGTCCAGGACACGACGGCCGACACGCGAAGCTTCGTGCGCAGGAACAAGGTCAACTATCCCGTCGCGCTCGACCCGAAGCTCACGATCGGCAACACGTTCGGCTTCAAGGGCACACCCTATACGGTCGTGATCGATCAGAAAGGCGAAATGGTGGCACAGATCCACGGCCAGTCGGCCGCGGCGCGCCTGCCGCGCATCCTCGACGAGCTCTTGAAAGAGGCCCCGCAGAAGTCCTGACTCAGGGTCGCGTCCTCCTCACATCGACCGCTTGTTCGTAGAACGCGAGCGCCGCCGCCCCGCGCACACTGGCGCGCTTGTCGCCCGGCACGATCTCGATCCGTGTGGAGGCGAGCGCCCGCGGGAACGCGTACTCGCCGGCGGCGCGGAGGATCTTCGCCTCGAGCCTCGCGAACGACTCCACGACACCGCCGGTGACGATCAAGACCTCCGGGTTCAGGCCGTTCACGATCGTGCCCATCATTGCGCCGAGCGCCTGGCACGCCTCGTCGACGATCGAGACGGCGAGGCCGTCGCCTTCCTGCGCGGCGCGAAAGACCATGGCCGCCGTGAGCCCGGACGGATCGCCCCCCGCGGCCTTCAGCAAGGTCGTCCGCGCGTCGCCCCCGATCCGCGAGCGCGCGATGTCGGCGATCCCCCGCCCGCTCGCGTAGAACGCCAGGCACCCGCGCAGGCCGCACCAGCATCGCGGCCCATCGAACTTGACCGGGGTATGACCCAGCTCGCCGCCGAACCCCGCGGCGCCCCGCACCAACCGCCCCTCGAGCACGATCCCGGCGCCGATCCCCGTCCCCGTCGACAGCACGACCAGGGACCGGGCGCCCCGCGCGGCGCCGAGCGTCGCCTCGCCCAGCGCCAGCGCGTTCACGTCGTTGTCCACGACGACCGGAAGGCCGACCCGACCGCCGAGCTCCGCGGCCAGTGGCCGTCCGGCGAGCTCCGGGATGTGGGTCACCGGTTCCCCGACGATGCCGCGCTCCGCGTCGACCGGCCCGGGCACGCCCACGCCGACCGCCGCGATCGAGCGGGCCGACGTGCCGGCCCTCGAGGTCACCTCGGCGATGAGGCCGACGATCGTCTCGAGCGGATCGCGTTCGCCGGCGCGAGTCGGCGCGCTCGCGTCCACGATCACGTCGCCCTCTCGGGTGACCAGGCCGACGGCCGTCGTCGTGCCGCCGACGTCCACCCCCACGGTGACGCCGTGACGCCGCCCCCCGCGGCGCCGCGCGGCGGCGCGCATGGGCTAGAGCTCGCCGAAGTGGCAGAGCGTGATGCCGAGGCTCGAGGCGGCGGCGCGCGCGGCCGGCGTGCCGAGGCCGATCATCTCCGTCTCGCGCTGCCGTCCATAGCGGCTATACGAGAGCGCGTCGTCGCACCAGCCGGGATGCGCCATGAACTCGGAGACGCCGGACGGCAGGGCCCGCAGATGAGCGAGCGTGCGAGCGAGCGACCAGTACGCTCCCGGCCCGGACTCCCCGAAGAAGTGGTCGGGAGTTCGAAGACCGGCCGTCCACGCCCGGGCGCGCGCCGTCTCGTTCTGGCTCCTGACGGCCACACGCAGGCGCCGCGCCGCTTCGAGCACTACCTCGGTGACGGGCGCCAGGAGACCGACGTGATGGTGGGTGTCGAGATGGGTCGGCCCGCGCCGCATCAGGGACGCGAACTTCTCGACCTGGGCGTTCACCTCCCGCTCGACGTCCCTCGCGTCGGCGCGAGACGCCGCGTGGCTGGCGTCGCGGACGAAGCGGCCGTGGGAATCGACGAGCGAGCGCCCACCGGAGAGCGGCCGGCCGAGCGTGAGATTGACGTGAATGCCGACACCCAGACCGGAATCGCGGAGGGCCGCCAGCTGCTCGGCATCGATCGCCGCGGTGGCGAGCAAGGTCGTGCTGGTGACGATGCCGTGGCGGTGCGCCGACAGGATACCGGCGCTGACCCCGGGCGTAAGACCGAAGTCGTCGGCGTTGACGATGAGCCGGCGGGTCACCTCGGAGCCGTCCCCTGGATTACGAGCCGCTCGACGGTCTCGGGGATTCCCGACGGTATCGTGGCCTCCAGGTCGTGGACGCGGATGTGCTCGAGCCGCTCGTACCCGATACGGGGGAACGACTGGATCTCGCTTCCGATGATCGCCGGCGCGAGGCCCACCGCCTCGACCTTCGCGACCGCGGCCTTCGGCCCGAGGAACGCGAAGATCGTGAAGATCAGCCGGCCGCCCGGATGGAGATGGCGCGGGGCGCCCGCGATCACCCGATCGAGCAGCTCCCAGCCGTCGGCGCTGCCGTTGTCGGCGAGCGCGGCCGCGTCGCGCCGCGCGCGTCCCGGCGGCGTGGGCATCTGAGGCGGGTTCGTGCAGATCAGATCGAAGCGCTCGCCGTCGACGGGGGCATAGCAGTCGCCGAGCCGCGCGTCGACGGTGACGCCGTTGAGCGCCGCGTTGACGCGCATCACCTCGACGGCCTCGGGGAGCACGTCCGTCGCGGTCACCCTGGCGCCGTTTTTCGCGGCGAGCACGGCGGCCAGGCCGAGGCCACCGCCGATCTCGAGCAGAGCTTCTCCCGGCCGCGCATCGAGATGCTGGCAGAAGAAGAGCGAGCCCGCCTTGGGCGCCTGGACCTGGTCAGGGACGCGAAACAGGCAGCCGCGCCAGGCGAACAGGAGGGTGCCGGCGTCGCTACTTTCCAAGAACGCGCCGGAAGTAGAGTCGGAGCGCTTCCTTCAGCTGGGCCCGGGCTCCGGCCGAGGTCTTGGCGTCCTCGAGCTGGTCGATGTCGATCTGGAGCGGCACGCCCTCGCGCTTGACGCCGTCGAGCTCGGCGGTGAGCCCGCAGCGCTCGTCCGACTCGGTGAAGACGAGCTTCGCGCGCTTGAACGTCCTGTCGTCCTGGGCGAGCTGCTGGACCGTCTCGACGATGACGCGCTTGATCTCCTCGGCCTCCGCCGCCGGCACCGTCGAGAACGCCGCCGTCAGATCAACCTCTGCCATGTCCTCGCTCCACTCCTGGTGCCCCGCGCTAGTGCCCCGCCGCCGCCGCCGGCCGGAGCGCGTCGAGCCCTGCCTCGAGCCCGCGCCGTCCGACCCGGACGCCGACCGGCTTGGCGAAGTTCAAGGTCGCGTACGTTTCTTCTCGGGGGGCGACGCGCTGACCGAGTCGGCCGAGGGCCGCCAGGGATTTCTCGCCCACCCGCGCATCGACGAGCACCTCGGCGCTCTCCGCGTGAAGGCGCGGCGCTTCGATGGCCTCCTGCAAGTCGCAGCCGCTGTCGACGAGCGTGGCGATCACTTGCGGAATCGCCGACACGATCCGCCGCCCGCCCGGCGCCCCGAGGGTGAGGTACGGCTCACCCTTCTTGAAGCCTAGCACCGGCACCATGTTGACGAGCGCGCGTTTGCCCGGCGCGACCGAGTTCGGCCTTCCGGCTTCCGGGTTGAACCAGATCATCCCATTGTTCAGGAGGATACCGGTGCCGGGCACCACGACCATCGAGCCCCACAGCGAGACCGCCGTGTGGGTCAACGCCACCATGTTCCGGTGACGGTCGACGACGCTGATGTGGGTCGTGCAATCGCCGCCCGCCGCGGACGCGCCGAGCGCGTCGGGGTGGTCGCGGCGACTCCCCCGTGTGCTCGGGCGCCGACGCAGCTCCGCGGCAACCTCACGCGCGTACGCTTTCGACGTGAGCCGGTCCCACGGCGCCTGAATCACGGAGGGATCGCCCAGGTGCTCGAAGCGATCGGCGAACGCGCGCCGGACGGCCAGCGCGCGCAGATTGAGCCCGCCGGGCGTGTGCCAGCCGACCGCGGTCTTCGGAAACTGCTCGAGGATGTTGAGGATCTCGAGCGCCGTGACGCCGCCGGTCGCCCCCGGAGCAAACGCGAGCTCGAGTCCGCGATACGTGCCGGTGAGCGGCGAGCCGACCCGCACCGAGTAGGCCGCGAGATCCTCGCGGGTGATCAGGCCGCCGTGCGCCGCCATCGCGTCGTGGATCGTCTGCGCGATCTCGCCGCGATAGAACGCGCTCGGCCCGTCACGCGCGATCAGCTCGAGGCTCCGCGCGAGGTCGGGATAGGTCGCGCGATCGCCCTCTTCCATCCCGGTCGGGGGCCGGTAGACCGATCGGCCATTCCTCAGGTAGACGCGCCCGGCCTCGCCGGCCGCGGCCAGCTCCTCGAGCTGCCGCGCCGTGCTCAGCGCCTGGTACCAATCCGCCACGAACCCGCCGCGGGCCAGCTCGATCGCCGGTTGAATCGCGTCGCGCAACTCCATCGTGCCGTACCGCTCGAGCGCGAGCGCGAGGCCCGCGACCGATCCGGGCACGGCCGGCGCGAGCCACCCTCGCTCGTTCGCGCCGCCCTCGACGTTCGGCCAGGCGAAGAGGCCGCGGGAGATCCCGGTGGTCACGCGGAACATCGACGCGTGCGCGCGCATCGGAGCGCAGCCGTTGAAGTCGAGCGCGACGGTCTCGCCGCGGCGCGCGTTGTGCACGAGCATCGTGCCGGACCCGGCGATCGTCGACATGAAGGGCTCGGCGACGGTCATCGCGAACGCGGTCGCGACCGCGGCATCGACCGCATTGCCGCCGCGCTCGAGAATTCGCGCGCCCACGCGGGCCCCGAGCGGATGCTCCGCGGCCACCAGCCCGTGCCGAGCCGGCGCCGTCCGTTTCGTGACGACCAGGCGGGATTCGATCATCGGATGTCTCGGGCCGCGGAGGTGGCGCTAGTACGGGATCGCGTACTGCGTGATGTCGACGACGGTCTTTTCCTTGAGGTAGATGCGCCAGCCCGACGGGTACGTCCACGCCTCGGTCGGCTCGCTCTCCTTGACCGCCGGCCAGTACTGGCGCGCGAGCTTTTCCATCTCGACCGCGTCGGTGACCCTCGCGAGCGGTGGGCCGAGCAGGATCAGGACCTGGTCCGAGGTCTGCCCGACCGACACCTGGCGGATGAACCGGAAGGTCGACACGTCGACCGAGCTGGCGGCCTCGGGATTCTGGCGCAGATACTGACCGATCTTCTGCTCCATCGCGTTGTCCCAGCGGCGCCGCTCGTCGAAGTTCGGCTCGCGGCCGTTGGCGATCAGGACCTTCATGGTCCAGATGTCCTCGGCCATCGGTCCCTCGGTGGTCCGCTGCTCCTTGGTCCGCCACGACGCGCACCCCGCCAGGACCAGCACGAGGCCGACCGCGATGATTCGCTTCACGTCTGGAATCATATCAGGGCCGACTCCAAAACGATGCCACGATCAATCGTTCGGGAGGCGTGAGCCAGCACCCGGGCCGTCTCGGCCGGGACCTCGGGGCTGTCCGCCAGCTGCCGGAGCAGGTCGATCAGGCGGCGCATGGCCCGGATCAGGTCCCCCTCGTGGCCGCCGAACGCGTCCTCGACGATCCCGCTCCAGTCGTCCTCGCCGGATGCCCAGCGGAAGACCGCCGGCATGAACCCGGAGTGTACGGCGATGGGGATGCGCAGATGGCGGGCGCGCTGCGCCTCGTGCACCGTATCGGCGACCCGCATGAGCTGGTCGAGCTTGCGCTTGAGCTTGGGCCGCTTCTTCAGAAACGTGCGCGCCAGCGCCGGGTCGCCCGACCGCGACTCCTCGATCAGCGCCGAGCAGACCGCCGCGGCTTCGGGACCGGAGACGTCGTCGAACACGCCGTGCGCCACGCCTTCGGCGACGAGCAGCTCGTTGTCGTGGCGCAGGCTGGCGATGAGCCGCCCCTTCTCCTCGACCTGGCGGTCGCGCACGGCGCCGAACTGCTCCAGAACGTCCACCACCCGGAGGAATTCCTGCCAGTAGGCGCCGCGGAGCTGCTCGAGCTGCCGCCGGCGGATACCGAGACGCTCGGTGACGGTCTCGAGCTCGCGCCACTCCCGGTCGCAGCGAGCGGTGGCGCCCCACGGGCAGCGATGGCATTCGATCGCGGCGAGCGCGGCCTCGGGGCCCTGCGCGCGCTCACGGTCGATCAGCTCGGCGACCGACAGGCGCTCGAGCTCGGCGGCCAGCTGGCGCAGCCCTCGACCGTCCGAGCCGCGCCGATCGCGGCCGTCGCGATCGTGACCGTCGCGCTCACGATCGCGCCACGCAAGGTGACGCTCGCGTCCACGGTCGCGCCCGTCTTGCCCGCGATCGCGGGGCACGTGCAGTGGTGGCGTCGCCCAGAACACGCGCTTGATGACCCCGCTCTTCACCCGCACGGTCACTCCGTGAGGCAGGAGCGCGTCGATGAGCACGCGGTGGCCGCGGATCGCGTGGATCCCGAGCACCATCGCGAGGGTCGGCGCCCCGCCGCGTCGGACCAGGACGAGCCTCCCTGGCTCGGCCTCCGCCACCGTACGCTCGCCGCGCTTGCTGCCGCCGCGCCCGAGCGCCTGGCGGCGCGCATCGACTTCCTGGCGGGCGCGCCGATAGCGGCCGATCCGCTGGAAGTCGCCGCAAGGGGCCGGATAGCGGCGAAGCTCCTCGAGCGAGGCCTCGAGCGTGCGCACGTCGGCCTCCACCTCGCGGATGCGCTTGAGGTTCTGGTATTGGCCGAACGACGATTCGATCCGCCGGCGCAGCGCGTCCGGCGGGGCGCCGGTGGAGAGCAAGAGCGCGACCGACCCGTAGCCGAGCTTGAACTGGCTCTCGATCGGCTCCGGCGAGCCGTCGATCACCCGCAGCAGATCGTCGAGCCCGTCCCGGGCGTCGAGGGCGACGACGCACGTCCCCTCGGGATCGATCCCGCGGCGCCCTGCGCGGCCGGCCATCTGGGTCAGCTCGTTGTGGGACAGCGAGCGGAATCCGCGGTCCGTCCGCTTGGTCAGTCCCTGGAGGACGACCGAGCGGGCGGGCATGTGGATGCCGAGGGACATCGTCTCCGTCGCGAAGACCGCCTTGCAGAGCCCGCGCTCGAAGAGCACTTCGATCAGCCGCTTGACGCTCGGCAGGATTCCGGCGTGATGGAGCCCGATACCGAGCCGCAGCGCCTCGAACACGCTCTGATTCAGCACCGACTCGGCGACCGTCGGGCTCTCGCGGATCAGGTCCCCGATCGCCGTGTCGACCTCGCGCTGCTGGGGCGCTCCGAGCAGGCTCTTGCCCTCGGTCAGCACGTCCTGCATGGCGCGCTCGCACCCGACCCGGCTGAAGATGAAGTAGATCGTCGGCAGCCAGCCGCGCGCCTCGAGCGCCTCGAGCAGGACCGTCG
>Ga0066710_100005401_pt1 | contig 11643 bp, 8 predicted proteins | sample GraSoiAngelo_159_FD_79666 | JGI IMG/M metagenome (GOLD analysis project Ga0066710, IMG submission 79666) | Grasslands soil microbial communities from the Angelo Coastal Reserve, California, USA - 14_1009_16_40cm | ecosystem: Environmental > Terrestrial > Soil > Grasslands | place: USA... | reverse complement strand
GTCGTCGGGGAGGCCGTAGCGGCGGATAAGCTCGGCTTCCTGGGGCCAGATGGCGCGCGCCTGGGCATCCAGGTTGCGCACCATCGACTCGTCGGCCATCTGCCTGGCATGGGGATTGAGGTCAGTCATGGGCGAAGGATGGGATCGATGGCGCCGGGAAGCAAGCTCGGTGCTATCCTTCCGTCCATGAGTGGTTGGCCGCCCCCGCGAGCCCTGCCGTTCGTCTCCCTGTCGGCGGTTGCCGCGTGCCTGATCGCGGGAGCCGGGCCCGTGATTCGAGCCACGCCCCCGAGCCCTCCCGACTCCCTCCTCACCGACGCCGAGCGCTCGGGGTACCGGACCACGCCCACCTACGACGCCACGATGCGCTACTGCGCCCGGCTCGCCGCCCTGTCCCCGTGGATCAAGGTGACGAGCTACGGAACCAGCGGCCAGGGCCGCGCCCTGCCGCTCGTCATCGTGTCACGCGACCGCGCCTTCACGCCCGAGGCGGCGCGCGCGACCGGCAAGCCGATCGTGCTGATCCAGAACGGCATCCACTCCGGAGAGATCGAGGGCAAAGACGCCTCCCTCGCCCTGATGCGCGACATCGCGGTGACGAAGACGCGACAGCACCTGATCGACCACGCGATCCTGCTCGAGCTGCCGATCTTCTCGGTCGACGCCCACGAGCGTCGCAGCCGCTACAACCGCATCAACCAGAACGGCCCCGAGGAGATGGGCTGGCGCAGCACGCCGATCGGGCTCAACCTCAACCGGGACTACCTCAAGGTCGAGGCCCCCGAGACGCGGGCCCTGATCTCCAGGGTGTTCACTCGCTGGTGGCCCCACGTCCTGCTGGACAACCACACCAGCGACGGCGCGGACTTCCGGCACGATCTCACCTACTCGTTCAACCACGGCCCCGGCGTCCCGGACCCGGTGGACCGCTGGCTCGCCGAGGCCTTCGAGGGCCGCGTGATCCCGCGCGCGGCCGAGATGGGCCATCTCACCGCCCCCTACCTGACATTCCGCGGCGGCAACGACCCGCGCACCGGCATCGACTTCGGCAGCTCCACGCCGCGCTTTTCGACCGGCTACGCCCCGCTCCAGTGCCGGCCGGGAATCCTGGTCGAGACGCACATGCTCAAGTCCTACGAGCAGCGCGTGCGCGCCACCTACGATCTGATGGTGGCCCTGCTCGAGGAGATCGACGCGCGGCCCGAGCTCCTGATCCGGGCGGTGGCGGATGCCGAGGCGGAGGTCATCGCGCGCGGCAAGGAATCCGACCCCGCCCGGCGCGAGGTCGTGCTGCGGACCCGCACCGGCGACCGGAGCGTGCCGTTCGACTTCAAGGGGGTGGTGACGCGCTGGGAGAAGAGCGACATCACCGGCGCCCTCGTCCCGCGCTACACCGACGCCCCCTGGGACACCATCGTGCCGCTCTATCGCGAGCTGATCCCCGTGGCGGCGGTGCGCCAGCCGGTCGGCTACCTGGTCCCGCGCGAGTGGACGGTGGCGCGCGACCGGCTCGAGATCCACGGAGTGCGCTTCCGCGCCCTCAGGAGATCGTGGACCGACACGGTCGAGGTCCACCATATCCTCGAGTGGAGCGCCGCTCCGCTCCCGAACGAGGGGCATCACCCGGTGGCGGTCAAGAGGGACACCCTCGAGCGGCGCCTGCGCACCTTCCATCCCGGCGACCTGTGGGTGCCGCTCGATCAACGCTCGGCCCTGATCGCGGTCCATCTGTTCGAGCCGCTGGCGCCGGACGCCCTGATCTACTGGAACGCGTTCGACACCATCTTGGCGAAGAAGGAGTACGGCGAGGACTACGTCGTGGAGCCGATGGCGCAGAAGATGATGGCCGACGACCCGGCACTCGCGCACGAGTTCCAGGCTCGCCTGGCCTCCGACACGAGCTTCGCGAACAGCCCCGACGAGCGCGTCGACTTCTTCTACCGTCGCTCGCCGTGGGCCGACCCCGAGCAGGATCTCCACCCCGTGGCGCGCGCGCTGCGTGCGCCTCCGGAGGGTGTCCTGGAGCCCGCGAGCGGCGCCGGCGCGCCGGTGCGAAGGGCCCCACGAGCCACGGACGGCCGCTGACCCGGCCCTACCTTCCCAGCAGTGCCTCCATCTCGATCACCGAGTTCGTCTCGTCCTTCAGGATGTGGAAGATGGTGTGATAGAAGACCGGGTGGGCCTTCACCAGCGGGACGATCTTCTGGTACGTGGCGGCCGCCTTCGACTCGGTCTTGAGCCCCTCCTCGAGCATCGTCTTCACGTCCTCGGTGTGGACGATGGGCGCGCCGTCGCGGGTCGTGACCGCCTCGCCATCGAGCGCGGCGATGATGTCGCGCACCTTCTTGGCGTGGCCGAACGACTCGGTCGCCTCCTCCTCGAAGTGCTCGGCCAGGGTCAGCGCCTCGAGCCCCTTCACGTAGGCAGCGTAGTGGGCGTAGAGGGCCTGGGCCCGCAGCTCCCAGCCCAGCGCCTGGTTCAACAGCGTGATCAGCTTCGAACGGTTGGCGATCTTGACGGGCATGGCGCTCCTCCTTGGGTCTTGCCTCGAGCCCCGGCGCGTCGAGGCGCCGTCGCTTGGGTGAAAGTCCCCGATCCTATCAGGAGCCGCGCGGCCGAACGCCATCACGTCTCGGCCGCGATCGCGGCTCGGTCACGATCACGCAGTCTGCAAGCGCGCGAATTCAAGCTCGCATGCCGCTCGGGCGACACGAGGTCGCGCGAACCGCGAGGCGCAGACGACGGTCCCGAGGGCGGCATCGATCCCGGCCGCTCCAGATGCGGCCTTGACGCGAGTCGGGCGCGATCACCCAGTCGTGATCGGCCGAGGAGAGTCTCAACTCACGACGGGCACGGCGTTTGATACTTTCATGACGCGGCCATGCGGACCGAACCTCTCATCGATAAGACCATCATGAAGCCCGACAGTCGAACGGTTCTCAAGCTACTCGACCGCGCGTTGATCGGCCTGCTCATCTTCATCGTCATGTTGCTCCTGGGAATGCAGGCGGTGCACGCGGCGGGCTAGGTCCGCTTCGCCCGGTTCAGACTCCTGCCGGTTGCAGTACTCGGCGCCGCCGGTCCCGCCCGGGACCACGCGGCGCCGGGCGGCTTTCTGGGCGAGGTGGATCCCGATCGGAACGGCGATCGCGAGCAGAGCCACGAGCGCCACGGCGGCGCTCGCCCCATGGCCCTCCAGCCGGGCCGCGAGCTCCGCGCTGGGCCACACCTTGATGCGCCACCCGAGGCTACCGACATGCAGCTCGGCGTCCCGGGACCACTGGCCTTCCGGACCGCTCTGCTCCCAGGTCGGGCCGTAGAGAAGGTACGGTCCCTCGTACACCGTGACCGAGTAGCCGCTCACGATCGCCTCATGCAGCGCGACATCGAGCAGGTCGCGCGCGCGGATAACTCCCATCAAGTAGCCTGCGGGCTGCTCGCCTCTGAACATCGGTGCGAGAGCCACGATCTGGCGGTGGCCGCTCGCGAGCGGCACGGTCCAGGAGATCGAGGGCTCTCCCCGCGCACGCAAGAGGTCGAGCGCCGCGCCGCGGACCTCGTCGTCCTGGGGGTCGAGGGGAAAGCGCGGCAGGCGCGCGGTAGGCGGCTCCACCCAGCGGAGCTCGAGCGAGGGCTCGAGCCAGGCGACCGCGCCGTACTGGAGGTCGTCTCGCACCAGGCCGGTCAGGTCCGCCTGCCACGCCGGCTGGGGCCCGTCGAGCCTGTATTGCCAACGGGCCGCCGACTGGGCCAGCGATTGGAGCCGCGCGTCGATCATCTCGGCGATCTCGCTCCTGAGACGCCCCGCCTCAGCCTCGACGGTGCCGCGGATCCGGAAGTCGTCCTCGGTCCTGAGAAGGCGGTCCAGCCAGACGCCGAAGGCCGCGAGCGCCACGGCCGTGGCGAGCGGAATCCAGTGGGCCCGGAGCGCGCGACCCGAGGCCGCTTGCACCGAGGCCAGGCGGTCGAGAAGCGATGCCGGGCCCCGCTCGCCGCCGGCCGGCGGGTCGCTCACTTCCAGCCCTCGCGCACGGCCCGATCGTACGCCGCCCAGTAGGGATCGCCGGGAACCCCTTCGATTCGACTCACGCTCCCGCCGGGCTCGGTGAGCCACACCGCTCCGTTTCCCGGCACCACCTCGCCGACCTCGGCCGCGGCGACCCCTTCAGCTCCGAGCGCTTCCAGGACCGCCGCAACACGGTTGGGACGGACGGCGCCGATCATGGAGCCCTCGGACAGCGTCCAGTACGGATCGACGCCGAACATGGCGCATGCGGCCTCGGCCTCGGGCGAGAGCGGGATCTTGCCGCGCTCGACGCGAAGATCGCACGCCGAGGAGCGCGCCAGCTCCACCAGGCCGCCGAGCACGCCGCCCTCGGTGGCATCGTGCAAGGCGCTCACGCCCTGGTCGCGAACCCCGACCCCGAGGGCGGCCCTGCAATCGACCACCACGCTCACGAGCTCGAGGTGCGCGCGCGCGCGACTCATCCCTCCGGTGTCGAGGCGCTCGGAAAGCGTGCGGGGAAAGGACCAGGCGGCCACCGCCGTGGCCTCGATGGCGCAGCCCTTGGTGACCACCACCCGGTCGCCCGCGCGCACGAACTCGGGGCCCACCGTGCGCCTTTCGTCGCCGACCCCCACCAGGGTGCCGGCCCCCACGATCGTGAGGTCGCATCCGGTGTAGCGTCCCGTGTGCCCGCCCACGACCGCCACGCCGAGCTCCTCCCAGGCGGCGCTCATCGCCTCCCAGTACTCGGACAGCTCGGCCTCGCCGAGCCGGGGCGGCAGGTTCAGGGTCACCGCCGCGTAGGCGGGCTGGATGCCGCTGGTCCAGAGGTCCGACGCGAGGTGGTGGCAGGAGAGCCGCGCCGAGGCGGCAGCGCCGAGCGCCGGAAGCAGCGAGAGCGGATCCGTCGTGACCGCCATCACCCGGCCCGCGCCGATCCGGACCACAGCGCAGTCGGTGCCGAGCCGCGGCCCGGTCAGGACCTCGGGACGCGAGGCGCCGAGCCTCGAGGCGATGACCCGCTCGAACTCGGAGGGGGTGATCTTGCCGAGCGCGGCGCCGGCCGCTCCCGGCTCGGGCGCGGTCGCCCGCCCCAGGCCGATTCCCGCCGCGGGGCCGGCCCCGGCAGCGCCCCCCGTCTCTGGCTTCCCGCTTGCCCCGCGCATCGAGCGGGCAAGTTTCGCACGCGAACTGCCGATAAGCCAGCGAGGTAAGCAGGGATAGCCGTGGTGTGCCGGACGCCCGTTTCGACCCGTTCGGCGGAGACTCGACCATGCCCAGGGATTCGCTGAGCCAGACGGGGCGCAGGATCTTGCCGCGCGTGATCGCGACCGGCTTCACCGCGGCGTTCCTCGGCGACGAGCGGACGCTGCGGGAATTCGTCGCCGGCGATCTCGTCGCGAGGCGCAGCCGAACGCTCGGCGAGGTCCCGGTCCTCACCCTCATCAACGACAGCTACGATCCCCTCACCGAGCGGCAGCTCAGGGTCGGGGTCGACAAGGATCCCGAGCTCATCCGGCAGTTCACGCCCTTCTGCGGGCGGCCGATCGCCGAGATCCCCGACCCCTACGGGTGCCACGGGAGCTACTCCGACCACTTCATCGAGGCGCTGGTGGAGCGGCTCAAGCGCCTCGACATCCATCCCGTCGTGCTCGACACGTATCAGGCCTACCATCGCGGGTCCTACGCGCACTACGTCTCGGCCACGCTCGCGAACTATCGCCGGATCCAGGAGCTCCTCTCGGAGAGCTGCCACGATTACACGATCCGCAACCTGTTCCACGTGCAGTGCCCGAAATGCCTCCGCATCGATGGGACTGAGATCGAGCAGGTCGAGCCCGGGGCGGTGGCGTATCGCTGCGCACGCTGCGGCCTCGACACGCGGCAGGACCCGGGCACGCTGCGCGGCAAGCTGAGCTGGAAGCTCGATTGCGCGGCGCGCTGGAACCTCTACCGCATCGACACCGAGGTGTTCTCGAAGGACCACCTGGGCGAGAAGGGGACGCTCAACGTCTCGCGGCTCGTCTCCCTTCACTTCTACGGCGGCCACGTGCCCGAGATCGTGTCCTACGGGGCGCTGCGGATCAGCCGCGACCTCTGCGGCCGGCTCCTCGCCATGCTGCCGCCCGCGATGTTCAAGGAGTTGCTCATCGAGCACCTGACGCGGGACCTCCACGTCGGCCCGGAGTACCTGGAGAACTTCGCGCGCCTCTACGAGGTGAGCCCGGGCGTGAGCTACGTGGCGTTCGTGCGCGAGGAGCTGCCTCGCCGGGCGCTCGAGGTGGGCCGCACCCTGGATTCGTGCAGCTCGCACCTGAACCCCCGGACGGTCGCCGATCGGGCGCTGGTCGAGCACGCCAACCGTTTCTCCGAGTTCTACTACAAGCGGCGCCACGAGCTCCGCTTGCCGGACCTGGGTGCCATCGCCGGGGCTCCGGGCGCCACGGTCGAGGCGGCGCGCGACCTCCTGAGGCACGTGCTCGAGCTGCGCGACGGCGAGAGGCCGGGGGCCGGAGAACTCAAGGTCCGCATCCAGTCGCATCTCGCCGGCCAGCCGCCGGCGCCGGGGCTCTATCCGTTCCTGCGCGGCGTGTTCGGGCAGCAGGACGGACCGAGCCTCACGACGCTCCTCGCCATCCTCCCGCGCGAGTACCTGGCCACCGTCCACCTCGTCCTTTCCGGCCCGGCACTGGCCTTGGGGACGCCGGGAATCTCGAATGTCGATACCGAGAGATCCGAGCACCGGGCCGCGTGAGCCGCGCGGGCGGCTCGCGATCGGCTTGCTCCTGCTCGGGCTCCTGGCCGGCTGCGGGGGGGGCGCGCGGAAGGGCGCGGCCGGCGACGAATCCTTCGAGCGCGTGCGGAAGGCGGGGACGCTCCTCTGGGGAGCCGACGTGGTGGCCGGAGTCCCTTACGTCTACGAGGATCCGCACCACCCGGGCCAGTACACCGGCTTCGAGATGGACATCGCCCAGGGGATCGCCAGCAGGCTCGGGGTCAAGCTCGAGCTCACGATCCGCGCCTGGGACACGCTCGTTCCCGAGCTCCAGCGCGGCCGCTTCGACCTGGCCATGAACGGGATCGAGGACACGCCGGAGCGCCGCCACATCGTCCTCTTCTCGCACCCCTACTACGTCTACTCGCAGCAGCTCACGGTCCGGAAGGGAACCCCGGGCGTCACCCGGCTCGCGGACCTCGAGGGGAAGCGAGTGGCCACGCTGTCCGGGACGGCCGCGGAGGACATCCTGAGAGGGACCCCGGCGGTCCGGGCCGTGGTGCATCCCGAGATCGTCTACAGCTATCGCGACCTCGAGCGGGGCAAGGTGGACGCCGTGCTGCTCGACAAACCGATCGCGGTCGCCTACGGCGCCTCCAATCCCAGGCTCCAGAACGTCGGCGAGTCGTTCGCGGAGGGCCGCTACGTCATCGTCCTGCGCCGGGAGGACGCAGCCTTGTGCCAGGCGGTCGACCAGGCACTCGACCAGATGAAAGCCAGCGGCGAGCTCGGGAAGATCCTTGAGAAGTACGGCCTCATGGACGCGCACCAGCGCCAGATCGGGACCCGATGAGCGCCGGACCCACGCCACGTTCGACCGCCGCCGGCCCGGGCGAGAGTTCCGTGCTCCGCGACGTGATCTCCCCCGTCACCGGAACGGTCCTCGGGTCCGTCCGTCTCGCGGGTCCTCTCGAGATCCAGCGCCTGCTGCGCGAGCGCGCGGGGGATACCGCGCCGCTCGATCGGCGCGAGGTGCTGGATTTCCTCCACCGGCTCAAGGAGCAGCTCCTGGCTCACCAGCGGGAGCTGATCCGCACCACCATCTTCGAGACCGGCTTCATCACCGCCGACAGCCGGGAGATCGTCACCGCGGCGATCGAGTTCCTGGCCGACTTCGAGACCTACGCCGAGGATCAGGCCGGGCCGCCGACCCGGGTGCCCCATTCGTACGCCGGGAAGTCGAGCCGCGAGATGCTCATCACCCACCGCCCCTACCGCTGGATCGCGGCGGTGGTGCCGCAGAACGCCTCGCTCACCCTCGGGATCACGATCATCGCCTCGGCGCTCTACGCGGGCTCCCGGGTGCTGCTCCGCCCCTCGCTCCAGTGCGGCTGCACCGGGGCGCTGCTCGCCGAGCTGGTGGAGCGGAGCGAGCCGCCGGGCTCATCGGTGCTGATCGTCAACTGCCTCGCCACCGACTTCCTCGACGCCTGCTACACCGCCGAGCAGGTCGACGTGATCCACTACATCGGCAGCAACCAGTTCGCGCTGCCGGTGCTCATGGACGCCTACGCGGCCCGCAAGCTGTGTCTCCTGGACGGCCAGGGAAACGGCATGCTCTACCTGGACGAGACGTTCCCGATCGAGCACGCGGTGGACATCGTCACCTGCGGGGCGACCCGCTTCAACGGAGAGACCTGCACCTCGGTCAACGGCGTGCTGATCCAGCAGGAGATCTACGAGCCCGTCCGCGACGCCCTGGTCGATGTGTTCGGCGCCCTGCGCGTCGGCGACCCGACGTTTCCCGAGACCGAGATCGGGCCCATGTTCAGCCGGGAGCAGGCCGCGGGCCTGGCTCGCGCGCTGCGCGCCGGCAGCCACATGCGCCTGCTATGCGGCGGCTCCGCCGAGGGCGCCTACCTCGCGCCCGCCATCGTGGAAGGCGTGGCGCGTGACGACCTCCTGGTGCGGCAAGGCCTGTTCGGCCCCGCGCTCTGGATCCAGCCGGTCCGCGACGGCGAGCTCTTCGACTGGCTCCGCGCCAACCAGTTCCCCCTCGGCGACGCGATCCTGAGCACGCGCCCGGAGCTCGTCCGCGCCTTCGCGGCCCAGTCGCGAGCGGCCCGCATCTGCGTCAACGAGGATCCTTCGGTCGAGTCGATGTTCGAGCCGTGGGGCGGGTATCCCCCGAGCGGCTTCAACCCGGTCTCGATCTGGATCGACAAGTACCGGCAGGCGTTCCAGCTCGACGGCCGCCTGGGCCTCGATCGCGCCGACGGCGCGGCGGCCTGACGTGCGCCTGCGGCCCCCGGTCTCGGACTTCTCGATCCGCACCAAGGTCATCCTCATGGTGGCCGGCACGCTGGTGCTCGCCGTTCTCTTCACCGCCTACCTGGTCCGCCAGCTCGTGAGCCAGAACATCCTGAACCAGAAGCTCACCACGGTGGAGATCCTGACGACCTCGATCCTGCACGACATCACTTACTACTCGGACCGCGATTCGGAGGAAGCCGGTCAGCAGATCATCGCCAAGTACATGACCTACTACCGCATCATCACGCACATGGCGATCTACAACCGGCGCTTCGTCTGCATCGCCACCTCCGACGTCCACCGCACCCACCAGAAGACCCGCGACCCCGAGATCCTGGGAGCGGTGGTCGAGGCCAGGCCGAGCCTGCACGTGTCCCGCGCCGACCGGCAAGGCCTCGGCATCCGTTCGATCGCACCCATCATGCGGGGCTCCCGCGCCGTGGGCGCGGTGACCGTCTACGTGTCGCTGCAGGACGTCCAGCAAACGCTCGCCGCCATCGACCGGCGGATCGCGCTGATCATGGCGGCCCAGCTCGCGCTGGTCTCGACGGCGCTATTCGTGCTGCTGCGCGGGAGCATCCTGCTCCGCCTGCGCCGCCTGATGACCGTCACCCAGCAGATCACCGAGGGGAACTACGGGCTCGAGGTCGGGGACCGGCGCGGAGACGAGATCGGCCAACTCGGCCGCGCCTTCGACCGCATGACCGCGGACCTCCAGCGGTCCAAGCTCGAGATCGAGAGCTACAACAAGCGCCTCGAGCAGCGCCTGCGAGAGGCGACCGCGGAGCTCCAGAAGGCCTACGAGGACCTCCAGAACGCCCAGAGCCAGCTCGTGCTCAACGAGAAGATGGCCTCGCTCGGCGTGCTGATCGCCGGCGTGGCGCACGAGATCAACACGCCGGCGGGCGCCATCCTCAACGTCTCGCGCAATCTCGAGCGCCAGCTGAGGAGCCTACCCCGGGATCTGCAAGCGCTGAGCGAGGATGTGCGGATCCCGATGTCGGGCCTGGTCGCCTGCCTGGAGGAGCTGCTGGAGACCTCGCGGAGCGGCGCCCGCCCGGTGTCCTACAAGACCCAGCGCGAGGTGGAGGCGGTGCTGCGGGACCGCGGGATCGACGACTACAAGGCGAAGACCGCCGCGCTCTGCAAGCTCAACTTCACCGAGCCCGAGAGGATCTCACGCTACGTCGAGTGGTTCCGCATCCCGTCGTTCTTCTCGTTCGCGGAATCGTTCGCCAGCATCGCCCAGGCGGCCACCATCTCGCAGACCAGCTCGCAGAAGATCGCCGAGGTGGTTGCGGCGCTCAAGTACTACGCGTACTCCGACAAGGACCGGGTCGAGACCACCCAGATCAACGAGTCGATCAGCACGGCGCTGGTGCTGCTCCGGAGCCAGCTCAAGCACGACGTCACGGTGTCGACCGATTTCGACCCCGAGCTCCCGCGGATCCCCTGCACCAGCGAGATCCACCAGGTGTGGACCAACCTCCTCAGCAACGCCTGCGACGCCATCGCGGCGCACGGCGGGCCCGAGAAGGGAGAGATCCACATCGCCACGCGCCGGTCGGGCCGCTCGATCGTCGCCAGCGTCACCGACAACGGCGCCGGCGTGCCGGCCGACAAGCTCGATCGCATCTTCGACCCTTTCTTCACCACCAAGGACATCGGCAAGGGCACCGGGCTCGGGCTCTCCATCGTCTCGGGGATCGTCAAGAAGCACGGTGGCACGATCCGCGTGGAGAGCCAGCCGGGCCGGACTTGCTTCGAGATCGCGCTGTCGATCCCCGAGTCGCGGTTCCAGGGTGCGGATCCTGTCGCTGCGGCTCCCGACGCCGCGTCGCGATCCGTCGCGGAGGGACCGCCGGGCGAGCTCGCGACCCCGCCGCGTGGCGACGGCGCCGCCCCATCCTTCCTGGTCGCCCCGCCGGATCTTGCCGCCGCCGCATCGACCCCCACTCCATGGAAGGAAGCCGCCTGAGATGATCCCCTCGCCCAATCCCCCCGGCACCCGCGCGGTGCTCCAGGCCACCGAGCGTCACATCCTGTGCGTCGACGACGACCTCGAGTTCCTCAAGTCGCTCGAGTTCTTCCTCCCCGAGCAGGTCAACCAGGATGCCGGCGGCCTCTGGTATCGGTTCGTGTTCCTCACCGACCCGCACGAGGCGCTCGAGGCCCTGACCGAGCTGGTGGAGGAGCGCGAGAGCGTCGCGATGCTGATCAGCGACCAGAAGATGCCGGCGATGAAGGGCACCGAGTTCTTCGCCCAGGCGCGACGCATCTCGGCCGGCAGCGTGCGGGTGCTGCTCACGGCTCACGCCGGCCTCGAGGCGGCGATCGCCGCGATCAACGAGCAGCTCCTCGACAAGTACCTCACCAAGCCGATCGAGAATCAGCACGACTTCGCGGTCAGCATCCGTCACCTGCTCCAGCGATTCGAGATGCAGCAGCGGATCCAGGCCCAGAGCAAGGTGATCCGCGATCTCTACGACTTCGCCAACACCTTGCACACGATGGACGGCCTGCGCGGCACCCTGGAGCACATCGTCGGGTTCACCCGCTCCACGATGCGGTGCCAGGAAGTGCGTATCCTGACCCCGCTGATCGGGTC
>Ga0066710_100005400_pt1 | contig 11644 bp, 11 predicted proteins | sample GraSoiAngelo_159_FD_79666 | JGI IMG/M metagenome (GOLD analysis project Ga0066710, IMG submission 79666) | Grasslands soil microbial communities from the Angelo Coastal Reserve, California, USA - 14_1009_16_40cm | ecosystem: Environmental > Terrestrial > Soil > Grasslands | place: USA... | reverse complement strand
GAGGGCGGCGCCGGCGTGCCGGCGCCGCCCTCCGGGTCTATCCACCTCTGTTGGAGGTTCACTGAGACGGGGACAGACTTCAGTCGGTCCCCGCAAGGACGCTGTCGCAGCTAGGCCGTTTCGGAGACAGCCTTGTCGCGACGACGCTTTGGACGGATCGGTTTCCGCGACGGCCTTGTCGCGACGACGCCTCGGCCGGGACAGACTGAAGTCTGTCCCGGTTCCCCGCGGTACGACAGGGGTGAGGTGCCTTCTCCGCCGGCCTAGGGCTTTATCCGCGCGATGATCCCGAACAGCAGCTCGCGCTCGGGGCCGTGCTCGGCGACCGACGCGGACAGCCGCTTCTCGCCCTCGTCCGTCAGCTTCAGGTAGACGACGCGGCCGTCCGACTCGGACGGCTCGCGGGCGATGAGACCGTCGCGCTCCGCGCGCTGGACGAGTTGCGTGACGGTGCTCTGCGTCAGCTGGAGCTGCTCGGCCAGCCCGGTGACGGTCGAGCGCTCGCTCCCGTCGCTCGCGCCCTTGATCATCAGGAGCAGCAAGTGGTAGCGCGGGGTCAGGCCGTTGCGCGCCGAGATCTCGCCGCTGCGCCGCAAGAAGCGCCGGAGCGCCGCTCGCAGCTCTGCGACGTCCCGGAACTGCTCGGGCGTCGGCGCCATCGTGCCCAGTCTACGTCGGAGCTCCACTGAGACGACCCCTGTCGGACATCCACTGAAGCGAGGACAGACGTCAGTCTGTCGTTCCCCGCGGTACAGCGGGGTCTGTTACCGGGCCGTGTTCAAATACATTGCATATCGGCCGATCACCCGGGACGCATCTACCCTCGGCAAGGAGCGGCACGTGATCGGTAACGTTTTCCATCCTGCAACTGCCCTCATGGGGCGCCTGAGCTACGCCCGCAAGTTCGCCCTGATCGGCCTCGTGTTGCTGGTGCCGCTCGCGTACGCCGTGCACTCGTACCTGGGCGAGAAGGGCGCGTCGATCGACTTCAGCGCCAAGGAGCGGGTCGGGGTGACGTACGCGCAGCCGGCCGCGTCGCTTCTCGGCGATCTGATCGGTGCTCGCTCAGCCGCCGTGCGCGGCGACGACTCGGCGCTCGCGCAGTCGAAGGACAGCCTCGCGAAGGACGTGGCCACGCTCGACGCCGTAGACAGCGAGATCGGCGGCGCGCTCCAGACGACGAAGCAGTGGTCGGAGCTCAAGGGCCAGATCGCCGCGGTGACGTCGAAGTCGTACACGGCGCCCGAGCAGGCGTTCCGCGCGTGGAACGGCGTCACCGAGGGCGCGCGCAACCTCATCGTCACGGTCGGGAACTACTCGAACCTGATCCTCGACCCCGACCTCGACTCGTTCTATCTGATGGACAACATCATCAACAAGCTGCCGCTGCTCGCCGACATCAGCGGCCAGTCGGGCGACCTCCAGGTGGTCGCGAGCCGCAGCGCGGTCGACGTTGCGAAGAGGATCGAGCTGGCGGTCGACAAGGGCACGGTCAAGACGACGCTCGACCAGCAGACGGCGGGCTTCGACACGGCCTTCGAGAACACTCATGACGGTGCGGTCGAGCCTGCGCTGCGGAGCCTCGTCGCCGGCACGACCGACAGCACCGGCAGGGTGCTCGGCACGCTCGACGCAGCGATCAAGCGGCCCGTCGACGCGAACGCGGCCGCGAAGGCGAGCTCCTCGGGCGCCGAGGCGGCCGCGGCGGCGGTCAAGCTCGAGCAGGCCACGCTGCCGCAGCTCGACCACCTGATCCAGACCCGCTTGGGTACGTTCGTCGCCCAGAAGCACAAGGTCACGTGGATCGCGATCCTCGCGACGCTCCTCGGCGTCTACCTGTTCGCCGGCTTCTTCCTCGCCGTCCGCCGATCTCTCAGCGGCGTCCGCCGCGCGACCGAGGGCATGGCGCGCGGCGACATCGCGCAGCGCATCGACTTCGAGGCACGCGACGAGCTCGGAAAGCTCCAGGGCAACTTCGACGACGTGCTTGCGTACCTGAAGGAGATGGCCCAGGTCGCGTCGCGGATCGCGCGCGGCGACCTGACGGTGGACATCGAGCCGAAGTCCGAAGCGGACGAGCTCGGCATCGCCTTCCGCGAGATGACCGGCGGCCTGCGCGAGATCGTGGCGCGGCTCGCAGCGGCGGCCGAGGGCGTTTCCGGCGCGTCGGCGCAGATGGCGACGACCTCGGAGGAGACGGGCCGGGCCGTCAACGAGATCGCGGCGGCGGTCGGGGACGTGGCCGAGGGCGCGCAGCGGCAGGTACAGATGGTGGACGACGCGAGACGCTCGGCCGAGCAGACGTCTGTCGCCGCCGAGGAGGCCCGCGCGGTCGCCGAGGACGGCGCGTCCGCTTCGCTCGAGGCGACCGAGGCGATGCGCGCGGTCCGCGACTCCGCCGCGGCCGTGTCGGCAACGATCAACGCGCTGGCCGCGAAGTCGGAGCAGATCGGCGGGATCGTCGAGACGATCACCGGCATCGCCGGGCAGACGAACCTGCTGGCGCTGAACGCCGCGATCGAGGCAGCGCGCGCCGGCGACCAGGGCCGCGGGTTCGCGGTCGTCGCCGAGGAGGTGCGCAAGCTCGCCGAAGAGTCGCAATCGGCGGCGGCGAACATCGCCGCGCTCGTCGAGGAGATCCAGGCGGAGACGCAGCGGGCAGTCGAGGTCGTCGAGGACGGCGCGAGCCGGACGGAGGCGGGCGCGGCGGTCGTCGAGCAGGCACGCGACGCGTTCCTCAAGATCAGCGACTCGGTTCGGGCGGTGAGCGCCCAGATCGCGGGCATCGCGAGCGCAACGAGCGAGGTCGCCGCGGTGGCCGAGCAGTCGTCCGCATCGACCGAAGAGGTCTCGGCGTCGACACAGCAGACCTCCGCGTCGACGCAGGAGATCGCCGCCTCCGCCGCGGAGCTCGCCGGTACGGCCGAGGAGCTGGAACGCCTCGTGGGCCAGTTCCGGCTAGCGGCATAGGGGAGCCTGTCTCCGCGGCGCCTCGTCGCGACAACGTCCTTGCCGGGACAGACTGAAGTCTGTCCCGGTTCGCCCGCAGTACGTCAAGGGGGTGAGGAACCTTTTCCGGCGCCCTGGTCGCGACAAGGCCGCCCCGGAAACAGACCCCGCTGTACGTCCACTGAAGCGGGGACAGACTTCAGTCTGTCCCCGCAAGGACGTTGTACCGACAAGGCTGTCGGCCTCGGCGCCCTCAGCCGTCCAGCGCAGCGCGAACGCTGCAAGCGAGCGCCGTGACCGAGAACGGCTTCTCGAGGAACGTGCCCCAGCCCGGCTCGCCGACGACGACCACGTCCTCGCTGTAGCCGGACATGTACAGGACTGCGAGCTCCGGCCGCTCGCCGCGCACGCGCTCGGCGAGCTCCTGGCCGCTCATCTTCGGCATCACCAGGTCCGTCAGGAGCAGCGAGATCTCGTCGCGATGCTCGGCGAACAGCTCGATCGCATCGGGGCCGGCCGGGGCGACGACCACGTGGTAGCCCTGGCGTTCCAGCATGTCGACGACGAGCCGCCGGACGAGATCGTTGTCCTCGACGAGGAGGATCGTCTCGGAGCCGCGCGGCAGCGCTGCAGCCGCCGGCTCGGGGGGCCGTCGCGCCGGCGCCGCGACGCGCGGCAGCGCGACGCTGATCGTCGTTCCGCGGCCGACCTCGCTCGTGACCCAGATGTTGCCGCCGCTCTGCCGGACGATGCCGTGGACCGTCGCGAGCCCGAGACCGGTCCCCTTCCCGGGCTCCTTGGTCGTGAAGAACGGGTCGAATGCCCGCTGTTGCGTCTCGGCGTCCATGCCGCAACCGGTGTCCGAGACCGAGAGGACGGCGTACGCGCCGCCCGGAAGGTCGCGCTCCGCGCCCCAGCCCTCGTCCAGCTCGACGGTGCGCGTGGCGATCGTCAGCGCCCCGCCGTCCGGCATCGCGTCGCGGCCGTTCAGCGCCAGGTTGACGACCACCTGCTCGACCTGCCCGCGGTCCGCGAGCACGAACGGGGCGCCCGGCTCGAGCTGCGTGACGAGCTCGACGTCTTCGCCGATCAGCCGCCGCAGCATCAGCTCCATCTCGCCGACGATCTCGTTCAGGTCGAGGACCTCCGGCTCGAGCACCTGGCGGCGGCTGAACGCCAGCAGCTGGCGCGTCAGCGACGCTGCCCGCTCGGCGGCGCGGCGGATCTCCTCGAGGTCATTGCGCAACTCGTCCGGTCGTGCGAGCTCGGTCAGCGCGAGCTCGGTGTAGCCCGTGATCGCGAGCAGCAGGTTGTTGAAGTCGTGCGCGATCCCGCCCGCCAGCCGCCCGATCGCCTCGAGCCTCTGGGCCTGCCGCAGCTGCTCCTCGAGCCGCGCGCTCTCCTCCTCGGCGCGTCGCCGCTCGGTCAGGTCCTCGATATGCGTGACGAAGTACAGCGGCTCGCCTTCGGCGTCCCGCACGAGCGAGCACGAGAGGAGCGTCGTCAGCTCGTGTCCGTCGCGGTGGACGTAGCGCTTCTCCGAGCGGTAGAGGCTGAGCTCGCCGGAGGTGATTTGCCGCCGGAGCTCGACGAGGGTCTGGCGCTCGTCCGGGTGGACGAGCTCGGCGACCGTCTTCGTCAGCAGCTCCTCCTGTGTGTAGCCGACAAGCTGGCAGAAGGCCGCGTTCACCTGCAGATAACGGCCCTCGTAGGACGTGAGCGCGATCGCGAGCGGCGCGTCGCCGAACGCGCGGCTGAAGCGCTCGCTCGCCTCGCGCATCTCTGCCTCGGCCCGCGTGCGCCGAACCGCGCTCGCGAGCACGTTCGCGATCGCCTGCAGGAAGTTGGCGTCGTCGTCGGTGTACGTCCGGGCGGTCGAGGCGTGAACGCCGATGACCCCGAACGGCGCGTCGTCGCCGTGGATGACGCAGCTGATCCCGCTCCGGCTGCCGAAAGCGCTCAGGAGCGGCGAGACCGGGAACCGGGTCTCGTTCGCGAGGTCGTCGACGATCACCGGCGCCTGCACGCGCAGCGTGTATCCGGCCTGCGAGTCGAGTCCGGTGGCGCCGCCGACGAAGTCCTCGGCGACGCCGAGCCCGGAGCGCATCAGGAGCGACTCCCCGAGCGGGTCGAGCTCGAGGATGCTTCCGGAGTCGATGCCGAGCGTCTCCGCGGCGATCTCGAGCGCTTCGTGGAAGAGCAGGTCGAGGTCGGGCTGCGACAGCGCCAGCACGCCGAGCTCGGCGACCGCCTCCTGCTGCCGTGCCCGGAGCGCCAGCTCCGCCTCGGCGGCGCGGCTGGCAGTGATGTCGAGCATGTAGCCGTGCAGGAACTGCGCGCCGTGCGCGTCGGTGACGACCACCGCCTCGTCCCGGCACCAGACGACGCGGCTGTCTCGCGCGATCAGGCGGTATTCGAGCGAGAGCGGGACGCCGGTCAGCCGCGTGCGCGCGTGCTCTGCCATGACGCGCTCGCGGTCGTCCGGATGCAGGGTCTTGACGAAGAGCTCCGGATCATCGCGCCACTCCTGCGACGTGTAGCCGGTGAGCGGCTCGATCTGGCGGCTCGTGAAGAGGTTCGAGCTGAGCTCGTCGAGGCGGTCGATGTAGGCGACGAACGGGAGCTGCTCGAACAAGGGCCCGTAGCGAGCCCGCGCGGCCGCGAGCAGCTCGAGCTCCGCGCGGAGGACCGACCCCGGCACCTCCTCATGCCGCGAAGCCGTCACCGGCCTCCTTCGAAGACGTCGCGGTGCAGCCGACGACGGGCAGGAGCTCGGCACGCTGCGCCCGCATCGTCGTAGGCCTCAGCAGGTCGCACGTGCACGTGATCGGAGGATCCGAGCTCCAGCGTGAACGCCTCCAGCGGCGAAAGGTGCCGCAGTGTACCGCCGCTCTCGCGCCCGGGCGGATCAGCCCCCGATGGGCTCCAGAAGCGTTCGCACCTTCATCCCGAGCTCGACCGGCGAGAACGGCTTCTGGATGAACGTGCTCCCGGGCACCAGCTCCTCGCCCTCAAGCGCCTCCTCGCCGTAGCCCGACATGTAGACCGTGATCAGGTCGGGCTGTCGCTCGGTGAGCCGGCGCGCGAGCTCCGGGCCGCGCATCTCCGGGAGCCGGTAGTCGGTGAGCAGGAGGTCGACGTCGTTGCCCGGATCGTTCGCGAGCGCGAGCGCCTCTTCGGCGCTCGACGCCTCGAGCACGGTGTAGCCCTCGCCCTCGAGGACGCGCCGCGCGAGGCCGCGGACGGCGAGCGCGTCGTCGACGAGGAGGATCACGCGGTTGAGCATGGAGGAAGGTTGCGGCCCAAAAGGAGGACAGGCGACCGCCCGGATGGTACTACGTTAGGCGGGATGGGTTACCTCGCCCGGCCCGTTTCGTCCCTCGATCGCCCTCCTCGTGGCTGAGCGGGGGCTCGCCGTGCCGTCCGACGGCGCATCGGAATCGGCGGAAGGCCTCGACGCGCTCGTCGAGGTCTACGAGCGCGAGCGCGCAGCGCTCGCCGGGCAGCTTCACGACGGGCCGGTTCAGATGCTGACGGCCGCATCCCTTCGCCTCCAGAGTGCGGCGCACTTCGGCGAGCTCACGCCGGAGCTGGCCGAAGAGGTCGTTGCGAGCATCGCCGTCGCGGCCGGCCAGCTACGGCAGCTGATGTCGACCCTCGGGTCCTGGTGGCTTCCGGGAGGAGAGCTCGACGAGGCGATCGAGCGGTACGTGCTCCAGGTCTGTGCGCAACACGACGTCGAGGCGACGCTCGAGCTCGACCCGCTGCTGCGGCTCGCCCCGCGGTACGCGGCCACGATCTTCCGCGTCGTCCAGGAATCGGTCGAGAACGCGCTCCGGCACTCGGGGACGGATCGGCTCGAGGTCTGCATGTCGCGTACCGGAGGCGAGATCGTGCTCGAAGTCCGCGACTCCGGCTCGGGGTTCGACCCCGACGTCGTCGCGGCAGGGGAGCACGTCGGGTTGGAGCTCATGCGCAGGCGGGTCGAGAGCGTCGGCGGCCGGGTAGCCGTCTTCGCCACACCAGGCGCCGGCACGACCGTGCGCACGGCAATCCCTGTGGCTCGATAAGGACCAATGGAGAGGAGCCGATTACCGTGAGCATGAATCCCCGCCTGAAAATCCTCGCCGTCGACGACGATCCCAGCGTCCGTCGCGTCCTCGGCCAGTTCCTCGGACAGCACTACGAGGTCACCTTTGCAGTGGACGCAATCGGCGCGATCAGCGCGGCACGCCGCGAGCGCCCGGATCTCGTGCTCCTCGACTTCAGCCTCCCCGCCGGCAACGGCTCCGTCGTCATCGAGCGGCTGCGGATGATGCCCGACCTGGCCGCGACGCCGATCGTGATCATCAGCGGTTGGGACTCGCCGTGGTCGTGGGACGGCCTTCTGGACATGGACGTGGCCGGGTTCCTCCCGAAGCCGTTCACGCGCGACGAGCTGCTCGACGAGCTCGCGCGCGCCCTCGGCACCGAGCGCGTCACCGCCTGATTCGATGGGGTTACAACCGAAGGTTGGCCAGTGAGCAGAGTCCTCGTCGTCGACGACGATCCGCAGGTCTGCTCGCTGGTCACGACCATGCTCGAGCGGAACGGCTATGCCTGCGTCGCCGCGGCGAGCGGCGAGGAGGCGCGGCGGCGGCTCGAGCACGGCGAATTCCACCTCGTCCTCTCGGACGTGACGATGCCGGGCGAGTCCGGCATCGACCTGGCGCGCCACGTTGCGACGACGTACCCCGAGACGGCAGTGCTGATCATGAGCGCGATCGACGACCCGTCGTTCGCCGACGGGGCCGTCGACGTCGGCGTCCACGGCTACCTCGTCAAGCCGTTCAACCTCAGCCAGCTGTTGATCGACGTCTCGAATGCGCTGCGCAAGCGTGACATCGAGCAGGAGCGGAGGCGCGAGTCGCGGCTCGAGCTGCGTCGCTCGCGCGAGGACACGCTGCGGCGGCTGGCGAAGGCGGCGGAGTTCCGCGACGGCGAGACCGGGCGGCACATCGAGCGCATGGGCGAGTACTGCGGCGCAATCGCGCGCACGCTGTCGCTCAGCCCCGAGCGCTGCGACCTGATCCGGCTCGCGAGCCCGCTGCACGACGTCGGCAAGATCGCCGTGCCGGATTGGATCCTGCTCAAGGCCGGGCCGCTGACGCCGCCCGAGCGCGAGCTGATGCAGAAGCACGCCCAGGTCGGCTACCTGATCTTGAACGGCTCCGGCGAGGAGCTGCTCGAGCTGGCGGCCACGATGGCGTGGACACACCACGAGCGACTCGACGGGAGCGGCTACCCGCGCGGGCTCGAAGGCGACGACATTCCGCTCGAAGGGCGGATCGTCGCAGTCGGCGACGTCTTCGACGCGCTGACGTCTGACCGGGTCTATCGAAGAGCGATGTCCGTGGAGGATGCGCTGCGCATTCTCGAGGACGGCCGGGGTTCGCATTACGACCCCGTCGTCCTCGACGCACTCCTCGAGGTCGTCGCCGGAAGGAGGGCTGCTTGATGACGAAGGGCCTTACGTGCCTCGTCGCCGACGATCACCCTGCGGTTGTCGCATCACTGACCGGGTTTCTCCGGCAGAGCGGTATCGACGTCGTCGCGGAAGCGCGCGGCGGCGAGGAAGCGCTCGAGCAGATCGCGGAGCGGCATCCCGCGATCGCGTTGCTCGACGTGCGGATGCCCGGCATGGGCGGCGTCGAGGTCGTGCGGCGCGCGCTGCGCGTGTCGCCGGAGACGGCTGCCGTGATCTACACGGGCCATGCGGACGGGCCGCTGGTCGACGAAGCGCTCGACGCGGGCGCGCGCGGGCTCGTCTTGAAGGACGCGCCCCTGCCGGACCTCGTCCGCGCGCTCGAGCTCGTCGCCGCCGGCGGCGTCTACATCGACGCGGGCCTGACCTCGCTCCTGGCAGGCCGCCGCGGCGCGACGAAGCCGACCGTGACCCAGCGCGAGCGCGAGATCCTGCGCCTGCTGGCGGAGGGCTTCACGAACGAGGAGATCGGCAAGCGCCTGTTCATCTCGCCGGAGACCGTGCGGACGCACATCCGGCGCACGATCGCGAAACTGGGCGCGAAGACGCGCACCCAGGCCGTCGCGATGGCGCTTCGGCAGCAGCTGATCGCCTAACCCCGCCGTACCGCGTTGAAACGGGGACAGACTCCAGTCTGTCCCCGCAAGGACGCTGTACCGACGAGGCCGCACGCAAACGGCCTAGCAGCGACGACGCTTCATGAAGTCCGACGTTGGGCCGGTCCGGCATGCTCCGCCGGATGCGGGCCAGGATCACGACGGTCGACTACCACACCGCCGGCGAGCCGTTTCGCATCGTCACCAGCGGCGTCGACCCGCTCCGCGGCGCGACGATCCTCGAGCAGCGCCGCGACGCCGCCGCGCGGCTCGACGACGTTCGACGGCTGCTCGTCTTCGAACCGCGCGGCCACGCCGACATGTACGGGTGCTTCGTCACCGAGCCGAACGACGGCGGCGCCGACCTCGGCGTCGTCTTCTTCCACAACGAGGGCTACTCGACCGCCTGCGGCCACGGGACGATCGCGCTCGTGACCTGGGCCCTCGAGTCCGGCCGGCTCGAAGCACGCGAGCCGGAGACGCGCGTCGTCGTCGACGCCCCCTCCGGCCGCCTCGAGTGCGTCGCCCGCTGCGCCGGAGGTCGCGTCGCGTCCGTCCGCTTCCGGAACGTGCCCGCGTTCGTGCTCGCACGCGACGTCGCGGTCGGCCGCTTCGTCGTCGACGTCGCCTACGGCGGCGCCTTCTACGCCTGCGTCGACGCGCCCGCGCACGGGCTCGCCGTCGAGCCGCGGCGCCTCGCCGAGCTGATAACGCACCAACGCGAGCTCCGCCCGGCCGTCGAAGCCGCGTTCGACGTCGTCCACCCGCTCGAGGCGGAGCTACGCGGCATCTACGGCGTGATCTTCTTCCAGGCCGAGCCGGGCGAGCCCCTGACGCAGAGGAACGTGACCGTCTTCGCGGACGGCGAGGTCGACCGTTCGCCCTGCGGCAGCGGCACCTCGGCTCGACTCGCCGTCCTGCACGAGCGCGGCGAGCTCCCGATCGGCGGCGAGCTGCGCCACCTGAGCATCGTCGACACCGAGTTCCGCGGCCGGATCGTCGCGGCCGCCGACGTCGCCGGACGGCCCGCGGTCGTGACCGACGTGGAAGGCTCGGCGCATCTGACCGGCCGGCACGAGTTCGTTCTCGAGGACGACGACGCGCTCGGGCCCGGATTTTTGCTTCGGTAACCGCGGGCGCGGGAGTACCATCGCGATATGGCCCGGGTGCGGCGTCATCAGCGGCTCCTCTCGACGCTGGCCTTCGCCCTGCTCGCCCTCGTCGCCGAGCTCGCCGGCCGCAGCCTCACCCACCGCGTCGACCGGGCGCTCCACGTCACGTCGCCGATCTCGCAGCACGAGGAGTACTACCCGTTCCTGCTCGCCGGCGTGAAGGTAGCGGTCGCGCTGCTGCTGGCCCGGCTCGCGTGGCGATTCGTGCGCGCGCGCGCGATTGCGAGGGCGGGACGTCGTGCGCTCGCGGCGGTCGGCGCGCGGCCGGCGCACGCGACGCCGCGCGTCCGGATCAGCCTGTCCCCGCGTCTCTGGCTCGCGTGCTTCGGCGCGACCTCGCTCTGCTACCTCGTCCAGACCGATCTCGAGCGGGTCGCCGTCGGGAACTGGCCGCTGCTCGCGCCCTTGCTGCACACGTACGCGCTCCCCGTCTTCGCGGTGCTCGCGGTCCTAGCGGCGGTCGTCTGGGGCGCGGTCTCGCGCTGGCTCGCCGAGTACGAGAACTACGCAGAGGCGACGCTCGCCCATGCCAGCAGGCTCACAGCGCGCGCGGCTTCTCCCGCGCCGCGGTACGCCGTCGTCACGAGCGCGGCTCCCCGCGCACGCTTCGGCCTCGCCTTCGAGTGCCGCCCTCCCCCGCTGGCCGCGTCGTAGCCCGCGGCTGCACCGCGTCGCGGGGGCTTGTCGTCTCGCGACCCGCTGGGAGGAACCTTGAACTCAGAACTGGTATTCGAAGCGCATCGCGCGAGAGCGCGGCGCTCGGCGCGTGCGTGGGCGGTCTCGGCGCTCGGGCCCGCGACGATGCTCGCCGGAGTCGTCTGGGCGATCGCTCAGCCCTACCGGCTCACGCTGCTGCACCCGCACGGCCAGGGATTCTGGTGGCTCGTGATCGAGCCGCCGCTGCTCGTCGTCGCGGCCGGAGTCGCGTTCGCGCTCCTCGTCGCGTCCGGGCTGCTCGAGGACATCGAGGCGGTCGAGGCGGAGCGGAGCAGCTGATGCAGCCGCCCGCCGAGATGGTCCACTGGTTGTTCGCGACGGGCATGCTGCTCCTCGGCCTCTGCCTCCTCTCGGAGGCGATCGTCGGCGAGGAGGTGTGGCGGCGGCGCCGGTGGCGGGCCTATCTCTGGCCCGGCCTCGCGTTCGGGCTCGGAGTCGCGCTCTGGCCGGTGATGGTCCTGTTCACGAACTCCGCGATCCACATGCTCGCCCACGGCGCCTGGGCGCAGGTGCTGATGCTGGCCGGCGCTGCGGAGCTCGGCCTCGCCCGGGGCAAGCTGAAGAGCGGCCTCTGGCGGCTGACGTCGCCGCTCGCCTGTCTCGTCACGGGGACGGCCTTCCTCGTGCACGAGCAGAACGGCTGGCTCTTCGCACGGTCGTCGTTCCTCCACCACGCGCTCGGGTGG
>Ga0066710_100005399_pt1 | contig 11644 bp, 10 predicted proteins | sample GraSoiAngelo_159_FD_79666 | JGI IMG/M metagenome (GOLD analysis project Ga0066710, IMG submission 79666) | Grasslands soil microbial communities from the Angelo Coastal Reserve, California, USA - 14_1009_16_40cm | ecosystem: Environmental > Terrestrial > Soil > Grasslands | place: USA... | reverse complement strand
CGGCCCCTACTTTGTCCAAGTCGACGACCCATGCGACCACGCGCCCGTCGACGTGATCGTGCTCTCTACCTACGCCGGCACCGAGGCGCGCGTTGTAGGCGAGATCTTCGGGCCCGAGAGCTTGCGAAAGCTCGTGACGGGAAGCGGCGACCTCGACGCACGGGGCATCGCCGACCACGTCAAGCAGGCCGCCCTCGACTTCCAGCCCGGTCTGCCCCGTGACGACGTGGCCGTCCTCGTCCTTCGGGTAACCGGGAGGTAACGCTCTCGGCGGGGGGTGGGTCGAAGCCCCCATGACCACCATTGCCACGCGAATCGAGCGCGCCACCACTCAGAGTGGCTCGATCACGTTCGTGGGCGCCTCAGAAGCGGCGGAACGGGTCGAATGGGCTCGGATCCACGACGACGCGCGAGGCGTGGCCGCCGCGCTGCAGGCGAGGGGAGTCGGCCCCGGCGACCACGTCGCCCTCCTCGGGCCGACGACGCGTCCGCTCGTGACGGCAATCGAGGCGACCTGGCTGGCAGGGGCGACGGTGGTCGTCCTCCCGCTCCCCATGCGCCTGGGGTCGATCGAGGAGTTCGTCGCCCAGACGCGCGCCCGGGCCACCGCCGCCGACGCCGCGCTCGTGGTCCTCGACGACGATCTGGCTCCGTTCCTGGAGCCTCGCCCCGGCGACCCGCCGATGGCGCTGCTGTCGGAGCTCGCTCCCGGGCCGGGCCGGCCCTGCGCCCGCGACTACGAGCGCCCGCGCGACGACCCTGAAGCGTTGGCGATCCTGCAGTTCACCAGCGGATCGACCGCCGAACCCAAGGGCGTGATGCTCCCGCACGACCGGGTGCTCGCGAACCTCGACGCGGCGCGCGCGGGCGTCGCGCTCGACCCTGCGAACGACGTCCTCCTGTCGTGGCTGCCGCTCTACCACGACATGGGGTTGATCGGGCTGCTCACGCTGCCGATGATCACCGGCACCGATCTCGTGCTGGCCGGGGCCCAGGACTTCATGGCGTCGCCCGCGCGCTGGATGGAATGGATGTCCGCCTTCGGCGGGACCGCCACCGCAGGCCCCAACTTCGCCTACGCGCTCGCGGCGCGGGCGCTGGCGCGCCTCGACGGGCTCGACCTGTCGCGCTGGCGGATCGGTCTCAACGGCGCCGAGCCCATCGACCCTTCGACCGTCGAGGCCTTCTGCGACGCGGGCGCGCGGCATGGCCTCGACCCGCGTGTGGTCTTCTGCGCGTTCGGAATGGCGGAGGTCACCATCGCGGGCACGTTCCCCAGGCCCGGCACGGGCATGACCGTCGACTCAATCGACCGCCGGGTGCTCGAGACCGACCGCTACGCGGCCCCACGCGGTGCCGGCGAGGTCGGCACCCGCCGGCTCGCCCGCCTCGGGAAGCCCGTCGAGGGTCTGCAGCTCCGCATCGTCGAGCCCGAGACCGGGCGGGCCATGCGCGAACGCGAGGTCGGCGAGCTCGAGATCCGCGGCACATCGGTGACCCCCGGGTACTACCGGCGACCCACCGAGACGGCGCGCGCGTTCCGCGACGGCTGGTTGCGCACCGGAGACCTGGCGTACCTGGTCGAGGGAGAGCTCGTCGTCTGCGGGCGTATCAAGGACGTCATCATCGTCGGCGGCCGCAACGTCTTCCCCGAGGACGTCGAGCGTGCTGTGGCCTCGGTCGCGGGCGTGCGCGCGGGCAACGTGATCGCCTTCGGGGTCGAGGGGCGCCGCGGGCGCGAGGACGTCGTGGTGGTGGCCGAGACCAAGGCCGACGAGATCGGTTCGGTGCGCGACGCGGTGTCGCGAAGCGTTCGCCAGGCGGTCGGCGTGTCGCTGCGCGATCTCGTGCTCGTGAGCCCCGGCACCCTGCCGAAGACCTCCTCGGGCAAGCTCCAGCGGGCGTTGTGCCGCAGCCGTTACCTGAGCGAGGAGCTCCAGCCCATCTGAGCGGGCGACTTCACCCAGGCGCGGTCAGTCGGACTTGAAGCCCGCCAGCACCGCCCGCCAGCGCTCGGGGTCGGAGCGGTACGGCGCGTAGAAGCTCACCCGGTCGACGATGTCGCCGTAGCGCCTTCGGATCAGGCCGGGGACCTGTTCCGGCTCACCGACGACGGCGAACGCGTCGAGCATGTCGTCGTCGATGCGGGTGCCCATCTCCGCCCATGCACCCTGCTTCGAGAGCGAGTTGAGCTCGCCCTGCAGGTCGCCCCAGCCGTGGGTCTCGAGCACGCCCCGGTAGGCGGGCGTCGACCCGTAGAACGCGATCTGCTCGCGCACGCTCCGGTCGGCCTTGGTCATCTGCTCCTCGTCGACGCCGGTGACGACGAAGACGGGCATCGATATCTCGAAGTCGGCGCGCGACCGTCCCACCTTGCCGAGCCCCCGCTCGAGCGCAGGCAGGGTGGTCTCGCGCAGGTAAGCCTCGGTGGTGAAGCCGTGTGCGAGCAGCCCGTCGCAGACCTCTCCGGCCACCTCGGTCATGCGCGCGCCGACCGCAGCGAGGAAGACCTTGGGCGGTCCATAGCTGTTCGGCCCCGGGTTGAAGAACGGAGTCATCAACGTGTGCGTATAGAAGTCGCCCCGGAAGTCGAGCTTGGTGCCGTGGTTCCAGGAGTCCCAGATGGCGCGCGTCGCGAGGATGAGCTCGCGCATGCGCGCCGCAGGTCGGGTCCACGTGGCGCTGAACCGCTTCTCGATGTGAGCCTTGATCTGCGAGCCCAGCCCGAGGAGGAACCTGCCCTTCGAATAGGACTGCAGGTCGTTGCCGACGACGGCGAGGTGCATGGGGCTGCGGGGGAACGCCACCGCGATCCCGGTGCCGAGCTCGAGCCGCTCCGTGTGCTCGGCCGCGAGGAGCAGCGGCAGGAACGCGTCGTGGCTCGTCTCGGCCGCCCAGGCACCGTCGTAGCCCGCAGCTTCGGCGGCGCGCGCCGCGTCGGCGACCGCGTCGAGCTCGAACGGGATGCCTCCGTCCACCTTCATGGGATGCGACGCTAGCGTCGACAGCCGCATGACGACGGAGCTCGACTTCGTGTTCGCGCGCGTCTCGACTCGAACGAGCTGAAGGTCAGGTGCCGGGACCTTGGCCGCGCAGGAAGCGCTCGACCTCGGCCGCGATCTCGTCGCCGGAGGGGACGTCGGCGTCGACCTGCGTCTCCAACTGGCGCACGAGCGCGATGTGCTCCTCGCTGTTGGCGATGAGCTCGTCGAGGTGTTGGCGACTGGCCTCGGCTGCCCGGCGCAGGTCGCCGGTGTCGGTGGTGATCCCCGCCACCGACGTGAGCCCCTCGAGCAGCACCGCGCTGGCCTCCGGGTAGGGCATCGCCGCCGCGTAATGCGGCACGCGGGCCCACAGCCCGACCGCGGGGATCCCGAGCTCGGCGAAGCCCCGCTCGAGCGCGGCCTGCACGCCCGCGGGCACGTCGAGGGCACCGGGCAGGAAGCCGACGCGGTGCGCCAGCTCGGAGGTGGTGGCCGTGGACGCCAGACGCGCCGGACGCGTGTGCGGCACGGGTGCGGGAAATGCGCCCAGACCGATCACCAGGCCCACGCCGAACGACGTGGCGAGTTCGCCCACTGCAGCCGTGAACGCGCGCCACTGGTGGTCGGGCTCGGGCCCGAGGAGCAGGAGCAGGTCGTGGCCGTCGGCGTCGTGGCCGCCGCGCAGCTGGATCTCCGGCCAGCGGAGCCCGGTGTTCACGCCGTCGACGATGCGGACGATCGGACGCCGGGCGCGATGGTCGAGAAGCGTGTCGACGTCGAACGTGGCCACGGGCTCGGTGTTGACAGCGCCCAGCAGCGTGGCCATGGCGGTCGCAGCGCCGAGCCCGGCGTCGATCCAGCCCTCCATGCCCACGACGAGCACCGGACGGTCGAGCGACGGGCGGGCGTGCAGCTCGTAGAGCGACATCAGCCGGTCATCCGTCGACCACGGCGCGCGCGGCCTCGGCCAGGCGCACGACCTGGTTGCCGAAGTGCTCGAAGCCGCTACTGGCGGAGCCCATGGCGCCGCCGACGTAGCGCGCGTAGACGCCCTCGACGATGCACGCCAGCTTCCAGTACCCGAACGCGACGTAGAAGTCGAGGCCGCTCAGGTCGCGCCCGGAGCGCTCGGCGTAGCGGTCGGCGACCTCCTTGCGGCTCGGGAAGCCCGACAGCACGGTGGGGGAGGAGGGCAGCGACTCGAGCTCGTCACCGGCCTCGGACCAGTAGACCATCAGCAACCCGACGTCGGCGAGGGGGTCGCCGAGCGTGCAGATCTCCCAGTCGAGCACGGCCGCCACCCGACCGTCGTCGCCGAGCATGGTGTTGTCGAGCCGGTAGTCGCCGTGCACGATCGTGGCGCCGCCCTGCTCCGGCACGCGCGACTTGAGCACGCGGTATACGTCCTCGAGGACGGGGACCTCACGGGTCTTCGACTGCTCGAACTGCGACCACCACCGCTTCAGCTGCCGTTCGATGTAGCCCTCGCGCCGGCCCAGGTCGCCCAGCCCGACAGCATCGACGTCGACGGAGTGGATCTCGGCCAGCACGTCGACGAGCGACTCACCTGCGACCCGGCGCTGCGCCTCGTCGAAGACGGCCGTGGCGATCTCCGTCGTGCGCAGGACGTGTCCCTCGACGAAGTCCATGACGTAGAACGGCGTGCCGTTGACCGCCTCGTCCGTGCAGAGGCCTATCGCCGGCGCCACCGGCACCGGCGTCGGGCCGAGGGCGGAGATGATCTTGTGCTCCCGGCTCATGTCGTGGGCGGTCGGCAGGACGTGGTGGAGCGGTGGGCGGCGGAGGACGAGGGCCCGGCCGGCCGCGTCGGTGACCTTGAAGGTGAGGTTGGAGTGACCGCCTGCGATGAGCGAGAACTCGAGGGGCGGGACGACGCCGTCGACGTGGTCCTGGAACCAGCGGGTCACGCGGTCGGCCTGGATGCCCTCGACGGCTGTGGTCATGGGTCGGAATCGTACGGCCACCCACCGGGTTGACAAGATGCGACATGCTCGACGTCACCGATGACACCTTCGAACGCGATGTGCTCGACCGCTCCACCGAAGTCCCGGTGGTGGTCGACCTGTGGGCCGAGTGGTGCGGTCCGTGCCGCACGCTGGGCCCCATCCTGGAGCGGGTGGTGGCCGCGACCGAGGGCAAGGTGGCGCTCGTGAAGGTCGATGTCGACGCCAACCCCCGCGTGGCGACGACGTTCCAGGTGCAGTCCATCCCCGCGGTCTTCGCGCTGCAGGACCGCAAGATCGTCGACTCGTTCATCGGGGCGCTTCCGGAGCCCGCGGTGCAGGAGTTCGTGGACCGGCTGGCACCGGCCGAGACCGAAGCCGACCGTCTGGTCGCGGCAGGTGACGAGGCCTCCCTACGCGCCGCGCTCGACCTGCAGCCCGATCATCCGGGCGCGGTGACGGCCCTCGCCGAGTTGCTCGTCGTCCGAGGCCAGGGCGACGAGGCGCTCGCCCTGCTCGAGCGACTCCCGGAGACGGCGGAGACGCGACGGATCGCCGCGCTCGCGCGCGTCGGCGGCGACGCTGTGGTGGCGGGCGACGGCGTGGAAGCGCGCCTCGACGCGTTGCTCGAACGGGTGAAGGACGACGACGACGCCCGTCAACAGTTCGTCGATCTGCTCGAGGTGCTGGGCGCCGACGACCCGCGGACGGCGACCTATCGCAAGCGGCTCACGGCTCGGTTGTACTAGCGCGTGCGCGTCTGGAAGGGCGGTCCCGTTCCGCCCGGCGCCGATGCCATCACGCTCGGGTCGCTCATCATCGTGCGTCGGCGCGCGGCGGACGACCGCCGGCTGATGCGTCACGAGGAGGAGCACGTGCGCCAGTGGCGCGAGCTCGGTGTGCTGGGTTTCCTGCGCCGCTACCTTGCCGCGTACGTGCGATGGCGCTGGCGCGGGTACGGCCACCGTGGCGCATACCTCCGCATCCCGCTCGAGGTCGAAGCCGAGTGGGTGGCGAGGCGGTCGGTGCGCCGCTAGGGTCGAAGCGCCACTTCCCCGGTCGACGACCTTCGTTCCCGGGAGCGCGACGTGAGCCACGAACTCCTCCGCCCGGAGCCGCCGCGCGACTGGCGGGCGCGCCTCGGCGACCTCCGTGCCCAACTTCCCCTCTCCATTGCCGGCCTGGTCGCGGCGTCGCTCGGTGCAGTGGCGGCGATCGGGCTGGGCGTCGTCGGCTTGCGCCTGTTGCGGTCCCCCCCTCCCGCGGAGCTCTCGCTACCGCGTGCCATGCCGCCGGCGGGAGTGTCGGCCACCACCACGGTGCCGGGTCCCGTCGTGGTGTACGTGGCCGGTGCCGTCGCCCGTCCCGGTGTCTACCCCGTCGGTTCGGGCGCGCGCGTCGCAGACGCGGTCGCCGCCGCGGACGGCACCACTCCCGACGCCGACCTCGATCCTCTCAACCTGGCGACCCGGCTCTCCGACGGCGACCGCGTGTTCGTGCCGCACAGGGGACAGGCGCCGCCGGCGGTTCTCGGGCCCGGGCCGACCGGCGACGGCTCGACGCGGAGCGGCCCGGTCAACCTCAACACCGCGACGGCCGACCAGCTCGAGGCCCTCTCCGGTGTGGGGCCCGCCACCGCGCAGGCGATCATCACCTGGCGCGAGCAGCACGGGCGCTTCCGATCCGTGCAGGACCTCTTGCAGGTACGAGGAATCGGCCCCGCGAAGATGGAGTCGCTCCGCGACCAGGTCACCGTGTGAGCGACGGGGCGGCCATCGTGCTCGCGCTGTCGACCGCGGGTGGCGCGCTCGTCGCCGTGCCCGTGCCGTTGCCGGTCGCGCTGATGGTCGTCGCGCTCGCGTTCGCCCGTCGGTCACCGGTCCTGCTCTGCCTCGGTGCCGCGCTGTTGTCATCGGGTTGCTCGGCTCGCGCGTGGGCCGGCGTTCGGCCGGCATCGCCGCGAGGGTGGTCGGGCGTGGCCACGCTGGTGAGCGACCCCGACGACTTCGATGGTGCGGTCCGCGTCGACCTGCGCCTCGGACATGGGCGAGTGGAGGCGTGGGCGCGCGGCGGGGCCGCCGGACGCCTGCGAGATCGCTTGGCGGGTGAGCGCATCTCCGTAGCGGGCCGGCTCGAGCCGGTGCCGCCCGCGGCGCGCGATCGACTGGCCCGCCGGCACGTCGGGGCGCGGCTCAGCATCGACGAGGTCGGCTCGTGGGCGTTCGGCGGGCCCGTCAGCCGGCTGGCGAACGGGGTGCGCCGCACGCTGGTCGCCGGGGCGGCGTCGCTTCCGGACGACCGCCGCGCCCTGTTCGCCGGCTTCGTGCTCGGTGACGACCGCGCGCAGTCGGTCGAGACCGTCGACGACTTCCGGGCCTCGGGGCTCACCCACCTCCTCGTCGTATCAGGGCAGAACGTTGCGTTCGTCCTCGCGCTCACGTCGCCGTTGCTCGGGCGAATGAGCCTCGGGGGCCGGCTCGCGGCCGGCGTTGCAGTGCTCGTTCTCTTCGGGTTCGTCACGCGCTGGGAGCCGTCGGTGCTGCGAGCCGAGGCGATGTCAGGTGTCGCGATGGTGGCCTCGACGCTCGGTCGCCCGGTCTCGAGCCTGCGCCTGCTCGCGCTCGCGGTCACCGGGGTGCTCCTTGTCGACCCGCTGCTCGTGGGATCGGTGGGCTTTCTGCTCTCGGCCGGCGCGTGCGCTGGCATCGCGCTGTTCGCCCACCCGCTCGCCGCCGCGCTGCCCGGCCCGCGACCGCTGGCGTCTGCGTTCGCAGTCACGCTGGCCGCCCAGGTCGGTGTCGCGCCCGTGCTGGTGCCGGTCTTCGGCGGGCTGCCGGTGGCGGCGCTGCCCGCCAACGTCTTGGCGGTCCCGGCCGCGGGCCCCGTGATGATGTGGGGACTGGCTGCGGGTGTGCCCGCGGGGGTGGTGGGCGGCGCGATGGCGCGTGCCGTCCACGTGCCGACCGGCGTGCTCGTGGCATGGGTCGCGGGGGTCGCCCGCGTCACCGCCCGGTTGCCGTTAGGCGAGCTGCGCATGCCGCATGTCGCGCTCGTGACCGCGTCGGCGTGCCTCCTGACGGTGGCGCGGCACCGCCGCGTGCGCGCCGCTGCCCTGGTCGCGATGGTGGCGACGCTGGGCGCGCCCGCGTTCCTCGACCGCGCCCCGCGCCAGGCGTGGGCTGCGCCGGTCGCTCCAGGGGCCCGGCTCTGGCAGTCGGGAGCCGCGAGCGTGGTCGAGCTCGACCGGGCCTCGCCCGCGACAGTTCTCCCGGCGCTGCCCCGCTGGCGGGTCCGCCGCATCGACGTGCTCGTGCTGGGCCGCCGGTCCGCGGCCCGCGTGGCCGCGACGCTGACGCGCCGGGTGCCCGCCCGTCTCGTCCTCGCCCACGCCCGCACCGAGGTCGACGCAGCCCCGCCCCGGGTGCGAGTCGAGCGGCGGGCGGCGCGGCTGGTGGCCGTCGTGCGTCTCCGCTCGAGCGAATAGCGTCCGAGCGTGCGCCTCGTCATCGGCTCGCGCCAGTACGACCTGGCCACCCGCTCGCTCGTCATGGGCATCCTCAACCGCACGCCCGACTCCTTCTTCGACCGCGGCGAGTTCTTCGCGCTGGATGCCACGATGCGCCGCGCCGAGCAGCTGGTCGACGAAGGGGCCGACATCCTCGACGTCGGCGGGGTGAAGGCGGGCCCGGGCCCCGACGTGGGCGAGCCCGAGGAGCTCGATCGCGTCATTCCGGCCGTCGCCGCCGTGCGAGCGCGGTTCGACGTCCCGATCTCGGTCGACACCTGGCGGTCCGAGGTGGCGCGCGCCGCCTATGCGGCCGGCGCGGAGATCGGAAACGACATCAGCGGTTTCGCCGACCCCGACTACCTGCACGTGAGCGCGAAGGCGGGTGCCACGGTGGTCGCCACCCACATCCGCCTCCAGCCCCGCGTCCCTGACCCCGAGCCTCGTTACGGCGACGTCGTGGCCGCGGTCTGCGAGTTCCTCGCCGATCGCGCCCGTCGTGCCGAAGCGGCCGGGGTCCCGGCCGAGCGCATCGTCGTCGACGCCGGGCTCGACCTGGGCAAGACGTGGCAGCAGTCGCTCGAGCTGCTGCGACGGTCCGCCGCGCTCGCCGCGCTCGGCTACCCGCTGCTGCTCTCGGCGTCGAACAAGACGTTCCTCGGCAAGTTGCTCGACCTCGGGATCACCGAGCGACGCGACGCGTCGCTCGCCGCCGCGGCTCTCGGCGTGGCGCGCGGCTGTCGCATCGTGCGCGCCCACGATGTGCGAGGCACCCGACGCGTATGCGACACGATCGCGGCCGTGCTGGAGGCCGCATGACGGTGTCGACGGGCACGATCGTCCTGCCCGCCTACTTCGTGAAGGGCGAGGATGCCGTGGTCGTGAACGACGCGGTTCGCACGCTCGTCGACGAGCTGGTGGGCGCGGGTGACGCGGCGCTGACGGTCGAGGACTTCTCGTCCGACGACTACGAGCTCGCGGCCGTGGTAGATGCGGCGCAGACGCCGCCGTTCTTCACCGATCGACGCGTCGTCGTGGCGCGGGGGATCGGCCGCTTCACCGCCGAGGAGCTTGCCGTCCTGCTCACCTATCTCGACGATCCGCTGCCGTCCACCGCGCTCGTGCTGGTCGCGTCGGAGGGCGTCGTGTCGCAGAAGGTGCCCAACGCGGTGAAGAAGATCGGCCACGTCGTCGACGTCAGCCTGCGGCAGGCGAAGGACGCGAAGGCGTGGTTCCAGAGCCGCCTCAAGGACGCGCCCGTGCGCCTCGACGCGAGTGCGGCCAAGGCCGTCGCCGATCACGTGGGCGACGACGTCGGCCGGCTGGTCGGTCTGCTCAACCTGCTCGAAGGCGTGCACGGAACCGGCGCCCGGCTCACGACGGACGACGTCGTGCCCTTTCTCGGCGAGGCAGGCGGGGTGGCGCCGTGGGAGCTCACCGACGCGATCGACGAGGGCAGCACCGAGGCGGCCTTGACCCACCTGCACCGCATGATGGAAGGCGGCGGCCGGCATCCGCTCGTCATCACGGCCACGCTCCACACCCACTACACGCGCATGCTGCGCCTGGACGGCGCCCAGGTGGCCAACGAGGCGGCCGCCGCGGCGCTGCTGGGGTTGAGGGGCTCGACGTACCCGGCGCGCAAGGCCCTCGCGCAGGCTCGGCGCCTCGGGCCCGCGGGCATCCGCCGCGCCATCTCGCTGCTGGCCGACGCCGACCTCGCGCTCAAGGGCGCGATCGACTGGCCGGGCGAGCTGGTGCTCGAGGTGCTGGTGGCCCGGCTCAGCCGCCTGGCCCCGCGCAAGCGGCGCTAGCGAGCGCGCTCCGAGGTCAAGTTCGTCCGGCCGTGCGAGACTGCGCCCAGGCGAACGGAGGACGGACGTGAGCCGGCTGAGGAATCGCATCGTTTGCGGGGCGCTCGGCGCGCTGGTGATCTTCGCTCCGACGATCGGGCCCACGCCGGCCGGGGCCACCGGGCCCGTCGCCGTCGCCCGGCAGCTCGCAGGCTCGATTCCCAATCCCTACGACGAGCCCAATGCGGTCGTGCGGGTGGGTGACCGTCTCTTCGTGCCCGACCGCAACGCGATCGACCGCGTCGGCCTCACGCCGCCGACGTTCTCGATCTTCGCAGGCGAGCGCACCACCCCCGGGTCGACAGACGGTCCTGCTACCAACGCCCGCTTCAACGGCCTGAAGGGCATCGCCGGCGACGGCACCAACCTCTACGTCACCGACTCCGGGAACCACACCATCCGCAAGATCGTCATCGCCACCGGTGCGGTCACAACCGTCGCCGGCAGTGCGGGGCACGTGGGCAACGCGGACGGCACCGGCGCGGCGGCCCGCTTCAACCAGCCGTACGGCATCGCAATCGGCGGCGGCGACCTCTGGATCACCGATCGCGGGAACCACACCATCCGTCGCCTGACCCTCGCGAGCGGCGCGGTGACGACGGTGGCCGGCACCGCGGGCTCGCCGGGCACAGCCGACGGCACCGGAGCGGCGGCGCGCTTCAGCGCGCTCACCGGCATCGCGTACGACAGTGGAACCGTCTGGATCGCCGACGGCGACCGCGTCCGCAAGCTGGTGCCGGCTACGAATGCCGTCACCACTCTCGTCACGGTGGCCTGCTTTTCCTCGACCGTGATCACCGGCCTGGCCGTCACGGGCGGCAAGGCGTACACCGCCCTCGACTGTTCCGACTCCGATGGCGAGCAGTTCACGGAATTGAGGAGCGTCGACCTCGTCTCGCTCCAGACCGCGCAGGTATCCCACCCCGTGTCCAACGACAGCACCGGCGTTAGCACCGACGGTGTCGAGCTGTACGTCTCGGGCTACCTGAACTGGCCGCCGGGCCTGTATCGCACGGTGATCGCCACGGGCGCTACGGCCAAGGTCGGCGAGTTCGGCGAGTTCGGATCGACCAACGGCGCGGCCGCCGCGGCCCGTTTCACACACCCGAACAAGATGGCGAGCGACGGCGGCAACCTCTTCGTCGCCGACCGAGGCAACTCCGCCATCCGACGAGTGTCGATCGACACCGGCGAGACGTCCACCCTGGCCACCGGGCTCGACGGCGGCGGCATCGCCCTCTACGGCCCGTACCTCTTCGTCGGGTCCGCGAACACGGTGCGCCGCGTCGACCGGGTCACGGGTGCGGTCACGACGTTCGCGACCGTGGGTGGCGGTGG
>Ga0066710_100005398_pt1 | contig 11645 bp, 9 predicted proteins | sample GraSoiAngelo_159_FD_79666 | JGI IMG/M metagenome (GOLD analysis project Ga0066710, IMG submission 79666) | Grasslands soil microbial communities from the Angelo Coastal Reserve, California, USA - 14_1009_16_40cm | ecosystem: Environmental > Terrestrial > Soil > Grasslands | place: USA... | reverse complement strand
CGGTCAGCATCAGGATCGGCACCGGGTTCTCGTCTCGGAGCTGCCGGCAGACCTCGACGCCCGAGAGTCCCGGCAGCATCAGATCGAGGACGAGCAGGTCGTATGCCCGCGCGCGAGCCTGCGTGAGCGCGGTGTTGCCGTCGTCGACCGCCTCGACCTCGAATCCCTCCGCCCTCAGGGCGTACTCGACCGCCTCGGAGATCGCCGGCTCGTCCTCGACGATCAGGATCCGCTCCCGCATCAGCCGACGATCCTCGCGCGGGGCAGCGCCAAGCGCACCAGCGTGCCGACACCTGCCTTCGACTCGAGCTCGATCGTGCCGCCGATCGCAAGCACGGCTTCCTGGGCGATCGCGAGGCCGAGACCGAAGCCGTCGGTGCCGTTCGACGAGCGGTAGAAGCGCTGGAATGCGCGTTCTCGTTCCTCCTGGGTCATTCCCGCGCCCGTGTCGCGGATCTCGAGCACGGTCGTGTTTCCGTTCTCACGTGCTTCGAGCACGATCTCGCCCGCCTGCGTGTGCTTGGCCGAGTTCTCGGCCACGTTGGAGATCGCTCGATGCAGGAGCTCACGGTCGGCGAGCACTCCGATCTCGCCGGACGAGCGAACCGCGACTTCCACGCCGCGGGCAAGGTCGATCCGTCCGGCGATCTCCTCCAGGAGTGGCCGAACCGGCACGACCGTCAACCGCGGCTGCTCGACCCCGGTCTGGAGCCGGGCGAGGACGAGCAGCGATCTCGCGAGCCGCGAGAGCCTCTCGCTGTGAACGCGGATGTGCTTGAGGAAGCGATCCCGTGCCTCGGGGATGTCCTTGGCGCCGCTCTCCAGCACGTCCATGACGCTGACGATCGCCGCCAGCGGCGTCCGCAGCTCGTGGGCCGCGTTCTCGACGAACTCGCGTTCGTTGCGGCGCGCGCGCTCGCGCTCGGTGACGTCTTCGACGATCAGGATCGCGTTCTCGGCCGTCGAGGGAGGAAGTCCCTCGATCCAGAGGAATCGCTGTTCGGTGTTGACGAGCGTGCCGCCCGCCGGGCGACGAGACGCGAAGAGGCTCGCCGCCAGGTCTCGGAGCGAGAAGTCGGGCCAGGGCTCAGGGAGTGGAACGCCGGGCGCGCCGACACCGAGCAGCTTCCGGGCCGCCGGATTCGCGTACTCGATCACGAGCTTCGAATCGACAAGGACGACGCCCTGGGGAAGCTGCGTCAGCACGCGCTCGAAGGGCTGCGGGCCGCGCGGCTGATCGAGGGCGAGCTCTGCCGCCCCGGACACACTCCTCGCCCTAGGCATCTGCCCCCTTTCGTCGAGACCGGCCTCGATCGGATTGTAGCCCGCTAACAACTCGTTTCAGAACGACAAACCGGCATCGGCTTTGCCGCTCGGGATTAGACGGGCACCGGGCTGAGCCCGACGCCCTCCAAGTCGGCGTCGCGAGCGAGCGCCTTGGGCGCTCTCTATTGGCCCAAAAGCCGCTTCAGCATCTGGGCGTTCGTCGGCGCTTGCGCCACGAGCCCGTCCTGCTCGTTCTCTGTCGCCTCCGGCGGCGCCGGCGAGGGCACCGCCGAGCGGCCATTGTTGTTGAACATCGCGTAGACGGCCTGCATCTCGCCCGCGAGCTCCCGCAGCCGCGGCACCCATTCCCGGAGCTCGGCCTCGGAGTAGAGGTAGTCGAACCGCTCCGCGGCGCTTCCGGTCCGCTTGTTCCAGGTCTGCTCGTTGCGTCCGTGGAAGCGGACGTAGGCTGTCTCGCTCGTCGCGGCGACGACGGTGGGGAGGACGTTCTTGCCGCCGGTCTGCGGCGCATCGACGGCGACGTACGTCATCCCGTGCTCGTCGAGGAAGCGAAGCGTGTCGGCTCGGTTCTCCTCGTCGAGCCAGCTCGCGTGGCGGAACTCGACCAGCATCTCGTCGCCGCCGAGCTGTTCCCGCGACCACTCGAGGTATTCGAGCGACTGCGGCTTGTAGACGACGTAGGACGGGAACTGCATCAGGATGCCACCGAGCTTCCCGGTCGAGCGCAGCGGCTCGAGAGCAGCGTGGAACCGCTTGAAGACCTCCGCCCGGTACTCGCGCGGCGGCCGCTCGACCCGGCCGCGCGCGTCGGTGGGGACGTCGCGGAGGTCGGTCGGGAGCTGGTCGACCTTGACCGGATGGCGCGTCATGACGCCGAACGCCTTCACATGCATCGTGAAGCCCGGCGGCGTTCGTTCCGCCCAGTTCTCGACCATCTGCGGGTCCGGCAGGCGGTAGTAGGTCGAGTTCGCCTCGACGACGTCGAAACGCTCGGCGTAGTAGCGCAGCCTGTCCTCGCCGGACTTGACGCCCTTCGGATACCAGACCTTGGTCAGCGTCTCGTCCGCCCAGGAACAGACGCCCACGCGAATCCAGCCGGCCATTCTTGAATGCTACGGGGGCGCCGCGGTGATACCCTCTATGAGCAAAGCCGGACGCCCGCTTGGCGTCTCCCGTCTCCTCCGCCGATCTCCAGCCTTGGCTGCTGGGGTCGCTTCAGAGGTCTACGCCCGGTGCCCTGCAGCAGGAAGGACGGCCATGTCTGTTTCTCTGGAACGGCTGGCGCGCAACCAGGCGTTGTTTCGCGAAGTCAACGAGCGCCTCCTCGAGCTCGCCGAGGGTTTTCAGGACGGCTCCATGCAGTTCGTCTGCGAGTGCAGCAACCAGGAGTGCACCCAGACGGTCAACATGAACCACGAGGAGTACGAGTCCGTGCGCGGCCGCTCGACCTTCTTCGTCATCGCCTCCGGCCACGAGGTCCTCGCGGTCGAGAAGATCATCGACCGGCGCGACGGCTGGACGATCGTGCAAAAAGTCACCGCGAGCGATTACGTCACTGAGACCGATCCGCGGAGACACGCTTCCGGCGTCTAGTGACGCTCTCTGGAAACGAAGTGCTGGTGCAGAGCCAGCAGATCTTCCGAAGTGCGAACGAGCGCATGCAGGCGCTCGCAGTCGCCATTGTCCCGGCCGAGCAGCTGATCCCGTTCCTCTGCGAGTGCGCCGACGACGCCTGTTTTGGACGCGTGGACATGAGCCTCTCCGACTACGACGACATTCACCGCGACCGCGACCGGTACGCGGTGCTGCACGACCACCAGGTCGTCGACGGCGAAACCATCGTCGAGCAGCGAGCGCTCTTCGACATCTTCACCAAGGAGCCGCTCGCGAACTAGGCCTACGCGGTTTGGGCGACCGCGGCTCCGCGGTCGCTGTCTCCCGCGGCCTGAACCGGCAGCTCGACGATGAAGGTCGAGCCCTTGCCTTCCTCGGACCTGACCGAGAGGCGGCCCTCCATCCGGCGGACGAGCTCCCGGCAGATGTAGAGCCCGAGGCCGGTGCCGCCGACGCCGCGCGTCAGCGCGGGGTCGACGCGGTAGAACTTGCCGAAGATCCGGCGCTGCTCGAGCGGCGCGATCCCGATTCCTTCGTCCCGGATGGAAATGCGGACGCCGCCGTCCCGAGCCTCGACCGCGACGTCGATGCGGCCGCCGTCGGGCGAGTACTTGACCGCGTTGTCGATCAGGTTGATCAACACCTGGCGCAGCTTGTCGGAATCGCCGACGAGCGAGTCGATCGTTGCCGGCACCTCGAGGTCGATCGAGATGTCGTCCCGCGAGGCAAAGCAGGCGCGCATCTGGTCGACGACCTCCCGCGCGAGTGCGGGGAGATCGATCCTCTTCTCGCCGAGGACGAACTGCCCGGAGTCGAGCTTGTTCGCGAAGAGGATGTCGTCGGCGATCCGGCTCAGGCGCTCGGACTCCTGGGCGATCACGTCGAGGAGCCGCTTCTGCCCGGACTCGTCGAGCTCGATGTCCTCGCGCAACAGGGTCTGGGCCGACCCGTAGATGGCCGCGAGCGGCGTGCGCAGCTCGTGCGAGACGGTCGCGATGAACTCGCCCTTGAGCTCCTCGAGCGCGCGCTCCTCCGTCAGGCTGCGGAAGGCGTAAACGACCCCGTCGCTGAATGTGACCCCGGAGATCGAGAGCCAGAGCTCGCGCCCGTCGAACTCGAGCGGGACGACCTTCGCCTCGACGCTTCCGGGCCGCGGAACCGACGCGACCGGGATCAATGGCGCAACGGCCTCCCAGCCCGGTAGCGTCTCTTCCACCCGGCGACCGAGCGCCTCGGGCGACCCTATGCCGGTGATCGCCTCGGCGGCCGGGTTCCAGTGCCGGATCAACCCTTCGTCGTCGACGAGGAAGACGCCGTCGTCGACGTGCTCGAGCACGCGCGCGTGCCGCTCGAGCGCGAGGCGCTGCTCCTCGACCTGACGGACGAGGACGCGCCGCTGGATCGCCCGCTCGAGCGAGGCGATGAAGTAGTCGCGATCGATCGGCTTCTGGACGAAGTCGTACGCGCCGCCGCGAAGCGCCTGAACCGCGAGCTCGCGCTCGCCGTGCCCGGTGATCATCAGCGTCGGTGTCGAAGGCCGGAGCTCGCGGATCTCGTGCAGGAGAGCGAGCCCGTCCATGCCGGGCATCTTCACGTCGCTGACGATCGCGTCGTAGTCGGTCTGCTTGATGCGCTCGAGGGCGTCGACGGCCGTCTCCGACGTGTCGATCTGGATGCCGTTCATCCGCAGGCGGAGCGCCTCCGGCAGCGCGTCGAGCAGCGCCGTGTCGTCGTCGACGAGCAGGATCCTCGCGTTCATAGCAGCGGTTCCTCGGGCGGTTGCTCGTCCGCGAAGGGAAGCTCGATCACGAAGGTGGCCCCCTTGCCCGGCCGGCTGTCGACGGAGATGTCGCCTCCGTACTCCTTGAGGATGCTGTAGGTGATCGAGAGCCCGAGGCCGGTCCCGGTCCCCACCTCCTTCGTCGTGAAGAACGGGTCGAAGATCCGCTGCTGAACGTCACTCGGAATCCCGGGGCCGCTGTCAGAGAAGGCGATCCTGATCCGCTCCTCGTCGCGGCTCGACGCGATCCGGATCGTCTTGTGCTTCGAATCGGCGAGCGCGTCGCGCGCGTTCGTCAGCAAGTTGATGAAGACCTGCTCGAGCTGAATCGGGTTCGCGAGCACGATCAGCTCGTCGGGACAGAGCTCGAGCTCGACCTCGATCCCGCGCAGGCGGAGCTGCTCTTGCACCAGCAGCAGCGAGCGCTCGATCACGTCGTCGACGTCGACGAGCTCGACGCTGACCCGCGCCGCGCGGCCGAATGTCCGCAGGTGGGAGATGATCTCGGTTGCCTTCCGCACCTGTTCCATCGCCTTCTCCAGATCGCCCATCAGCGGCTCGGTCTCGACCTCTCCGAGCCTGATCCGGTCGAGCACGTTGCCGAGGTAGAGGCCGATGTTGTTGAGCGGGTTGTTGAGCTCGTGCGCGACGCCCGTGGTCAGCTCTCCGAGCGTGGCCAGCTTGCCGGCCTGGACGAGCTGCTCCTGCTTGTCCCGCAACTCGTGCTCGCGTCTCTCCATCTCCTGCGTCGTCTCGCGCAGGTCGCCCATGATGTGGATCATCGCCTTGCGGCTGTCGCCGAGCCGCAGGTTGGACTCGTGCGAGTCCTTGAGGATGTGGAGCAGCGCGCGGCGCGAGTTGTCGAGGCGCTCCGTCTGGCGCGCGAGCCGGCTGCGATCGTCCTCGTAGTCGCCGAGGATGTGCAGCATCGCCTTGCGCTGGTCGGCGAGCTTCTGGTTCGACTCGTTGAGGTCGCCCATGATGTGGACGAGCGCGCGCCGGCGCGCCTCCGCGCGCCGGACCCTGGCCTGCAGTTGCTCGACCTGCTCGCGCAGGGCGGCCGGGTCGAGCTCGGGCTCGCCGATCGTGTCCGCGTCGGTTACGGAAGACCCCTTCGGATCCGCGCTCATCAGGCCGAGGCGCGGGCCGCCTTGAGCTTCTCGTTCTCCCGCTGGAGGCTCTCGAGCTCCTTCTCGAGCGCGATCATCTTCAGCTCACGGCCGACGACGACCTCTTCGAACTTCTCGAGATCGAGGATCTTCTCCTGCAGCTCGGTCTTCGACTGCTCGAGATCGCGCACGACCTCCTCGTAGGCGCGCATGTCGCGGAGGATGCCGATGGCACCGATCACCTTGCCGTCCGAGTCCCGGAGCGCAGAAGCGTTCAGTGTCGTCGGGATGATCTCGCCGGAGGCGCTACGCGGATTGAGGCGCGCGTTTCGGGTGACGCCGTGCTCGACGACCTCGCGCAGGGCGGCCGTGAACTCGCGCGTCTCCTCGGGGCTGATGAAGCGCGAGAGGGACTGCTCGACGACCTCGTCCTGGCGAAAGCCGAGCAGCTGGGAGACGGCGTCGTTCGCCTGGATGATCTTGCCCTCGAGGTCGGAGACGAAGACGGGGTCGGGGGCGTCGTCGATCAGCCGCTGGGCGTAGGCGCGGGCCTTGTCGAGCTCGCGCATGTCGCGCAGCACGCCGATGGCGCCGATCACCTTGCCGTCCGCGTCGCGGAGCGCCGACGCGTTCAGGCTGGTCGGAATGACCTCGCCCGCAGCAGAGCGCGGGTTCAGCACCGCGTTGCGGGTGACGCCTCGCTCGACCACCTCACGCAGGGCGGCCGTGAACTCGCGCGTCTCCTCGGGGCTGATGAAGCGTGACAGCGACTGCTCGACGACCTCGTCCTGGCGGAAGCCGAGCAGCTGGGAAACGGCCTCGTTGGCCTGGAGGATCTTCCCCTCGAGGTCCGAGACGAAGACCGGATCGGGAGCGTCGTCGATCAGCCGCTGGGCGTAGGCGCGGGCCTTGTCGAGCTCGCGCATGTCCCGGAGGATTCCGATCGCACCGATCACCTTGCCGTCCGCGTCGCGGAGCGCCGAGGCGTTCAGGCTGGTCGGGATCACCTCGCCGGCAGCAGAGCGCGGGTTGAGCACCGCGTTACGGGTGACGCCTCGCTCGACGACCTCGTCCAGCGCCGCCATGAACTCGCGGGTCTCGTCGGGGCTGATGAAGCGTGAGAGCGACTGCTCGACGACCTCGTCCTGGCGGAAGCCGAGCAGCTCGGAGACGGCCTCGTTGGCCTGGATGATCTTGCCCTCGAGGTCGGAGACGAAGACGGGGTCGGGGGCGTCGTCGATCAGCCGCTGGGCGTAGGCGCGCGCCTTGTCGAGCTCCCGCATGTCGCGGAGGATCCCGATCGCGCCGATCACCTTGCCGTCCGCGTCTCGGAGCGCCGATGCGTTCAGCGTCGTCGGGATCACCTCGCCGGCGGCTGAGCGCGGGTTCAGGACCGCGTCGCGGGTGACACCTCGCTCGACGACCTCGCGGAGGGCGGCCGTGAACTCCTGGGTCTCTTCGGCGCTGATGAACCGCGAGAGCGACTGCTCGACGACCTCGTCCTTGCGGAAGCCGAGCAACTCGGAGACGGCGTCGTTCGCCTGGAGGATCTTCCCCTCGAGGTCGGAGACGAAGACCGGGTCCGGCGCGTTCGCGATGATGATGTCGGCGACAAGAGCGCCTCGCGAGGCGGATCCGTCTTGCTGCGCCTTTCCGTTTACCTTGGCCTTCGGCGCGGCGGAGCTCAAGACTTTCTTGGCCACTGGGTTACTCCCGGGGAGAAGTTAAAGGGCTGTACGAGCTTGCCTCTTCATTGTGATCGCTCCGAGTCCTGGGGGCAATCCTTCGCCGCTTTCGCCGAAAATGCGGGTGTGCAAGGCATTTTGGGCCAGCCGCCGCATCGCTGGCCCGCAAACATAGACGCCGTGGCGCGTGGAAACTTTCCCCCATAAGGGGTAGGGATTTGCCCGGGCGGGTTGTACGGTAGGTCGTCCGGGGTGTTCTGTGTCGCCGCAGTCACAGCGCGCCCCGGCATCCCTTGCAGCCTGACCCTAGAGCGGTGGCTGTCCGACGTGCGGCTATGCGCTATGTGCGGACGATGGCGCTGCGGGAGGCCGCCTGACGGGACCAACTTGATCTTGCTCGTGGATCATGCCCACAATGGGTTAAAGCCGGGGCTGCGGACTTTCTCTCCCCACCGCCGGCGTTTGACCAGCCGCAGGGTCAAACGCCTCGCCCCGGCTTCCTCAGATCATCCACCGCGCGCGGCGCAGTCGCTTCCCCCGAAGGTGTGAAGTTGCCCGACCGTATTGGCGGGTCGGCGGTCTGACTTGAACACCGCGGCGCTTGGTGGGGCCGACGTTTCAGTCGAGCGGACGGCGCCGTAGTCCGAACCGACCGAGCGTCGGGCCGCTACGCCGCACCGGCTTGAAGTTTAGGCCCAAAGGACACCACTAGCATTTGCAGGGAAAACGTGCCGAGCGGTGCGTCGCAGGCCACACCAGGGCCACACCAGCACGGCTTCCTGGTGGCCCTGGAATCAGCGAACGAATCGGGTTAGCCTTCACGAACTAGCGGCCAGGGGTGCAGGACGCTGCACCCTCCTCTGTGTTGAAGCAGCGTCCTCCATGCGCGGCCTTCCTCTCCCCACCGCGCGCCCTTGGCCGCTTGTATCTCATCCCGTGCGCGCACCTGCAATAGCTGCACCGACTCTCTTACAAAGATCTTGCATTGGCGATCACTCGTCGATAAGACGTGAGCGTAGGTGTCGAGCGTCAGCGACGTGCGGCTGTGGCCGACGTGAGCGGCGATCTGCGTCACATTTTTAGTCCCAACTCGGGTTCGGTCGTCTCTTAGTCCCAACTCGGGTTCGGTCGTCTCGCGCGGCCGCCTGCGTGGCGGTTCGGTCGCGCCTCTGCGCTAGCTGAACGTGAACGCGTAGGCCTCGCAGGGCGCGAGGAACGTGATCTCAGTGTGCGGTCCGTGATCGATCGCGGCTCGCGAACCAGTTGATACAGCCGCTGCTGGATCAGCGTCCCACGACCCTGTTCGTCGACGTCAAGGCCGTGAGCGGCGCCGGGCGGCTGTCCATGGACGAACACACGGAAGGGTACGGACGTGCCTCGCGAACGCGGTCCCATGACGAGATGGACGTCACGTGCGTGGAAGCGGAACGCGATTCGACCATCGGCGCGGTCGCCCCCCCCCGATCGCAACGCCTCGTAGCGTTGCTCCAGCGTCACCGTGACGGCCCCGGACGCGCGCTCGCACCGGGGTCACCCCCCTGTCTTTTCACGCTGTCGCATGCTCCGCCGTCGGCTCCGCTGACGATTCCCATGCGCCGCCGAGAGGACCAATAGGCCTCAACGGAGCGGCGCCGGAGTCGAACCGACCGAGCGTGGGGCTGCCCACGCCGCACCCTTTTTGAAGATCTGCGATCTCAGCGCCTGCTGGGTACGGAAGCGGGGTTTCGGCTCCGCTTCCGTCCCACTGGGTGCCACTATCCGCTGAGTTCGGTAGAAGGTTCAGTAGAACGTCCGCCCGATCGGCGGCCTGCTGCTCAAATGGAGGCGCCCAGGACGCTAGCCCGCGCTAAGCCGTGATGTCGCGCATCTCTCGGAACGAAGCCACTCGTTCAAGCGCCTCCGACTCGATCTGGCGCACGCGCTCGCGTGACACTGCGAGGCCGCGGCCGATCTCCTCGAGCGTCTTCGGCTCGCCGTCGCCGAGGCCGTACCGGAGGATCAGCACCTTTCGCTCTCGGTCTTCCAGGCTCGAGAGCGCCACGGTCAGCGCCTGGCTCCTCAGCGAGATCTCGACCTCCTCCTCGGGCGACGGGCCGTCGCTTGCGACGAAGTCGGCAAAAACAACGTCTCCTTCCTCTCCGATCGGCTGGTCGAGGCTTGCGGAGACCCGCGGCGCCCTCTTCACCTCCTGAACGTGGCGGAGGGGCAGATGTGCCTGCTCGGCGATCTCTTCGAGCGTCGGTTCGCGACCAAGCTGCGTCAACAAGCTTCGCTCGGCGCGGTTCATCTTGTGCCGACGCTCGACGATGTGTACCGGCATCCGGATCGTCCGAGCCTTGTCCGCGAGCCCGCGCGCGACGGCTTGTCGAATCCACCAGGTCGCGTAAGTGGAGAACTTGTAGCCGCGGCGCCAGTCGAATTTCTCGACCGCCCGGATCAGCCCTAAGGTGCCCTCCTGGATCAGGTCGAGGAAGGGCAGCCCCTGGTTTCGGTAGCGCTTGGCGATCGAGACGACCAGGCGCAGGTTCGACTCGATCATCCGCTGCTTCGCAACCGTGTCGCCGCGCTCGATCTGCTTCGCCAGCTCGACCTCCAGCGCGGCGTTCAGGAGCGGGCGCCGGCCCGCTGCGCGCAGGAAGAGCTCGAGCGCGTCGGTGCTCACCTCGTCGGAGCTCCTGCCGGCGGGCTGCGGAGTCTCCCTGAGCTCCAACCCTTCGACCAGCTCCTTCCTGCGCTGCACTTCGCAGAGCAGCGCGTCCGTCTCCACCGAATCGAGCTCGAGCGTTTCCACGACTGCATTGAGCTCTGCCGTGTCCACTGCGCCGCTTACCTGCGCGCGCTCGAGCAGGCTTTGCACCTCCTCGAACTGAAGCATCGTCTCGATCTTGACCATCGTGGAACGCGTCGATTTCTTGGAGCACCCCGTCTGCTCCGGACTGGAGAGAGATTGCGAAGTCCTTGGGGAGAGGCCCTCGTGACAAGGAGGAGAGGGGGCGGAGCGCCCGCTTCGGTGCGGACGTCAAGGATCGACTTCTCGCTGCCTGTGATCGACACTACAGCGCGCCGAGGACACGCACGAGAGCGGCGGAAAACATCTCAAGCATGTCGTGGAAATTGCGGCGACTTTGTCGACACCTTCGTAGTGGCGATCCGGTTGGCATGCTGCGAAAAGCCGGAAACGCTCCACTCGCAATGAGTGATACGAGCGATGCAGTTCGCCCCGCGGGGCGTTCCGCGCTTCAAGATCGACCTGCGGGCGACGTCGAATCGTGTTGCACGTTAGCGCCCGAGGAAGTTCGGCTGGCCGCCCGCGCGGCCATCTCTCAGTAGAGGACGCGAGCGGCCGAAAGTGCGTTCGGCAGTGCCTACAAAGTGCTGGCCCTGCAAGTCGAACTCTGTTTGCCTAGGCTCATCGCCTTGTGCGCAGAACCGCGTTGGCGCCTTCTGGGCTTTCAACCGGGTTCTGGCCGCAGGGCCAGTCCATCCAGTCTACTCCTCGGAGCCCCATTCGATGCGTTGCCTGGCAGCTGAGCAGCCCCTCACCGCGGCCGGCCCGCTCGCGCAGCCTTGCCGGCGGCAGGCGCGCCAGCCGAGCGAGGCAAACGACCGCTCATCCACGACAGCCTGCGAGGCCACGCTTCAGACAACGGACGTTGGGCGCGCGGCCTCGCGTGAGAGTACGATCGCCCAAGATTTTGGTGGTCAGCATCCAGACCGGCAGCTACGTCGCGCAACTGACGGATGAAGCGTCGCAGCAGCTTCGGGGACGCTTGCTCGCAGCCGGGCTTGAATCGCTGTCAGACCAGTTTGCTGATGTCGAGGTTGGCGCGATCATCAAGCTCAACCAAGCCGACACGCGGCCGCTACTCGAGGTTGTCGAGCTGTGGGTCGGCCGGACTGGCGAGGAGCAGTTGAGCTCGACCGGCATCCTCCAACTACGCGAGGGATTGCGGTCCGACCTGGGCGACGGCTTCTAGCCTGAGAAGCGGCCGACTGGCCGGCGGAAACGGGGGCTGTCGCAGAAGAGCCGAATGGCGACATCAACGCCGGGTGCGCGGGGACGGGTAGGCGAGCCCTGTAGCGATCGATTTTTGCGGAGTTTGCAGGAAAATCGGATTCTGCAACGAGCGGGAAAATGGCCTCTCACCGGTTCGGCCGTTGTTAGCTTGT